>Ga0207694_10001641_pt1 | contig 18826 bp, 11 predicted proteins | sample KBSC34metaG_FD_184353 | JGI IMG/M metagenome (GOLD analysis project Ga0207694, IMG submission 184353) | Corn rhizosphere microbial communities from Kellogg Biological Station, Michigan, USA - KBS C3-4 metaG (SPAdes) (version 2) | ecosystem: Host-associated > Plants > Roots > Rhizosphere > Soil... | reverse complement strand
TACTGACCGTTGAATCCACCACCCGCGCCCAGCTTGAAGATCGGCAAGTAGAGCGCGATCAGGATGGTCGCCACCACCACGCCCATGAAGATCAGGATCGCCGGCTCGATCAGGCTCATCGCCGCCGTCAGGCTGGTCGCCACGTCCTCCTCGAAGAACTCCGCCACTGAGTTCAGCATCTGCGGCAGCGCGCCGGTCGACTCGCCCACCTCGATCATCTCGATCGCCAATTCGGGAAATGCCTTTGTCTGTTCGAGGCTCGAGGAAAGGCCTTTGCCCTCGCGCACGGTCTCCACGCTGGAGAACACGGCATTGCTCACCTGACGGCTGCCGATCGAACGCGCCGCGGTTTCAAGGCTCGGCACCAGCGGCAGACCGCCCTTCAGCAGCGTGGAGAGGGTGCGGGAAAAGAGCCCCACCTGGTACTTCAGCCATACCTGGCCAAGAACCGGCAGGCGAACGCGAATGCTGTCCAGCAGGTTTGCGCCCGCATCAGTCCGCGTCCATCGAAAGGCGAGAAAGATCAGCAGCGCAAGCACCGCAACTACATAAAGCCCATAACTCTGCGCATCCTGGCCTAAGCCCATAAGAAAGGTGGTCAACGCGGGCAGAGTTGTGTCCAGCTGCTGATAAAGCTCGGCAAAGCGCGGGACAACAAAGGTGATCAGAAAGATGAACAGCGCTATCACCATAACCACCAGAACAGCGGGATATACGAGGCTCGCCGTCAATTTCTTGCGGAAGGTGAGGCTCACACGCTGGAAGTCAACGAAGCGCTGCAGCACCTCTTCCAGGTTGCCGGAACGCTCGCCTGCCAGCAGCGTGGTGGTATAGATGACGGGAAAGCCGCCCTGCGCCTCGAATGCGGAGGAGATCGATTCGCCATTGCGCACTCGCTGCGCAACATCCTCGAGCTGCGCGCGGAAGGCAGGTAGCTTTTGCCGGCGCGCCAGCAACTCGATTGAATTCAGGATCGGAAGGCCCGCGCGGATGAGCGTCAGGAATTGCTGATTGAAGATCAGGAAGGTGTCCAGCTTCACCTTCTTGTTCTGCGGCGCCGCCAGCAGGCCGCGCGCTTTCACCGAAAAGACGTGATATCCGGCCTGCGTAAACCGCGCGCGCAACTCTTCTGCACTCGCGGCAGACTGCACCTGCTCCTGCACGCGTCCACGCTCATCGGCCAGGCGAATGACGAACTCTGTCATAGAAGATCAGCAGCACACAGACGCCCGTAACCAGGCCGGAATGCTTCAGTCCATATTAGACTCGCGAAGCTAAGGGTTGGAATGCGCAGGCCGAATCGCAATCAGCGCGATGCGCCGACAGCATTTTTCTCGTTCTCGGAGACATACCAGTCGACGGTCTTCTTCAGGCCTTCATGGAAGTGGACCTTCGGTTTGTAGCCCAGTTCCGCGGTGGCGCGTGTGATGTCGGCGAGCGAGTGCTTGATGTCGCCCGCGCGTTCCGGACCGTAGTTCGGCTTACCCTTGAAGCCGAGACGCTCCGCGATGGTCGCGTAGACCTCGTTGAGCGTATGGCTGTGGCCTGTGCCTACGTTGAAGACGCGTCCGGTGGCAACTTCGCTAGGCGCCTGGCAGGCCAGCAAGTTCGCACTCACGGCGTTATCGACGTAGTTGAAGTCACGGCTGGTCAGGCCGTCGCCGAAGATAGTGGGCGTCTCACCGGCCATCATCTTGAACGTGAACTGGGCAATCACGCCGGAGTAAGGCGAGTCTGCCGCCTGGCGCGGCCCAAAGATGTTAAAGTAGCGCAGGCAGACACCTTCAAGGCCATAGGCGCGATAAAAGGCCTGGATGTAGTACTCGCAGGTCAGCTTCTGCACGGCATAGGGCGACAGAGGCCGGGGCAGCATATCCTCCTGCTTGGGCTGCGTAGGCTGGTCGCCATATGCTGAGGACGAGGCAGCATAAACGATGCGCTTCACCTTGGCATCGCGCGCAGCAATCAGCAGGTTCAACGTGCCATTAATGTTGGATTCGTGCGAGGTGAGCGGATCCTTCACGGAACGGGGCACCGACGCCAAGGCACCCTGATGCAGGATGTAATCCGCGCCTTCACAGGCGGCCTTTACCCCGGCGACATCCTGCAGGTCCATCTTCTCGAAGGAGATTTCGCTGGAGATATCAGCCAGGTTGTCGAGCGTACCGGTGGAGAGATTATCGATACCGCGGACCTGATGCCCTTGCTCGACAAGCGTGTGCGCCAGCGTGGAACCAATAAAGCCTGCAATGCCTGTGATTAAATACCGTGCCATTTTCGCCCCGTCATCCTTCAGCAGCCTAAAGGCTGTTGGATGCATTAAAGATAGAATCAGCGCGAGACGCCATCAATCGGATGAATCGGCACGTTCCCGCTAAGGCAATAGTCTGTCCGATATCAGGCGCAGCCGTCGATGCAACTTTCGTCTATTGAACCGGCTCGGAACTGCACATAGAAGCGCTTGTATCATTGATGGAAATGCCAGCCGATCCTGCCATACAAGATTCTGATTGGAGGCACATCGCCGGCATCCAGTGGCTATTTCGCTGCGGTCTTATCGCTCTGGCCACTTTTGAATGCTGGAACAGCCGTTTCATTATGAACCCCGACGGGGTCTCCTACCAGGACATCGGAGACCGCTACTGGCTTCATGATTGGAATGCGGCCGTAAGCGCCTACTGGTCTCCGCTTTACAGCTGGATGATTGCCCTTTGGCTCCACACGGCTCGGCCATCGATTCGATGGGAATACCCGGCTGTCCACCTGCTGACCGTGCCAATCTTCATCGGCGCATTGCTTGCCTTCGAGCTGTTGTGGCGAGAATTACTGCGCTGGAATCCGGAAAAAAACTCGTCCAGTCTGTCTGCCTCATTAGCCTGGGCATTCGGATATCTGCTTTTTGCTTTCATTCACCTGGTTTTTCATCCCCTGGAATTCATCACGCCGGACCTGATCGTGGCTGCAGTGGTCTATCTGGCATCAGGCTGGATGCTCCAGTTCGCAACGAAAAGACTAAGCATTAGCCGCGCGATCCTTTTAGGCGTAGCGCTCGGCTGCGGCTATCTTGCAAAGACGGCGATGTTCCCGTTCGCGTTGGTTGTGCTCGGCACCATGGTCGTCGTGGCGTGGAAGCTCCGCGCTGGAGCCCGGCCATGGGCAGCAGCTGCGCTTGGCTTTTTTCTCATCTCAACCCCCTTCATCGCAGCCATCCATCACAAATACCACCGGCTCACCATCGGCGATGCTGGCAAGCTAAATGTTGGTTGGGTGGTGAATGCTGATAATGCGGAATACGCCGATCCGTTGCATCAAACGCACCTGCTGTCAGGGGTGCCAGAGGTCTTCTCGTTTGCGGGGCCCATAGTGGGAACCCTCCCCATGTGGTACGACCCAACCTACTGGTGCAACGGAATCGACACACATTTCTATCTGCGCAATGTGCTGGCGACGTTCCTGCGAAATGCCGCCCAAATGGCAGGAGAACTCACACTGGAGACAGGCATGCTGACTACAGTCGTGCTCTTCCTGTTTTTAGCTAGTGATGACATCGCATTGGCCAGCCGCAGACTCCTGACATTGTGGCCAGTGCTGGTTCCGGCCGGCGCCGGCATAACGATGTATCTGTTGATTTCGTTGAAGGCGCGCTACTACAGTGGCTTCCTGGCTGTCATATGTGCCGCGGTAGCCGCAACATCCATGATTCAAAATGATGAACCACGCAGAAAAGTGCTTCGCGCCGCATCCGTGGCCTTCGGTTCGGTAACTGCGATCACCTTCTTGTGGGTAGTAGTCACTAGCCACACCAAGAGTGTGCGGTCTGCGGAGGCAGTCCAGGTAGCGCAGCAGCTAGGCGTGATGGGCTTGCAACCGTCCGAATCCGTGGCCCTGATCGGAGACGGATATGAAGAGGCAAACTGGGCGCGGCTAGGACGCTTCACGATCATCGCGGAAGTTCCAAAAGACGACGATGCTGCAAACGCCTTCTGGAGCTCAACTGCCGCCGACCAAGACCGTGTCCTCCAACTTCTCCGCCGCACCGGCGCCCGCGCTGTTGTGGCCGAAGTCCGCCCTGCCACGCTCTCACAAGGCTGGGAGCCCGTCTCTGGCACCCACTACGCGGTACATTTTTTTTGAGACTCAGTTCCGTGCCCAGGGACCGAACCACGACAATTAAGCCACCCTGGCCTACTTTGCATCACACATTCGAGTTAGCAGTGTAGTTTCGGATAGGTAGTAAATTCGGAGAGATATGTCGGATACGGTAAAAGCAGTTCTGCCAAAGATTGCACAGTCGCGACTCGAACGCCTTAACGCTCACAACGCCAGCATTGGAGTCATTGGCCTGGGATATGTCGGCCTGCCGCTCTCGCTTCTGCTCTCGGAAGCTGGATTCAAGGTGACTGGGTTCGACATTGACACCAAGAAGGTCGACGATCTTGAGGCCGGCCGCTCTTATATCTTCCGCATCGAGGCCGCAGAGATCCAGGCGGCGCGCAAGCAGGGCTTCTCGGCAACTGCCGACTTCTCCAAGCTGGCCGGCCAGGATGCCATCATCATGTGTGTTCCGACGCCGCTCACGGAGCACCGCGAACCGGACCTCAGCTATGTGGAGAACACGGCGAAGGCCGCCGCGCCGCACGTGCAGGAGGGGCAGCTGATCGTGCTCGAAAGCACCACCTACCCCGGCACGACGGAAGAGTTGATGATTCCCGTACTGGAGGCGGGCAATCCCCGCGGGCTGAAGGTGCAAGGCAAAGGCACCGCATCCGAAAAAGGCGTCTTCTATGTAGCCTTCTCGCCGGAGCGCGAAGACCCAGGTAATACCTCCGTTGCGCGACGTGATATTCCCAAGGTTGTTGGCGGGCATGAGCCGATTGCGACCGAGTTGGCCGCAGCGCTTTATGAAGGCATCTTTACGCGCGCGGTACGTGTCTCATCAACGCGCGTGGCGGAGATGACCAAACTGCTCGAGAACATCTATCGTTGCGTGAACATTGCTCTGGTGAATGAGCTTAAGCTGCTGAGTTTGCGCATGGGCGTGGACATCTGGGAGGTGATCGATGCGGCGGCGACCAAGCCGTTCGGCTTCCACCCCTTCTATCCGGGGCCGGGTCTCGGCGGACACTGTATACCGATCGATCCGTTCTACCTCAGCTGGAAGGCCAAGGAATATGACTTCAACACACGCTTCATCGAGCTGGCCGGCGAAGTGAATGAATCGATGCCGATGCACGTTGTGCAGTCCGTCTCCTGGGGCCTAAACAAGCAGAAGAAGGCGATGAATGGCTCGAAGATCCTGATGCTGGGCATGGCCTACAAAAAAGACATCGATGACCTACGCGAGTCACCTTCGTTGACCGTCATCGAGCTGCTGCGCGAGCAGGGCGCCGAGGTGCTGTACAACGATCCCTACTTCCCCACCGTGGGACGGGGCCGCCACTACAACCTCAACATGACCTGTACGCCGCTCGAAAAGCTCGACCAGTACGACTGCGTGCTGATCATGACCGACCACTCCGATTACGACTACCCTGCAATCGTGAACGAATCCAAGCTGGTCGTGGACTCGCGCAATGCGACGAAAGGAATTTCATCGGAGAAGATTGTGCGTTGCTGAGTCATGTGGAAATTCCATTTTCCAACAATGCATTTTGATGTGCTATAAAATTTGCAAGCGCGACTTACAGCGTACTTCGTTAGTTTTGAAAAATCCGCTCCTGTTTTGCGGATTAACACTGCAGACGTCAGCTTCCTGCCAGTTCTATTCGTGGAGAGAAGGTCCTTGAATAAGGGCCTATCAACAAAAGGCAGGTAGTAGCGAAGTTGGACTGTAATTTCCCTTGCCATAGTTCGTTTTGTTCCACCCTTGGTGGCCCCTTCCAGCTCTTCGCCGTGCCTCGGCGAGCGTCTGGAGAATGTGTGCGTGCTGCCATTCCTAGTTAATCCTTTACCTATTTCATAAATCGGCGGATCAGTGGCAATAACCGCTGCTCCTTGCGACAGCTCCACGTCGAGCCTGCTGCTCCATGAAGCCGGATAAGGATTCGTGTGCCTGCAGGTGAGCTTCCTCTAACCTGCGCGGTGACCAAAGGTAATCATTCGACATTACCAACGCTGATACTGCGCGCATACAAGCCGATGAAGGGACACGTGTGCCTTTGACGCAATGTGGCAGCGGCTTACCAGAAGGTGGCATTACGCTCACACTTCTGTTTTTTGCGCGAGGCCTTTGTGCAACTGCTTCTCTCGCAGTTCGCCGATAGCTTGTAGATCGAAGGTTTCAACAAAAGCATTTCAGCTGCTTCAACGGGAGATGGATGCGGCGAATTTCAACAAGGGTTGTTACGGGCCAGGGGTGCATTTTGAAGATATTCACTAGAGTTGGCGCAGGTCTTGCAATTGCATTTTGCTTCTTTATCGTTGGCTGCGGTGGCGTAGGCATCGCCACGGCCGGCGTTCCAGTCATCAGCCAGGTCATTCCGCAAACGATTGAAGCCGGATCGAGCGATACAACTCTCGAAGTTGTGGGTTCGCACGTCAACGACTCGACTGTTGTTCTCTGGAATGGCAATGCTCTGAACACCAGCCTCGTGAATGACAGCACGGTCAGCTCTCCTGTCGAGAGCGCAAGCATAGCCGCGCCTGGCACTGTGCAGTTGCAACTCATGAACACAGTCACTGGCAAAAAGTCCGACACCGTCTCGATCTCCATCTCAGCTGCGAAGACCACCACGCCACTCTCGGTCACTACCACTTCATTGCCCAGCGGCACTGTAGGCACAGCATATAGCGCGGCTCTGCAGGCAACTGGCGGATCGACCCCCTACTCATGGCAAATCACCTCAGGCGCTCTGCCGACTGGCCTTAACCTCAGTTCCAACGGAAACATCTCCGGCACTCCGACCGCCGCAGGCACCTTTGCCTTTGGGACAAGCGTTACCGATAAGAGCAAGCCAGCGCAGTCAAAGTACATCGCTTTCTCGATCAATATTGCACCGAAGCCCGTCACCATCATTCCGCTCAGCATTCTCACCACTTCGCTGCCTGCCGGCAGCTATGGCGCTTCCTACTCCCAGACGCTGCAGGCCAGCGGCGGAACCGGCACCTACAACTGGTCAAAAATCTCTGGCAACCTGCCCAATGGCCTCGCCCTCAGTTCGACCGGAACAATCTCAGGCACGGCGACTGCAAGCGGCACCTTCAGCTTCGGCGTCTCTGTTTCCGACACAGGCAATCCAGTTCAGACTCGCACCGCATCTCTGAGCATTGTCGTAGCCGCAACGCCACTGGCAATCGGTACAACATCGCTCTCCGGCGGAACGATAGGCAGCGCTTATTCGCAAACCCTTTCCGTCACCGGTGGAACGCCAGCATACACATGGACGCTGGCATCCGGCAGCCTTCCCGCTGGTCTTTCGCTCAGCTCTTCAGGCGCGATCTCCGGCAATCCAACCGCTTCAGGCACTGCATCCTTCGTCGCGAGCGTACGTGACAGCGGCAACCCAGCTCAGACGGCCACTGTGTCGCTTTCCATCGGCATTGGCGCCGTAGCGCTGAATATCTCTTCGTCTTCTGTTACGCCCGGCACCTTTGGCAGACCATATAGCGCGACATTGCAGGCGACTGGCGGCACACCGGGATACAACTGGAAGGTGGCGTCCGGCAGCTTGCCCGCGGGCCTGACGCTCAGCTCCACCGGCGTCATCTCCGGAACACCAGTAACAGGTGGTAGCGCTTCGTTCGTGGCAGCAGTGAGCGATAGCGGCAGCCCCTCACAGAGCACCTCGACACAGATGTCCATCACCGTGTCACCTGCACCGCTGGCCATCACAGCTTCAGCGCTACCCTCCGTCTCCACGGGCACCTCATATTCACAAACGTTGCAAGCGACTGGCGGCACCGCGCCCTATCAGTGGTCCGTAACCTCTGGCCAGCTGCCTGCAGGGTTGTCCCTCTCACCCACCACCGGAGCCATCACCGGCACTCCTTCCACTTCAGGCACAGCGAACTTCACGGCAACAGCAACGGACACCAGCAACCCAACACAGACTGCATCTCTGCCCATGTCGCTGCAGGTAACTGGTGTGCAGTCGGCGGCTGCAGTTAGCCCGCTGTCAATCGTTGCCCCCTCTTCTGTCACCGGCACAGTTGGCAGCGCGTTGACGCAGACACTCAGCGCAACCGGTGGGACCGGCCCATACACCTGGTCTTTCTCGAATAACATGCCCGCTGGATTGACACTCAGTTCCTCCGGTGTCCTGTCAGGAACGCCTCTCTCCGGCTCGAACGGAACGTATAACGTCACCGTCAGCGTCGCAGATGCGGAGTCGCCCGCACAGACTACATCCTCAACGATGTCGATCACCATCAATGCAGCGACAACTCCACTGGCGATTCTGACCTCGTCGTTGTCCTCCGGCACCTCTGGCAGCGCGTATAGCCAGACGCTGCAGGCCACAGGCGGCACAACGCCTTATACGTGGTCCATCACGTCCGGCTCATTGCCAGCTGGATTGAGCATGAGCTCGACGGGCGCCATCACAGGCACTCCAACCTCTACGGCAAGCTCGAACTTCACCGTGGCTGTAGCCGATAGCAGCTCACCCGCGCAGACGAAATTCGCCAGCTTGTCGTTGTCCGTCTCCGCGGCACAGTCGACTACCGGCGGTACGACCTGGTATGTGCGGCCGGATGGTGGAACGCGCTACTCGACGAACGTTACCACTGGCCAGTGCGACGGCCAGGGTGATGCACCATACCCAGGCACCGGCGTAAACCAGCACTGCGCATTCAAAGATGTGCGCTTCCTCTGGTCGGATTTGACCTACAACTATGGCACGACATTTCCAGGCTGGGGTTGGATCGGTCAGGGCGGCGACACCTATATTATCCGCGGCTCCATCGGGACGGGCGTTTCATATCGCATTGGGGCCAACAGCCCAACCCAGTACTGCGATGCGGCCGGCTGCTGGGGTATTGCGGGTAATGCTGCCGACTCCGGAATGCCACCCCCGCCCAACGGGACCGCTGCACAGCACACGCGCATCCTCGGCGAGAATTACGGCGCCTGTACTGCCGCGAGCGCTAAGACACAGCTCCATGGCGGCTGGGGGGTCTATGGTGTGATGAATATGCGAGGCGCGTCTTATGTCGATGTTCAGTGCATCGATGTGACGGACTTCTCCGCTTGCGGAGGCCCCGGCCGGGCAGTGACCTGCGACTCTAGCCAGGACTTCGCCGTACTCGGCATACTGGTCAACAATAAAACCAATAACTTCACGCTGACCGACGTAAACGTTCATGGACTTGGCTGGACCGGCATCCAGGGTGCGACCGGAGGAAACGTCGTCTTCAACCGCATCAACATTATGGGTAACGCTGGGGCCGGATTCAACGGAGATGATGGCAGCAATACCACCGGCTTTGGCTCGCTTCTTATTCAGAACTACAACATCAGCTGGAACGGCTGCGCCGAAGAGTATCCGATCGTTGATCCCATCCCGTATGGTGACTGCCGCGATGACAACACCGGTGGATATGGAGATGGATTTGGGACCACGACTATCCCCAGCCCCGCCCCCGGATGGCAGGTGCATTTCGACCAGGGAATCGTGAGCTATAACACGCAGGACGGCCTCGATGCTCTGCACATCAGCGGACCCGGTTCGACGATGACTGTCACCCGCACTCTGGCCTATGGCAATGAAGGCCAGCAGATCAAAGTTGGCGGCGCAACGGCTACAATCCAGGATTCAGTCGTCGTTGGCAACTGCAAAGCTCTCAGCCAGATTATTCCGGGCAGACCGGTGCCAACGAACGATAACCTGGGAGATTTCTGTCGGGCCGGAAACACAGCGGTTGTCGTCTCGGTGACGCCGGGTGATCCTGCAATTGTCCAGAACAACACTATCTTCACGGCAGGAAATATCGGCCTGGAGATTGCGAACAATGGTCCTTCATCTCCGACAAACACGCTCCAGTACAACAACAACATATTTGTTGGATACCTCAACCCGGATGGAGACCAGAAGCCCACTCCTATTTACGGTGATACCGACCTCACTATGCTCACTAACCCGGGAGCCAGCTGGACGAACAATGCCTACTACGGCTATCGCTCAAACTGGACGTGCCCGGCGGTTGGAGAGACGAATGCCCACTGCGGTGACCCAGGCCTCGTTGACGAGACATGGCATCCGTATGGGTATGGGAATATGACCCCGTATCTGGGCTCGCCAATGATCGGGGCTGGAGTAGCCATTCCCTCAATTTCACTGGACTATACTGGCCTCACTCGGCCCAATCCGCCGAGCATCGGGGCCTATGAATACCACTAAACTCTTCCGTTGGAGAATGAGAGCGTTCAGCATGGCGATTGTCATGCTGAACGCTCATTCTCTTTTTGCAGCCACCTGGTACGTACGGCCAGACGGTGGAACTCGTTACTCCACAAATGTCAAAACCGGACAATGTGACGGCAAAGCCGATTCAGCATATCCTGGCTCGGGCACAAACCGTCATTGTGCATTCAATGACGTCCGTTTTTTGTGGTCGGATGCGAGCTATACCTACGGCAAAGAATTCCCTGGTTGGGGCTGGATCGGGACTGGCGGAGATACCTACCTGATCCGCGGAACAATAGAGAACAAGGTCAGCTATCGCGTTGGTGCTAACAGCAGAACCAAGTACTGCGATTCCACGGGTTGCTGGGGCGTTGCAGGTTACACGTGGGGTTCGGGAGCTCCTCCGCCACCCTCCGGAACCCCAGAAAGCCATACCCGCATCCTTGGGGAGAATTATGCCTCTTGCCGTACGGCTTCCGCCAAGACCCGGTTGCAAGGAGGCTGGAATCTGGGTGCGGTATTGAACCTCGACGGAGCTTCGTATGTCGACGTGGCCTGTCTGGATATCACAGACTTTTCGGCATGCGGCAGGGCTGCTCAGAAACTCAAATGCGACGAAAGTGGAGATTGGGCTGCCAACGGAATTGCATTTTCCAACCAATCGACCCATGACACAGTCACCGATGTCCGCATTCACGGCATGGCGAGCAATGGAATCATGGGTCCGACAGGCGACGGGGTCCTTTTAGATCATGTTGACCTGGTGGGGAATGCGGGATCTGGCTGGGATGCAGATCCCGGAAATGGCACTACCGGAAAGGGCAGTTTGCTGGTGCGCAACTTCAACATCAGCTGGAACGGTTGTGCAGAGGAATATCCCGTCACCGAACAGCTTCCCTACAGCGACTGTACCGATCAGGAAGCCGGGGGCTATGGCGATGGATTTGGAACTACGACGAAAGATAGCGACCCGCCCGGTTGGCAGGTACAGTTCGATCAGGGAACGGTGAGTTACAACACGCAGGACGGCCTGGATGCTCTACATATCGGCGGCACGGGGTCCAGCATGACTGTTACTCACGTACTTGCTTTTGGCAATATGGGCCAGCAGATCAAAGTTGGCGGTGCCACCGCCACAATTACTGATAGCGTTATCGTCGGAAACTGCAGGGCATTGTCGGAAAAAATTCCTGGCACTCCGCCTGGCTATAACGCCAGGCTCAGCATCTTTTGCAGAGCAGGAGATACCGCCGTGCTGATCAGCGTGCCTAACGCGCAGCCTGCCGTCTTCCAGCGCAATGTAATTTATTCCGCCAACCAGATCGCGCTGGAAATCGCGTATCCCGGCGATCCCGGCCCAAAGGCTGCAATCCATTATGACAACAATGTTTTTCTAGGCTTCAAGAACCAGCGAGGAGAGTATCCCACTCCGATTTATGGTGATACCGACCTCAAGATGTTCACCAATCCAGGCAGCAGTTTCAGCCATAACACCACATTCCATGCGAATCGCTCTTGGGAATGTCCTGCAAAAGCTTTGCACGAGACGGACGCCAGTTGCGAAGATCCCCACCTCAAGGATGAAACCTGGCATCCTTATGGCTATCCCGACACCAACCCTGGCGCGACAGCTACAGGCCGCTCCGGCGGACAAACATCGGACACCGCAGTAAGCAAAACCTCAGCAATCGCCTGGGGCGCCATGGGGGGCGCCGTACTGATAACTCTGGGCTGGAAGGGCTTCGGCTTGGTGCGCGGCCGTGGGGCAGCCGATTAATTCCTCAGGCTCCCCAGCCAGTTCCCCAGCAAAGATACCGCTGTCCTTGAGTTATCCAGGTCGTAAGGGCAGAGGGCCAATGCTTGCAACGCGCTCTTCAACGCTTCGCCAGGCTTCCCTTTCCGCTTCAGAGCTTCCGCCTGCTGCTTATAGGCACGCGCCAACCCTACCTGGCGCGCGAAGAAACCACACCCTTCTTCGCCGTAGTGCTTCTTGAGGTAGTGCAACTGCGCACGCAGCATTCGCCCATGGTCGCTCGACATTGAAACACCCGACACACGATAGTAGGCGAGCACCTTCGGAACAAACGCCACCTCATACCTCAATGCAATCCGCAGCCACATATCGCGGTCCTCTGTGGCGCGCATAGTCTCATCAAAAAGTCCGACCTTGTCGACACAGTCTCTGCGAAAGGTCATCGTCGGGCAAGGCAAATCGATCTTTCGCATATAGATATAAGGCGCGATGCGGCCTTCGGCATGCCTGGCATTGCCAGACCACGTCCCACCTTGTCGCCCCTCTCGATCAATCTCAGTTACCAAGCCATAGGAGAGCCCGGCGGCAGGGCGCTCATCCATGATCTTGACGGAGTCGGCTAGACGGTTGGGTAGCCAGACATCATCCGCATCCAGCAGCGCGAGCAGCTCGCTGTCAGAAGCGAGAATCGCGGCATTCCGAGCAGCCGGGAGCCCTCGATTCTCCTGCCGGATGTATCTCATCTTTGTTCCGCACCTTTGCAGATAGGGTGCGATCACCTCGGGCGTATTGTCCGCGCTCCCGTCATCCACCAGCACGATGCGCCAGTCGTCAAACGTCTGCGTAAGAACGCTCTCAATTGCGGCCGGGAGATACTTTGCGGCGTTATAGGCCGGGATCAGAACATCTACCTTTGCCATCCTGCTCATTTTCCCATACAGGCTTACAGTCTCTCTCGGCCAGATAGCAGTATTGACTTGCCCCCTTTGGGCTATGCGCTGGTCTTAGTTGATGCAGCTGCTAAACAAGCAGCTTTGCATAGGTATCGACGATCCGCCGCATCATGCTCTCCGTGGTAAAAAGGTCCGCGGCCCGGGCTCTGCCCAAAACACCCATAGCAGCCGCCTGCTCAGGCGCGCCCAGAAGGAGGCAGATGGCATCGGCAAGGGCAGACTCATCCTCGGCAGGCACGATCAAGCCCGTTTCGCCGTTCTTCACCGCCTCGGCATTTCCACCTACGTTCGTGGCCACAACCGGAAGAGCTGCGGCCATGGCTTCAACAATAGCGTTTGAGAATCCTTCGCTGCGGGAAGGCAGCACAAAAATATCTGCCTGCGCGAAACATTGCTTCAGGTCCGTCACGTTGCCTAAGAACGCTACTCGCCCGCTCAGCCCCAGCGTCTCTACAAGCCTCTGCAATTCACGGTAGTACTCCGGCTCAAGTACATCGCCGGCTATCTGAATCTTTGCATCGGGAAAGCGCTGCACAATCTGTGCGCCCGCACGGATCAGCACATCATGTCCTTTTACCGGACGAATGTTGCCTACAGTCAAGACATTTAGGCCTCTGTGACCGCTGGAAGCGTTGCCAACCCTGTTCAGTTCGCCCAAATCGAGCCCGTTGTGGACTGTCAGAACCCGCGACGGCTCAATCCTGTCCACGTCGATGCAGTACTGCCGCACCTGCTCAGACACAGCAAAGACAGCGTCCGGTACACCGGCCATCATCCGGTAGGCAACATGGTGCTTTCTCGTGCGCAATATCCCCATATCGCGCCTGCTCCACACCAGCTTCGCGTCGGAGGTCATCTTCGCGATTCCTCCCGCCCAAAGGTCTGAGCTCTCGAAAAAAGTCTGCACGATTTTTACGTTCTGCTCACGAAGAAACCTCCTCAGCTGAAACGCCGCTTTGAACGCCTCGAGATTGTAGGTTCGTGTGAGAGGCAGCAGATAAAATGGGCATGAGGGCTTGAAAGACTGATTCTCCGGATGAATGAAGAACGTCAATATGGATACCCGGAATCCATATTGGGGCAAGAGTTTAGCGAGCCGAAGCACAATGCGTTCGCCGCCGCCGAGTGTCTTTAGAACCTGGTCCAGAACAAGCAACACATGAGGCGCGCCAAGTAGGGCCGCATCTTCGACCACCCTGCCGTCAAGTAAGCCTACGCGAATCAAAGAGTGCCCACCGGGGCCATGCTTTTTGCGAAAGTTCACAGCCCCTCAGCGATACGCCAGGTAAGGATTTACTGCCACAGCCGAGACTGCCGCTGTATCTGCCGGAGCCTCCGCCAGAGATTGTGCCCGAAGTGCAGCGCTCATCAATATCCACAGAAGGCCGGTGATCTCAAGGTACGTCCATCGGTCCCCAAAGAAATTTGCCACGATGCAGGCGACGACTGCCAGCAGAAGCCCGAGCCCGAGGCCTTGATACAGGGGATCGGTTGAGTGCCGGAACGTGCGCCACGACGCAGCCAGCATCTGCTGTAAAAGCGCCAATGCAAAGATAAATCCGATCACACCGCTCTCAACCAAGACCTTGACGTACCAGTTATGCGTGTCCTTCAGGTCGTCGACATGCTGACCGTACTGAAATGTGGCGAAGCCATTGCCCACGATGGGACTGCTCATGAATGACTTTTCCGCGTTCTGCCAGAGATTGACCCTTTCTTGTGCCGACAGGTCCAGTTGCCCATTCGCAGTTTTGGTCATGCTTACGCGCTCGCGCACGGCATCGGGCACAATCGCCTGCCACGTAAACAGGAACACTCCAAGCACAATCAGCAGCTTTCGATCCTTCAACAAGCCCAGAACAAAGACGCCGACAATGAGCGCAAGATACCCAGCCCTGGAGAAGCAGTACATCGTCGCAAATATCGTCGCCGCCACAAGAAAGTAACTCGCGATCTTGACCTTTTTGCGCTGCATAAAGACAGCGACGCCCCAGAAGAGCATGGCGAACTGAGCCAGAAATGCCGCTGTTTGGTTTGAGCCGAAGGCCAACGGGCCTCCGCCACGCTTGCTCTCGTCAAAACTGGTCCATGTGCGGGACATGTTCTCGAGAATGCAACTTCTATCGATGAAGAGAAGCGCTATGGCCGTCACGAGAACAACATTGCGGATTGCCTTTCGGTCTTCAATCACCAGTCCCGCCGCTACGAAAACCAGCGGGATTACCATGTAATCTTTCCAGGTCACGAAGTTGTCGTCGCCCAGCCAAAGCGGGGCCGGCGCGTTCCCCATCACACTCCCAATCCACATTGAGAAGTAGAGATATAGGCCAAAGGCTGCCCAGATCATATAGAGCTTCGATTTGGGAAGCCGCTTCCCCTTCATCAAGGCACCGATAATGACCGCGAGGATCAGGATCGTCAGCACGTTTTCTCCCAGTGGATAGTCCAGAAAACGGTCTCGAAGCGTTCGATAGGGAATGAAAGGCAGCATGTAATACAGGCCGTATAGCGGCCGTCCGGTCAACGAAACAATCGACATGACCCAGAAGCCTACATAGGCAACAATCGGGATGAGATGGCCTAAGCCGGTGCCAAACATGCTGCCTCAATCGTAAGGGTTCTTATCAGGGCCGTACAAATTCTTTGATGCTACGTCCATACCTGGTCTTTGCCGGTAACAAAGTTGCAAAAGGCGACGAACGCAGCCAGGTTCAACATAACAAATGTGTTTGCGATCGCGACCGGTTTGAAACTCCTCGTCGCTGGGATCGCCGCGCCTAATTCTGCCAGCGCGTAAAACGCGATCTGCACCCAGAAAACAGCATGGTAAAACTCTCCTCCGGCGGCCCATGAAGCAATCAGCAACATTATGAGCAGAAGCGGCACAGCCAGCCGAAGCATCTTGTGGCACACAAAGCGGAACAGCAGCGGATTCTTCGGCGACAAAAGCCACGGGGCCAGCTTGAGGAGTTGGTAGTTTCCGGTCAAGGTACGCACCTTGCGGGAGAACTCTTTGCCCTTTTGAGCGAAGATACGGTCGCGGGCGGTCGCCTTTGGTTGAAACACAATCCGCTTCCCTTGCTTTGCAACACACATGGGTACGAATACGTCATCCAGAATCGTTCCCGCAGGAATCTCCGGATAGAGTTCCCTGCGGATGGCATAAATCGCCCCTGTCACCCCAATCACTGAACCGGATGCCGACTCCAGCTTTCGGATGGCCTTTTCAATCTTCCAATAGATACCCAGCGCCTCCCCTGCCTGAACACCTGGTGCGCCTTCCAGCAGCAGTTCTCCACTTACGGCGCCCACGGATTGGTCCGCAAAGCAGGCTGCAAGTTCAGAGACTGCATTTGGCTCAACGAGCTGTCTGGCATCCAGAAAAACCAGTACTTCCCCGGTCGCAGACCGAACAGCCTCATTCAGCGCATAGGCTTTGCCCACTGAATGCTCAAGAATCACAGGCACAACCCATGATGATTCCTGGCGAAGAATATCCGCTGTTCTGTCGGTCGAACCATCCGAGGCCACCACAACCTGCAGCAGTTCACGCGGATAGTCTAGATGGCGCAACCCTTCCAGCTTGGCAGCCAGGTTGGCCTCTTCGTTGCGCGCCGCAATCACAACCGAAACTGTCGGCTTAAAATCTCCATTTGCAATTGGCCACCGTCTCAGCTTCACCTGGATCCACAACACCGCGATATAGCCAATGTAGGTATATGCGATGCAGCCGAGACATATCCAGAATGCGAGAACCACAATCACGATCCCCAACGCTGGCGTGAATTGGCGATCTGGCGTGTATCCATGGGATAGAGTTCCTGCTTGCGCAGAAGATTTTTTGCGCGAAAAGCGCTGCAGTGAAACCTGACCTGATCATACCGGCATTCCAGACACCCGCGCCTGAGATCTCCTTCTCGGAGTACCGCTAAAGTATCTATGCAGAGCGAAGGTTGTACACCAAACGCGTCAGCGGAAATTGCGACCACATCAGGTGCATAGTATTCTTGGCCTCAGCCGGGATGTCCGCTCGAGTGCGCGCGTGCATCAGAACTTAATGCGTGGCTCAGCGGCAATCCTTCATGATCGGCTACTGAAACGAACTGAGTGTGAGTGCTTTCTCCGAAGATATCGCGCGGTATCGGCAACAAGGCCTTGCAGGCAAAAACCTGTGGCTGAACCCTGTTGTATGGGCCATCGCCAGTTACCGGCTAGGCAACTGGCTTTATACGCAACCGCCTCCCCTTATCATTCGCATCCCACTCAAAATTGTCTCCTTCCTTGCAAACAGATGGTGTGAAGTCTTCATGGAGATGTGCATCGATGTGCAGGCCAGCATAGGGCCTGGCCTTTATATCGGCCACATTGGAGGCGTGCACATCAACCCCCAGGCCGTATTGGGAAAGAACTGCGACGTCGCACATCGCGTCACCATCGGGACTTCCGCAATGGGGCGCAGCGGTGCGCCCATTCTTGGAGACAATGTATATATCGGAACCGGTGCGACACTGATCGGCAAGATTCGCGTCGGCAATGGAGCCAAAATCGCCGCCAATACCCTGGTGATCAGCAATGTACCCGAGGGCGCAACGGTGATGGGTGTTCCGGGACGTGTCATCATGCGGCCCGTAGTGAAAGCAGCCGTTCCTCCATCCACGGCTCCGGAGGTCGCACGTGCCGACTGATTCCGGCCAGACCGACTGCAGGCAACGCATCAAAGACGCGGCAGCAGCAGGACAGGCCCAGGCCGCGCTCGATCTGATTCGCCAGCTCTCAACCGACTCTGCCAAACCGGCGGATATGATGTTCTGCGCCAAAACCATTGCGGATCTTGGCCCCCTGCTCGAGCAGCAGGCTTCGATACGGCGTCTGAAAACATACATCGTGCGGTCGGTCACCTTGGAACCAGTCCTGCCCTCTTTGAGAGTTGAGGCCGCACTGGCCGGCTATCTGCTGGATATCAAGCTCGGTGGGTTTGGGTCATACATTGAAGAACTACTGGACGCCGCTGGCGCCATCACGAAGTTCCAGCCGGATTTGCTCGTCGTCGCGCTGGATCTCGAAGAGATCGCGGGTGGTCTGGCCGACCTCTGCGCCACTGGGGCGGGCGAAGGCGTGGCCCAGGAGATTGGCGAGTGCGCCGCACGTATGGAAGGGCTGCTCCGAGCGTTCCGCTCCACCAACTCCGCGCGCATCGTCTTCCACGGCCTCGTGGTGCCGGACCAATCCTCACTTGGCGATGTAGGCGACGCAAATCTTCCCCATAGCCTTCCGAATGCCGTCGCAGAGCTGAATCAGCGAATTGCCCGCGCGTGCCATGACATTGCGGACTGCGCATTCTTCGATGCAGACCACCTGGCAGCGCGCTTTGGCCGCGCTCGCTGGCGCGACCGCCGCATGTTTCTGGCCTCACGGCTTCCGGTCGCCTCGCAGTTTTTTCAGTCCTACGCAAAGGCGCTTGTCCGAGCATTCCTGCCCTTGTTCCGCGCTCCTCGCAAGGTCCTCTGCACAGACCTCGACAACACACTTTGGGGCGGCATCCTGGGAGAGGACGGTCCCGACGGCATTGCCACAGGCAATACCTATCCCGGCAACTGCTATCTCGAGTATCAGAGATACCTCAAGCAACTCTCCGCACGTGGCATCCTGCTGGCAATCGTCTCGAAGAACAATCGCGCCGATGTCGAAGAAGCATTCGCAAGGCGCTCCGCCGATCTCGCATTGAAACTGGACGACTTTGTAGCGGCCAAGATCAGTTGGGACGAGAAATCGACCGC
>Ga0207694_10001630_pt1 | contig 18865 bp, 17 predicted proteins | sample KBSC34metaG_FD_184353 | JGI IMG/M metagenome (GOLD analysis project Ga0207694, IMG submission 184353) | Corn rhizosphere microbial communities from Kellogg Biological Station, Michigan, USA - KBS C3-4 metaG (SPAdes) (version 2) | ecosystem: Host-associated > Plants > Roots > Rhizosphere > Soil... | reverse complement strand
TGGCATCCTGCTCTACTGCATCCTGGCGGTGTTTATCGCCGGCCTCATGGTGGGACGCACGCCCGAATACATCGGCAAGAAGATCGAGCAGAAAGAAGTGAAGATGGCGATGGTGGCGGTGATTGCAACGGCCTTTAGCATTCTCGTGTTCAGTGCCCTCAGCGCGGTGATTAGTTTCCCGGCCAAAGGCTATTGGAATCCTCAAGGCGCTCTGACCGCGAACATGAACAATAGCGGTCCGCATGGACTGAGCGAGATTCTTTACGCTTACGTCAGCAGCACCGGCAACAACGGCAGCGCCTTCGCCGGCATTAGCGTGAATACGCCCTGGTACGATCTGACGCTGGGACTGGCGCAGCTTATCGGCCGGTTCCTATTCCTCATTCCGCTGCTGGCGGCGGCCGGAAGTCTTGCCGCCAAGAAGAAGATTCCGTCGACGTCGGGAACATTTCCGACCCACGGCCCTTTGTTTGTGGGACTGCTTGTCGGTACCGTGATTATCGTCGGCGCGCTCACGTTCTTCCCGGCGCTTTCGCTGGGACCGGTTGTCGAACATTACCTGATGCAGAGCGGCAAACTCTTTTCGATGATCTTGATGCCGCTGCAGGGGATTTGGAGTTAGTCATGTCTACAACTATCACTACAGAACCAGACATTACGCCACAGCTTCCGCCGGACGATCCGACGTCGCTTTTGCCCAAGAAGCTGGTGCGGGCGCGTCCTCTGTTCGATCCGGAAATCGTGAAGAAGGCCACTGCGGCGTCCTTCGTCAAGTTGAATCCGATGACGCTGGCGAAAAACCCGGTGATGTTTGTCGTCGAAGTCGGCGCGGCTCTGACCACCGTGTTCTTGATCCGCGACTCGTTCACGGGCGGCGGCGGCTCAATCGGATTCCAGTTCCAGATTTCGCTGTGGCTATGGTTCACCGTGCTGTTCGCGAATTTCGCCGAAGCCATGGCGGAGGCGCGCGGCAAGGCCCAGGCGGATGCGCTGCGCAAGACCAAGACGGATGTCGTCGCAAAGCGCTTAAACTCGGCCGGGAGAACGGAGCAGGTTGCCGGCTCCGCGTTGCGAGTGGGCGATGTTGTAATTTGTGACGCTGCGGACCTCATCCCCGGCGATGGCGAGGTGATCGATGGAGTGGCGACGGTTGACGAGTCGGTGATTACCGGAGAAAGTGCGCCGGTGATTCGCGAATCGGGTGGCGACCGCAGCGCAGTGACCGGGGGCACGCGCGTATTGTCGGATCAAATCAAGATCAGGATCACGTCCAACCCGGGCGAGACGTTCCTCGATCGCATGATTGCGCTTGTCGAGGGCGCGCAACGCCAGAAGACGCCGAACGAGATTGCATTGAACATCCTGATTGCAGGCCTAACGTTGATTTTCCTGCTCGCGGTAATCACGTTGCAACCCTACTCGGTGTTCAGCGTTGCGCAGGCAGGTTCCGGATCGATTCCAACCGTGGCGGTACTTGTCTCTTTGTTGGTCTGCCTGATTCCGACGACGATCGGGGGGTTGCTTTCCGCCATCGGCATCGCCGGTATGGATCGCGTCATGCAGCATAACGTGCTGGCGATGAGCGGCAAGGCAGTGGAGGCGGCCGGCGACATCAATTCATTGCTGCTCGACAAGACCGGCACGATTACGTTGGGAAATCGGCAAGCGGTGGAGTTCCTCACGATCAACGGCGTGACGGACGAAGAACTGGCGGATGCCGCACAGCTATCCAGCTTGGCAGACGAGACGCCGGAGGGAAGGTCTGTCGTTGTCCTGGCGAAAGAGAAATACGGATTGCGAGGGCGTCATATTCCTGAGAACGATGCCGAATTTATCCCATTCTCCGCCTATACGCGCATGAGCGGCGTGAATTTCGAAGGCCGGCAACTGCGCAAGGGCGCTACCGACGCGATCATCACGTTCGTCATGGAGCGAGGCGGCGAGGTCCCTGGCAATTTCAAGGACATGAGCGACCGTATTTCGCGAAACGGCGGAACTCCACTGGCGGTGTGCGACGGCAAGCGCCTGTTGGGGGTGATCCACTTGAAGGACATCGTCAAAGGCGGCATGAAGGAACGGATCGCGCAACTTCGCAAGATGGGCATTCGCAGCATTATGATTACCGGCGATAATCCGCTCACCGCCGCCGCGATTGCGCAGGAAGCTGGCGTTGACGATTTCCTCGCGCAGGCCACGCCAAAAGACAAGCTGGAATACATAAAGAAGGAGCAGGCGGCAGGCCGCTTGGTGGCGATGACGGGCGATGGCACCAACGACGCGCCAGCGCTGGCGCAAGCCGACGTCGGTCTGGCGATGAACACCGGAACCACTGCGGCGAAGGAAGCCGGAAACATGGTGGATCTTGACAGCAATCCGACCAAGCTGATTGAGGTTGTCGCGATCGGCAAGCAATTGCTGATTACCCGGGGAGCGCTTACTACGTTTTCCATAGCGAACGACATCGCGAAATACTTTGCCATCATTCCGGCGATGTTCATGACCATGTACCCGGTGCTGGGCAGGCTGAATATCATGGGTCTGCATACACCGCAGAGCGCGGTGCTCGCGGCGGTAATCTTCAACGCGCTGATCATCATCGCGCTGGTGCCGCTGGCCCTGCGAGGGGTGAAATACCGCCCGGTGGATGCGGCGAGCTTATTGCGGAGGAACTTGCTGATCTACGGTGTGGGCGGAATCCTTGCGCCGTTCCCGGGCATCTGGGTGATCGACCAACTGTTGGTGGCGCTACGTCTCGCATAGGAGGGCATTGTCATGTGGAAAGAAATTCTGCCGGGAATTCGAATCAAACTTTTTATGACGGTTGTGTTGGGAGTGGTCTATCCCCTCGCGATGACAGGAATCTCACAACTCATTTTTCCAAAGCAGGCGAATGGGAGCCTGATTACGGTCGACGGCAAGGTGATCGGCTCGGAGATCATCGGCCAGAACTTTACCAAACCGGAGTATTTCCACCCGCGTCCGTCAGCGGCCGGCGGAGGGTACGACGCCAGCGCCAGCGGTGGATCGAACCTGGGACCGACCAGCGCCAAGCTCATCCGTGGCACGACTAAGATGGACGACAAGAAGAATGGAATCGTCGACTACGATGGCATCAGTCTCCGCATCGTGCACTATTGCGTTGACAACGACATTCCCTATGAATCGTCGACGCCCCTGGAACGATTCAATGGCGCCGATGGGAATCTTGACGATGTGAAGCTGATCAAGGCGTTCAACGACGATAAAGCGCCCTTGATTTTCACGCCCAAGACTCCCATCCCGGCGGATGCGGTGACGGCGTCTTCAAGCGGACTTGATCCGCACATCAGTCCCGCCAATGCGCAGGCGCAGGCGGCGCGGGTAGCTAAAGCTCGCGGTATTGCAGTGGATCAGGCGAATCAAATTGTTGCCAGGTTCACGGAAGGTGCTGATCTTGGCTTGCTGGGCGAACCACGCGTGAACGTGCTCAAACTGAATCTCGCGATGGATCAGCAGTTCCCGCGCAAATAGACGTTCGCGTTGTCGCGGGATCATGCATCGTGGGAAACTCGATTTCATGATCCGCATCGCAAACGCGCAGGGCTTTTGGGGGGACTCGCTCGAAGCTCCGCTGGAACAACTGCGGGGCGGACCGATCGATTATCTGACGCTCGACTATCTGGCTGAGGTTACGATGTCGATATTGCAAAAGCAATTCGCGCGTGACCCGCAGGCTGGCTACGCGCGGGACTTCCCGCAGACGATCGAGCGCGGAGCCAGGGAAATCGTACAGCGCGGTGTCAAGGTGGTCGCCAACGCCGGTGGTGTGAATCCGAAAACTTGCGGCGAGGCCGTAGCGGCGGCGCTGGCGCGCGCGGGTTACAAGGGGCGGGTGAAGATTGGCGTGGTGACGGGCGACAATATTCTCGATCGCCTGGACGATTTGGTTGCGTGCGGTGTTGAACTGCGGAACATGGATACGGGTGAGCCTTTAGCTACAGTCCGCGAAAGAGTGCGGAGCGCGAATGCCTATGTGGGCGCGTTTCCAATTGCCGAAGCGCTGGGGCAGGGTGCGCAGATCGTGGTGACGGGGCGTTGCTCCGACGTGGCATTGTCCCTGGGGCCAAGCATTCGCGAATTCGGCTGGAAGCGTGACGACTGGAATCTGCTCGCTGCGGGCGTGGTGGGCGGACACGTGATCGAATGCGGCGCGCAGGCCACTGGCGGCAATTGTCAGGTGGATTGGGAGACCATGCCGGATCTGGCAGGGATCGGCTATCCGATTCTCGAAGCGGAGGCTGACGGGCGCTTCGCCATCACCAAGCATCCGGGAACGGGCGGACGCGTGACGGTGGCGGGCGTGACGGAGCAGTTGGTGTACGAGATCGGTGATCCGCGCGCTTATATCACGCCGGATGTGGTCGCGGATTTCACAACGATTCAATTGAAGCAGGCCGGTTCGGATCGGGTGCAATTCTGGGGGATCGAGGGGCGGCCCGCGACGGACTTCTATAAAGTCTCGATCAGTTACTCAGCGGGCTTCAAAGCGGCAGGCACCATGACCTATGGCTGGCCCGACGCTGTTAAGAAAGCGAAGATGGCGGATCAAATTTTGCGGACGCGATTGGAACGTCTCGGGCTGAAATTCGATGCCATTCATAGTGAATATGTGGGGGCGAACGCGTGCCATGGCGATTTGCTTTCAGGCGAGCCCCCGCCCGATCTGGCGGAGGTGACGCTGCGAGTGGGTGTTCGCGGCAGCGATCCGGCGGCGATTGAGCGTTTCACCCGTGAGATTGCGCCGCTGGCACTCAACGGGCCGCCCGTCGTAACGTATCCGGCGAGCGGCAAGCCTAAGGTGGAAGAGGTCATCGCTTACTGGCCGGCGCTGATTCCGAAAAGTGAAGTTACTGCGCGCGTCGAAGTGAGGGAGGCGTAAATGCCACGCGTACAGCTTCGCCAGATCGCGCATGCCCGCAGCGGCGACAAAGGCGATTGCGCAAACATCGGGCTGATCGCTTTGCGTGCGGAAGACTATCCAGCACTGGTGAAGCAAGTAACGGTCGAGCGCGTGAAAGAGCATTTCCGGGAATTGTGCCGGGGAAGGGTCGAGCGGTTTGAGCTGCCGAATCTGAACGCCCTGAATTTTCTGCTGTACGAGGCGCTGGACGGCGGTGGAACGGTTTCGCTGCGCACCGACGCGCAGGGCAAGACTCTCAGCGCCGCGCTTCTGCGGATGGAAATTGAGATTTGAGCCGCAACGAAGATTTCATGAGACACGCAAGATCGGCATGATAAATGCCTTATAAGCAGGCCGGATTGAGCCCGCTAGGTTTTTCAAAGTAAGCCCACTCGCCATTTCCGCCTGGCGGAACACCCACGGTGCGATCGTCCATCTCTTTGTGTTGCCGAGTTTTGCCTGCTCAACGCGCTCCGCAGCGATAATTCAGCCACTACTCTGGCGGCGGAAGGACGGGGCAAATGAGCTTTGACATCGCCCGGACGCCGACGCTACACGCGGTGGCCACGGGGGACGAGCAGCAACTCGTCGAGGACTTACAACAGCGCGTGGAGGCGGCGATTCTGCAAGCCTCTGTAATGCCAGCGGTGGTTGAAGCGGCCGAAGCGCAACGCCGTGCCGAGCATCGCTTTCTGAGCCTCCAAAAAGCGGAGCGCGCGCTGAATCAATTCGCAAAAATGGCTGGCGAGAAATTGATCGCGCTGCGGGAAGCTGCGTTGGACTCGGTGATTGAATCCGCCACAGGAGGAGACAAATTGGATTTCAAGGGGCTCAGCGAGTTGGCTGCGCTCGAAAGCCGCAGCCGGCAGGCTACCAGGGCCATCGAAAAACTGGTGGAGCGCCTGCTTCCCCTTGCGCTGTGGACGCGACTTCGCGAAGAATCTCATGCGGCGATCGCATTGGCGCGGGCGCTCGAGGGCGTGGCGCAGGAGCGGGCGGAGCGGGTGCTGGATCAGTTGCGCGACGCCGTGGGCGAAGAGATGATCCTGCCGGTGGATCTTTCGAAAGGTGTCGCGGGGGCCCTGCTGGCGCGGGCGGAGGAACTCAAACAGCGCGGGGTGCAGCTTTCGAGCAACGCGGATTCACTGGAAAAGTCTTTGGGGAGATAAAGCATGAATTCAAAGTTTGACGATTTGGTGCGGAGCATGGATCCGCGGACGTTGGAAGAACTGAAACGATCGGTGGTGGCCGAACTCGGCGGGCGGCGGGATGAGTCGGCGATTCAGATCGAACAGATTCATCCCAAGATGAGCGCTGATGCGCGCGAGGAAGCCGCGCGGGAGATTGCGCGCGTGCTGCGCGGCGAGAGTCTGGATGCCTGACTTAAGGAAATACTGGCAGGAGATCCGCGCGATTGAGAAGAGTTTGCCCGCCGAGGTCTGGTTGGTGAGTTTACAGAACTTAGCCAAGGGTCATGTGGGCGGGGCGATCGTCGAGGTAGCCGGAGCGGTCGCGGCGAAACTACTGCATGCGAAGTCGCAGCGGCTGGCCACGGAGGAGGAAGTGGAGGCGCACAAGGCGCAGCAAGATGGGATCAAACGGCAGATTTTCACGCAGCGGATGCGCGATCAGGGGATTGCCGTTATACCGGTAGTGCGCCGCTAAGCACGCTCCGCGCTCCAGTGGCGATCAGTGACTTGCGTGACTCTCACATCCGCCAGCCCGCATTCATCCAATAGCTCTCTAACCTCCTGGAGTGTGAGCGCGGCGTGGAGGGAATCGGAAAAGAGCGTACGCTGCAGCGGGCTCCACTGCGAGGCATGCGCTTCGACTAATTTCTCCAGCGCTTGCTCATTGTCGGGGCGCACGAGGTCCCGAATCAGAATGGGAGCGCCGCGGCGCGCGATTCGCGCGACTTCCAGAAACACGGAGCGAGGGTCGGGAATGTGGTGCACCAGGCTGTTGGAAGTGATCATCCCGACCGACTGGTTGGCGAAGGGAACGCACTTGACATCTGCGGCGACCAAGTGCAGAGCGGCACTATCGCGGGCGCGGTTTCTGCCGGCGACGGCCAGCATCTCCAGGGACATCTCGATCGCGCACACGCGCGTCGCGGTGGGCAGGATTCGACGCATCGCCAGCGGGATTTTCGCATTGCCTGAACCTAGATCCGCGATCAGGTTGACGGGGGCACTCGCGCCACGAGCTAAATCGGCCGCGCGCTCGGCGAAAAGTTGATCGGTGGCACTGAAATCCATCTCATCGTATTCGCCGGCTTCTTCGGCGGTGGACATCACTTCTGGTTCGAGTACGCGTGGCAGCGGCATATTGTTACACTTGTAGTTTCCGCTCAAAAACTCTGTTATGCAATCGATCCAAGAACTCGTGGAGCGCGCGCTCGCGCACATCGGCCAAGCTGATTCGGCGGCCATGCTCGAACAGGCGCGGGTGCAGTATCTGGGCAAGTCGGGCGAGCTAACGGGGCAGATGAAAATGCTCGGTGGACTGGCTCCAGAGGAGCGCAAGCCCTTCGGGCAAGCTGTGAATGCGGCCAAGACCCGGATCGAGGAAGCGCTCGACCAGCGTCGCGCCGCGTTGCAGGAAACCGCGAAGCCAGCGGGCCCGGAACTGGACGTCACACTGCCGGGGCGCCGGCGCTGGACCGGGCATGTCCATCCGATTACTGCCACCGCAGAGACTATGAAGAAGATCCTGATGGGCTTGGGATTTTCTTACGACGACTATCCCGACATCGAAAGCGAATTCTATAATTTCGACTCTCTCAACACGCCGGCATGGCATCCGGCGCGCGATCTTCACGACACGTTTTACGTGGGGCAGGGGCAGTTGCTGCGCACCCACACCACTGCGTTTCAAGCGCGGGTGATGCGTGCGAGCGGCGGCCGCGTTCCGATTCGTGCGATGACTACCGGGCGCTGTTATCGCGCCGACGATATCGACGCGTCGCACTATCCGATCTTTCAGCAGTTGGATGTGTTCGCGGTCGGCGAAAAATTGAGCATGTCGGACTTGCGGTGGACGCTGACGGAGTTGGCCAAGGGTTTGTTCGGCTCCGAGGCGAAACTGCGTTTTCGACCCAGCTATTTTCCGTTCACGACGCCCAGCGCCGAGGTCGACATCAGTTGCGTGGTGTGCAAACAGAAGGGCTGCGCTTTGTGTTCACGCACCGGCTGGCTCGAAGTTTTGGGTAGCGGCATGACGCGGCCGGAGGTGTTACGGGCGGGCGGACTCGATCCGCAAAAGCATCAGGGCTTCGCGTTCGGTATCGGAGTCGACCGCATCACCATGCTGCGGCATCAGATCAATGACATCCGTCTGCTCTACGACAACGAGGAAGCTTTCTTGCGCCAGTTCTAAGACTGGTTTCTGAATCATGATCGTCAACACTAGATGGCTGTTGGATTATTTGTCGCCGCGAGTCCCTTTGGCAGACCTCCTTATCGCGCTGCCGCGCGTGGGATTGGACGTGGAAGCGACCCACGTGCTGGAGCACGGCTTGGCGCCAGTGCGCATCGGTTTCATTCGGACGAAGCGTGCCCTGGAAGGAACGACGGACAAGTTTATATGCGAAGTGGAGGTGGGGCCGGGCGAAGTGCGGAGCATCGTGGCCGCCTCCGCGCATCCGCTTGAAGTGGGCTGGGGAGTGCCGGTGGCGCTCGCTGGAACCGATCTGCCGACTGGGGATTCGATCCACGAAGAAAATTTCCACGGAGTTTTGTCGCAGGGCATGATCTGCCTGGATGGCGAGATGGGCATGATTGCGACGGGCAGCGGATTACAGGTGTTTCACGACGAATCGCTACTCGGCAAGAGCCTTCCCGAAGTGATGCCGATCGATGAGGCGCTGGTCCACATGAAGGTGTATCCTAACCGGCCGGATTGTCTGGGACTGGTGGGAATCGCACGGGAACTTGCGGCGCTGCTCGATTTGAAACTCGTGCTGCCCGAGGCGCCGCAGCCAAGTTCGTTCAGCGATGCCGTGATGCCAGTGAAAATTCAGGACCGCGCCGCGTGCACACGCTATACCTGCCAAGTGATCTCGGGAGTTCGCATTGGGAAATCTCAAGCGTGGCTGGCGAGCCGGCTGCTCGCAACGGGGTCCCGCCCCATCAATAATGCCGTCGACATCACCAACTTCGTGATGAAGGAGTGGGGCCAGCCGCTGCATGCGTTCGACTTGCAGAACGTGCGTGAGCGAGTTGTCGTGCGGCGTTTCAAGAAGGGCGAGAGCCTGCGACTGCTGGATGGACGCACGGTGGATGGCGCGGAGGAATTGCCGCTGGCCATCGCCGATGCAAAATCACCGATGGCGCTGGCCGGTATTATGGGTGGCGAATTTTCGGGCATTGGAAATGAAACCACCAGCGTGCTGCTGGAAGCGGCGCACTTCGAGCCCACCAACATTCGGATGACTAGCCGCCGATTGGGCGTCAGTTCGGATTCGTCATACCGCTTCGAGCGCGGCCTTGATCCCAATGAGACTCTTGAAGCCGCGCGTAATCGAGCCACGGCGCTGTTGTTCTCCGATGCGGACGCGCAATCGGCAGGCCCGGTGACGGATGTGTACCCGAAACTCTTAAAGCGCGCGGTGTTTTCGCTGCCGGCCGAGCGGGTCAGCAGCTATCTCGGCATTCCAGTGACGCGGGAGGAAGTGCAAACCAGCCTTACGAAACTTGGCTACGAAGTCTCCGAGAACTTGAAGCGCATTCAAGTGCCGACACGTCGCGTGGACGCCACCGATCCCGTAGTGCTGATTGAGGACGTGGCACGCGTCATCGGCTACGAGGCCATTACTGCGGCACCGAGTGCGGAAACTCCGACGGCGGGTGCGAGTACGAAGCTCGACGCTGCCCGGTTCACGGTGCGCAAAATAATGGGCGGCCAGGGATTTCTAGAATTGCGCGGCGTGCCGCTGGAGCCATTGGAAGGTGAGGCGCGGTTTTCGCAAATTGGGGGCGATTCGATTATCCTTCAGAATCCGCTGAATTCGGATTTGGCGCGACTGCGCCGATCCTTGGTGCCGTTTCTACTGAAGACCGCGGCATTGAATGCGCGGCGAAGGTTCAAGACGTTCCGGTATTTTGAGATCGACAAGATCTTTTCACGGATGGCGGAGCCCGTCGAACAATGGTCGGTCGGAATCTTGCTGGGTGGAAACGCGAACGACGCCGATTGGTCAGGGTCGCGAGAGGCGGACTATTTCGACCTCAAAGGCACGGTCGAATCCGTACTCGAATCGTTACGAGTGCCGCGGCCTTCCTTCGAAGCGATTCCGGCGATTGCAGGCTACGCGCCGGGTAGCCGGGCGCGGATTATGGTTGAGGGAGAGGCCGTGGGAATGATCGGCCAAGTCGCGCCCGACTTGCTTGCGGAACACAGAATCCAGGCCGCGGTGTTTGTGGCGGAATTGTTGCTCAACAAGCTTTTGACTGTGCGAAATCCAACCGCAGTGTACGAACCATTGCCGCGCTTCCCAGGCGTATACCGCGACCTTTCGTTTGTCGTGCGGAAAGAAGTTTCCTACGCCGCGGTCGAGCAAGCAATTCGCGCTGCGGGCGGGGACTATCTTGAATCGGTCGAATGCATTGACGTCTTCGCGGGTAAGGGAATCGACAAGACTAGCCGCAGCATGGCGGTCTCCATGGCCTTCCGTGCGCCGGACCGCACGCTCTCTTCAGAAGAAGTAGGGGCCACCGTGGAACAGGTGATCGCGCGTCTGGCGACGTTGGGCGCGGAGTTGCGCAGCCAGTAATAATGGAAGCAGTAGGTATGAACGAACTTTCTCCGCTGACTCCGTCGAGCAAAATTTTTGTGGCGGGCCATCGCGGCCTCGCCGGCTCCGCCATCGTTCGGCGGCTCGAGAAAAGCGGCTACCTCAATCTGATTCTGGCGACTCGTGCTGAACTGGATCTGCGAGACCAGGCGGCGGTCTCTCGGTTTTTTGCGCGCCATCTTCCTGAGTTCGTATTTCTTTCGGCGGCGAGGGCCGGCGGAATCCTGGCCAACTCGTCGCATCCCGCGGAATTTCTCTACGAGAATCTGGCGATTCAGACTAATGTGATCCACGCAGCGTGGCAGAACCGCGTGCAGAAATTGGTGTTCCTGGGCTCGTCGGCGATTTATCCGCAGCTGGCTCCGCAGCCAATGAAGGAGGAATTTCTGCTGACTGGGCCACTGGAACCTACCAATGAGGCCTACGCGATCGCCAAAATCGCAGGCCTGAAGCTGGCCGCCGCATATCGCGAACAGTACGGATTCCAAGCCATCAGTCTGCTGCCTAGCAACCTTTATGGGCCGGGGGACAACTTCGATCTTGAAACATCGCAGGTGCTGCCGGCGATGATTCGTCGCTTTCATGAGGCCAAAATATGGAGATCGCCGTCGGTGACCTTGTGGGGCACGGGCACTCCGCGGCGTGAATTTTTGCATGTGGACGATCTGGCTACTGCCGCATGTTTAGTCATGGAAAATTATTCGGGCGGGAAACCGTTGGGCAACCTGCTCAACGTCGGGGCCGGAGCGGACTTAACGGTGGCCGAACTAGCTGAATTGGTCGCGCGCGTTGTCGGTTATGACGGGCAAATTCGTTTTGATCCGAAACGGCCAGACGGAACGCCCCGCAAACTGCTGGATATTTCGCGTATTCAATCGCTCGGCTGGCGCGCCCGCGTTTCGCTGGAGGATGGAATAGCCTCTACGTACGATTGGTATTGCGCGAATGCGCCGCAGAGTGTGGCAGGATGAAGTTTCATGCCTGATGCCACGCGCCGCGAGCGCCTCCTTCGCGTTTTGAAAACCGTGACCACGCAGCCACTGCCTGCCGACGACGAAGAATCGTTGTTCGAGAGCGGCCTGCTGGATTCTTTCGCACTCCCGGATTTGGTGAGCGCGCTGGAAAAGGAGTTTTCCATCAAGGTGCCGGACCGGGACCTCAATCCGCGCAAGTTCGATTCGATTGCCCGCATTGACACGTATCTGCAAGACCGCGCGAGCTGATCAAAAACGCAATGCGCGCATTTCTCCACGGCTTCGGAATGCATGTGCCGGAACGCGTGGTAACGAATGCCGAAATTGGCGCGCGCGTGGATCGCACGCCGGAAAAAATTGAAGGCGCCTCCGGAATTCGCGAGCGCCGTTGGGCGGTGGCAGAGACAAGCGTCGCCGATCTGGCACTGGCTGCCGCACAAGATTGCCTGACACGAACGGGCGTCGCGGCATCCGCACTGGGTCTGATTATTGTGGCCAGCGGGAGCGCGCGACCGGGATTCCCAGGACCTGCGGCAGAAGTCGCAGTGCGATTGGGGCTGGAAAGCACGCCGGCGTTCGACTTGCCCATGGCGAGCGCGGGTAGTCTGTTCGGGATGGCGATGGCAGCGCAGATGGCAGCGCACTTTGGCGACGTGCTGGTGATTGGCGCGGAGAAAATGTCGGCCGTGATTGAAGCCGGAGCGCTCGATCCCAATACGGCAATTCTCTTCGGCGACGGCGCGGGCGCGGTGCTGATAAGTGCGCGCTCGGGGCCATGGGAGATTTTGGATTCTGTGCTGCACAGTGACGGGCAGTATCGCGACGCGCTGACATTCGATTGGTCGGCGCCGCTGCGCATGGACGGTCTGTCGGTGATACTGCAAGCTGCGCGGAAGCTGCCTTCGTCAATCGAAGAGCTGTTGACTCGGCAGAAAGTCGCGGCCGCGGATGTGGCGCAGTTCCTGCTGCATCAAGCGAATCAGAATCTGCTGGTGCGGGTCGCTAAATCGTTGGGCGTCCCGGCAGAGCGCGTTTACTCTAACGTTGCCCGCTACGGGAACACCTCATCGGCTTCCATGTTGATCGCAGCGGCTGAATGGTCGCAGACGAATCCGGCGACGGGTCCCATCGTGTTTTCCGCTTTCGGGGCGGGATTCCACTGGGGCGCGCTGCTGGCGCGGAGCGTCTAGTCTTCGGCGGCTTTTGCGCGCCGCTCGGGAGTGCTGGATTGCGCGACGAGGTTAGTTGCGCGCAGCAGCGATTCAAATGTGCCGGCGTCGGTCCACCAACCGTCGACGTATGAGTAGGTCATGCTGCCTTCGCGAATATAGGCATTATTGACGTCGGTGATTTCGAGTTCACCGCGGCCGCTGGGAACGAGCTTCTTGACTTTTTCGAACACGCCGCCGTCGTACATATAGATGCCGGTGACCGCATAGTTAGACTTAGGCTTTTTCGGCTTCTCTTCAATGCTGACGATGCGCGGGCCATCCATCTCGGCCACACCGAAACGCTCGGCGTCGGGCACTTCCTTGAGCAAGATGCGAGCCCCTGCGGGCTGTTTCTCAAATGCCCGGGCCATGTCAGCGATCGGTTTTTCGAGAATGTTATCGCCCAGGATGACGCAGATCTTGTCGCCGTCAGCAAAGTGCTCGGCTAGCGCGAGCGCGTCGGCAATGCCGCCTTCGCCTTCCTGGTACGCGTAGTTCAAATGCTTGAGCCCGAATTCCTTGCCATTCGCGAGGAGTCGCAGGAAATCTCCTGAGTTGCGGCCGCCAGTGACTAAGAGAATGTCTTCGATGCCTGCATCCACCAGGGTCTGGATCGGATAGTAGATCATCGGCTTGTCGTAGATCGGCAGCAGATGTTTGTTGGTGATTTTGGTGAGGGGGAACAGGCGGCTTCCGGTGCCTCCCGCTAGTACGATGCCTTTCACGTGAGCTGTTCCCTTTCCTCTAAGTAGTCTTGGCTTGGGCTACGGCGTGGATTTCCTGCAGGCTCCAAACGCGCACGGGATCGCGGCGCCGCGAGACGATTGCTTCGACCGACGCGCGCGCGCCGCTCATGGTGGTGATGCACGGGATGCGATGCGTCACCGCATTTTTACGAATCGCTTTTTCGTCGCTGAAGGCGTGGGCTCCGCTGGTAGCGGTGTAAATGATTAGATCGATCGACCCGGCTTTCAGAAGATCTACTGCGTTGGGACGGCCCTCATTCACCTTGAAAACGGTCTTCGCTGGTACGCCAGAGGCACGAATCTCTTCGGCAGTTCCACGAGTAGCGGCCACTTCAAAACCCAGTTCGTGGAAACGCTTGGCGAGCGCGACGGCGACCGGCTTGTCGCGATCGTTGACGCTGATGAACACGCGGCCCTTGTCGGGCAGCGGAGTTCCGGCGCCCAACTGTGCCTTGGCAAACGCTTCGCCGAAGTTTTCTCCGACCCCCATCACTTCGCCGGTAGAGCGCATCTCGGGGCCGAGCGTCGGGTCGACACCGGGGAATTTATTGAACGGAAACACAGGGGATTTGACGAAATACTGCGGGACGGTGAGCACGCCGGTGGCGTCCGTGAAATCAGAGATGGGTTTGCCGAGCATCACGCCGACGGCGATTTTGGGCAGAGCGACGCCGGTCGCCTTGCTTACATAGGGAACGGTTCGTGATGCGCGCGGGTTTACTTCGAGAACGTAGACTTTCCCGTCCTTCACGGCGTACTGCACGTTCATCAGGCCGATGACCGTGAGCGCGCGCGCGAGCTTCTCGGTATAGGTCTTGATCGTCGCGAGCGTTTCCGGGGCAAGCGAAGTAGGAGGCAGCACGCAACTCGAATCGCCCGAATGCACTCCGGCTTCCTCGATATGTTCCATGATGCCGGCAATGAGAACCGCGCCGGTGGTATCTGCGATCGCGTCCACGTCTACTTCCGTGGCGTCTTCGAGGAAACGATCAATCAAAACTGGACGGCTTTGCGAGAACGAAACCGCTTCCTGCATGTACCGGCGGACAGTGTCCTCATCGTAGGCGATCACCATGGCGCGGCCGCCGAGCACATAGCTCGGGCGCACCAGCACCGGAAAGCCGATGGAGCGGGCCACCGCACAGGCTTCTTCAGCGCTGGTAGCGGAGCCATTGGCGGGTGAGGGAATCTGTAGATCGTCGAGCAGCTTACCAAAAAGCTTGCGATCTTCGGCGAGATCGATATTGGTAGGGTCGGTACCGATGATCGGAATGCCCGCTGCTTTCAGCGGCAACGCCAGCGTTAACGGTGTCTGGCCGCCGAACTGAACGATCACGCCATCCGGCTTTTCGGTATCGCAGATGTTCAATACTTCTTCAAGCGTCAGCGGCTCGAAGTAGAGACGGTCGCTGGTGTCGTAATCGGTCGAGACGGTCTCCGGGTTGCAATTGACCATGATCGATTCAACGCCAAACTCCTGCAGCGCAAAAGACGCGTGGCAGCAGCAGTAATCGAACTCGATGCCTTGACCGATGCGGTTAGGGCCGCTGCCTAGGATCATGACCTTCTTGCGCGAAGACACGTTTGCTTCGCACTCGGACTCGTAGCTGGAATACAGGTAAGGAGTAAAGCTTTCGAATTCCGCGGCGCAGGTATCCACACGATTGAACACTGCGGTGACGCCGAGCGCTTTGCGCCGCGCTCGTATTTCGAGTGGGCTGACTCCCCAAGCCCGAGCCAGGAAACTATCGGAAATTCCGTCGCGTTTGGCTGCCAACAGTTGTTCCCGTGTGGCGGCTGCTAGCGACCCCTTAGCTAATTCTTTTTCGAGATCCACCATTTCGCGGACGTTTCGCAGGAACCAGGGATCAATGGCGGTCAGCTCGTGGACCTGTCCTTCGGTGTAGCCCTTCTCGAACGCGAAGCGGATGTAGCCCAGGCGATCCGGATTGGGCGTGATCAAGCGGGCCTCGATCAGATGTTCCTGAAAGACCGCTGCGCCGTCGGCCTTGCCGGTCTCGAGGCTCCGCATGCCTTTGCCGAGCGCCTGTTTGAAGGTGCGGCCGATCGCCATCACTTCGCCCACGCTTTTCATCTGCGTGCCGAGCACCGGCTCCGCTCCCGGGAACTTTTCGAACTGCCAACGTGGAATTTTTGCGACTACATAGTCGATCGTCGGCTCAAAGCAAGCCGGCGTTAAACGCGTGATGTCGTTCTTGATTTCGTCCAGGCGATAGCCCACCGCGAGTTTAGCGGCGATCTTGGCGATGGGGAATCCGGTGGCTTTCGAGGCCAGTGCGGAGCTGCGCGATACGCGCGGGTTCATCTCGACGATCACCATGCGGCCGGTCTTCGGGTCGATGGCGAACTGTACGTTGGACCCGCCGGTGTCGACGCCGATTTCGCGCAGGCAGGCGAGTGCCGCGTCGCGCATCATCTGATATTCGCGGTCGGTCAGCGTTTGTGCGGGAGCGACGGTGATGGAATCGCCGGTATGCACGCCCATCGGGTCGAAGTTCTCAATGGAGCACACAATGATGGCGTTGTCCGCCTGATCGCGCATCACTTCGAGCTCGAATTCCTTCCAGCCGAGGACGCTTTCTTCAACCAGGACTTCGTGGACGGGCGAGAGGTCAATGCCGCGCTCCAGAATCTCTTCGGCTTCCTCGCGGTTATAGGCGATGCCGCCGCCCGCTCCCCCCATGGTGAAACTGGGGCGCAGGATCACGGGATAGCCGATGCGAGCGGCGAATTCCAGACCTTTGTCGATCGAATTCACCAGCTGCGATTGCGGCAGTTCGAGGCCGATCTTCTTCATTGCATCTTTGAAGAGCAGCCGGTCTTCCGCCTTCTTGATGGAATCGATCTTGGCACCGATCAGCTCGACGCCGTATTTGTCGAGGACCCCGGCCTCGGCCAGTGCTACCGCGAGATTCAAACCGGTTTGTCCGCCGACTGTCGAAAGAAGCGCATCGGGACGTTCGCGCCGGATTACCTCGGTGGCGTATTCGACACTGAGCGGTTCCACATACGTTCGGTCGGCAAGATTCGGATCCGTCATGATGGTGGCGGGATTCGAATTGATCAGGATGACTTCGTAGCCATCGGCCTTGAGGGATTTACATGCCTGGGCACCAGAATAGTCGAATTCGCAAGCCTGCCCAATGATGATGGGACCACTGCCCACAATCAGAATGCGATGAATGTCGTTGCGGCGCGGCATTATGTTTTTTCGTCCATCAGCTTTACGAAATCGTCAAACAGGTAGTGCGAATCGTGCGGGCCGGGCGCGGCCTCCGGATGATATTGCACGCAGAAGACGGGATGGCTGCGGTGCCGGAAGCCTTCGAGCGTCTCGTCGTTCAGATTCACGTGGGTGATTTCGAGCTCGTTGAGATTCAGCGAATCGGCATCGACGGCGAATCCATGATTGTGCGATGTTATTTCCACTCTATTCGTAATCTGGTTCAACACCGGATGATTCGCCCCGCGGTGGCCGAACTTGAGTTTATAGGTCTTGCCGCCAAGCGCAAGCCCGAGGATCTGGTGGCCCAGGCAGATGCCGAAGATGGGCGTTTTGCCCACCAGTTTGCGAATCTGCTGCGCCTGATAATCGAGCGGCTCGGGATCGCCGGGTCCGTTCGAAAGAAACACGCCGTCGGGCTTCAAAGCTAGAACGTCTTCCGCAGTGGTACCTGCAGGGACCACTGTGACGCGGCAACCTGAGTGCACCAGGCGGCGCAGGATATTGCGCTTGATGCCGAAGTCATAAGCGACTACATGATGGCGGGCCGGCGCATCGGTTCCTTCACGGTCCGAGGGCGAGGCGCGAATGATGCCGTGAGTCCAATCGTAACTTTCCGCTGTTGAGACGCGCGTCGCGAGGTCGAGTCCCGCCATCGACGGAGCGTTGCGGGCGCGATCAACTAGTGTCTGAGAATCCGGTCTGGGGGTTGGTCCCGCCCACAGGACTCCGCGCATCACGCCGCGCGAGCGTAGATGGCGCACCAGGCGGCGAGTATCGATTTCGGAAATCACCGGTACACCGCTATTGGTCAGAAATTGCTGCGCGGTTTCATCCGCCCGCCAATTGCTTGAAAGCGGCGAAAACTCACGCACGACTAACCCTTCAATGTGCGGCTTAGCGGATTCATTGTCGCCATCATTCGAGCCGTAGTTGCCGATCTGCGGGTAGGTGAGCACCACGATCTGGCCGGAATAGGACGGGTCTGTGAAAACTTCCTGATAGCCCGTAATAGCGGTATTGAAAACCACCTCACCCGTCCGCTCGACGGGCGCACCAAAACTACTGCCCTCGAAGACCGTGCCGTCTTCCAGGGCGAGGACTGCTGGGTTCAATTGGGCTTAATCCTCCAGGATTCGGGGGTAACTTCTATTTGACCACATCGAAGCGATGGTCCGCAGCATAAAGCGCGTATGGCTTTTGGTAGTGGGCTACTTTCAATTTTCATAAGATCTCACGAATCTTGGCGTCCACCTTCTCTTTTTCGGTCTGGTAGCTAAAGCAACTGAAGGCGTGAAACATACACCATGCAATTGGCACTAGCGCGGCGGGACATATTGGTGATAGCTAAGAGCCATAAGTTCCATAAACATCGCGAGGACCCCAAAGGCATAGACTGCCGGACAACTGTACCGAGCTTCCATAATCGTGCCGCCGCCTTCCGCGTCCTTGACAACCAGCCTCACAACTGGAAAATAGCTCTGGGTTCCGACGAGCCGCTTTTGCGTAATCGTGAACACGCCATTCCTAAAATCCCCCAATAACTCGTCACCGGGTCCATCGAAAAAGGCTGATAGCGAGTGCCTGTAAAGATGCACCTTAGTACGCAGGTCCCGAACTACAGCCTCCTTGTCCTTTGAGGATCTATACGAATTGTTTTCAAACGGCAGTAACCACGACCACACGTTCTAGATTCTAGCGTCCCTTCCGCCGCTCTCTCCTGTCTGTTCGGAGCCTTAGATTCAAACTGAGACACTACCTGGCCTTTGTTAAGTCCCGTAATTGAGTTATGCGGAAAGATCTCGCCGAGCTCCTGAAAGCCGCATTGACACTTCCTCCAGAGGGTCGCGCTGCGCTCGCCGACTCGCTTCTTGAAAGCCTCGATCAAGAGGCCGACGAAAGCGCAGAGCAGGCCTGGGTGGATGAAATCCAAAAGCGTTTGCGTGAGATCGACACG
>Ga0207694_10001624_pt1 | contig 18914 bp, 41 predicted proteins | sample KBSC34metaG_FD_184353 | JGI IMG/M metagenome (GOLD analysis project Ga0207694, IMG submission 184353) | Corn rhizosphere microbial communities from Kellogg Biological Station, Michigan, USA - KBS C3-4 metaG (SPAdes) (version 2) | ecosystem: Host-associated > Plants > Roots > Rhizosphere > Soil... | reverse complement strand
CACCCCGCCTCTCATCGAGGGGAGTCCCCCGGCGCAGGCGGACACTGAAGGCTCCTTTCCCGCACCGGGGGTTGCCGGGCGCGACCCGCCCGCCCATTTCTGGGTGAGCCCCCGCCGCGCCCGGCGTGGCCGGACGTCTCAAGCGCCAACCTGGGCCGCTCGACCACCCTGACACGCTATGCTCACTAGGCTCACATAGTCAATGATGGTCTTGACGGGGAGGTGGCGAGCATGGCTCACTCGGTGAGCCAACCTGGGAGTACAACCGTGCCACCGACCCACATGTCGTACCGCGCTATCGCCGACGACATCACCGCCCGCATCAAGTCCGGGGAGTACCCACCCGGTGCTCAATTGCCTTCTACCGCAGCACTTGCCGAGCTGTACTCGGTCAACCGGTCCACGATCGTGCGGGCCGTCGGGCTGCTCCACGAGCGGCGCCTCGTCGAGGGCATCGCCGGGGTGGGCGTGTTCGTCGTTGAAGGACCCTGAGCCGATCAGGTGGTGAGGCGGGGTCCCGGCCTCCACACTGTCTTGCAGCGGGCGGACCTGCCGTCTAGAGGGCGGCGGGTCCGCCCGTCTTCGTCGGAACGGGCAACGTCGCGACCGCAGCGGCGCGCCGCTTCGACGTCACCAACGTGTACTTCTCGGTGCTGGAGACGCTCCGGTGGCGCAAGCACTCCTGGGTCACGCGAAGGTCGCCGTACTGCTCCTGGATGACCGTGCCGTACCGGTCGCGCAGGCGGTGCAGATGGACGTCTGGCAGCCCGAGCGCGTCGAACGCGTACCGGGCGTGGACACCCAGCCAGTGGGCGGTGACAGGCTGGCCGCGCCGGTCGGTCACCAGCAGACCCGCCGGCCGGTCGCGGATGTGTTCCCACACGAACGGGTGCGTTGGCACCGCGCCGGCATCACCACCCTTGCCGCGGGGGATGCGCACCACGTCCTCGGTGATGTGTTCCCGCCGGCACGCGACGATCTCGGCCCGGCGCTGACCCTCGAACGCGCCCAGGATGACTGCGGTCAGCAGGGGCTCGGCCAGGCCGAGGAGGACCGCGAGCTCTGCTTCGGTGATGGGGTTGGGGATGCCCCGGGGCATCTTGGGTTTCTCCATGCCACCGGTGGGGTTCCCGTCGAGGAAGCCCATGACGCAGGCCCAGTCGAAGAACGCCCGTGTGTGGTAGGCGTAGATGCTGATGGTCGCGCGGGCCCGGCCGCGTTGGCGCAGGTCGGCCAGCCAGCCTTCGATCTGTTCCCGGGCGGCGTACACCAGTCCGTAGTCGAGCCGCCTACTGAGGCGACGTAGCACGTCGTTGCGTGCCTCGATGGTGCTCGGTGGCCTGCCGGCCGCCTCCAGGGCGGCTAAGTGCAGGTCGATCAGTTCGTCACTCATCCGGCGATAGTCGTCGCTTTGGGTGAGGCCTGTAATCATCCGGACGCCCATGGAGACGACCCCTACAGCCCTGCGAGTGTGAGCGATCGAGGCGAACCGTCGATGATCGGACGGGTGCGCTGGACCGGTCGGATGAGACTTTGCGTGCTCTCGCCGGCCGCCGCCGGAAGGGCGATGGTAGCAACAATTCGAGCCTCGAGACCGTACCGTCCACTAGGTACGGCATCACCTCGCACGGGCCCGTAGACCAGCCAGTCCAGGTCGCAGCCGGTCCGGGTGGCGATGGCCATAGAGATGGTCACCAGTCGATGCGGCTCTCGGCCGTCGACTTCCCAGTTGCGCCATGAGTCGACCGGAACGCCGCACTCCTTGGCCGCTTTGGCGATGTTCCCCCACCCCATCCGTTGGCGGACGAGGGCGAGGCGGGCGCCGAAGGTGGTGTCGTCTGGGGTCCAGCCGGGTGTCCGGGGCTGGGTCGCAGTGATGCTCATGCCGCCAGATTAGCCACATCGAGCAGAGTTAGCCATAGGTCGAGATAACTGCCACAGAGTTGATGAACTGCCGGTTGACGGCACCTGCCAACTCTCGTACAGTCTGCCGCATGCTGGCAGATCCGCCATTCCTCACGCTCCCCGAAGCAGCCGCGAAACTCGGCGTCGGCGAGTCCACCGTCCGTCGCTGGGTCAAGGCCGGGCGGCTCAAGGCGATCCACCTGCCTTCCGGCCGCCGCCGGGTCCGCACCGCCGAAGTCGAGGCGATCCTCGCCAGCGACGAGACCGCGGTCGGTGCGGCGTGACCCGCGAGTACGCCGCCGAGATGCGCGCGCTCATCGATGCCGAGACCTCCCACGGCCCGTACGTCTCCCGGCAGATCGCCCGCGAGATCGTCGAGAAGCTGGAGGCGAACGACCCGGACCTACTGACCGGCTGGCTCATGGTCCACGCCGAACGGCTGATCTGGGGGGCCATCAACGAGCGCGACCGGTCAACCCGCTCGCAGGCTCGTGCGACCGGCTCGCGGTCAGCCTTCGCCGCCGCCGCGAGCGAGCACGAGGCGGGCGACTCGAAGGCCCTCGGGCACTGGCTCGGTTGCCGGTACGCGGTCGAGGACGGCTCCCGCCGTGTGCTGGCCGAACTGACAAAGGCCGACCTCCTCTTCGTCGCCGAGTCCTACGAGGACCGGGCCCGCCAGAACTCGTTCGAGGCGGCGTTCTTCAAGGCTCTCGCCAAAAAGGTCCGCACCGGCACGGTCGCGGACCACTTCACCGAGGACAAGCTCGCCGAGCTTAGGGCCTCGCTCTCATGACTACCCAAGCCCCCGCAGGTCAGCGCTTCCCTTCCCCACTCGACTATCCGGCCCTCTATCTGACCCGACCGTCCCGGCCCGCACCCGGCCCGACTTCCCTCGACTTCCCGACCCAGCCCCCCTCAGCCCGCGACCCGTCGCCCCATTCCTCTCCGACTACCCGCGCCCCGTCTGCCCCTCACTCTCCTCGTCTCTCCGACTCCCCATGCCTTGCCTTGTCCCTCGCTCCCCGAGTCCAGCCCGACAGCCCGATCCAGCCCAGAGCCACCTTCAGCCCATTCCACCCCCCATCCGACTGCCCCGCCCGCCCCCACGCGAAGCGACCCTCCACATGCGACAGCGCTCCCCATCCCGTCGCAGCCCTGTCCCCCCGCTCCTCGCGCCCGACTTCCCTAGGCTCCCCGCTCCTACGCCGCGCTCTGCCCACCAGCCCCACTTCCGACTAGCCAGGAGTAGCTCATGAGTGTCTTCGAGAAGTACCGCAATAACGCCTACCCGTACCGGTTCTCCGGCACCCTCCACGTTGGAACGATCGCCGGGGGAACGCCGACCGACCCGAAGGTCGCGGAGGGCTGGCTCAAGACCAAGCTCGGCGTCGACTCCGACCGACTCATCCAGGAGATGGTCGCCGAGACCATGGTCGAGCGCGGCGTCACCGCCGACGAGGCCGTGCCGCTGGTCAACGCCCAGAAGAACCTCAACGGCTTCAAGCGCGACGAGCACGGCCTCTACATCGAGGGCCGCCAGCTTAAGGCCGCGCTCAAGGAAGCGTGCTCGGTCGCCGTGGCCGCCGGGAAGCTGACCGGTCGCGGCTGGGGCAAGACGAACAAGGGCCTGCTGAACTACCTCGCCGAGCACGTCTTCGTCGTCGAGGACCGGCTATACCTCGGCGTCAGCGAGGCCACCGGCGTCGCCCAGCGGTTCGTGCACACCTTTCGGGGCACTGGCATCCAGTACGAGGAGTACGTGGACGACGCGAAGATCGACTTCACGGTCATGGCCGACCACGACTTCACCGATCAGGAGTGGGCGACCATCTGGCTCTGCGGTGAGCAGCAGGGCATCGGCGCTTCCCGCTCGCAGGGCTTCGGCCGGTACGAGGTCGTCCGCTGGGAGCGAGCCGCATGAACCTCCTCGGCAGTCGCCCCGCCCAGCCGCAGCCCGCACCGCGCCCGGCTGGCGTTCCGCCGCCACCTCCTCCTCGACCGAACAACCCGCCGGTGCGGCCCGCCGGCCCGGCGCCGCGGCTCGTGTGGCCCTACGTCTCCCTCGGCCTCGGCGCCCCGCTGTTCCTTCTCGCCGCTGCTGCGTTGGCGTGGCTGACGGGAGCGGGGGCGTGACCGACCCCTGCGTCTTCTGCGCCATCATCGCCGGCGAGGCCCCGATCACGAACCTGGTCGCGCACTGGCCCAACGTGTGGGCCATCGTCCCACTGAACCCGGTGGTGGACGGGCACATCCTGTTCATCCCCACCGTGCACGTCGAGGACTTCAGCACCGACCCGGCGGTGTCGTCGTCGGTGATGTTCCGGGCCGCGCAGTACGCCCAGCAGCACGGCGGCGACTGCAACCTGATCACGTCGAAGGGCAAGGAAGCGACGCAGAGCGTCTTCCACGCCCATCTGCACCTCGTTCCCCGGCGCGCGGGCGATGGCCTGTCGCTGCCGTGGACTGAGCAGGTGACCGCGTGAGCACGATGCCGGTCTTCGTCATCAAGGCCAAGGACGCCCTCGCCCTCGAAGCCGTTGCCGCCTACCGCGATCTGTGCACCCGGTACGGGCTGCACGGTCAGGCGTCGGAGGTCCAACTCGCGCTCAACGAGATGGAGCTGTGGCAGCAGGACCACGAGGACGAAATGCGCCTGCCGCACCACATTCACGTCCCAGCAGCCGCGAGCCCCGGCCCCGTTCCCGGGTCGAGCGCGGCCGGGTCAGTCCCACCGGGCTGACCCACGGGGCTGCTCCTGTGCGAGGGGTGCGGGAGCAGCCCCCACCAAGCCCAGAAAACGACCAGCCACCCGCCTCGATGACGAACCGGTTGCGGGTGGCCAGACGAGAGGAATCATCGCATGGGACTCGACATCTACCTCTTCCCGGCGGACGCCGCGGCGAAGCGGAAGTTGTACGACGACGCCAGTGAAGCGCTCTACGAAGAGGGGCCGGACGGCAAGACGCCGCGCGACCTGATGACGGACGACGAGTACAAGGCGTGGAGTGCCGAGCACCGGTACACGCCGCACGAGGACTTCCCGAGCGCGGCTTACCCCAGCCACCTGTTCAACCGCCGGTACCTGCGCAGCTCGTACAACGACAGCGGGTTCAACCACAAGGTCCCCGACCTGCTCGGCACTGCCGGCGAGGCTGAGTATCCGAACGCTCGCGGCTCGCTCTACTGGATCTTCGAGCCGATGGGCCGAGAGTGGGATGGGGACGAGGGGACTCTGACCTCGGCCGACGTCGCACCGCTCCGGGCGGCTCGGGCTCGGGCTGTCGAGGTCGTCGATGGTCTCAAGGCTTCGGACCGAATCGGAGTAACGACCGTCTCGCCGAACTTGTTCGGTGGTCCACCCAAGCTCCGAGATCACGATGCCTTGGCCATGTACCGGGAACACATGGCGACCCGCACCGGGGCGTTCGCCGATGACGGGGGCTCCTACTCGACCAACGGCGGCGATCTCAACGTCTTCGGCGGCAAGGGTTTGACGATCCTCGCGGCCATCCCCGGAATGGACACCTTCACCCCTGGAGTGCACCTGATCTTCCGCATGGAGGACGAGGCCTTCGACTCCTACGTCCAGTCTGCCGAGATCGTCATCGAGTTCTGCGACGAGGCCATCATGCTCATCGAGCGGGACGGTTCCTGCGAGATGTCGTGGTCCGGATGATCCCCGCCGACGACCTGCCCGCGATCCGATCGCTCATCCAGGCCCGCCGCGCCGCCGGCTGGGCTCACCGCCCCTACGGTGGTGGCCGCCACCAGGACCACGTGTGGACCGCCCCCGCCTCGGGTGGTGAGTCCCGGCAGCCGCGCAACACGATCCGGCCGCGCAAGGTGACCCTGTACGAGGGCGAGCTGGAGTACCGCAACGCCGGGGCGTCGAAGATCGCGGCGACGATCCGACCGGAGTCCATGGCCGATGTGATCGGGTGGCTGCGGTTGCTCGGACTGCTGCCACCGATCGCTGCGATCGCTGAGGCCCTTCTCGATGCGGATGGTGCGGACGAGCGGTCGTCCACACAGGATGCTGTCGGAGCAGACTCCAACCGTCATATGTCGGCGGTCGGAGCATGAGCGCCATGACGGATCTGCATCCGATCGCGGCCGCCCTCCGTGACATCCGCCACGAGATGGGGCTGAGTCAGCAAGACGTCGCCGACCGGGCTGGGCGCTGGGGTCGGTCGGTCATCTGCGACTACGAGCATGGCCGCCGTCAGCCAAGGCTTGACTCACTGACGGACTGGGCTGGCGCGCTTGGCTACATCGTGACCCTGGAGAAGGCGGTGGACGAGTGATCATCTACGTCTACCTCTGGTTCGGCGCCTCCGCCGTCGCGGTCGTGGCCGGCTGCATCGGCGCCCACTCCAACCACAAACTCGCCACCGCGCCCTACGTCATGGACCTCGAAGCCGCCGAGCACCGCCGCTGGCAGACCATGCATCCCGCCCACCACCGGGCACCCGGCTACGGCACCAACGAGCTCTACGTGCCTCGGCATGGGTTCGTCTTCGACGAGATCGTCGCATCACTGAACTGGGTGGAGGCAGCGGCATGAGCGTCAGCTTGGATGCGAAGCACGTCGAGATCGACCAACACCGCTGGTACGCGACCATCCTCGTCACTCGCACCGACGACAGCATCGACAAGTTCTTCATCTGCTCCGAGGCCGAGCACTCCGGCCTCTGGATCGGCGACCCCGACGATCACGAGGAGCACTGATGACCTACGGCATCCCCTACACCGTGCGCTGGTGGGATCCCAAGGACGTCGTGGTCACAGTGGCCTGCGAAGACCCGGCGCCGAAGGGCTTCACGTGGGTGATGCGCGACCCCGGCCCCGTGATCCTCGTCCCGACCGCCGCGCTCACACCGGTCGACACCACACCGGCAGAGCCGGAGCCGGGGGCGTACGACCTCAACGGCGTGATGTGCGTTCGATGGACCGGCGACGACTCGGAGCGACACTGGGCGCTGGTCGATGATGGCGCCGTCGGCGGATTCGGTTGGTGGGACTGGCCTACAGCCTGGGCTGAGTTCGGCGGTCCCGGCGTCACCATTCGCCGGCTTATCCCCGAACCGGCGCCGGTACAACTCCCGTGGCGGGCCGTTTCCGCTTACGGCTCTACTCTGCTCGTCGATGGACCCGACGCCGAGGGCGAGATCGAGGTTGATTTCGGCCAGTCGACGGGCGTCCAGCTCACGGCCGAGCACGCCGAAGAGATGGCCGCCGCACTCCTGACCGCTGCTCGTGCCGCCCGTGAGGCGACCCGATGAGCGCCAACGAGGCCGACTTCATCGTCGCCATCACCAAGCCGAAGACCAAGCGACACCTCGCCGAAGCGGACTGGCGGCAGCGGACACTCTGCGGCCAGCCGACGATCCTGCGCGAGCACATGGCCGGCGACGACATGAAGCAGGCGTGGGACGACATGGTGCCGTTCTGGCCCGCGTGCAAGCAGTGCGACAAGTCCAAGGCCCGTCGCATCGCCGGGAGGTCGTCATGAGCCCCCAGGTCGCCGCCATCATCATCCTCGGCCTCGGCATCCTCACCGTCGCGGTGTGGCAGCTGTGGCGCCCGCAGGGGGACGTCGGCCGGGACGTCGGGCTGCACCTCATCGAAGAGGTACCGGACGAGACCGACGAGGACCTGGAGGCGCTGTACCGGCTGCCGGCGGCGGACAGGGACGGTGCGGGGTGACCATCGGCGAACTTCACGACTCGCTGGAGCCGGGCGGATCCACCTACCTCCGCTACGGCGGACAGCTCTGGGAGGTCACCCGGCTCGTCATCGACCGCATCGAGGACGAGGGACTCACACCGCGCCAGATGGACGAGGAACGGGCGCGGGACGAGGGCGAGGCGGACTGGGAAGCGGCCCAGGCGTGGCGGGAGGGTCGGGATGAGTAGCGTCCTCTCGCCCGACACCGACCGCGATGCGTGGCTGGCCGCCCGGCGCAAGGGGATCGGGGCCAGCGAGATCGCCGCGGTGCTCGGCATCAGCCCGTGGGAGTCGCCCTTCTCATTGTTCTGGAGGAAGGTGCAGGGCTGGGACTTCGAGCCGTCCGCCGAGATGGAATGGGGCAACCGGCTCGAGCCGGCCGTGGCCCAGAAGTACGCCGACGCGCACCCCGAGTACGAGTTCGGCGACGGACACCTGGACGAGCACCCGTTCCATCCGTGGATGCTCGCGACGCCGGACCGCTACGTCTGGCTGGTCGACAAGCCCACGCTGAACATCCACGGCCTGCTGGAGTTGAAGACCGCTCACTCGGCCGACGGGTGGGGCGAGCCGGGGACTAGCGACATCCCGGTGTACTACCGCGCGCAGGTGCTCTGGCAGATGGCCGTGGTCGACGTCGAGTGGGCCGACCTCGCTGTCCTCATTGGAGGGTCGGACTACCGCGAGTACACCGTGTTCCGCGACGAGAAGGACATCGCGGTGATGGTCGAGGCCGGGCGGCGGTTCATGGCCCGGATCGAGGCCGGCGACCCGCCACCCCTGGACGACCACCACGCCACGCTGGCCACCGTGAAGCGCCTCCACCCCGACCTCGACGACACCGAGGCCCAGATCCCACCCGACATCGCGGCCGGGTACCGCCGGGCGTGCGCCATGGAGCGCACCGCGAAGCGCGTCAAGGCCCGCTACGAGACCCGCCTGCGCGACGCGATGGGCCGGGCCCGCCGAGCCACCAGCGGCGGCACGTTCGTCGCGTCACGGTCCATCTACGAGGTCGACGAGCACACCGTCAAAGCACACACCGTCGACCGCCTCAACCCCGCCCGCGCCAAGAAGGAGCCATCATGACCACGACCGTCAGCGACGCTGTTGCCAACCGGGAGACCGGGCCCGGCCAGATGATCGAGCAGTACGCGTCCAGCTTCGCGCAGGTCCTCCCCGTGCACGTGAAGCCGGAGACGTTCGTCCGGCTCGCCCAGGGCCTGCTGCGCCGCGACCGCAACCTGGCCCGCATCGCCCAGTCCAACCCGGGCTCGTTCATGGCCGCGCTGCTCGACTGCGCCCGGCTGGGCCACGACCCGGGCACGGAGGCGTACTACCTGGTGCCGTTCGGGAACGAGATCCAGGGCATCGAGGGCTGGCGCGGGAAGGTCGAGCGCATCTACCGGGCCGGCGCCGTCGCGTCCGTCAAGGCGGAGGTGGTGCGTCAGGCCGACGCCGGATCGTTCCGGTACGACCCGGCCACCATGGACCGCCCGCAGCACCAGGTCGACTGGTTCGGCCCGGACCGGGGCCCGCTCATCGGCGCCTACGCCTACGCGGTGATGAAGGACGGCGCGACCAGCCGGGTCATCGTCATGTCCGCGGCGCAGATCGCCGAACACCGCAAGGTATCGCGCGGGTCCGACAGCAAGTCGTCGCCGTGGACGGTGTGGCCCGAGTCCATGTACCTGAAGACGGTGGTCCGCGAACTCGAGAAGTGGGTGCCGTCATCCAACGAGTTCCGGATGGAGCAGGCCCGCGCGATGGCCGAGTACCAGCGCGTCGCGGCCAGCCACGACCTGCCCGCGGTGCCCGTGTCGGAGACCGTCGACGGCGAGATCGTCGACCAGGGCTGGCCTGAGGTCGCGCAACCGGCTGGTGAGGAGTGACCACACCGGAGACGGCGAAGTGCGCGTGTGGCCACCCGGTCGACGCGCACCAGCTCGTCGTGTCGAAGAAGGGCCCTCACCGCGGCCCGTGCACGGCGGGCGACTGCCAGTGCCGGGGGCCGCGGTGACCAGCCGGACGTGGGCGCTGGTCGTGCCGGCGTGCGAGTGGCTCACGGCCAACACCCGGCTGCGGCCAATCCAGGTGGCCGGGGAAGTCCGGTTGTGGCGCCAGGCGGTGTTCGTGGCGTGCCAGGCGGCCAAGCTGCCCACCGGGATCACCCCGGTCCGCATCGTCGCGGTGGCCCACTACGCGGGGCGGCCACCGGTGCGCGACCGGCTGAACCTGGCACCCACTATCAAGGCGGTCGTCGATGGGTTGGGGCCGGCCCGGACCCTGTTCCGCAACGGGAAGCCGGCCATCCGCACCGTGGGGTACGGGTTCCTGCCCGACGACTCCGACGAGCACGTCCTCGACACGACGTGGAAGTTGGAGCAGACCCTCGGACAGCCACGGCTCGAACTGTTCCTCACCCACGAACCGGCGGTGACGGAATGAGCGGCACCATCCTGACCGAGGTGGAGAAGGACCGGGAGGCCTCCTGTCGCACCCTCGCCTGCCCGAACTGCCACGCCAAGCCGCGGATCCTGTGCAGCCACGGCCGGAGCCGGGCCGGGCACCAGCTGAAGTCGAGCATCTCGCACACCGGCCGGTACCTCGCGGCCGTTGATGCCGGGCTGGTGCCGGAGTTCGCGGGTGGTTGGCATGGATGACCTGACCCGGGAGCGGTACCCGAACATGCACCCGCGCCGCCGGTTCTTCGACCTTGCGGACGACGCGGTGTTCTCGGAGCGGCGGGTCATCCTATGCGGTGTCGACGACGTAGCGGAGGTGGCTGAGCAGGAGAAGCAGCGGCGGCTACGACGGATGGCGCGGGGCCGGGAGGGTCGGCTGGTGCAGGCGATCCGGAGGTACAGCGGATGAGGAAGCACGGGTTCGCGGCGGACACCACGGGGCCGCCGGACCACAAAGGACAGTTCAGCTGCCTGCTCTGCCCGCTGCCACGGGACAACCGCATTCACCGAGACGTGCCACGCGACGAGGTCTCCGACCGGATCAACGGCGAACGAGAGGAACCCGATGCCACTTCCGTGGGTGCGCCTCGACACGTCGATGCCTGACAACCCGAAGATCCTGGCCCTGGCCGACATCGGCGACCGCGGTCTGGCCGCGGCGTTCGTGTGGGCGTGCTCGATCGCGTACTCGGGCAAGCACGGCACCGACGGGTTCATCACCCGGTCCGCGCTGTCGCGGATCAACGGGAAGCCGACGCACGCCCGGCTGCTGGTCGAGCACAACCTGTGGAAGGACGAAGGGGTCGGTTGGTCGATCAACGGGTGGGACGAGTTCCAGGAGTCGACGGCCGAGACGAAGGCCCGCTCCGACCGGATGCGGGACCTCGCGAACCGACGGTGGGGGAAGGACGGAACCTGATGCGACGCGCATATGCGCCACGCATGCCACTCGCAGAGCGCCTCGCATTGCAGCGGGCGAATGCGCAAGGCTATGCACGTACTGACGGACGGACGTACGTAGAACTTGGTTGCGGCGGAGATCAATCTTTCAGATCCGTACCAGGCGCGCAGAAGGCCGATTTCGCGTCGATTTTGGCCGGCTCCGCCAGCAAAACGACGAACCCCGAACCCGAAACCGACCCGATCCTCGTCCGCCGACCGTGCCGGTTCTGCCACCGGCCCGTCGTGTTCGGCCGGCTCGTCAGCGGACACCACCGGGCGTTCGAACCCGAACTGGCCGCCGCCGAGCTGCTGGCCGACTGCGACCGGTACGCGGTGCACCGCCGGTACCGGGCCGTCGTCGACCTCGCCGGAGTGGCCAACCCGCCCGCCCTGGTGCTCGCCGCGCACCGCTGCGCCGAGTACGCCGAAGCCATCCGGATGCGCGGCCTGACCTCGCTCGGCGACACGCTGTTCGGCGGTGCCGCATGACCCGTCCCCTCATCACCACCGACCCGGCCGTCAACCACGGCCAACCCATGATCGGCCCCGCACCCGTCGACCAGGTCTGCGCTCGCATCTGGGCCGGCGAACCCCTCGCCCAGGTCGCCGCCGACTACCACATCAGCCGGGAGCAGGCCCTCGTCGCGTGCTGGTACGCCGCCACCCACGACCGGCGCGGCTGGCGGCAGCTGTGGGCCAACTGGGCGGCCACCAACCAACGGCTGCTGGCCCTCGGGCACTACGACGCCATCCCTCACCCACCCACGAAAGAGCTGAGCACCCAGTGTTCGTGATCGTCGAATGGAACCAGGCCAGCCGCCAACCGAGCATCGCCATCGATGAGGTCTATGACACCGAGGCCGAGGCCCAGGGCTTCGCCCAACAACTGCGCGACGCACTCGGCGAGATCGGCCGCCGCGAGGAGTACACCGTCCACGAACTCGGCGAGGAGCTGAGCACCCGATGAGCGAGCCGATCGTGCTTCACATGCTGCCGATGGCCGAGGCCGCGCGCTACCTCCTGGACAACCTCGACGACATCCATGGCGATGTCGCCGGCCGGGTTGTCGCCCTGACCCAGATCGCCGAGGACCTCATCGCCGAGATCCCGGACGCCGAGGCGCGGGGATACGACCGGGCCATCGCCAACCTGCGGAACTCCGCCGGCTACCACGCGCACCAGCGGGAGACCGGGGTCTACGACGGCGGCCGGGAGTTCCTCGCCGACTGGTTGGAATCGATCAAGGAGGACACCGCGCCGTGACCGAGAAGCCCGAACGCAAAGGCGACCCGGTAGCCCCGAAGCCGGACACCAAACCATCCCCGAAGCCGGGCAAGCCGGCGGAGCAACCCAAACCGAAGGGACGCTGATGGCCACCTGGACACCACCTACACCGATGCCCGAGGCGAACTGCGCCGTCTGTGGCAACACGCAGATCGTGCTCAACGGCCGGCTGCTGACCCACGTCGACCTGACGCATCCGCCGTTCCTGCTGTGCCACGGGTCCGGCGCGATCTCCGAGTCCGCGAAGGAGACGAACGATGTCTGAGTGGATCCGTCCCGACGGCTGCGAGGGTGGCGCCTGCGTGGAGTACCGCACCGTCGACGGCAAGGTATACGTCCGCAACAGCACCGACGAGGACCACATGGTCGCGTTCACCGTCGCCGAGTGGTATGCGTTCGTGGCCGGGCTGGTCGAGACCGCCGTACACGACGCACGGGTGGTCATCAATCTCGACAACGAGCGGTTGACCGTCGAGAACGCGCGGCTGGAGAAGTCCCTCACCGACTCGGCCTGCGAGGTGGAGTCGCTACGGGCCTTCCTGCACTCGGCGAACCAACGCATCGAGGAGGTCGAGGGCATGGTCGCCGTGCTCCAACGCGGCCGGGACCAGCTGCGGGCCTTCAACCGGGAGTCGGAGAGGCAGCGCAACGAGGCCATCGCCGAGGCGGCGGTGCTGCGCCACCGAGACCGGCGGACACAGGCCGTGGTGGAGGCGGCGGAGGCGGTCGTCGCGGCCGAACTCGTGCTGTTGAAGTTCGAGTACCCGACCGCGGAAGACGACGCTGACCAAGCGTTCCTCGATGCGCTGACCGCCGCCGTGGCCGCTCTCCAGGACGTGCCCGCCAGCCCCCCAGAATCGCAACTGCCGGCCGACCAGCCTCCGGTCGAGGCGTTGGCCACGGACGGGGCAGGAGCGCAGGGAGAGGCCCAGGGGGACTACTGCCCGGTCTGCGACCACGACGACCACCGGTGCCCCGGCTGCGGAAGCAGCGTCGAGCACGGCGCGATCACCTGCGACGACTGCATCGAGACGCCCGAGGAGTCGGTAGCCATCGTCGACGCCAACCTGCGCGCCAAGGGCGGATCGGGCCTCACCGAGGTCCTACCCGAGCCCGCACCCAAGCCGGACGGCGAAGTCCCGGAGGCTGGCCGAGCTGGCGAGGCCCAAGAACCGTCCTTCGCTGAGCGGTACGGGCGGCAGATCGACAGCGTAATCATGGAAGATCTTGAACGCAGCACCCAAGATCGCACCGAGGGACTGGACGCAGCGATCGAGGCGGCCACTATGGCGATTCTGCGCTACGACCTCCGCGTCGGACTGGCGACCAATATCAGGCCCGCCTCGCATCACCGTTGCGAAGCCGAGGCCGCCATCCGTGCTGCCTCTCCCCTCATCGAGAGGGCCGCACTGCTCGCGGCGGCCGACGCTTGGTCGACCGAGTGGATCGAGGACGGCACCGGCTTCCCCGAGAACACCGATGAGTGGCTCCGTGATCGGGCTGGTCGGGTGGTGGGGTCATGAGCGACACCGCCGGCATGGTCCGGCTGATGGAGCACGCCGCTGACCGTCTCGACGCTGCCGTTGAGCGGGTTCAGGATCATGCACCTCGCAGCTGGTCCGTTGACGAACAGGGCATCTTCGCCCAGATCCTCGCCGCCATGGCGCTCGCCGAGGGTGTGCTGCGGATGGTCGCCTGCTCCGCTGCGGACGGCGCCAGCCCGGTCGACACGGTCATCAACGCCCTCGCCGATTACCAGACGTGGGCCAGCCGCCACGACGACGCGGAGATCCTCGACCTCGCCGCGCTGGACTCCATCCGCCGCTACTTCGAGACGATGAGGCCAATCGATGAATGACCGGGCTACTCAGGTTGGTGGTGGGGAGTGAGCACCGCGGCCGCGCTCGGTTGGGGCGCCGCGGGCGGGTACCTGACCTGCTCCCTCCAGTGGCTCGTCTCGGACATCCGACGAGCAAAGCGGGACGCGGCGGCCAAGGTGGCCGAGGCCAAGCGAGATGCGGCGGCGAACATCGCCGAGGCCAGGAAGCGGGTGGACGGATGAGCACCCGCGCCAGCTACTACGACCTGTGCCCGGACGACCGCGACCTGATCCACGACTGGCTTCGCCTGCACCGGATCGACCCGCACAACACGCCTGTCGACCCGGACATCCGGTACGACCCGGCCATGCATGAGTGGGTCATCCCGCAGTTCAGCACCAAGGACGGCAAGAAGTACCTGCGCGACGGTGAGATCGCGATGCACGTGGTGCGTCGGGCCGCCAAGGCCAGCCTGCCGTGGCCCGCCAAGGAGGTACCCGATGACCCTGCATGACCGCATCCGGGAAGTGGTCGAGGAGAGGCTACGGATCGCGCGGGCGGCTAACCCATCGCCGTGGCGGCGGTTCACGGACCGGCCACACCTCGACCCGAACACGATCTTCGGCGACGGCTCCCCGCGCGGCTTCGACAAGCTCCGCAACGTGTGCAGCCTCGACTACTCGTGGGAGCGCGACGCGAACGCCGAACACATCGTGGCCAACGACCCGTCGGACGTCATCCTCTCCGCTGAGCACGCACTGGGGATGCTCATACGGCATCAACCGGCGGTCCTCCGCCCCGACACCCGCGGCGGCAAGTGGTACGACGCCAGGACGGTGTGCTCGACCTGCTCGCCGCCGCTATCCAGCCTTGGGGACATGTGGCCGTGTCCCGAGATTCTCGCTCTGGCCACCCGTTGGCGTGTGGAGGTGGACGGGTGACCGACCTCGTGACGTGGCTCAGAGCCCAACTCGACCGCGAGGAAGGCGACGCCAACCTCATCCCCGGCGGCGGCTACCAGCCCGCCAAGTGGACAGCCCATCGCGTTACCGATGGCGACTGGTCCGAGATCCGCCAACACGACCTGCCGGTCGGGGCGCCCCCAGGCGAATGGGAAGAAACCTCAACGGCCGGGCTCATGGTCTGGGGCCGCAACGAGGATCAGCATGTGGCCCGATGGGATCCGGCCCGCGTGGTGGCTGAGGTCGCGGCCAAGCGGGCGATCCTCGACGAGATCTTCCAGTACGAGGCCGTTCGCGACGGCGAGTGGGGCTGCTGCCACGGTGCGGGCGAGATCGCCGCCGGCAACTGCCCGGAGATCCCGGTGAACGAGATCCGGGCGGTCCAGCTGCTCGCCCTGCCCTACGCGATGAACCCGGGCTACGACGAGTCGTGGAGGCCGGAGTGAGCACCGACGAGAGGACGCGACAGTTCGCACTCGGCGTGCTCCGTGACGCGGGCCTCGACGGCGCCGATGCGACCATCGCAATCGAGGCATTCATTGAAGCGGGCCTCATGGTCGGCCGGCCGTTCGTCGTGCCGACGTTCAAGACGCTCTACGCCGAGTACCGGCGTCTTGCCGAAGCCGGCCTCCGCGGTCGGCTTCCGCTGCGGTGGGTGATGTGCCGCGAGACGTACGCCGCGATCGCCCGACTCGCCGGCGACCATCGGGCGCCGATCATGCCCGAACTGAGGTACGCGCTTAGCCAGTCCGATGAGGTTCAGACCGCGGACACCGTCACGGCCGTACGGGTCGCGTCCGAGGGCAGGCTCTTCGACATCCCGATCCGGATTGACCCGGCAGCACGCGCGCCGATGTGGGAGGTGCCCGAGTGAGCACCTGCTGTATTTGTCAACGCCGCGAGGCCGAACGGCCAATGGTGTGTCCCGGCGACCGGACATGGCTAAGCCGGACGCTCGTGGAGATCGTCGAGCTGTACGCGCTCCTTCCGGCCAACCTGATGCCCGGCCAGTCCCAGGGCCAGCGGGTCACCGGCTCGCGGGAAGCACCACTGCCGCTCCGGGTCGACCCGCTCGACCTGACCATGCCGGCGGACCCGAAGGGCGTCCATGATGCACCGGTGGTCACCTACGAGACGGTGCCCGTCGAGGTCAAGGTGTTCCTGCCCGCCGCTCCGGAGGTGGAGGAGTACGCGGTCGTCAAGGTGGCGATGCGTCAACGGCGGCTACGGCTCGACGGTGACGGGAACCCGGTACTCCGGCCGTCCAACGACCAGGTCGGGCTGCTGAGCGTCGCCACCACCCTGGACTCGTGGGTCCGAGAATGGGCGGACACCCGGGCGATGGACGAGTGGTTGCCCGACCCGACGGTGGTGGAGCTCGCCGGATGGTTGAGCAACCGGCTCGACTGGGCCTGCGACCGGCATCCGGCCATTGACGAGTTCGCCGGCGAGATCCGGCGCCTGCACTCCGCGCTGCGGACCACGGTCGGCGTGAAGTCCGATCGGGTGTACGTCGGCCCGTGCCCGGTAACCGACGACAAGGGCTCCTGCGGTGCCACCCTGACCGCCGACCCGTATTTGGACATCATCCGGTGCCCCCGGTGCGACACCATGTGGCCGAGGGACAAGTGGCTGTGGCTGGGCATGACGATCAGGGCAGGAGCGGCATGAGCGACCCACCGATCTTCGCGCGCAAGATGGTCGGATACCTGCCGCTGTCCGAAGGGATGGCGGACGACTACCCGGGCTTCGCCGATCACATTCGTGGTGTTCTCGACGGCTCGATCACTGTGCCGCCGCCGCTGCCAGATCCGGGACCGAACCCGATCTGGACGACCCTCGTGGTCGCCGCACAAGCCGAGCCGGTTCTTCTCGACCTCCTGCAGCTACACAAGGCCCACGCGGAGTGCCATCCGGCCTCGATCGACTGGGTCTGCCATGGCGAACCGCCCAGCGGTTACGAGTGGGAGTACGCCGGCTGGCCCTGCGAGACGGTGGGGATCATCGCGGATCACCTCGGCGTGGACCTTGCGAACGACCCTGACCACGACTGAGGCGGCCAGCTTCGTCGGCGTGAACCCACGGTCGTTCCGACGGTGGGCACGACGCCACGGAGTCGAGCCTGCCCACACCGTGCGCGTCGGTCGGTCCACGGTCACGGCCTGGTCCATGGAGGACCTGGCCAAGGCCACCGCGCCTCCTTGACGGACCAACCTAGGCGTGGTGAACTACCCATGATCGGCTGAGACTTGCACCGTGCCGATCCACTCAGGCCGGAGGCGCACGTCGCCCCGGCCTTCTTCGTGTCTGGAGGTCCGTCATCGACCCGCTACGGCTCGACGCCCTCACCGACGCGCTCGAGTTCCACCGCGCCATCGAAGACAACATGGCGCTCCAGCCCGGCGAAGACCGCGACGCCACCTACGCCCGCCTCGAGCACGCGGTCCTCACCACCGCCGAAACGTTCCTGGCCTGGCTCCACGGCCCCAACCGACTCCTGATCGAGTTCGGCGACATCGTCAACCAAGACACCCTGTTGCCGACCGGCAACACCAACGCAGGAGGAAACATGGCACAGCTCCACGACAACGAGCAGGTCGACATCACGGTCAGCGCCGTGGATGGCAAGGGCTTCGCCTCCGCCGACACCATCACCTACGAGGTCGACGACGAGACCGTGGTCACGGTGGTCGGTGGCACGGACGAGGACACCCAGACCGCCACCCTGGTCGCCGGCGTACCCGGCTCGGCCGTGGTCACCATCACCGACGCGGGTGCGGTCGACTCCACCACCGGACTACCGCTGTCGGCCACCCTCGCCGTGGACGTCATCGCCGCCGGTGCGGTCGCGATCAACGTCGCGGTGGGCACGCCCGTACTGCAGCCGTAAGGCGGAAGACCGTGGGCTCCAGCGCCGGCCGCACTGACCGGCGCTGGAGAGAACGCACCAGGCCCGGCGTCCTCCGCACCAGCGACATCTGCCACTGGTGCGGACACCCCGGCGCCAACGCGGTCGACCACCACCCCATCCCGTTGTCGTTCGACCGGACACTGGCCAACGACCCGGACAACCTCAAGCCCATCCACGGCATCGAGGGCTGCCCATACTGCCCACTGCGGCGAGGCAAGCGACGGGTGTGCAACGGCGAGAAGGGCAACAAGCCCTTCGCCGTACCACCCGCTCAGGGATCGAGACCCTGGTGATCACCGTGGTCACGGGCCCGCCGTGCTCGGGCAAGTCGACCTACGTACGGAGCCACGCGCGTCCGGGCGACATCATCATCGACTTCGACGTCATGGCCCAGGCCTTCGGCTCACCCAACCCACACGACCACTCACAGGCAACCAGGCACGTCACCATCATGGCCAGACGTGCGGCCATCGCCGCCGCGGTCACAGTCACAGCCACGGACGTGTGGATCGTGGACTGCAACATCAGCCGGGATCGACTCCTCGCCTACCAGCGGGTCGGGGCTCGCATCGTGGGGCTGGATGCAGACAAGGCCGAACTTCACCGCCGTGCTGGCATGGAGCGGCCCACCCTGTGGCACCGGCTCATCGACGAGTGGGTACCAGTGGCGGTGCAGGTGCCAGCAGTCGATGCGTCTCGTGACTGGTAGTGATAGGCCCAGGCCAGGGTGCCTGGGGATGGCGGCTACGCATAGTCACGTGCCACTGGTCAGTCGATGGTGCGTGGTGCCTAGCCTGCCAGTCACTGTCTCATGTAGACAGACAGCAAGCCTCTGACCTGCACGTATGCGGTGGGCCAGGGGGCGGGGGTAACCACGCAAAACGGACACCCGGAGCAC
>Ga0207694_10001618_pt1 | contig 18943 bp, 19 predicted proteins | sample KBSC34metaG_FD_184353 | JGI IMG/M metagenome (GOLD analysis project Ga0207694, IMG submission 184353) | Corn rhizosphere microbial communities from Kellogg Biological Station, Michigan, USA - KBS C3-4 metaG (SPAdes) (version 2) | ecosystem: Host-associated > Plants > Roots > Rhizosphere > Soil... | reverse complement strand
AAAGCGCCTCGATGGCCTTCGTGATGGTTTTGCATTTCAACCAAACCCAGATTCTTTCCATCGCATATCACTTGCGAGCTCGATGGCTCCCCCCGGTCAATTGAGGCACAGAATCAACCTGCTGCCATCGCCCTTTTTGTTGATCCAATTCGCTGCGCAACTGCGCAAAGTCACTCTTGAGCGCTGAGAATTGCTCATTTGTCACCGCTGGTGGCCTTTTGGCAATCTCATCCACCTTGGTCTCGATGGTCCCCATCCGGGACTTCAGATCGTGCCACCCTATCGCCCCGCTGACGATAACTACCAGACCGCTAATGACGAGACTAGGATTACTGCGGAGCCATCCCCAAAATGGCGCGTAACGCTTGAGAACGCGGGTGGTGGCATGATCGTCGTCATTCACTCAATCAACTCCGCGCGCAGTTGACCGTTGTAAGCTTCCGTAATAGTCCCGGTGAGTGCAATATGAGCACGTAGGTAATACGTCGTCGTGCTGAAGACCTGGACTTCTGTGAACGCACTGACCCGCGCATCTTGAGAAGCACCAAAGGACTGAGTCTGCGCGGCACCTTCAACCAGACTGGACACACTGTTGGATAAACCACTCGCGGCAGAGTTGGTCGTTATCTGACAGGCTAGTTGAGTGGCTGATCCGCCTCCACTGGCGACGATGGCTTGCACGACGCCCCATAGTCGATAGGTGCCCGGGGCCAAACTCAATTGAGCGACCGTTACATCCCCTGTTGCCGAAACACTACCCTGACCCGCTGAATTGGTCTGTATGCGTCCCGCCGAGGGAATCGGGCCTTCGGATAAGTTGGAATTGCCCTGATAGTAAACATTCTGCCAATTGGCAAGCGGGGGCATATTGACATTGCCGCCAAAGCACCCGCGGATGATGAGACCCACTCCGCCACCATTGTCGTTGATGAACATCTGACTACCGTTCATCTGTCCAGGCCCTGCGGATTGCGAGACACTGACGGTATAGGTTCCGATTCCACCCGTCCCAGTACCATAGGCGGTGATGGCTGTATTGGCAGCCACTCCACTGGATAGCCCGCATCCCAAGGTGAGAGGCGGTCCACTGACGATACTGAGAACCGTCAGAGTCGTGCCTACTATCTGGCCGGTAAATACCGTCCCCTGTGTGACTTCCTGATAGACGCCATCGAATGTCAGAGCCCGGTTGTCCTGACCATTGAGTTGGATACCCCAAGTATTCTCGATGATGCTGTCGTGAAAAGCACAGGAAACCGATTCGGTGAGTTTGATGCCGAAACCATTCGGGCAGCTTCCAAACTGCGAGCTTCCATAGTCCCGGATTGTCGTGTTTTCATCCGCTACAGAGGCTGCATAGCATTCGAGCGCATGCAATCCAGCGGTCAAAAATTGAACGTGGAAGAACGAGGTATAGCCACCGCGTTCGATATAGCAACACCGCCCACGCGCATTCGTACTCGATACATTGATTAGCGTGTTGAGATACGGATGCGCAGGGGATGTCGCCTTGAAGCTGATGTTGTCGCCTGTCAGTCCCGCAGTAGCACCGGAATTTCCGCCGTCTACCCGCATATCCTGCAGGATCGTACCGCCGGTACTCGTGACGATATCGAATGTGGATCCACTAGAACGCTTGATGTAGCCGGATCCTCCCCACACGCCCCCCAGGCCTTTCACGGTGATGTTGCTGAAATCGACGGAACCGGACACCAGTAAAATATCCGCCGGAAGCTGCAATACGTAATTACCCTGCCGGCAGACGTTGGCGGCCGTGTTGATCGCCACCGTCATATCAGTGGTGCCGGGATTGGTATTCGTCCCGTAACGGTAGACATGGCCCACCGAATAGAGAAAATTGACGCTGCTAGCCAAAACACCCGCCGCGGCTTCCGCTGTTGTCACCGGATGGATGACCGGAAGGACGGCGCTATAGTTGAGATCTGCGTTGTAGGGATCGCCGCTGCGGATCACCGAACCGGGTATTGTCGGATCGACCGGGTCCGGTTCGTAGATGATGTATTTGTACTTTGGTAGGGAATCATCCAACCAAACCGCTGGCAAGTTGCCATCGCCGTCGGCCTGTACCGGATTCTGTAAAGCGATCGTCAAAGCCGCATCGGCATAGACCGCCTGAGGCGTGGTAGTCTGGGTGGCATAGAAGCCAACGAACCCGCCGGGAATGGGCGCGTTGAGATTATCCGTCACCCGATAGAATGGCGGAGCGAATAAAACAGCCATGAAACCTCACAAACGCTACAACCGCCCGGAGGCGGTCGCATGTTCATAGTGATGGGAATTATTGTGTACTTTGTGCTTCTGCTGGCGGGGCTGTGGATTGTTGCCGTGATCCAGCAAGTCCGCCTGATACCCCGAGCGTTGCGGCACGTAGACGACCCGAAAACGCCCCCACAGACGCCGGAGTGGCCCTTTTCAACATGGCTGAAGCCAATTTGGGATCGAGCATGGCGTGGACGAGCACGTCGTTGACGCTCTTGTCTGTTCCCGCCAGTTTGTAGACCCATGCCAGTGGTTTAGTGAGCACTTGGGCGATGGGATGCGCTCCGGTGCCTCCCATGCCGATGGCTTGCGCGATGGAGAGGTTTTGAAACGTGTCTGAACCCGGCGCTTTGATCAGGGGGCTATTGATGGCCTGCCCGTATTGCAGGTCAGTCCTGATGGCGTTTAGGCGTTCGATTTGGTCGGGTGTGAGCTTCTGGCCGCTCTTCTCGATCGCCTTGTCGAGCACCTGTCCAAACTTCGCATTCCCAAGGAACTGATCTCCCGTCGTGATATCCATGCTTTGCAACTGGGACCGCTTTTGGATCTCCTGCACGACTTTCATCTGGTCGATCGGCTGAGATAATTCCTTGTAACGTTGTAGATAGGCCTTGAACCCAGGGGCCGCTTGTTCAATGGAATCATCCAAGGATGAAACGACTTGCCCCAACTGCCCGCGTGCCTGTGCCAATGTGGAAGCATTGGGGGCGTTCTGCGACGAAGGCTGTAGTTTGCCCATTTGAGCCAACTGCAAATCCTTACGGATCTCGTAGAGCGACGCCGGATCGGTTTGATCGCCTATGAGGCCTTTTGCCCACTGCAAGGACTTGGACACCGTCTCCCGGGCGCCGGCGGGTGACTGCAGAATGGAATCGATCGTGGCGTGAACCGGGGCGATATCCGCAGTTCCCCCCGCCCCCAATGCGGCTTCGCGCATTGGACCCGTGGCGGCATCCCGAGCAGCTTTCGCCGCGGCGAGTTCCTGAGGAGTTCCAGCCACGTTGGCCAATTCGGCCTGGCGGGCAGCGTTCTGCTCAGAAATGCGCTGGCCAAAATCAGCCGGATTGCGCCCGCGGAGTCCCTTTTCGAGCGCGAGTAACCCCAAATCCTGAGAGGCTTCTCCAGCATTGCGGGGTGAATTGGGAACGACCGGCTGGGCGGCATCGAGATTGGCGGCAGCGGTCTGAGGATCGGTCGCCTGGGTCGCAAGAACACGCCCCGCAATGTTTTCCTGCCCTGTGCGAGTAAGTGGAGAGACAATATTGGACGCTACGCGGCCGGCGGCCCGGGCCCCCTCCTCGAGCGCGGAAGGGGCAAATCCGCCGACCAAGCCGGCGAGCGTCTGGCCTCCAGGCCCCGCACCCTGTTGCCGCGCATATTCGGAAGCCAGAGAACCGGTAGCCCCGCTTGCGCCCGCTCGGATGGCATTGGGGACACCTGTGACGCCGCCAAGTCCACCCAGTGCCAAGGCGCCCGTGGCGCCACGGATACCGGCAGATGCCAACTGCTCGCCGGGAGTGCTGGGCGTCGGAGCTCCAGCGCGGGTCAGTACGTCCGAGAGCATCTGGCTCGATGACTGCGGCGCAACAATATGTGTGCCGAAGAGCCGATTGGTAAGGGCCGTGCCCAGCTGCTGAGGAGTTCTGCCGGTCAGGATTCGAGTGATCATGCTGGCCGGGGTGTTCTCGGCTACAGAAGAGAGCGCCCCAAAAACACCTTCACCCGCGGCACGTCCCCCCAGTGCAATTTGTCGTCCCACATCTGCCGAGGGTTCAGAAGTAGTCGGGGCGCCCTGTGTGACAACAGGATCATCCTTCCACGATCCTTGTGCAGCCACAGGAGCCGCAACCGGATCGTCCTGCCATCCCATCAGCGTTTCGTCCGCGTTGAGCCGTCAGGAGCGATATAGGTGGAACCTGAGGGCAATTTGGCGTAGTCGGCATCGCCGCTGATCTTCACCGGTCCATTGGCGGCAGATGGAGCCTGAGTTGTCGGCAGTCCAGTCTGTTTCGCGAAGTCCATGAGCGTCGCGTTCGGATTCTTCGACTGCTGTAACTTCGTGATGTCGTGTTGCGTGAAGGGGATTGCCTGTTGCACGTCCGACACAATTCGTTCGATGAGCTGACGTTGGGCGGGTGCCAATTTCGGGTTGGACAGGTTGGGCTCAATACCCTTTTCGATAATCTGCCGCGTCTCGGCCAGTTTTCGAAGCTTCGTGAGCTGCGAATCACCCTCATTCAGCGTGATGCTGTCCATGGAATGCGTGATGGAGCCATTCGGAGCCAGACCGGCTGTCTCGATCGTCGAAAGCGACCGGGAAACACCCGCAATCATGGTCTTGTAGTCCTGAGCTTCCTGACTCGTGACCTTCTGACCCAACACGCTCTTTACCGAGCCCATCAGGGTCGTTGCGGGTTGCGCGCCGCCAAACCAGCCGGTACTCGTAGTCACGGGCAATTCGGCAATGTTTTTGAGCGCCGTCACCGCTTCGTTTGCTGATGCAGCCACCCGGTTGAACATTACGCTGGAGCGTGAATCCATGCCGGCAGAGGTTGCATTCGGATCATGCGGGCCGCCAACGATGGGTCGCAGTGCACCCGGATTGTTCGGATCACGTTCGTAGCCTGCTGGAATGCCGGCTCGCGCGGCTTCGAGGTCCTGCCCGCGCATGGTGATGTTCTGTCCCCTGGCTTGCTGCGCGCGTTCTGCGGCCGCGCGCACATTGGCCGCGTCGATCTCCATTTGCTTGCGCTTGAGTTCTCCCCCGGGGCCCAACTGCTTCTGGTTCTCTAGGATGAGAGCTTGTTGCGCTTGGAACTGCTTGTCTGGATCGACCAGCCCCATTAGAGCATGCTGTTGTAATCCCGCGGCGAGCTGCTTGACCTGATCCGGGGCCAACTGAGAAAACGACCCAGGACCATGTGTCTTTTCAAAATCAGCAATGAAGTTAGGAGCTACCTGCTTGGCTGCAGCAATAGGGTCTTCGGCTGAGGCCACCTGAGAGGCGGCAACATAGATCTGCCGATTCTGCTGGAGTAGATCAGAAGCGCGGGCAGTATTTAGCTTGGTTCCTGCTTCGACGCCAGCCATACCGCCGCCCGCTTTGACCAGATCAGCCAGACTGGCGTTCGGATTTGAAGTCAGTGCGGAATCGATACCCTCCTGATCAGTGCGTTGCTTCTGGGCTTCTTGGATCTGCAAGTCACCCAATTGCTGGCGCTGCTGCTGTCCTTTGATGGCATTGGCTTGCTGGTAGATATCGCCCAGACTGATCGGTGTGTAAACAGCCATGAATTACCACATCTGTCCGCCGCTCATAGGCTCGGCATTGGTTGAAGTACCCGGGTTCAGGTAGCGGTACATGAGATAGTTACTCGCAAGCCCATTTGCCGTATTGGCAATGGTTTGCCCATTCTCGTTGTAGGCCGATGCCCGCGCGTTGCCGGCATTGGTGTATGCGGCGCTATTCTGATTAGCCATGTTGGTGCCCGCTGCGGTGGTCGCATTGGTCGCAGACTGACCTGCACCGGTTAATCCCTCCAGATGCCCTACATAGGAATTGAATTGATTCGAGGCCAGGCCAGAAGCGTAGGTTTGCCCAGCTTTGACGGCTGCACCTGACAGTAAACCTCCCTTCGCTGCCGCCGAGCGGTTGATTGCATCCTGCCCTTGTTGCAGATTGAACTGAAAGTCAGGCGAATTCGAGAATGAGGAAAAGTCCGCCTTGCCCGAGCCCTTTACTACGTTCCCGTTCGCATCCGTTGTATCCAGACCATATAGCTTGGCGACCTGATCGAGCGCACTGACTCCAGTGGTGCGAAATGGCGTATTGTCTGAACGCGCTTGGTCATATTCTCGCTGCTGCTCTTGGACTGAATTTTGAGAAGCTTTGCCGGCAGCTCCTGCGGCCTTGTTGGATGCTATGGTAGAGGCTGTAGCGCCAACTACAGCAGCCCCGATAACCGCAGCGGCTACCATCAGGATTCTCCTAAAAACTTGCTGTAGTAGGTCTCTACAGGCTTGTAGTCGAGTTTTTCAAACAGCCAACCGGCATCCTTGTGGAGTTTCGATCCCATAAACATACGCTGTACCCCTCGGCGACGGGCTTCAGCCTCAACCGTCTTGAATAAGCGGATTCCTGCACTCTTGCCGCGGTACTCCGGTTTCACCCAAAATATGTCCATCGTGAGCGTCAGGCATGTTTTGTAGTGCAGTCCAGGTGCCACGAAGCCGACGAAATAGGCCATGATTTCGCCAGCCTCACGACCCGCAATAAACATCACCTCTCCACGTGCGTCTCGTGCCAGATAGATGTCGTACTGAGGATCCAGCGGAACTTGATCCTTGTTGAGCGCCAGTTCCTGCCAGTGCAACGGAAACATGGGCTTCAACGATTCGAGGTTTTCAGTCAGCGACTCGACCGCGAACGTCATCATGAGGTTGGCAGTACTCCTCGGACATCGAAAAAGGATGTTCGTATATCAACAATCAGGTGAATCCGATCATCCGCGCTATTGTTGATGACTTCGTGCTCTTCGGCGTTCTGAAACCACCACAGTTCACCGGTTCGCATATTTACCGTCTCATCACCGCACCGGAAATTGCATCCAGGAGAGGCCTGCAGCACATAGTGGAAGCGATCCCAGTAGCTCGCGTGCTCTGGAGTGTCCGCATGGGGATAAATTCGTCCACCTGGCCGAATTTTGTTGACCATCACGCGTCCTAACCGCTCACCTTCGACCATGGCCATGAGGGCAAATATCAGGTAGCGAGACGCCGGTAGATGAAGGATACCGTCCATATTTACGCATTCATGCTGATCCTTCTGCGAGCGCTCCAATTCAGTCACAGAAGACGGCGGGAATCGTAGAAAGATCGTTTCAACATCCTCAAACGGGCCTTGAGGATAATCGCGAAGGTAGGTATCGGCCTTCCATAACCTGGGCTGCCGTTGAATTTGAAGCAGGAGCGAGATCACATTCACATTTTCGCTCAGCTTCAGAAAGTTCTTCACTGCTTCCAGACCCTGACTCGTAAGGTTCCGCTCGCGAGATCAATCGTCGAGCCAGTCATATTCAGAAATATCACCGTAACCGTATCGGCCACATCGACTGAAGCGGCCATAAACATTCCGGCCAGGTTGACCGAGAAGGATGCACGGGCGAAATCACCGACGACCGCACCCGTACAGGTCACTGTGGTTGCTGTCTGTGCACTCGTTGGGCAGCTCGGCGGATCGAAGGTCTTCGAGGCGTTCAACACGTTCGCTAGAGCGACGTATCGCGCATCTGCATTGGTTTGCGTGATATATGGCGTCAGCGCGGTTGCAATGGCGGAGGTGACTTCCGTATCCCGTGCGAGTGTCGCAGGAATGTCGGTGTCGGCAATCGTACCGAAGCCCAATATTCCGCCGCGATTGACCAGAAAACTGTCGGCAGTGGAGACGATATCGGCCGGAGGCCCCGAAGTGGCGGCTACGCGCCCAATCACACTCGCTGGCTGACTGTCGCGCAGCTTGGTATTAGTCACCGCTTTATCGGCTACCGTCACCGTCGTCACTGATTCAGGATCGGGCGCAACCGGAACAGTCCGACTCCACTGGTCCCAACTGCGCTGATCGGTCGGGAAATGCTGAGAGCCTTTACCGAGCGGCATTACGGACCGTTCAGCAGAGCTTGAATGAGTGTGCGGCGCACGGGATCCGATATAGACGCCTTATACACTCGATTCCCCAACCGAGGTGTGCCCAGCCGATTGAAGATTGCCTTGCGCTTGAAATCGCCTCGTTGCCCCAAGGGTTGGCGAATCTCATTACTCCAGGTCCTCCCGCCGTCCTCGGAATATTGAAGCATTACCTTGGGGTCAACTCCTTGCCCGTCAATCGTGCCTACGCCGGACTCATATTCCAGTTGCAATGAGGCATGCTGAACGTTCGGCGTGGTGGGCGAGACGATGCTCGAGACCAGGGGCTCATCCCATTCCCCGAACACATCCGCCGATAAAATTCCAATGCGGTTGGAGTTCGCATCGCCCACGATGGTGATTCCCTCGCCTCGAACGACAAAACCCACCGTCCAGTTCTTCATCCCATAGGTCTGACGCTCGTGCCACAACTGGGTCGAGGCGTCATACACGAAGGTGTTATCGGCGTAGGAGAAACCCACCATCGTATGCCCGTTCTCCACCCAGGACAGCGCGATACAGTCCTTGGAAGTGAACTTGGCGATAGCCTGTTCAATGGCAGTGGTGGAAATCCTGGCCGGTGTGTATCCGTTTACCCGCCGCAACGTGCCGTCAGAAGCTGCAAAGAACACCGAATTGTCGGCCTTGGTAATAGCGAATCGGGAAGCGAGGCCTATCTCCATGTAGCCCGAAGCGGTCCGGGTCAGTGGGAAATCAGCGCTGCCGGAGTTGTACCAAACCTCGAACTTCTGCCGGCCTCCGAGAAAGACTTCCCGATGATCGACGATAGCGCCTACGATGTCATCGGGGCCCGATTCCGTCGTGGCAAAATCCAGCGCATTCCATCCGGTGGGATCGAAGGCCGTATGGTTGATGTAAAACTTCCCATCTCCTGGACCCCCGATGAAGTATCCATCGAGGTAAGTCATCCATATATAGCCTGGGAAATCGGCACTGGTGATCTGCGTCACCGAGGCACCGTTGTAAATATACGTCGGTCCATTGACTGACATCACGACGTGAGTGCCGTCGCTTTCCATCGTCACCCGTTGGTTCCCGGGGACTGTCCCGAGAGTGTTCAGGACACCGAGTTTCAAACTGAAAAGCGTGGATCCCACCACGGCGTAGAGGGTCTGGTTGACGAAGAGCAGTCCCCGTACAAACCCCGTACCCAGCTCGTAATAAGACTGGATGCCGAAGGCTGGGACCACGGCCGCAGGTGTTTTGGCCGCCGGCGGTCCGGGTTCCAAATAATTGTTGATCGCCCGTTGTGAGCTCAGAGGCAGCGATTCGTGCTGATAGCTCTGACTTCCGAAAGTAATCGCAGGCATTAGAAAAAATCGACCTTGACCGGCCGGGAGACGCGCGTGGGAGCCAGAATCTTGCGAAGCTGCCTCTCAGCCGGGGAGGCCACGGGAAGCCCGATGGCGCCTTCTCCTGCAATCTTGGAGCGCCGCGGTTCCTCCAGTTGAAACTCATCGACCAGTGTCGAAGCCACCATCGCCACGATAATGTCGGCGATGGCGCTATCGATGCCGTCCGTGACGTCCACTTGGGCGATGTCCAGCTCCTCGAGTTTGGCCTGCACCACCAACATGTGATCCGAGATCAGCTTCGCGTCCTCCGATGACAGGCTGTTGCCGATCGGAAGCACACCCAGCTTGCGGGCCACTCGATCCCGCATCGTCGGTTGATTTATGCTCGACACGTTCCCACCGCCCGGAATTCAATAACCCTTTGGCTACGCGGTCGGGCACGTCCACGACCGCACCACTTTCAGCGGCAATGGAGCCATAGCCCGCGAAATGCCCGGACCATGGCCCATCGCCTATCAGCCTCAATTTCACAGATTGATGCAGTGAGCGAGCACCTGAAGCGTTCCGGCTGCCGCCGTCGCCGCAACCGCCGTCTGGTTCCACTGCAGTTTTGTCACCGCTGTGAGCGTGGTGGGCGCACAGGCATAGTAGGTACTCGTTCCTGCCTTCTGATCTGCAATGGCGGTGACCAGGTCCGTTGAGCCCAATGTGAGCTTGCCCACCGCCAGTGGGGTACCGTTGGTGTCCATATCCGTTGAGGACACCGTGAATCCAATCACAGTGACATTCGCCGGCAGATATCCCAGCTCGACGATGTCGCCCACATCATCCAATGACGTGGTAGCCATCGACACGCTGAAGGGAATGACGATCAAGCCGGCGCTGTACGGCTTGGGAATCAGGTGAGCAGCCGAAGCGGCCACCGTTACTGTTGCAGCAGTCATTACGCATCTCCCACAGAAGCAAAGAAGCCAGTGACAACACCATTGTCCTTCGGGGTCGTGGTGTCGGTCGCACCCGTGCCGAATTGAATCTTCCCGACCTCATACATCTGCTGGATCGCGATGCCGTGCTTGGTCTGGTAATCCTTGTCCTGCGTCCGGGTATTCCAACGCTGTGCCAATGCATAGCCCAGAGCCTGCGCGCCGCACAGATAGACCTCGCCCACATCCAGTGCACTGGATGTGCCCTGCAGGAGCCATCGGTTTGACGACAACTCCGGGATCTCACGCACGATCACGCCGTCATGGATAATGTCACCATCGGTGAAGAGCGGATTGTCCTTGCCCCGATCGGCGGCATACTGACGCTCATTGATGATGGTCGAATCGCCCTTCAGATCTCTGAAGGCATTCGAATTTGCGAGCATCACATACCATTCCGCGTCCCCGTCGATCTTGATCGGGCGAATCTTCGGATTGGCGTTCTTGGCAATGCGCTTCATCACCGAAACGGCCGACGCTGTCAGTTTGTCAGTTGTGTTGTCCACCGTTGCCAGAGCGGTCGCGAACACGTTGGAGGATGCGTTCGAGATGGTTGCGCCAAAGAGCACCCTATCCGCATTGTTTGTGAGCCAGGTGTTGAGCGCGGTCGCATTCGTGCTCTCGTACGAGGACGAAATACCCGCAGCGAGTCCGGTATCCCGCGGAAACAGCGCATCCTTGGCTCCGAGCGCACGGATAAACCGATCACGCGTATGCTCCGTTGACCAACTCATGAGCACCGATTTGCCTGCGTTGCGCAGATTGATGGCCGTGACCTGTTCCTCGAACTCCGGAACCACGACACCATGCCGATACAGGCTGATCTGCAGAGGCCAGGAACGCTGGCTCAGATCCTCTTCGAAGCCTTCGAGCGTCTGATTATTGGTCTTGCCTTGTCCCTGCAGGCGATTGACCAGCTCGAAGTAGATGGTATCGCCGGGTTTCTTGGAGAGATTCTCCTTGACCTGGACGATGGAATTCTCGTCCGTGCCCATGTACCGGGCCATGCGGTTTCCACGGATGTATTCCGTGAAGAAATTGTCGTCCCACTGTTTAACCCGTAGGTTACTGGGGACAATGGTATCTGCCATGACTTAACTCCTGGAAGCGTTTCGTAAAATCTTGTTGAGCGGCGGCGGCCCGGCATAGACCTCGGTTGCCACCGCAGGGGATGAGTCGGAATTGAGCGAAGTCGGTACGGCGGGTGTTGACTTGCCGTACTTCGCTTCGAATTGCGCGGTGAGACGAGCTTCGATGTCCTTTTCGAGCTTGGATTTGTAGGCGCTGAAATCGCCGTTCACATCCTTCAACTCGCGGATTCGAAGTCCCTCGCGATAAGCAAACTCAGCCGGGTTGCGCTCTTGCCTCAACTGCGCGAACAGTTGAGGGTTCTTCTGCGCTTCCTCCAGAAACACCTCGCGCACCTCATCGAAATCCTTGTGCCGCTCGCGGGCCATCTCTTCTGTGACATTGCAGCGCTCGACGAACATCTCTTCGCGTAACTGCTGCTGGTGCTGGGAGAGGGTGCCCGGTAGATCGACCCAAGGGTCAACGGGTGCTTTAGGTGTCTGAAGCTCACGCAGACGCGCTTCCGCGGCCTGTCGCTTCTCGCGCTCTTCGCGCATGGCCTTCTTGTAGGCGGCGGCTTCGGCGTTCTCGGTGGGAGTCGTGGGTTGTGTTACCGGCGCGGCAACTGGCGTTGCTACAGGTGGTGTTACAACCGGTTCAGGTGCTTTCGCAGGTTCTGGAGCAGCAACGACGGGCTCTTTGGGAGCTTCCGCAGGCTTTTCCTCGGTCGGCGTCACCGATACAAAACGCCCGTTATCATCGCGCGCACGCGAACCTATCAACCCTTCCAGAGAAGGGCTGCTATCAGCCTCAGCCATACAAGATTCCTCTATCGTGGGATTTACGAAACAGCCTTGTGGTCGCTGGCACCGTCAGTCATTGGCGAGAACTGACACTCGAATCGCCCGATTAGCCCCGGCGGCGGGCATAAAAAAACCGGCGCGAGGCCGGTTGAGAAATTCTATTTAGTTGCAGTTAGAACTGCATGTGGCCGCTGGCCTGCGCACCGTTAGAAATCTGTGTCTCCATAGTGTAAGCGGTGAAAGTGCCAGAGCTGACCGGCCATGTCTGACAGGTGATAGACGTGGTTGCCGCGCCACTCAAGCCACCCGTCCATGTGTGAGGGCCCGTTGAACCTTGCGTGCAAGAGACCGCACGCACATCTCCGTTTGAGAACTGCCAGTTGTAGGTTCCAGTGGGCGACTGCCAACTCAACGTAAGTGTCGCTTGAGTCTCGCCGCCTGTGAATGAGGCTGTAGCCGTCTTAGCCACAGTTGGAACAGTAATGTTGAAAGATCCATTGGCAGAGCCGGTATAGGCAATGATGGCCTGATAGCCAAGGGTTCCGCCTGGGGCGTTGAAGTTGGCCTGCTGTCCGCAGATGGACGCACCCGTTCCAGAACTGGAACCATCGACTGGGCTCGTAACGATCAACTGCTGCGACAGGTAATTGGTCGCAAAGACACTGACACTCACCATACGAGCTACATTGTTCATGCTGCCCGAGATGTTGATTCCTGCCATCGACGCACTGGGAACCGTCAGTGCGTATTTGGTACCTCGTTTACCGCCCGTGTATGAGATAGTCCCGTCTGCATGACCCGAGATCGTTTCCACCCGCATCAGGGTTCCGGCAGTGACATTGTCGCCAGCCAGATTAGACGCGCCGAGTAGTTTGACTGGGCCCGCAAATAGAACCTGTGCAGCGCCACCTAACGTAATTGTTCGGGCAGCACTCGTCTCAATACTGAGAACCCCCGAGAATGAAATAGGAACCGGAGCAACAGAATTGTTGTTCTGAAAGATCGTGACGTTCGCTGCGGTACAGAACACTTGCAGATGACACGGCGCGTTATATATGAAGCACCCAGTACCATCTGCTTGAAGTACGGCTGTGGCGGTCGCCGCCGAAACCACCGTGTTCTCGGCCCCTCCGCCCGGGCCTGACCCATGGAAAGAGTTATTACCTGAAGTAACTTTAAATTCGTAGGGTAAGACACATCCGTTAGTCGTCTCACATCCTTCCAGAGTACAGAACTCGGTGAAAGACCCCGCTGTCTCATTGTGCCATCGAGTACCGACAGCACTCGTACCGAATATGACTCGGCGCGCGGTCGCTCCGCAGGAGCCATTAAACTCGAGCAGAATAGAAGTACTGTTGCCCACCAGAGTCAGATCAGAGATTGAATCTCCTGTGCTCTGTCCTGAGCCACCCCGGATCTTCACGCATACCGAACTCGCCGCAATGCCGCTAAAGCTCAGAATCGTCTGCTTCTTGCTGACTCCCATGAGATTCGGTCGCGTAAAAGACAATCCCGTGGCGACCAAAGTGCTCGTGACTATGTAGGTGCCTGCGAGCAATTGGACCGAAATATCACTGGCCGCATGAGCCAGTGCTAATGCACTGCTGATGGCCGTCGTGCTGTCTGTTGCTCCATCCGCAACGGCACCGAACCACTCTGCGTATACCCGGTCATTGCGCAGATTCCCATTGATGAGCGCGCCGCTATTGGAGGTGTCGAATATCTTCCATGCGCCAGCAGTAATTGCGCCATTGATTGTAATGGTCTTGTTGGTACCGGGCTTGATTAGGCCGCCGCCAATGAAAGTGAGTTGGACGTTGGCCGGAATGGTCGTATTTGCATTCAGCAGCATCGGCGCAGAGATCTGCAAGTTCGCCGACGTCGCGCCGATTGTGGCCAGCGTCGCCGCAAACGCGCTACTGTCATCCGTCACACCATCATTAGCAGCCCCAGCGACAGTCATCTGCGTGGCCGTACCTGTCAAAGGAGTGCTCACTCCCGTGACTTTCGGAACCGTGGTAACAGTCATACCACTACCACCACAGTCACAGCCGCACCGGTTCCCGTCAAAGCCGTGACATTGGCGCGAATGTTGAGCCAAGTCGCTTGGATAGTGAATCCATCGGTGGCAGTCGTCGTACCTGATAGCGCAATCGTGCCGGCCAGAATCCAGCCCACATTATCGTTTGAGACTTCGATATTCACCGATGCTGTGACAGCCCCTGTTCCACTCACTGTCGCCTGACAGGTGCGGTACGGGATTGAATGGCTGAACGTCTTTGCAGCCCCGGCACCGGTTGCTGTCACCGCGTTCAGGAGCGTGATGGACGCGGCATAGCCGCTAGGGGGGCCTTGCATTATTCAACACCTTTTGAATTTTGTGCTTTCTGCGTCTTCATACGTTCAGCGTGGAGTTGTGCGTTGTGCTGGAGCGCGAGATCCGAGATCTGCTTGGCGTGATCGGACTGCTGCTGTTCCAGACGTGAGGTGAGGGTGTTGATGGCCTGCTCTTTCGATGCTCCATCGACCACCGCATTGGCCGCATCCTGTGTGGCCTTGAGATTCGCCGCGGCCAGAAGCTGGAGCGACTTCAACTCAATCTCCTTGGCGTTGATCATTTCCTGCTGAGCCGCCAACTGCTGCTCACGGGCGGCAAACTGCATCTCGAGCGCCTGTTTCTCGGACGCGATCTTGTCCAGCGCGGCTTGAGCTTTGGTCTGCGCCAGGAGAGCATCGGCTTTCTGCTGCTTCAGATCCTGCTCGGCCTGCAATTGCTCCTGCGCCTTCTGTTGTTGCGCCTGGGAGATCTGCTGAATCTGATCTTCCTTTTGCTTCAGCATCTGCTGGACTTGTGGCGGAATCTCCGTCCCATCCGGAAGCTTGCCGGACATCGCATCCATGACCTTGCGCTTGGTCGTACTCGAGAGCGATGAGGCTTCGATCAGTGCTTGGGGTGGAATGGGCAGTCCGCTCTTGGCCAGTTCCGCCAATACGCCAAACTGCTCCTGTTGGAGCGTGACGGTATCCGGGGCTTCGTCAATGACGATATCCACGTCCATCTCGGCAAGCACGTTCATCGGCTCGCCCGGCTGGGCCATCTTTTTCTGGACGTGGATATGATTGTCGGGATAGGTCGAGTTCAGCGCCATGAAGCGGCTGTTCTCATCGTCCGTCACCCGGACCCACATCTCACCGGTCCAGAACTGCTTCACACGCGACCAGGATGCTTTCATGACCCGCGTCTGCCAATACCGCAAGCGGTCGGAGAGAATGCCGAGTTGAATCGAGCCGCCCTGCTGATTCAGTTGCGTCTCACGACCCGAACTGCTGGCTGAATCCTTGCCCAACAATGCCTCATTCGGGCCGGTATCGGCCATGGAGGCAATGGACTGTTGCAAGAGCTTGAACTGCCCTTCCGCTAAATCTGTGTTCTCACGGACTTCGAGCTTCATCCCGGGCGTGTATTGGAGGAATCCATCCGGGCGTGCGAGTTCTGCGCGAGCTTTCTCAACGTCATCTACGGCCCCAATTTCAGCCGTGGCCTGGTTGACTGAGAGCAGGTGTAAGGATTTCGAACGCCGCTTGTTGATCTCGTCCTGCAGGTCCTTGTAGCGCTTGACGACCCCGTAACGGTTTCCATCCCGATCGACATATAGGGACTGCAGGAGCAATGGACATTCGGGCTTTTGAGTCTCGCAATTGACGTATGCAGACTCTTTGGGCTCCTCGATGAATCCCACGCGGGTATAGACCGCGCGCATCCACTTATCCCCGTCCCGGTAATAGTGCTCGACGATCTGAATGCGCTTGCGACCCCGGTCGTACCAGCGGGGTTTGTCGTCGTAGGTCTCTTCAGCCGGCAGGAAGGAATTGGTGGTGAACAGGTCGAACTTGTCGCCCAAGTCCTTGTAGGTCGCCTTGGCTTCGTCCAGGTCCATCCATTTGATGATTCCCTGGTAGCGCGAATCACTGAAGTCATGCAGCAGGGAATGGCTGTCATAGAACAGCCGATCCCAGCGGATGTAGCGAATGCAAACGGTCTTGTTGGTCGTTCCGCTGTACGTCGAGTTATCGACGATGACTTCGCAACCGCCATAACCCTCAACGGCCATGTTCTCGAAGACCGAGGACTTGGTCTGCTGAAAAAAGTTGCAGTCAGCCACGTAGCGCAGCGCATCGGTGGCCGCTTCTGCGCCGGGATCATCCTCAGGGGTACGCGGATAGGCTTTGGGATCGGTGCGCGTCTCACGCTCCAGCCCCAGCAGATACTCCACCTTATCTTTGATGCGATTGTCGGTGATCGCCGGCTGACCGCGGGCATTCAGCTTGTTGATCTCATCATCCGACCACTGCTTGCCATCGTAGTAGTCGCGGTAGATCTCAGCGGACCGGCGCGCATCCCGGGTGGCATCGGCGGACTGCTCGAACTGACGGATCAGACGCGCGAGAGTCTGGTCTGACGTCATCGGATCGGAGTCAGTGACACCGACATCCGCGTCATCGACGCCCGTGAGCTGCTCGACAATCGCGGCCGCGCGGGCTTTCTTGGCTTTACGGGCCATCTATGCAGTCCATATGCGCATATCTATGCACAGCCATCGCCTCGAGACCGATCATGAGCGCCTTTATGTGCATATCAGGCTGTGCGCCAGTTCTTGCTTTCAGGGGCATCGAACACTCTGGACCACGAATCCTTCGGCTGTAGGGCCGGGTTGACGATCGAAGCAATCGCGGGATGTGCCTGATCGATCGCGCGCGCCATCAACGAGGCCATATCCACCGCATCGTCGAACTTGCCCGCAGGGAAGCTCAGAAATTGATTCAGCAATCGATGCCCATATTCGTTATCGGGTAATTTCACGCGTCCCATGCTCGCCATCGCCTGAAGCGGTCGGGCCATAGCGGATTTGTCCGCATTGGTCGCGAGCCACTCCAGCCGGCAATGCGTCTTGCGCTCGATCATCCGTCTGCGCAGAAACGGCTCGATGGAGCGGCGTATGACGCCCATCTCTGCAAAGAAGCAGTACGGCTTGTGTCGCGCGAACTGATCTATCAGCGCCTCGATCCACTTGTCAGATGAGGTTTGGCCATACCATCCATCCAAGCCCAGATACAGCACGCCTTCTGGCGCATAGCCATGCGTGCCAATGTCGGTAAAGTCGCCATCGCCTTCTGTGACCGCAAAGTCACCCGTGGTGAACTTGTTGATGCGATCCGGCGGCTTCGAGTACATCTCGAACCACTCGCGCTTGAAGAAGGTGCCTTCCTCAGGACGCGGGTTCTGTTGGAACAGCGCGGACCAGTCTCTGTGACCAATGTCCGCTTTGATGCGCCTCAGCGCTTCCAGGTCGTACCACTGCGGCCATAGAGCCGATTCGTGATCCGTGCCCTCATTCTGAATGGCCGGCATCTCGATGACGTGCCACTGATCTCTCTGGCGCTCCAGGAGCATTCCGGCAAGGTCCGATTCATGCCAGCGCGTGAGGATCAGAATGATCGCGCCACCCGGCATCAAGCGCGTGCGCAGCGTACTGGTGTACCAGCGCCACACCGCTTCCCGGTTGTTCTCGCTATCGGCTTCTTCGCGGTTCTTGAATGGATCGTCGATGAGCGCGATATGTGCGCCACGTCCCGTGATGGAGCCGCCGACACCGACGTACACCGAAACGCCACCGTGGTTGGTGTGCCATCGGTTCGCGGCCTGGCTATCCGCTGCGAGCGTCACATCCGGGAATAGTTTGCGAAAGCGTTCGTCCTGAACGATGCCTCTCACATCCCGGCCAAAGTCCAGTGCGAACTCACCCGAATAGGTCGCCGCAATGAGCTGCTTGTCCGGGTGGCGACCCAAATACCAAGCCGGGAACCGCCGTGAGGCGAGCTCACTCTTTGTATGCCGTGGCGGGGCGAAGATCATCAGGCGATCGATCTCACCACGCTCGACCGATTCCAGAGCTTCGGCTATCCGACGGTGATGTTCACCGACCTGAAAGTCAGGCTTGGTGTAGGTCGTGAAGTCAATTAAGCGCGCTCTCGCCTTCCGACGTGTCAGCAGTTCCGAGGCTGCCGCCTGTGGCGATATGGGCGAGTTGGTCATCCGTCAGTTCGTGTACGTGCTTGTGCTCGATGGAGCCGGACAGTTCAACCGACTGCGCGGCTTTGCCGTCCATGCGGTTGCCGATCTCCTGAACTGCCCACATGCCGCCATCCAGAGCTTCCTCAATGACGGTATTGGCAATACGTTCGAGCGCTTGGCCGCGGGAGATCTTTCGCTTCTTGCTCTCGTAGAGCTTCAGGGCGCGTTCCAAAGCGTTGGCCCATTCACGGCCCTTGGCGGCGTTACTGTTTCCCTTGGGGGCAGCCATGTTGAGTCAATCTCATGTACTTGATATATCAGCTATCTTCAGCCTGCAGTGCGATCAAGTCGTACTGCTGTATTTCGGTGAAGGCATTCTCGGGTGGATCGGCGTTGGCCAGGAAGGTCACGGTCTTGCGCTCAATCTGATTGCGCTGGTTGATGATGGTGTTCAGGGTGGCGTTGATCTGGACTTCGATCTCCACATCGGGAGTGACGGTAGTCCAGTCCTGAATGAGCGTGCCCGTTGTCTCGCAGTCCACGCGGTAGGTGATGGATGTGGGGATCTGGGCTCGGTCGCGGTTATCGGAGAACTTTGCCTTGATGAAACACCGCGAGCCTTCGTTGAGAGTGGGGACGCCCATTAGCCTTTCCTGAAGAAGGTGCGAATCTCGTCACAACTGAATGTCAGTCGCATTTGAGTGGCGAATCCGATGGCTTGGCGCAATCCAAACCCGG
>Ga0207694_10001617_pt1 | contig 18949 bp, 14 predicted proteins | sample KBSC34metaG_FD_184353 | JGI IMG/M metagenome (GOLD analysis project Ga0207694, IMG submission 184353) | Corn rhizosphere microbial communities from Kellogg Biological Station, Michigan, USA - KBS C3-4 metaG (SPAdes) (version 2) | ecosystem: Host-associated > Plants > Roots > Rhizosphere > Soil... | reverse complement strand
CTTTCCTGCAGATGGAACGTGGTCCGTGACTTCCGAAGGTCTTAGGTTGGCGGATTAGATTTCTCTGTGCAACCTCTGTGTTCTCTGTGTCTCTGTGGTTAACTGAATTCGCAGCAAAAACTCACCACAGAGACACAGAGAACACAGAGGTTGCACAGAGAAATCTAATCCGCCAACCTAAGACCTTCCGAGGTCACGGACCACGTTCCATCTGCAGGAAAGCCTGGAGCGTTTTGGTTGGGGCCGCCTCTCCATCCACCCGCCATCAATGCAATTGCATAGAGCAGACCACCGTTGCCGGGAAGATAACATGGTAGATTCGGTCGCTGCCAGTTGTGCCCGTTTGGCAGGTAACGATTCTTTTCCGTGTCCATCAGCAAAGCATCAACAGCGATGCGCGTTTCCGATTTGCTGCTGCCGCCAGTGATGGGCAGCATTGTTCGAGTTCTCGCGCTTCAAAAGAAGGAACAAGTCAGGAAGAGGGGCTTGTCCCCGCCGATCAGAGGTGCAGCTCGGCGCGGGTTTGGATGAGTTGGAGGATGTGCGCGCGGGAGATTAATCCGGCGAGACCTTTCTCGTTCATGACTGGTAATTGATTCAGGTCCTGGCGCGCCATCACCTCGAGCGCTTCGGTGACAGGCGTATTTGGATTAACCGTGTGAGTTGCATCGAGCGGTCGCATCACGTCTGCCACGGTTGTGTAGGGCCAACGATTCCGCGCCACCGTGCTGATCTCGTGCGGCGTGATGATCCCCTCCGGCTGCCCGTTCAGAGTCACAACCCAGAAACGCCGTCCAGTGCGCGTCAAATGTTCTTCAGCAAACGTCTGAAGATTTGAGTGCGCATCAACAAGAGGAAAGTCGCGCGACATCACGTCGCCCACACGCAATCCGCGCAGTCCTTCACTAATGACCATCTGCGCATAACTCTCGCGCGATGCACTCAACAGGAACCAACCGATAAACGCCATCCAAAGACCATTGAAACCGGCGCCTCTGAAGAACTGCAGCAAACCGTAGAGGATCATCACGAACGCGATCACTTGTCCGACGCGAGCCGCAATCCTGGTCGCGCGCACTGCATTGCCTGTGATCCACCACACGATGCCGCGCAGCACGCGCCCGCCATCGAGCGGAAATCCGGGAATCATGTTGAAGACCGCGAGCCCGATATTGATGACACCGAGCCACATCAACATCGCCGGCAACGGTCGTTGCGGAAACTCCGGCGGCGTCCAGCCAAGCGCGACAGTGATCGCGAGACACACCACACCGATCACGAAGCTCGTGATCGGACCGATGATGCCCATCCAAAACTCCGTCTTCGCGTCGGCGGCTTCTTTCTCGATCTGCGCTACACCGCCGAGCGCGAAGAGCGTGATCGAGCGCACCGGCAAACCGCGAAGCTTCGCGACAATCGCGTGCGACAGCTCATGGACCACGATCGCCACAAAGAACAGAACGGCCGTGACGATTGAAACACCCCATCGCAAGCCGTCACTCCAACCCGGATTGTGCTCCTGAAACTGTCCGGCGAGGGAGAACGTGATCAAAAGAGCAATGATGAACCAACTGTAGTGCAGGCCGATCTCGACACCAAAAATACGGCCGAGTTTGATTTGAGCTTTCATCGCTTTCTCTCCTGATCCGTTCTCCCGCGGTTGCTAATGAACCCACGCGGCGGTCTTCAATGCCCACTCGCTGTCCGGGTATTTCTCCTGAAACTGACCGGGCAGCTCGCCGAGCACCGTGTGATCGTTCGTGCCTTTGTAGCGGCTCACGCCTTTCCAGTAGAGCGCTTCAGGCGCGGCCTTCGACTCCGGATAATGCTCGATCACTTCGGTGTATCTGCGTTCGGCATCTTTCCAGTTCTTACTCATGAACGCGACACGCGCAAGAGCCAATTCCAACTGCGCGCGAAACTCGTCTTTCGGCAAGTAGCCCTCGATGCGAAATCTTTCTTTTCCATTTGGATCGAGAATGATCACACTCGGCGTCCACAGCGCGTCGAATCGATGGAAATTCTTGGGATGCTCTTTGATGTGCGCCTCGAGCGGCACGAAGTTGTTGTCAATAAAAGCAGCAGTCTCGTCATCGTCGTACGACTCGGCTTCCAGCCGAGCACATGCGCCTCATGCCGGCGCGGCGCTAAAGTCGATGAGCAGAGGCTTGTTTTGCGTCTTGGCTTCCGCGAGTGCCGCGTCAGCGTCTGTTAACCAATGTACTTTCATCAAGTCTCCTATTCAGTTGTTTTGCCGTCGAAATGTTCCTCGTGCTCGAGCGCATCGCTCTTGGTCTTGTGAACTGTCCCGTCGCGATGCTCGGGCGGCGAGTAGAGTGTGTAGAGTTTCAGCTCTTCTGTGTCTGAAACATTGATCACGTTGTGCTTGGTGCCGGCTGGAATGATAACGGCGGAGCCATCGGACAGTCGATGCGCGCCGCCGTCGATGAGTGCAAGTCCTTGCCCAGCCTCGACTCGGATGAATTGGTCCAGGTCGTGTATTTCTTCTCCGATCTCTTCATTTGCCCGCAGGCTCATCAAAACCAGTTGTGTGTTTTTGGCGGTATACAACACGCGTCTGAAATCCTGGTTCTCGAGCGTATCGTTTTCGATATTTGTTACGAAACCTCTCATCAGTTTTCCTCCCACTTCGGCGAGGATAGCGCTGATTTAAGGTTAAAGTCTTACGGATTTGCCACAAAAAGGCACAAAGCCTTTTATGCTTTTGCGCCTTTTTGCGGGCTGGTTTAGAGAGAGACGGTTTGTTCGGCCCAGAATTGGAATTCGCGGTGTTTGTGGATTTCGGCTTTGGCTTGTACGCCAGTCGCGACTTCGATCACGTGTTCGAAAACGCGCTGTCCTACTTCGTCGATGGTTTCTGTACCATCGATCACGCCGCCGGCGGATAGATCGAGATCGTTCGACATGCGCTCGAATACCGGAGTGTTTGAAGCGAGTTTGATCACGGGTGTGATCGCGTTGCCGATCGTGGTGCCGCGTCCGGTGGTGAACACGACGACGGTCGCGCCCGCAGCAACGAGGCCTGGCGTAGATTCCTGGTCGTAGCCGGGTCCCTGCATGAGATTTAAGCCGCGGCATGTTGGTGTTTCGGCGTACTCAATCACGCCCTCGACGCGCGTCGTTCCTGCTTTCGCGATCGCGCCGAGCGATTTGATCGTGATGTTGAGCAGCCCGCCTGCAACGTTGCCGGGACTCGGATTGTTATTGAGCACTGCGCCAAACTTCGAGGCGTACTCTTTGTACCAGTCGACCATTCGATAGATCGCGCGACCAGTCTCGACGTCTTTCGCACGATAAGCGAGCAGGTGTTCCGCGCCGCAGAACTCCGGTACTTCAGTAATCAAAACTGTTCCACCGGAACGAACGAGCAGATCGGCGGCGCGCCCGAGCGACGGGTTCGCCGAGATACCCGAAAAGCCGTCAGAGCCGCCACACTTCACACCCAGCACGAGCTCGCTGACTGAACACTCTTCACGACTCGTGAGATTCACGATTGGCAACATCTGCTCGACTTCTTTCAGCCCCTGTTGAATCGCCGCCTGCGTGCCGCCGACTTCCTGAATACCAATCTTCGCCACCGGCTTGTCAAACGACTTCTCGCGCTTGAACAGGTACTTCTCAACCTGCGCCAGGTTTGTCTTCTCACAACCAAGATCGATCAGTATCACGCCACCGACATTCGGATGGTCTGCGTAGTTCGAAAGCGTCCGCAGCATCACGTCGACGGTCGATCCGTCCTGACAGCCGCAGCCTTTGTTATGCGGGATCGCAACGACGCCATCGACGTTCGGAAACTTGTCGCGGTTGTAAAGCGTGAACTCGGAGATCATCGAGATCTGTGACGCTTCGTGACTGGCGCACATGCTCGTCGGCACGATGAGCACGTAGTTGCGCGTTCCGACCCGACCGTTCGGACGCCGGTAACCCATAAACGTGCCGCGCTCATCGATGGGAAGATAATCGGGCGGCGCAGTGTGTAGATCTTCAGGAAGCTCGCGAACGATGGGAACCTCGTCCGTCATGTTGTCGTGCGTGATCTGTTCGCCTTCCCTGATGCCGAGAGAGGTTCCGATTGGTTGTCCAAACTGCAACACAAACTCGCCTGTCGCAATATCTCGCGTCGCAAAGCGATGGCCCGGTGGGATCTCGCCACGGACCTCGACCAGCGACTCGTTTGGAAGTACGAGCTCCAGTCCCGGCCACGTCGCCTTTTTGACTACGGCAACGTTGTCCTTCGGATCGACGACGATCGCGAACTCACTTAAAGATGCTATGGGCGTTTGAACGCTCGACATGTGAACTCAGTTCCTGGAAGGGTCAACAACCTTATAAAAGAACAAGTCAGGAAGAGGGGCTTGCCCCCGCTGATAGGGGTGGTAGAGCGGGGGCAAGCCCCTCTTCCTGACTTGTTCTACATCACGCATTCAAGTTCTCCTGAACGACGTTGGGCAATATTAATGAGCGGACGTTTGGATGCACTCGCAGCCAGAGTCCCGGGTTTTGATCGAATTGTGTTTGACGTGTCTCAGCGTCATCGGCGATCTTTGTATCAAGTAATTGACGATAGCTTTCAACCTTAGCCGGCGCTGTGTCGGCATCGACGATCGACTGCACGATTCTGCGCGCGCCGAGAATTGCTGCTGGTCCAAGCGTCAGAATGTGTTTGGCGGCGCGGCACTCGGCTTCGTCGGCTTCTGTTACTGTTGTGCCGCCGGCTTTGAACTTGTTGATGTGATGTTCGAGAATCGAGGCGGAGATCGGAATCAGCCCGGCAACGTCGTTGTCAGTCGCGCCCGAACCGGGTTTGATGTACGCGAGATGCGAGGCGCCGCCGGCTTCCGGACCGAGTCCGAGGAAAAACAAATCGATGCCGCCGAGTGATTCGAGTCGCTCGATGTACTGAACTAATTCTTGTTCGAGATCGTGGGCGTCGGTCCGGATCGAGGTGAAGCTTTTCACCTTGCGGAAGAAGTCGTCGCCGAGCAGGCGCTCGAAATCGCGCACGAAGCTCAGACCATTATCCATGCGCAGCGGCGCGAGCGCGTCCTGCGTGAAAACGTGTAGACGACTGAAAAGGGCATCGTGATCGCTCGTCTTCGCCATCGAGCCGAGAAGCCGGTGCAGCGCCTGGCCGCCGCGACCGCCCAGAATCACGATTACGAGCGGACCATTTTTTTCGGCCGCCGCTTGCTGGATTTCATCGAGCATGGCGCGACCGACGGTCTCTTCTGACTGCAGCACTTCATACGGGATATCTCGAACCGGCAGGTGACTTTGAGCGGCCTCCTGGGCGAGCCAGACGTTTTCTCCTACCGAACGCCGTCGAATCGTCGCTTTTCTGGTTGCTGACATTTTGGTATTACCAATTTCGCAGAGGACGCACGACTTTAACATGCGGGGCACAAGTATACAAGCAAGATTCTGCTTGACCGTGAGAGACTTACGGTGATACACAGTATCCCGCTTTTGCAAAGTGGTCTAACCTTTCCTATGACTTATTCCAAACTCGAACTCAACGGCAAGGTCGCCGTTGTCGTAGGCGGCACTTCCGGTATCGGGCGCGCGATCGCCCTCGGATTTGCCGAAGCAGGGGCTGATGTGGTTCCGACTTCGAGGCGCGCCGAGCAGGTCGAGACGACCGCGCGCGAGATTGAGGAGCTTGGGCGACGCTCGCTGCGCGTCACGTCGGACGTGGCTAATCGCGACTCCTTAGAGCATGTGTTGAGCGAGGCGGTGGGCGCGTTCGGCAAGGTCGACATCCTCGTTAACTCTGCCGGGACCACGAAACGCGCGCCGACGCTCACCTTTCTGGAAGACGATTGGAACAACATTATCGATACAAACCTGACCGGAACGCTGCGGGCGTGCCAGGTGTTTGGCCGGCACATGCTCGAGCGCGGCGCAGGCGCCATCATCAACATCGCTTCGCTCTCGACGTTTGTTGCGCTCAACGAGGTGGCGGCGTACTCGGCGAGTAAAGCGGCAGTGGGGTCGCTGACGAAGTCTTTGGCGATCGAGTGGTCGAGTCGCGGCGTGCGCGTGAATGCGATCGCACCTGGAGTCTTTCGCACCGCGCTCAATCAGAAGTTACTGGACGAGACGGAACGCGGTCGTGAGTTTCTTGTGCGCACGCCGATGAAGCGCTTCGGCAACGTCGACGAACTCGCCGGCGCCGCGATCTTCCTCGCCTCCGACGCCGCCAGCTTCGTCACCGGCGAGATCATCGCCGTCGACGGCGGCTTCCTGGCGAGCGGCGTGAATCAGTAAACAACTTGTACATCATGAAAATCTTGTAAATCCTGTGAAACAACTCGCCGGGAACCCGAGATGAACAATATAACTGAGATCGCCACCGCCGCTCCGGTTGAATCAGTCGGCCAACGGATCGGACGTTATCGCTGGGTGATCTGTGGCTTGTTGTTCTTCGCGACGACGGTCAACTACGTCGATCGACAAGTTCTCGGCATTCTTTCGAAAGATCTCAAGACTGCGATTGGCTGGACCGAAGTTGACTACGGAAACATCGTCGCCGCCTTCAACGCCGCGTACGCGTTTGGACTCCTGCTCGCCGGCCGCTTGATGGATCGCGTCGGCACGCGCGTCGGCTATGCGGCAGCGATCGTCTGGTGGAGTCTGGCGGCGATGGGCCACGCGCTTGCACGTACGCCGTTCGGCTTCGGTATCGCTCGCGCGGCGTTAGGAATCGGCGAGGCTGGAAACTTTCCCGCTGCGATCAAAACTGTCGCAGAGTGGTTTCCAAAGAAAGAACGCGCGTTCGCAACCGGCATTTTCAACGCCGGCTCGAATGTCGGCGCGATCGTGGCTCCTTTAACTGTGCCCTGGATCGCGGTGCATCTCGGCTGGCGCTGGGCCTTCATACTCACCGGCATGATCGGTTTCATGTGGCTCCTGTTCTGGTTGCCGATTTACAAGCCTCCGGAGCAGCACCCGAAAGTCTCGAAAGCTGAGCTGGACCACATTCAAAGCGATCCACCGGATCCGCCTGCGATGAGGGTGCCGTGGTTGAGTTTGATCCCGCACCGGCAAACGTCGGCGTTCGCGATCGGCAAGTATCTCACCGATCCGGTCTGGTGGTTTTATCTCTACTGGATTCCCAATTTCTTCCGCGACAACCACGGGCTCGATCTCACCACGATCGGTCCGCCTCTAATCGCAATCTATTTAATCGCGGACATCGGCAGCATCGGCGGTGGCTGGCTTTCGTCGACATTCATCAAGCGCGGCTGGAGCATCAATCGCTCGCGCAAGACGGCGATGCTGATTTGCGCGTTGATGGTGACGCCCATCATCTTTGCAGCGAACGTGAAGAACTTGTGGGCGGCAGTCGCGTTGATCGGACTCGCTGCGGCGGCGCATCAGGGCTGGTCGTGTAATCTGTTTACGACGACGTCAGATATGTTTCCGCGACAGGCAGTCGGATCAGTTGTGGGAATCGGAGGAATGGCGGGCGCGCTCGGCGGCGCGACGATGGCTGTCGGCACGGGTTACATATTGCAAAGCACCGGTCAGAACTACTCGATCATCTTCACGATCGCTGGAACTCTTTACCTCATCGCCTTGCTCCTGATTCACGTGCTCGTGCCGAATCTCGAGCAGGTCGAAGACGTGGACCATTCCTCTACAAGCGCCTTTTCAGCCGGCAGTCTCGTCGGCTTTGGGTTCGTGGGCCTGGTATTTGGATCGTTCGTAGGATGGTGTACCGGACTGCTCTCGCACGTGACGGGTCAAACACTGTTCGAGTACATGATGTTTGGAGCGGCGATAGGAATCGCAATCGGAATGATCTTTAGTTTCATCCGTCAACTCCGCGGTTAAAAACGAAACCATTCATATTCCGCATAGCCGTGCGTTTCTGCCCCGTGCGGCGCGAGCGCGAAGAGTCCCACTTTCGCTCCGATCCACATGCCAGGCTTAGCTACGAAGATGTCGCCTACCGACTGAAACCGCTTACCATCCGTGCTGTAGCTGAAATTGCAAATAGCCTCACCCACAACGCTGACTTTCACGTCGAAGACCATTCTTCCGTCGTCGAGCAGCTTCGTACCGTCCGCGCTCATACGGTTGATCGTGAGGATACTTTTGATTCCGGATCTGCTGTTGGCCCACGCATGGACGAGGTACGCGTTTCCATCGTCGTCCCAGAACGGGCACGTATCGATCCAACCTTTCGCCGCCCTGATCAGCAGAGGCTCCGACCACGGTCCCGCCGCGTTGCGAGCCTTCAACATGTAGATTCCGAAATCCGGATCGCCGTAGAAGATCCAGAAGTAGTTATCGTGAAAACGGATCGACGGCGCCCAGACTCCGTTCCCGTGTTGTGGGCGAGCAAATACGTCCTCGGGTATCTGCCGCTGTAAAGCGTGACCGATGATCTTCCAGTTGACGAGATCTTTGGAGTGCAGAATCGGCAGGCCGGGAATGCTGTTGAAGCTCGACGCGGTGAGATAAAAATCGTCGCCGACGCGGATCACGTCCGGATCAGAATAGTCAGCATCAATGATCGGATTGGTGTAAGTGCCGTCGCGATTATCGGCCACAAAAAGGCACAAAAAGCACAAAAGGATTTTCGGAATCAATTTTGTGCCTTATGTGCCTTTTTGCGGCTCAATTTTCTTCTTCTTCCTCCTGCGCCTTTTGGGCCAGCATGAGGTGATCGCGCATCGCGTCGCTTGCGGCTTCGGGATTGCGGTCGCGAATGGCGCGATAGATCTTGCGGTGCATCTCTGCCGATTCTTTCAAGTCCCGCGCGCGCTTCACCGTCTTGCTGCGCACTTCAAACAGTATCGTCGCGACCATGTTCATCAGCGCCGTGAGTATGCGATTGCCTGACGCGGCGGCCACCGTTTGATGGAACCGCATGTCGTGAACGAGAAATTGTTCCGGCTCGTCCAGCGATGCAAACATGCCCGTGATCTCTTCCGACATCTCCGCCATCTGTTCGCCCGTCGCCCGCTCTGAAGCGAGAGCTGCAATCGCCATCTCCAGCGAGCGTCGCGCTTCAAACATCTCCGCGGGTGAGAAGCGTTGCAGCGACGCCATCAAACGCAGCGGGCTGCTATCGAGCTCCGGTGGACCTTCGGCTTCGACGACGAACGTTCCCGCACCGCGGCGGGGTTGTAATACCCCGACTGCGGCGAGCGAGCTAATGCCTGCGCGCAACGTCGGACGACTCACGCCCAGCAGCTTTGCGAGGTCTCTTTCCGGCGGTAGTCGATCGCCAGGTCGCAGTTCGCCGTTGTGAATCATCTCGCGAAGCTGTGCGACGACTTCCTCGAAACTCGTGCCGCGCCGCTCAGAGTCGATGGTCTTGAAGTTGGCGTTTGATTCGCTCATCAGGTTGTTTATTGTAAGGCTTCGGATCGTTTACCGCGACCCCGATTCGTCTTCGCGGCGAGCTCCATCTCAGTTGCGGCCAGCAAAAACGCGCCGATGCCCTTCGGATCGTTAGTCACGACTTTCTCGCTGAGATAGTACTCGTAGCTGCCGTCGCGGTACGGATTGCCGCCCAGTCCAGCGACGCTGACCGTGCCTGCGAGATCAAAGCGACCGGTCGTGTCGTACTTAACAAACTCTCTTTGGATGCCACGATAGCCATCGTTAGCCGTCTTCATGTAACTCGCGGGCAGGTAACCGTTGCGCACGCCCTTCGCGAGCGCATAAACAAACATGCACGCGGCCGACGACTCGAGATAGTTTCCTTTCGCGTCGCCTTTGTCGAGCACCTGCCACCACAGACCCGAGCGCGCGTCCTGATACTTCGCGACGGCGGTCGCCAGGCGCTTTAGTATGGCTATCAATTCGCCGCGTTGCGGGTGCTTCTGTGGAAAGTAGTCGAGCGTTTCGACAAGAGCCATCGCGTACCAACCCATCGCGCGGCCCCAGAAGTTTGGCGAGCGACCGGTGGTCGGGTTGGCCCAGCGTTGCTGCTTCGATTCGTCCCAGCCGTGATAGAGCAGGCCGGTTTTGTCGTCGCGAGAGTGGCGCTCCATCAGGATGAATTGCTTTGCAATGTCGTCGAAGGCGGCGTCTTCTTTAAATGTGGAGGCGTACTCGGCGTAAAACGGTTCGCCCATGAAGAGGCCGTCGAGCCACATCTGCGACGGGTAGATCTTCTTATGCCAGAACCCGCCGTCGGAAGTGCGCGGGTGTGTTTTTAGTTGTTCGCGGAGGAGAGCGGCGGCTTTGCGATACTTTTCCTGGCCGGTTGTTTTGTACAGGAATAGGAGGTTGCGGCCCGGATTGATGTTGTCGATGTTGTACTCGTCGAGCTTGTACGTGCGGATGGAGCCGTCGTCGTTGACGAAGTGGTCCATGCTGCGTTGGATGAAGTCGACATACTGTTTGTCGTTGGTTGCGAGGTAGACGCGCTCGATGCCTTTCAGCACGAGGCCGTGATCGTAGGTCCACCTCGATGGGTAGCCACCGGAGTCGCGCCAAAGTGCGGTCATGGCCGTCGTGGCAGCTTGCTCCGAGAGCGATTGGGCTGAAGCGCTACTGACGAGCGTGAAAACGAGAAAGAATTCACACGTGGCGGCGCAAAGGCGCAGCGTCTTCCGTAGCGCCGTAGCGCCGCTGCGTGAACTATGCGATGACATCAACGACTCTTCCATTGATTTTGACATTCTCCAGTGTTGCGTCCTTTACGTTCTTTACGATATTTCCTTCGGCGACATTGTCGAAAGTGCAGTTCTTCAACTGTAGATTGACGATCGGCGCGCTGGTCAGGCCTTGCACGTCGAGCGCGTGTTTGCTCTTTGCACTGCGAAGGTTATCGACCGTGTAATCTCGAACCACAGGAGTAAAACTCCCCTTCGCGCCCTCTTCGTAATTGAAGTCGATCGTGATCACTGCGTGTGCGACCTGACCGACTTCAATGTTCCGGAAGTGCAAGTTCTCCAACAACCCGCCGCGCATCGCATTGTTCTTCACACGCAAAGCATGGTCGAGGTTTTGACTGTCGAGCCGGCAGTTCTCAGCGAAGAGATTTCTTACACCGCCGGAGATTTCGCTGCCAACCGTGATTCCGCCGTGCCCGTCTTTCATCCGACAGCCCTGCACGATGATGTTTTCAGTCGGCGTCTTCAGTCTTCGACCATCGGCGTTGCGTCCTGACTTGATCGCGATGCAGTCGTCGCCGGTATCGAAGTCGCAATCTTTAATTAACACGTCAGAACACGACTCCGGATCGCAGCCGTCGTTGTTTGGACCATGGCTGTTGATCTTCACGTGCTGCACGATCACGTTGCGACAGAGCACCGGATGAATCTCCCACATCGGCGAGTTTTGAATCGTGACGCCGTCGATGAGCACGTTCTGGCAACGATACGGTTGGATGAACTGCGGTCGTAAGAAATGACCTTCGCCGAAGACGCGATCGCGCACCGGAACGCCGTCTTCCGCCATCTTGAAGAGGGCGTTTCGATCCGGGCGTGCGTGGGCCATGCCTTCTTTCCAACCGTACTGCGGACGACCATTCCACGGCCACCAGCTTTCGTTGTTGCTCTGGCCGTCCAGAACACCCAAGCCGGTGATCGCGATGTTCTGCTGTTCGAAGGCGTAGATGAAAGGCGAGTAGTTGAAGAGTTCGACGCCTTCCCAACGAGAGAAGACGACGGGCAGATAGTCTTTTGGATTCTGGCTGAACTTGATCGTCGCGCCTTCAGAGACCTCGAGATTGACGTTGCTCTTCAGGTGAATCGCGCCAGTCAGGTATGTGCCAGGCGGGACGATGACTTTGCCGCCGCCTGATTTCGAGCACTGGTCGATCGCGGCGCGGAAGGCGGCGGTGCAGTCGGTGCGGCCGTCAGCTTTCGCTTTAAGATGGAAGGTGCGATCGGGGAAACGAGGTGGCTTGATGCGCGCGAGCAGTGATGGGAAGACTGTTTGCCACGGATCGGTTGCGGCTGTGATTAGGCGCGGAGTCAGCGTGATTGCTGCTGTGGTGAAAGTAAGATCTTTTATGAATTCTCTGCGAGTTGTCATACAAGATTACAGGATTAACAGGATTGACAAGATTGTTTTTTCCACGCTGGATACTCTTTTTGTAATAGCCTCGCGGGTGTGTCGACGTACCAGCTATAACCTACTCGTCGCTCGTGCTCGATCTCCGCGACACTGTATTTCACCACGCTATCACGTCCGACAAATACCGGGCGGTTACTGCCTATTTCATAGAATCGCGCCCAGATCGGTTCGGCGGCCGGATCCTTGACCACCACGCGATCTGTTCCAGTCTCGACCCACTTGATTCCTTTCAACTGCGACTGCTCAAACCACGCGATCGCGGATTCGATTGATTCGACAACTGCAGGCGATGGATCCTTGATCGACATCAGGAACCGCACAATCCCCACGCTCTCACCGCCACTCAACGACACCACTTCAAATGCTCGTGCTGCAGCGGGCGCGAGCGTCACTTCATCATGCTGCGCGCACCACACCGTGCGTTTGCCATTCACCATTACCTGCGTCTTCAGAATGCAGTCGATCCCTTTCTCAACTGCACTCGCCGCACGAGCCCGACGCTCTTTATCAACAAACGCATAGACTGGTTTCGCCTCAGCTACGTCGCGCAGCAACTTCATCACGCCGATCATCGCATCATCGTTGTAGGTGATGTGCTTGTAATATCCGGTCAGATCCGGGTAGAACTGCGGCCAGCCACCATTCGGATACTGCGCCTTCAACAGGTAATCAAGCCCCTTCATGAACGACTCGCGATGTCGTTCCTGACGTTGAGCAGTGATGACGCGCGCCAGAAACGATAACTGCGTGTACGTCGCACCATTATCAATCGTGGAATCAGTCTTCTTCTGATCGCTGCGCAGGGAAGCACGACCGGACTCGCTGAGCGGCTTGACCATATCGATATTCTTGGGCCAGCCACCGGAGCTGCGTTGATAAAGGACGAGGTTGTCGGAGATGCGCAGCGCCTCAGCGCTCGCATACCATTCGTCCGGCTTGTTCTGCGCATCGGCCCACGCGATCGTGCCGACCGCTTCATTCGCATTCCCGGTAAGTCTGCGAACAGCGCGACTGAAAAACCGCTCGCGCGAAAACTCCGCCGCTTCTCGATCAGTCAACTGTCTGGACCACGCAACCCGTGCTGACGGATTCGCCCCCGGGCCTTTCGATTTGTACTCAGCAAACGAGGCCGTCTTTTCTCGAGCCGGATCGCGCCAGTTGTCCCAACCTTCAGCGCGAATGTGATCTCCGAGCCAGCAGTCGATAAAAACCACCCGCGCGTACGGCCGCCACGGTCTGCCAAGATAAACTCCGTTGCCGGTGTTCGATCCAGTCAAACGACAGCGCACGAAAACAAAGCCCGTGTCTTCTTCATTACTCAAGCGGTAATGCGCGGTCACGTAGCCCTGTCCTTTACTGTGAATCGTACAGTCTTCAAAGACCGCCGACGCCGTGCCGAATATGAAATCGACATGGCCCTCGATGTAACAGTCTTTGAAATAATGACGATTGCCATTGACGAACAGCGTGTCCTGCCATCCGAGAAATCGACAATTCTTGAACGACGCACGATCGGCGTCTACGAACAACGCCACTGCCTGCGAGCCAGTGCCAAACGAATTTTCAAACGTCAGGTTCTCAGCGTGAAAGTCGTTTGCGTTGATGAGCGTGCTGAATGCGAGCCGCGTGTTGCCGGCCTGTAGCGCGCTCAAGCGATAAGTCAGAACAGTGTTGGCTGGATCCTCGCCGCGGAAAGTTAGATAAGGCTTAGTTACGCGTACCTGTTCCTGGTAAACGCCGCGTTTGATTTGAATCACGACCGGCTGACTGTTGTTATCGGGAACGTGGTCCACCGCCTGCTGCACGGTCTTGAAATCACCCGACCCATCCGCCGCCACGACAATGCGTACCGAACGAGCATCAGCCACAAAAAAGCACAAAAGGCACAAAAGTATTGCTGAACCAATCAATCGCATTTTGTGATTCTTGTTCGCAGGGGTGGTTTCCGAAATGATTTCTCACGCAGCGGCGCAAAGACGCGGCGCCGTTGCGTCGCTGCGTGAGTCATTCTTAGAACACGAACTTCACACGCCGTTGTAAATCTTCGGCAAAGCCACGGGTCCGCTAAACACGCCACCGAAGCGGTGGTAAGTCCTGATCGGCCGCGACTGATTGCTGGCGTTGCCGAAGAAGTTATTCGCAGTACGACTGCGATCGCGATTGAAATACCAGGCGGAGCCGTGTACGTCGTTGCTGCCGCTCTTCACCGCGACGTTCACGGTCGCGCCGGCGGAGTAACCTTGCTGGGCGTCGAAAGTGTTTGTCTGTACTTTGAATTCCTGCACGGCGTCAGACGGCGGTGAAAAACCAACGCCGCCATCGAACGCATAGTTGGGAGAGCCGTCAAGCGTGATCTGATTTGCGCCGGTAGCGCCGTTGGACTTGAAAGCAGCGAGGTTGCCGTTCGACGTTGGTCCAGTGAAAAGTGGATTGCCTGTGTAAGCGATGCCCGGAGCTAATGTCGCTAGTTGATATGCCGTGCCTTCCGTGAGTGGCAGCTCGCTGATCTGTTTGCCGGTCACGACTGTGCCCGTGTTGACTGTGCCGGTGTCGAGTGTGAGTCCGGAAGCGACTGTCGTCACCATCGCGGTCACACCGATTTCCAATTGCACGTCGAGCGTCAAGCGATCGGCAACGCGAACCTGAATCCCGCCGCGAACGGCGGTGTTGAAATTTTCCTTCGTGACGGTGAGCTCGTATTTCCCAGGCGGCAGCAATGGAAAACTGTAAGCGCCGTCGTCTCCAGTTGTGGCGGTGGTGACGATACCCGTTTCAATGTTCTTGATTTCCACTTTACTGCCGGGCACGACGGCGCCGTTTGGATCGGTGATTTTACCGGTGAGTGATCCTCGAAACTCCTGGGCTGTTGCGGTAAAGGCAACGAGAATGAGGAGCAAACCAGTACAAAGAACTCGTCCGTTCGGGTTTGCTGAAGTCATAACTTCTGTCTCCATCCTGGCGACGACTGAAATTCGGCTCGTCAACCAGGCTTTAGGTCATTGGTGTGACCAAGATTCAGTTAGGGGTAGCGATATGGTTTAGTAGGTGGCGTATTTTGCCCTAGACGGATTGAAAGTGTCAAGATGATTTATAACCACCCGGTCTCATATTTATACTGTGGTAAGACCAATAATTGATTGAGCAATTACAAATCAGGGGAGAAGAACAAGTCAGGAAGAGGGGCTTGCCCCCGCTCGTCCAATCCAAGCAACAGCGGGGGCAAGCCCCTCTCCTGACCTGTTCTTCTTCCTGACTTTCTTCTTCCTAGTCGATCAACACACAAAAGAGGCGCAAAAGCATTTGAGCTTTTGCGCCTCTTTGTGGCTAAAGGTTAATTGGTGGTTACTTGGCCTTCACCATCACGCTTCCACCACCGAGCGGTAGCAGAGCGATGTTGGTGCCGACACGGCGCCAGATCACGCCGTTGTTGTCGAGGATCGTGATCGCGTAGGCGTCGAATGAACGCGGCGTTAGTAAGTCGCCGTCGCGCGCGTCAACTGTAAAGCTGAAGTTGCCGAACGAAGCGACTACCGCACCGGTGGTCCGATCGACCTTCTGAACCACGCACTTGCCCCTGAACGACGTGCGATTCAAGATGCTCGTCGAAGGCTCTGTGGAGAAGTTCAGGAAGCCACCCGCCCAACTGGTGCTCTTCACGATGTAGTTAAAGCCGTCAGTGCCGCGGAAGAGGAAGATCGAGTTACCCTTCGGTGAACCATTAGCTCCCTTAACACTGAAGCCGAAGTTGGCTTTGCCGTTGGCGCTGCCGGCGTCGGGTACCCAGCCGCCACCGTTCGTCTGCGTTTCGTTGGAGCCGATCGCGACGTTGATGGTGCCGAGGCCAATCGGATCCGCAGTCCAGTATCCATTCGACGCTTCGATCTTGACCATCACTACATACGTGTCAGCCGCAAGTCCCGGCAGGAATGCAACCGCATCACCGTTGGTGTCAACCGGCACATTCCCCACGACGAAGTCGGGTACCGGCGTCATGTTGCTCGACTTGAAGATCTCAAATCTCACCTTCGCGAGCGAGATGTCGCCCGGTGCTCCGTCAGCATCCTGGATCAGGTGTGCTGCGAGTCGCACGGTCGCGGTTGTGATAGTCGGGCCGGCGGTTATGACACCCATATCACCGGTGTACGTAGTTTCCGCTGTCTCCTTATTCACTGTGATCGTGATCGTCGCCAACGTGACCGCGCCATGCGGATCTTCTACCTTCAAATTGATCGGGTAGACGCCCGCAACCACGGTTGGATTTCCGGAAATGGTGAACGAGCCGACGCCCGTTGGTGTAACTGTCAGTCCCGCCGGAATCGACGAGAGAATTGATAACGTCAAATCAGCAGTCGCATCATCAACGTCAGAAACAGACACGGTCACCGTGGTGATCGGATCGCTGTACTGCACGGTCTGCGATAAAGAGTTGATCGTGAAGGCCGGCGCATCGTTCACCGCGTTGACAGTTACGTTGACAGTCGCGGTTGACTGGCCACCGTGCCCGTCATCGATCGTGTAAGTGAACGAGTCGCTGCCGAAGAAGTTCAGGTTGGGTGAGTAGTGGACCGTCTTATTCGGATTGATCGAGACGGCGCCATTTGCACCCTGCGTTACTGAATTCACATTCAGCGTGTCACCATCCGGCTCGACGTCATTCGCAAGCACGTTGACGTCGACTGGCGTGTCTTCGTCGGTGGTTGCGGTGTCGTTGTTAGCCGTCGGAGCAGCGTCCTGAGTGATTGTTACGGTGCGGCCGGCGACAGTCAGTGTCCCGACACGAGCTGCGCCGGTTGTGTTTGGCGCGACCGTGAAGTTCACAGTGCCGTTGTTAGTGCCGGCTGCTCCGGAATTGACCGTGATGAACGAGTTGTTGCTCATCGCCTGCCAATCACACGGAGCGGTTGCTGACAAGTTCTTCGTTATCGTCACGCTGCCCGTGTTGCCCGGCGAGAAGAATTGCTGGCTCAACGGCGACACTGTCGCGCACGATGTCGGAATCGTGACCTTGAATGCGCCGCGACCGTGGGTGAACGCAAACAGCGAAGTCACGCCGTTGTTGTTCACCGCCGTGAGCGACTCGACGACTGTGTTCGAAAAACCAGTGGTCTCACGAGCCCAGTTGGCGCCGCCGTCAAGCGAGACGAACACGCCGAGGTCGGTGCCGACGTAGATGCGCTGGCCGTCATTCGGATCGACGGCAACGCTGTGCGCTGGAATGTCAGGAATCGCGTTGACGTTGCCGGCTGTTTGCGTACCGTCAGCGAGCGTCCACGTGGCGCCGCCGTCCGTGCTTCTGAACACGTGACCGGCGCTCGTGCCCTGCGCGTTCGGCGTGCCGTTGAAGTTTGAAATCGTGGCCCAAACGTTATTGATGTTCGATGGATCGTATTCGACCCACGAGATGGTGCCGTTGCCATTGCCGCGCGGCGTGAAGCTCTGTAGCCAGACTGTATTCAACACGCTCGCTGCGTTGGCGGTCAGTCCGATCGTGGTGCGGCGAAGTTGTCCCGAGGCCGCGCCGTTGATCACGACGTTGGAATTGCCAGGGGCGATCGCCATTGCCGTGATCGAGCCGCCGGTTTGCTGTGCGTTACTGGTTCTGGTCCAGTTCGTGGCGTTGTTGTCTGTACGCCACATGAAACGACCACCGATCCAGAGGCGCGTCGGCGTGTTCGGATCCATTCGGAAGACTGTGATGAATGGGAACGCGTCGCCCGTGATTCCGGTAGTCACCTGTGCTGAAGTCGCTCCGCCGTTTGTAGAACGACGTATCGATAGACCGGTCGTTTCGAAGAAGATCGTGTTGGTGTTGGCCGGATTGACGGCAACGTATCCGCCGTCACCGCCGAATACCCGCTCCCATGCGTTCGGTCCAGCCGCATCCGTGCCGCGATTGGTGCCGTTGTCCTGTGTGCCGCCGAAGTAAGTCTGTCCATTCGGGTACGGCTGGCCGTGATAGAACTGTGTGACTGCGTAACCGTTATTCAACGGGCCCCAGATTACGGGATCGGGGACTGTGAATGGCGCGCCAGGCGCGAATGCAGCACCGCAGATCGGACTGCTTGTGGTGATGGTTCCCCCACTCGGGGTTGCACCGTTGACGTAACCTACGTTGCCTGTTTTCGCATTAGCGGTTTTGTAGATACCGCCGTCGTCTCCAACAAACATCGTCTGATTAGTAGTACCGTTGTAATTTGGATGAAAGACGATGATGTGGTTGTCGGCGTGAACGAGTTGGGGATCGCCGTTGTTTGGTGGAGTACCGTTACCCTGGAACCACCAATACGAGGAAACACCCCAGTTGACACCGCCGTTGTCGGAGCGCCAGACGTCTACGCCACCCGCCCAAACCTTATTCTCGTCCGTCGGGTCGACTGCGATCACGTTATCGTACCAGCCCTGATTGAGGAACTGGTTACTGGTGCCAAAGCCGCACTCAACGAGCGCGGCATTAACAGGGTTAGAAAGCAGCAGCGTGTCCTGTTTATTGGCGCTGGTGTTGCGAACCTGCGTAGTCCACGTGCCCGGGTCGCCCGAACTGGTCGAGCGGAAGACGCCGAGTAGGCCCAGGCTGAAGGTGCCGGCAGCGAAGCTGGTCGACATCGCGTAGATCACGTTTTGGTTCGAGGGCGCGATGGCGAGCGAGGTGCGGCCCATTGCGGGCTCAGTGTAGACCTCGTTCCAAGTGCCCGCGCCGCCTGCGTCAGTGTTGCGGAAAATGCGGGATTGCGGTTCGCCCGGGTTGAAAGCCGTGCCTGCCGCGACGAAGATGTAGTCAGTCGGCTGGTCGGTGCGGATTACGAGGTCCATCGCTCCGCGCACGCCCGTCACGCTGCCGAGTACCGAAGGAACGTTCAAGGCCAGCGTCCAGTTCGCGCCACCG
>Ga0207694_10001612_pt1 | contig 19037 bp, 20 predicted proteins | sample KBSC34metaG_FD_184353 | JGI IMG/M metagenome (GOLD analysis project Ga0207694, IMG submission 184353) | Corn rhizosphere microbial communities from Kellogg Biological Station, Michigan, USA - KBS C3-4 metaG (SPAdes) (version 2) | ecosystem: Host-associated > Plants > Roots > Rhizosphere > Soil... | reverse complement strand
GTTGCCGCGCACGAGGCGATACTTCGTGAGGTAATTCGGGCTCGCGTAAAGCATGCGCGTCGCGTTCACGAGCGCCTCGGTGTTCTCTTCGTAAAGAGACGTTTGTGCGTAACCCTCGTGAACAATCGCGGTCAGTTTCCCATCGCGATTAGCGCCGAGTGCGACGCGCTGAATCGTGTACGGACGATGCCCATGCGAGCTGAACATCTGACTCCGCTGCACGACCAGTTTTACCGGACGGCCCACCACGCGCGCAGCCATCGCCGCAACTGTCGGATGCGACCAGGGACGCAATGAAGATCCAAAACCGCCGCCGACGAACGGGCAGATCACATGCACGTCTTCTTCACTGAGCCCGAACACAAGCGCCACGTGTCTTTGCGTGTTGGAGATCCATTGCGTCTTGTCGTGCAGCGTCAGCTTGTTGCCCGACCATTCGGCGATCGTCGAGAGCAGCTCCATCGGGTTGTGATGCTCGATGGGCATCGTGTACTTCTCATCGACAATAACCTCCGCCTTACTCAACGCGTCCGTGTCTCCGCGAACGACATCCGCAAAGCGCCCCATCAGCGGTTCTTTCGTCAAGCTTTCCTGTGACGGGAACGCGCGCGCGATTTCATCTTCGACACTCGTTACGTGTCTATTCTCGTCATAAACGACGCGAACCAACGTGGCTGCATATTCCGCCTGCTCTAGGCTCTCGGCGACGACCACCGCGATTGGCTGGCTGTTGAAGTAGATCGTGCTCTCTTGCAGCACCGGGAAAGAACGTCCGAAAGTCGGCGCGACAAAGTCGTCGTTTGCTTTCGGACGCTCTGGAAAATTCAATCGCGGCGCATTCTCGTGCGTGATGACTGCGAGCACCCCCGGCGCGCTCAGTGCTGCTTTGGTGTCGATCGATCGTATGCGTCCGCTCGCAATCGTGCTCATCACGAGTACGCCGTGCGCCAGGTTCGCGACTTTGAACTCGGCGGCGTAACGGGCGCCGCCGGTCACCTTCAAGCGACCGTCGACGCGCTCGACAGGTTTTCCGATCGCCGGAGTCATGCCGCTCTCCCGCTGTTAGCTGCGATTGTTAGCGCACGAACAATCGCGCGACGCCCCAGTTCAATCTTGAATCGATTGTGCTCAGTGCCGACCGCACTCTGCATTTCGGCTTCGGCGGCGCTGCGAAAACTATTCTCTTCAGGACGTGTTCCTTTTAAAGTTGATTCCGCTTTCGTCGCGCGCCAGGGTTTGTGGGCCACGCCGCCCATTGCGACCCGCGCTTCCTGGATCACACCGTTGCGAATGTCGAGCGCCGCCGCGACTGACACGAGTGCAAAAGCATACGAAGCACGATCGCGCACTTTGAGATAGTAGGAATGATCGGCAAAGACGTTTCCTGTCGCGGGAAGATCGATTGCAGTGATGAGCTCGTCACGTTGCAGGTTGGTATCGATGTGCGGAGTCTCACCAGGCAAACGATGAAACTCGGCAAACGGAATGCTGCGTGGTCCTTGTGGTCCTTCGACTTGCACCGTGGCGTCGAGTGCTGCAAGCGCGACGCACATGTCCGACGGATGCGTTGCGATACACTGCTGGCTCGCGCCGAAGATCGCATGTATTCGACTGAAACCCTCGAGCGCGCCGCAACCCGAGTCCGGTTCGCGTTTATTACAGGGCATCGCCGTGTCGTAGAAGTAATAACAACGCGTGCGCTGCATCAGGTTTCCGCCGTTAGTTGCGGCATTCCGCAGTTGTGCACTCGCGCCAGCTAGAATCGCTTGCGTGACCAGCGGATAACGTTCACGAACGAGCCGATGGTTTGCCGTATCGCTGTTCTTCGCAAGCGCGCCGAGTCGCAAACCGCCGTTACGCTCTACGATCTGCGTGAACTCGAGACGATTGATGTCGATCAGTCGCGCGGGCTGCTCGATGTGTTCCTTCATCAAGTCGAGCAGGTTTGTGCCGCCGGCGATGAATTTTGCGTTCTGTTGCGCGATTGCTTGAATGGCGGCCTGTTGGTTCGTCGCGCGTGTGTAAGCAAACGGATTCATTGCGAGATTAAACTCCCCTCTGTGACTTCACGGATGGCAGCGACGATTCCCGGATAAGCTCCACAGCGGCAGATATTGCCCGACATGCGTTCGCGTATTTCGTCGTCCGTGAGCACGACGTTTCCTTCTTTGCGAACATCGGCGGTGACGTGACTGGCGGCGCCCTGGTCTACCTCGCTCAACATCGCGACAGCCGAGCAAAGCTGTCCCGACGTGCAGTAGCCACACTGAAAACCTTCGTGACGCACGAATGCGGTTTGCAACGGATGCAGCTCGTCTCCTTGGGCTAAACCCTCAACCGTGGTGATTTCGCTGCCGTCGTAGATCACTGCAAGAGCAAGGCACGAGTTGATACGCCTGCCATCGATGATGACTGTACATGCGCCGCACTGCCCATGATCGCAACCCTTCTTCGTGCCGGGAAGATCGAGTTTTTCACGCAAAAGGTTGAGCAGCGTCGTACGTGGATCGAGACGGAGTCCGTAGTTCGTTCCATTAACACGCAACCGCACTGCTACTGATTCGATTAAGTTCATGATTGAGAATTATTCTGGTTAGATCGGGCGGAAGTGCCATCCCGCAATCGGAGGCTTTTTAACTAACCATGAATGAGGATCGACTGATACCACGATGGAGTTAGCAACAAGCTGTATTACGATGGTGGGGATGAAGAAGGGCCACCTGATATTCGGAGTATTGATCGTGGTTAGTTTCTTGTTGACCGGTCAGTACATGGACAAGTTCTACAACCACCTGGATGGCATGGCTGATGGCCCACGACTGCTCTATCGCACGAGGCACATCTTCATACTGCTGGCAGGCTTGCTGAATCTTGGGATCGGCGCTTATTTCACCTATCGAATCCAACCGTGGGCGCGAACACTTCAACTGCTCGGTTCGCTATTTATCTTCGCTGCATCAATATTATTTCTCATCGCCTTTTTCTACGAACCGAATTTAGTTAACCTGCACACACCTCTGAGTCACTGGGGAACGTACACGATCGCGACCGGCGCGGTGCTGCATGTTGTGAGTGGCGTGCGGAGAAATAACTGAAGATCGCTATCCGAGTCCGCGAAGCGGACGGCAGCATAGAGCCTGGGGCGCCAGCCCCAGGAACACCGACTGGCGCCCCAGGCTTTACAGTTGAAAATATCTTAGCGGTAGGCTTTGGTTTATATGCTTTGATATGTATTTTCTTGTTGTGTAGTTTTTTAGTGGGGTATTTTGGATTCAAGAGTCGATTTATCAGGAAATCGTTCACTCACTTCTTCCCTAAAGACGAGGGTTAAGTTCTCTGGGCGGCGCCTAGTTTGGATTTTCTCTGGGCCGCAATGGATTACTCCTCAAATTAGGGGCTAACTACCAATCTTCAATTAATACCTCAATAGTGTTACCGCGCATACCCACCATGCTGTGATGCGCCGAGGGGCGTTAAGTGGCAAAATGGGGTTTTGTCTTTCCGGCATTAATGGAGCACTAATACGTTATGGCGAAACCGGTGTTACTGACGGTGGACGACGATCGTGAGGTGTTGCGGGCGATCGAGCGGGACCTGCGGCGGAAGTATGGGAGCGATTATCGTGTGTTAAGGGCGGGATCGGGACCAGAGGCGCTCGAAATTGTTCGCGAGCTCAAGATCAGAAACAACTCTATTGCGCTCTTCCTGATCGACCAGAGGATGCCCGGAATGTCGGGCGTCGAGTTTCTCGCACAGGCGATCGCTCTCTTTCCGGATGCGAAGCGCGTGCTGTTGACGGCTTACGCCGACACTGACGCTGCAATCGCGGCGATTAACGAGGCAGGCATCAATCATTACCTGCTCAAGCCCTGGGATCCGCCGGAAGAAAACCTCTACCCGGTGCTCGACGAGTTGCTCGAGGATTGGGAAGCGGCATTCCCACCGCAGTTTGAAGGCATCCGCGTGCTCGGCAATCGCTGGTCGCCGACGTCGCATAACATCAAAGACTTCCTGGCGCGCAATCACGTTCCGTATCAATGGCTCGACATCGAAACCGCCGCTTCGGATTCAGAAGTCCGCAGCCTCGTCGAGTTGCTGGACGAGGAAGAGACGCGAAGCCTACCGATCGTGATTCTTCCCAACGGTGTGCGTCTGCGACAACCGTCACTCGCCGATCTGGCCGAACACGCTGGACTCAAAACTCGCGCGACAGAAGCGTTCTACGATCTCGCAATCGTCGGCGGTGGTCCAGCCGGACTCGCAGCGGCCGTCTATGGCGCGAGCGAAGGTTTGCGAACGGTCATGATCGAACGTGAAGCTCCGGGTGGACAGGCCGGCATGTCGAGTCGTATTGAAAACTACCTCGGCTTTCCCAGCGGACTTACCGGCGCCGATCTCGCGCGTCGAGCAGTGGTCCAGGCGAGGCGATTCGGCGTCGAGATCATTTCCGCGGAGGCTACTGAAGTGCGAATCGATGGTCCATACCGGTTTCTGAAACTCGCAGACGGCGCAGAGCTGAGTTGTCATGCATTGCTGGTTGCGACGGGTGTGCAGTGGCGCAAACTCGATGCGCCCGGAGTGGAACGTCTAACTGGAGCCGGCATTTACTACGGCGCAGCGATGACGGAAGCAATGTCAACGAGAGGCGAGGATGTTTACGTGGTGGGTGGCGCGAACAGCGCAGGTCAAGCCGCGATGCACTTTTCGAGGTACGCGCGCCGCGTCGTCATGCTCGTGCGCGGCTCATCGCTTGCCGCGTCAATGTCGCAATACCTGATCAATCAACTCAAAGCGACTGCAAACATTCACATCGAATACAACACCTCAGTCATTGAGGCGCACGGAGAAGATCATCTCGAGGCGATTTCAATTCACTGCGCTGAGACGAACGAGGTAAACAAAGTTCCCGCCACCGGGCTGTTCATCATGATCGGAGCAGCGCCAAACACTGACTGGCTTGGCGAGATCGTAGAACGCGATGAGCGCGGCTTCATCTATTCCGGCCCGCACCTCACACGCGATGGCAAGCGGCCAAACGGTTGGAAACTCGATCGCGATCCGGGGCTTTTGGAAACAAACGTACCCGGTATCTTCGTCGTCGGTGATGTTCGACACGGGTCCGTGAAGCGTGTTGCATCGGGCGTCGGCGAAGGATCAGTGGCGATTTCTTTTGTGCATCAATATCTAAGCAAGGTCGTGTGACAGATGGAAGAAACAGTTTCGGGCGGCATTGAAGCAATCGTTCCCACGACTTCTTCGCCCTCAGACAGAGTCGAGGCGCTTCGTCGTGTTCATGTCTTCGCCGATCTGTCTGAAGACCAGTTGCGGTGGTTCGCCGAGAACTCTGAAGACCGTCGCTTTGCGGCAGGCGACGTTGTGTTTCGCAAAGACGACAAGCCCGAAGCAATGGTGGTCTATCTCGAAGGCGAGTTACACGCTTACTGGGACGAGAGGGATCACGACCAGGTTTATATCTCGCGCGCAGGCGACCGGGCAACTGAAGTAAGCGGCATGCTTCCGTTCTCGCGCATGACCGCGTTTCAGGTAACCGGTTATGCAGTAACTGACGTGCGTCTGCTGTGGTTTCCGGTTCGCTTCTTTCCCGAGATGATGCAGCGCATGCCGGTGCTGGTCGAACGGCTCGTCGGGATAATGAGCGATCGAGTTCGTGAGTCGACCACGCTCGATCAACAACAGGACAAGTTAATGGCGCTCGGCAAGTTGTCAGCGGGCCTCGCTCACGAGTTAAACAATCCAGCAGCCGGAGCGACGCGCGCCGCAAACGATCTGATCGAGACTTTGAAGGAGTTGCGCTCGGCCGACATGCGACTCTGCTCGCACGACCTGACCGCCAGCCAGCAGGAATCGATCGGCGCCTTCGAGAGTAAGGCAATCGATCATACAGCCACGGCTAAGCAGTTGAACTCGCTCGATCAGAGTGATCGTGAAGATGAAATTTCCGAGTGGCTCGAGTCGCACGGCATCGACGAAGCCTGGAAATTCTCGGCAAACCTCGTCGAGGCCGGAATGGATTCAGCCGCACTCGAACAACTCCTCGGCGAGATACCAGCAACCGCAACTGTCGACGTGCTGGCCCGAGTGAACTGTCAACTCGCCGCGGCAAAACTGGCCAGTGAGATCAAAACGGCTACGACACGCATCTCCGAGCTAGTTGGTGCGATCAAGGAATACAGCTACATGGACCAGGCCAGCGTCCAGGAGCTCGATATTCATAAAGGCCTGGACAACACGCTGCTAATCCTGAAGTACAAGTTAAAGAAGAAAGACATCAGCGTCACGCGTGATTACGCTGAGTCGCTGCCGCTGATCAAAGCTTATGGCACTGAGCTCAACCAGGTGTGGACCAACTTGATTGTTAACGCTGTCGATGCGATGAGCAAAGGTGGGACGCTGAAGGTGCGCACCAAGCGCGAGCCGACCGACATTATGGTTGAGATTCGTGATAACGGTGCAGGAATACCTGCGGACGCACGGTCGCGCATCTTCGAGCCGTTCTTCACCACTAAGCCGGTCGGGGAGGGAACCGGCCTCGGCCTCGACACTGTCGCCCGCATCGTTCGCAAGCACCGCGGCAACGTTCGCTTCGAGTCTAAACCAGGCGACACGTGTTTTCAGGTGCGGCTACCGATTGGGTAGCTTCAGAGAAATCGAGACGCATCAATGAACACACTGCGTTTCGTCTAACTCGGACCAGCGCGGTGGTTTTCTCGCCCAAACCTGACTCATTCGCGGCATGACGGCGAGCACCGATTCGTCGTCACCGAGACGGCGCATTTCTGCGACTGTCTCCTTGAGTTGTTCTTGACTAACCAGGCCGGCCGATACGAATGATGGTCCAGCTTCAGCAACTGACAACTCCAGCAGTCGCTTGTTCTCGCCTTTTGCAAACACAGGTTGGTTGAACGATATTTCTACGTGCGAAAATTTTGCGTTCAGCACGAGGTGGAATAGTCGACGGCCGAGCGTGTAATCCACTCCCCACTTAGGGCCGAGCGCGCCGAAGAGGTTTGAGAATTCTTCCAGCTTCGAACGCGGCTCGCTGCTCGCTGAAGTAAGATCGCCATCTTCGATAGCCATGATTCCTTCCGGCTTTAGCAACCCGTGCATCTCGCGCAATGCTGATTCAGGATCCCGCAAGTGAATCAACAAAAAGCGGCAATAGACGACGTCAAACGCTTCTCTGTGTAGTCCGGTATCAGTTGCACTCGCCTCAACGAAGCGGACATTTGAAACTCCCGGCGGCAGCAGCGTGCGGGCTTGTTCGACTTGTGCGGCGCTGTAATCGACGCCGACCACCGCGCCGGTTGGACCGACAAGCTCTGCCAGAAGTTGAGTAGTCATTCCGACGCCGCAGCCGAGATCGACCACGCTCATCCCGCGTTGTATACCGGCGCGCAACAATAGTTCTCGTGCGCCCGGACCGTAAACATTGTGCAAAATACGAAGACGATTTGCGGCTGCGTTTCCAGTCGCCAAAACGTAATCACCGCGAGCGTTTAGCTTGGTTTGTGCTTGCATAGCTGTCCTTTCGATCGATTGCCACACTTGCATACGCGTGGGAAGATGACGTCGAGGAGCAGAAAACAGTAAAAAAGTTGTAATGTTTGGTTTATTGAGCGTCGTGGAAAATTATTCCGAGTGTGTAGCGGCTTCCGGATCGAAGTCGGCTCACGCCATGGCGCATGGTCACGCGGTAAATACTCTTCTTGCCCTGAACGGGACGATGGTTGACTGCAAACACGACGCCGTCGCCTTTTCGAAGCGGGGCGACGAGTGGCCGTGATTGCATGCGTGGGCGTTGTTCGGTCATTACGAATTCGCCGCCCGTGAAGTCTTTGTTGGGTTCTGATAGCAGGATTGCGATCTGGAGTGGGAAAACATGCTCGCCGTATAGATCTTGATGCAGACAGTTGTAGTCATCTGGTCCGTATTTGAGGATTAGCGGTGTCGGTTTTGTCTGTCCCGCTTGATGACAGCGCTTGATGTAGTCTGCGTGTGTGGCTGGGTAGCGAATGTCAAGGCCCATCGCTTCGTTCCAACGATTAGCCATTGGCGCCAGATGAGGATAGAGCGACGTGCGGAGAGTTGTAATCAGCGTAGGCAGTGGATAGCTGAAGTATCTGTACTCTCCACGTCCGAAGCCATGGCGTTCCATCACGACCTGGCTCCGGAAAATCTTTTCGTCCTGATAGAGGTCACGAACCTCGTCGCATTCATCGGGCGCCAGCAAATCCTTGATGACCGCATTACCTTCCGCATCGAGGTCTCGATAAACCCGCTCCCACGCTATGTCTTCGGCCGCCATTACCGAATGATACTGCTGCACCGGCAGGTCATACACTCCGATTCTTGCTTTCAAATCCAGCCACGGATTACACGGATTTCATACACGGATTTGTTCTTGATCTATAATCGGTCGTTAATGAGCTACCCGTGTAAACATGCCCGATAAAAAGAGGATCATAATTATTGCTGGGCCGAATGGCGCCGGCAAGACCACCTTTGCGCGCGAGTACTTGATGAAAGAGGCGCATTGTCCTGATTTTGTTAATGTTGACCTCATTGCTGCTGGATTGTCGCCTTTCAATCCAGAGCTGCGGCGATTCGGGCGGGGCGTATTATGCTCTCTGAGATTCAGCGTCGCGTGCGAAAGGGTGAAAGTTTTGCTTTTGAAACCACGTTGAGTGGACATGTTTATGCCCGGATGATTCCCGAATGGCGGAATAGCGGGTACCGAGTGAGACTTATATTTCTAGAGTTGCCGGATCATAAGGTGGCTATATCGCGCGTTAAGATGAGAGTTGCGCAAGGTGGACACAATGTCAGCAGCAATGTCGTTCGACGCAGGTTTGACGCTGGTCTTCGCAACTTTAAAAATGTCTATAAACAGTTGGTAGACAAGTGGGAGTGGTTCGATAATTCAGGCGACACCCCGCAGTTGATTTCAGAAGCAGGGAATTGGAGATAACCGATGGGCCGTCGAGCGATTTCAATTTCACCGGAAGCTAAAGACGCGCTTCGTGCTTTGCGACGCGCGGCGAAACGCGCACTCGAACTCGGGCTGCAAATGGGAACTCCTGTTTATGTGTGGAAGGACGGTAAGATCGTGGACCTCACCAAAGAACAAAGGCCATCAAAAAAATCGAAGTCAAAACGCTCATCACGTTAACCCGGCGGGCGTGTGATTCTGAAGGTGAACTTCGGCCGTTGAGTGGGTCCTCAACAACAAATGACAATAAACCTTTTTAAAAGTCTGCTGCACAACATCGGTATTGTCTTGTTTAGTCTCGCCCTCGCCTATCTCGGAACAGTTATCGATTCACTGCTGGGACTTCCCACACTCTCGTCGAGACTTGCAGCCGCCGTAGGCCTCTTCCTCCTGTTGCTCGGGTTCCTGCTTCGTCTGTGGGCCGTGGCGCATTTTTATAACCACAGCATGCGGGTGATCTCGCTCGAGCCGCAGGGTTCTCTGGTGACTGCTGGTCCGTATCGCTACTCCAGAAATCCTTTGTACCTGGGGGCTAACGTATTCTGTTTTTTCGGTGCAGCGTTGTTATTGGGCTCACCGACGGCGTTGATAATGACTGCCGTTCACCTGCCTTTCGTGAATCTCATTATTCGACGTGAGGAGCGGCAGTTGGAACAAAAGTTCGGCGATCGCTTTCGAGCATATAAAAGGCACGTCCGGCGGTGGCTTTAAATAAAAAAACGGGCCGGGTCGCCCGTGACCCGGCCCCAATTGAGGTGTTCAGTCCGCCTCACGCGCGTCGCCCGCACTAGCCACCTCCAACTGGCCAAATGAATTAGTTACCAACCGTTCCGGCGATGCCCTTGTTAACCATCAAGCGGATCTCAACCCGGCGGTTCTTGGCGCGACCCGCTTTCGTCTTGTTTTCTGCGACCGGCTCCAACTGCCCGTAACCAAACGGTTGGACCAGACGATTCAACGGCATCTTGTACTTGCTCACGATGTAATAGATAACGGCGTTCGCGCGGCGCTCACTCAGATCGATGTTGCGTTGCGAGTTGCCGGTTGTATCAGCGTAGCCGATCACCGCCATCACCCAACCCTTGGTGTTCTGCGTCTTCACCCACGCAGCCGCTTCGTCGATTGTGGCCTTGGCCTTTGGACCGAGCGTCGCACTGTTGGTGGCGAATTGGACAGTGACGGTCTTGAGGGTATCGAAATCATCCAACCCGTTGATGCGATTGTTGGCGTAGTCGGCTGTTTGCTGTGCTTTCTTGGCGGACTCTGCGGCGGCATCCGCTGCGGCTTGTGCCTGCTGAGTCAACGCACGGTTTTCCTCGATCTGGCCGGCCATTCGTTCGGCTTCCGCCTGTTGCTGTTTCAACTTTTCGTTGATCTCAGCTTCGGCAGGATCGAGTGTCGCTTTGAGCGCCTGTGCTGTCCTTAGATCCTGCTCATCGAAACGAATCTTGTCGGCTGTGATCGAGCCGTCAGAATTTCTAACGCCATCCACTTCGAGCCTGAGTCCACGCAGGATGTAGCTGGCTCCATATTCTTTCGAGCCGCGGAAAGCACCGCGCTTGTGACTCTTAACTTCGGTACTCTCGGTGAGCACCACGGTTGTTTGCGGTCCACCCGTGGTTTCGCTCATGGTGAATGCGTCCGGCTCACGTTTTACTACGACGCCTTTCATCTTCTTGACGGTCTCTTGAACCGCGGCTCGCGGATGAAGAGTCGTCAGATATCCCGCCGCAGACGCATTTGCGGCGCCCGCCAACACGAGAGCGAAGGCGACTGTCACTAATCTCAACAATGTGTTTCCGCTATATGTCATGTGTTTCTCCTTGGTGTAGTCAAGCAAGAGTCAGCCTTCTATTCTTCGAGCAACGTCCAACTTGCTTGGGTGTCCACATTTGTCGGCCACGCAGCCGGCTTGCTGTTTTTCGAATCTTAGTGAGAACGAGATGCCGTTAATACTGTCAATTCTTACAGTCCTGTTTGCTCAGGAGATACGAAGTGGGCGAGTACAACTGTGATGTTGTCGACCCCGCCGCCCGCCAGCGCCAGATCCAAAAGGTTCTGGCAGGCGGTCTGCGCTGAGGTTGAATCGGTTAGTACGTCAGCGATCACCGCGTCTTCGACCATCTCCGTCAGTCCGTCTGTGCAGAGTAGTAAGCGATCGCCTTCGTGCAACTTAAAACGCTGCACTTGCGGATCGACTTCTCGTCCGAGCGACCCAACGGCTGCGGTTAATACATGACGCATCGATCGCGACGCAGGATCATCCCGATTCGCGACACCCGCATCGATCAGCGCCTGTGCCAGCGTGTGATCCGTCGTCAACTGTTTGAAGTCATCTCCGCGCAATAGATATGCGCGTGAATCGCCGACGTGCCCGATAATCAAATCGCTTCCCAGCGCACCCGCGACTGTCAGCGTCGTACCCATGCCACGCAGTGTCTGATCCTTGTCAGCTTCTTTTCTCAAAATCTGGTCTATTTGCAGAAAGCGGTCGGTCATGCGTTCCAAAACAGTCGTGACGTCCTGCTCCCGCTGGAGCGCCAGGGTCCAATCTGACGTGTCGACAATCAGCTCAATCAACTTGCTGAGCGCGAGACGACTTGCGACTTCACCGCCGGCCATGCCTCCCATGCCGTCAGCTACCAACATGCCGTAACCGCTCATGAAGTAACTGTCTTCGAACAACTCCTGATCGAGGTTCGTCATCAGGTTTTCGAGTGAGCGACCAAATCGCATCACGAGGTAACTGTCTTCGTTGTTTTCCCGGACGTGACCTGGATGTGAGATGGCGCCGAGATCAACCTCAATGGATGTCCAGGCTTTATTAAGGCTTTCAGTGGAATTCGAATCGTTCTGTATGATCATGTCTGTGCCCTTGAAAGACGCGGTTGGACGGGCGCCTGTGACCGGCGTCAGAAACTGGCAAGAAGTGCAACGCCACGCAATTTGCAATTCTATGGTCGCACTTAAATGCAACGTACTGGCAAAAGTTACAGGGGCTCTTCTCTGCGCAGCCTCTGCGTTCTCTGCGCCTCTGCGGTAAAAGGAAAACGAAAACGCCTGTAAATCGCAGAGGGGCAGCGAACGCAGAGGCTGCGCAGAGAAGAGGCGCGATGAGTTAGAACTTCCAGCCCAACGATGTGCTCACGCCCAGATCGTTCTGGTCGGCTCGTACCGGTGGTTTGCTGTCGAAGTTTTCGTACACGTGAAACCCCCACCAAAGGTCCTTCACGATTTTTATTCGCAGGTCGGAAGTCGCCTGTAATCGCATGCGTCCGGGTGTGGTCAAACTCGGAAACAAGCTGAAGCGCGATCTGATGTCAGTCCGGTTGAAGCGGAAGGTTGCGAAGTCAGCGCCTGCGATCGCGTCTGCGTTGGTAGTCCTCGGCTTACCTAGCAATTCTGAATAATGTTCACGCGTGCCGGCGAGGCCGCCAAAAAGAGAAAGTCGCGTATTCTCTGTTTGCACCACGTTTCGACCTGCGATGGCGCCGACTGTCGTGCGCAGGTCGAGGCTTTGCTGATCGCTGTGAAGCAAATCGAAGAGTCCGCCAACGTACCAGCGACGAGATAACTGCTTTCGATAGTCGAAGCTGAATTGATTGCGCCTAAGGCTGTCTCCTTCGGTTTGTCCGCTAAAAGATGAATCGAGCGACGCGGTAAATGAATGATCTCCGGTTCTATACGTCGTAGTTGCTGCGAGCTGGGTCTGGTACTGATCGTTGCCACTGGTAAAACTAAAACCGAAGTCGATCGATCCTTCTAGCCGTTTCCAGAAGTGTCTGCCGGCGGGCGTGATTCGAATTACGTCGAGCTGGTGCACTCGCGCCGAGTTGCCAATTACAAAATTAGCCACGTCGTCCGAGTTCGACGGAAGCAGGCGGATAACGTCCGTCACGAGCTTGCCGTCAACTAACCAGATCATGAAGGTGGATTTGCTCTCGAGTCTTTCAACCCTGGACCAGTCGAGACGGACTGATTCCGCCATGTAGTCAGACTTGAATCTGAGCTCACCGCTCTGCAGACCCTTAATTTCCCCGGTCAGCCGGTCTCCATTTTTCAGTACAACAACGTCATCGACGTTCTTCGCAATCACAGTTAAGGCGAGAAGTAAGTTGATGAAAATAATCATGCCCGTACGGCAGATTCTTTGCTGACCACGGCTCATACTCGTGCAACGACCTCCTAAGCTGGCCCTACTTGTTGCACGCTTTGGCTTTGGATCTCGCCTGTCAAAAGTAACAGTTATCCTTGCCGTCAGGCGCTTTTAGAATTCAGCCAAAACATTGCAGATGGAGGTCTGTAGCGATGACAAGGCTTTCTCGGACGATCGCAATTGCCGGGTTGGTTCTCGTGTGGTGTGTAGCCGCATCGGCGCAGGACATAAGGTACAACTTCTTACAAGGCACCGACTTCTCGAGATACAAAACCTATAAGTGGATCCAGATACCTAACGCCCAGTATCCAAACTCGATCCTTGACGATCAGATCAAACGCGCCATCGATGCTCAACTGGCGTTGAAGGGTTTGACGAAAACGGAAGACAATCCCGATCTTTACGTCGCCTACCAGGTCGCTGTTAACCAGGAGAAGCAGTGGAACTCGTACAGCACCGGCGGTGACATGTGGGGTTGGGGTGGCTGGCGCGGCTGGGGTGGTATGTCAACGACGACCACGACCAGCTCAACGATCAATATCGGCACGCTCAATCTCGACATATACGACGTCGCAGCCAGGAAGCAGGTCTGGCGCGGCGAAGCCAGCAAGACTCTTGGATCGGGTAAAGACCCGCAGAAGGTCGAAAAAAACTTGAACAAGGCAATGGCGAAACTTCTGAAGAAGTATCCGCCGCCGGTGAAGGGGTAAAAACATGACAGCAAGATTCTTAATCGCCACGTTTGTGTTGTTAGTGTTTGCGTTGGGATTGTCGATGCCGACGCCAGCGCAGAAAGGTGATGAAAAGTTTTCAGCGCTTGCCTACTTGCCGCACGGAGCTGGTCCGGCGATGGTGGGTGCGGGGGCGCGCGTCAATGTCGATCTGTGGGTGAATAGTTACACGAGTGATGCTGATGCGAAAGTAATGGCCGGCGCACTGGTTGAAGGTGGACCAGATGCTCTACTCAAGATGCTGGAGAAGGCGAAGACGATCGGCAAGATCAGGTTGACGGGTCGCGCAGGATTTTACGACTTCAAGCTTATTCGGTCACACCAGACTCAAGGAGGCCGGCGCATCTACGCTGTTGGCGATCGTCCGGTTGGTTTCCTGGAAGTTTACTCGGGTAGCAGATCGCAGGATTACCCGTTTGGAATCCTGCAACTCGATCTAAAGAAGAACAGCAAAGGCAAAGAAGAGGGAGAAGGAGCGCTTCTCTACTCGGCCAAGATCAAAGTGCTCGATGGTAATTCGATAGACGTGGAGAGCTACGGAATCGGCCCCGTCAAGTTGCTTGGCGTGCGCAAGTTTTAGAGGGAATAGCTTTCATCCACAGATTACACAGAAATTATAAAAAATCTGCGTAATCTGTGGATAAGGTGCGTCTCAATTTCCTTTTCAACAACTTTCGCAATCTACGGCGGGCTTTGTGGAGTTGGGATTTGGAGTTTCCCACGGAGCAGCCGAAGATGCCGGCAATTTCTTCGTGGTTGTAACCTTCGACGTCAAACTTCAAAAACACCGAGCGGCATCCGGCGGGTAGTCGCGCAAGCGCTGCATCGATCGCAATGCGATCGAGAAACTGCGCTCCAAACGAAACCTTCAACCCGTGAGACGCTTCAAACTCATCTTCAAGATACGGAAACCGTTCTCGGCGACGCACCGCCTGGCGAAAGTACATCAACACATGATTCGTGGTGAGTCGATATAACCAACTCGTAAACTGACTCTCACCACGAAACGATCCAGCCTTCCCAAGCAGCTTGATAAAGATCTCCTGAGTCAGGTCTTCCGCCACACTCATATTCCCCGTCATGCGTAGACACACCGAATAGACCTTCGGCTTGTGTCGCTCATACAGATCTCCGATGCCCGCGATGGCGCCTCTCGCGATCGCCTGAGTCAACTCGTAATCGGATAGTGGGGCCTCAAGTTGATTCATAAAACGCTTGAAGTCTATGAGCGCGTAGTGTCCCGGTCACCTGTAAGTTTTGCCAGTTACCGACTTGCTGCCCCTCCACTACATTTTCCCCGAGCTAAAACTCCGCCCCAAACCTGACTCTCGGAGGCAGGCGCGCACATGAAGCTGACAAGTCCACTGAGCAAAGCAACAGGTTTTATCTTCGTCGTGACGGCGCTGCTGTTATTCACGAGCAGCACTTCACTCGCTCAAACTCAGGAACCTGCAAAACCAACATCAGAAGTCGAACAGTTAAAGCAGCGGTTACAACAGCTCGAACAAACGAGACTGAACGAGGCAGATCACAACTGGAGCAAACGTCTGACGATTTCCGCATCCAGTTTTCGTTCAAATACAACTTCTCGAAGACATTCACCTATTGATCTTTAGATTTCCCTGGGCCACCTGGCCCAAAAGAGGAGAAGAGAGTCATGTTGAGACATAAGATCCAGACAAGAATGCTCGTTGCGATGTTTATCGTGATGACGTTCGTAACAGCGCCCTTGTCAGTTCTGGCACAGAAGACCAGTCCGGTCGCGCCTGGCAAAGCACAGGTCGAGGCGGTTGTCCGCGAGGCATTCGAGAAGTTCAAGACCGATACGGGCGGCAAGAATGCTGATTACATTCCTTACCTCGCCCAGGTTGACTCGAAGCTTTTCGGTATCGCAATCGTCACTACAGACAACCAGACGCTCTCGATGGGCGATATCAAGTACGCGTTTTCCATCCAGTCGATCTCGAAAGTCTTCTCGCAAGCGCTGGCGATGGAAGAGCTCGGACCAGACAAGGTGTTCGAGAAAGTCGGGAACGAGCCAACCGGCCGCGCTTTCAACTCCGTGTTTGCAGTGGCCGATATGCCGACGCACACCGGCAACCCATATGTAAACGCCGGAGCGATATCGACTGTCAGTCTGATTTCCGCGAAGACAGCAGATGAGAAGTGGAGCAAGATCCTCGACTTCTACAGCCGTGTCGCAGGCGAGAAGCTCACGCTGATCGACGATGTTTACAAATCCGAGGCTGCCACCAACACGGGTAATAAAGCGCTCTCGATGTTGCTCGCGAAATACGATCGCATCTACTCCGATCCGTTTGAGTCAGTCGACGTCTACACGAAGCAATGCTCTGTCGGCGTCAACGTGGTTCAGCTCGCGCGCATGGGCGCAACGCTGGCGAACAACGGGAAGAACCCGGCCACGGGCGAGCAGGTGATCAAGGCTGAGAACGTCCCGCACATTCTCTCGACGATGATCATGGCTGGTTTGTACGACGGCTCAGGCGGCTGGGCGTGGAAGGTCGGGCTGCCGGCGAAGAGTGGTGTCGGTGGAGGCATTGTCGCGGTGGTGCCTGGCAAGGGCGCGATTGCTGTGTTCGCTCCGCCGCTCGATGAAGCCGGCAACAGCGTGAAGGCTCAGAAAGTGATCGAGTACGTGGCGAACAAGCTCGACTTCAATCTTTTTTCACCAAGGTCAGTCGGACTGAAAACTGAATAGCCAAACGTGATGTCTTCAACTCCTTTTCAAAAGCACAGAGTAAAGCGGCGTCACACGATCGCGTGGCGCGCCGCTTTACTCATAAGCAGTCTCGTGGTCCTCAAACTGATCGCGGGTGCACAAACGCCCGGCCCTTCGAATTCGACTACACCTGAGAAGGGAACAAACGGTTCGGTCGAAAAAGCTCCGCTCAGCGACGTCGAGCGCGCCGAGTTGCTGAAACTCATCAAGATTCTTCAGGAACGCGTCGATAAACTCGAAGCCGCGCAAGCTGCAACTGCAAACGCTTCTTCAACGAGCGCGCCGGTTGCATCATCGTCGCCGGTAGAACTGCCTTCAGCCGAAGCCGCCCCTTCACCTGAGGCCGCTGAAGCAACACCACCGAAGCAGGATGACGACGGCAACAAGTTCGACGGTAAGTACACGCCAAATCTCGGCTTCAAAGTTGTCAACACCGAGTATGGCGATATGAACGTCAGCATCTACACGTACGTTCGTTATCTAAATCAACTCGGTCTTGATTCAACCTACACGGATGCGTTTGGCAATACGAAGAATGTTCAGGAGCGACAGGACGTTCAGCTACTCAAACTTCAGATCAAGTTTTTGGGATGGATACTCAGTCCCAAGCTGCGTTACTTCCTCTACGCCTGGACCTCGAATGCTAATCAGGGCCAGGGCGCGCAAGTGGTCCTCGCGGGAAACCTGCAATACACCTTCAACAAGTATCTGACGGTCGGCGGCGGCATCAGGTCGCTGCCCGGCACGCGCAGTGTCGAAGGGAATTTTCCGTTTTGGCTGAACGTCGATAGCCGTCATATCGCCGATGAGTTCATGCGCCCGTCTTACACCTCTGGACTCTGGGCCGTCGGCAACATCACCGATCGGCTGAAGTACCAGGTCATGCTCGGTAACAACATGAGCACGCTCGGTGTGCCCGCGTCGCGACTCGACAACGGCTTCAACACATTGTCGAGTGCGCTGATCTGGTTTCCGACAGGTGATTTCGAAAAGGGTTTTAGCGGGCAGGGCTGGGGCGACTTCGAGCATCACGACAGGTTCTCGACGCGTCTCGCGGTCCACTTCAGTCGCAGTGAGGAGAACAAGGAGAGTCAGCCCGACTCGGAGCAGTTTGAAAACACACAGCTGCGGTTGTCGGATGGAACTGTGATCTTCACTCCGAATCTATTCGCGCCGGGAGCGACGATCACGGATGCGCGCTATCGCATGACGACGGTCGACGGTGGTTTCAAGTACAAGGGCTTTTCTCTTGAAGGTGAGTACTTCTGGCGCTGGTTGGATGATTTCAAATTCACCGAGATCCTGCATCCAGAGGTGCTGAGAACAGTTCCGTCGAGTTTATTCGATCACTCATTCCAGATACAGGCTTCGGCGATGGTCGTGCCTAAGAGTCTTCAGGCATACGCGGGCTTTTCGAAGATCTTCGGACAGTTTGGGCAGCCGCGTGATTTCCGCGCGGGGGTCAATTTCTTCCCGTTCAAAAACAAGGTGGTCCGTTGGAATAATGAGGCGCTTTATCTCTACAAGTCGCCGGTTGGTTACACGTCTGTTCCGTATCCGATCGGTGGTCGTGGCTGGGTTTATCACTCGAGCATGGAACTCGCGTTCTGAGGATCTTATGAAAAGCGTTTCACGCAAAGACGCAAAGCCGCAAAGACGCAAAGTGGATTTAGCGCGCCTTTGCGCCTTTGCGTCTCCTTTGCGCCTTTGCGTGAAAACTCTTTTTCTAATCTTATTACTTTCGCTTCCGTCCTTCGCCCAAAACGGAAAAGACACTTACCTCTTCAACGACTCGCACTTCCACCTGACCAACTACATCCAGGAAGGCATCGACATCCACGACTTCCTGAAAGTCATGGGTAACAAAGCCGGACGTGTCGCTCTATTTGGCATCCCGCTGCAACAGCAATGGTCGTATCGCGTCGATGAAAACCGTGGCCCAACTTATTATCTGAACTCCGACGCGCCGCTCTATTACTACTCATTCACCGACGCCTGGATCGCAACTGCATACAAGTCACTCTCGAAGGAAGAACAGGCGCGCTTCGATCCGATGATCACGGGCTTCAATCCGACGGACATGTATGCCGCCGATCATATTCGCCGCGTGCTCACGGCCTTTCCCGGAGTTTTCACCGGCATCGGCGAATTCACCATTCACAAAGAATTTGTGTCCGCGAAGATCGCGGGCGAGGTAGCGAGCCTTCAGGATCCGGCGCTCGATCGCCTGCTCGATTTCGCAGCTGAGGTTGGTCTGGTCGTTCTCATTCACAACGATGTTGACGTCCCGTTTGCAAAGCCCGGCGCTGAACCTGCTTATGCGGCCCAAATGAAGGCCCTGTTCAAGCGTCATCCCAACACGACGATCATCTGGGCGCATATCGGCGTCGGGCGAATCAT
>Ga0207694_10001601_pt1 | contig 19138 bp, 18 predicted proteins | sample KBSC34metaG_FD_184353 | JGI IMG/M metagenome (GOLD analysis project Ga0207694, IMG submission 184353) | Corn rhizosphere microbial communities from Kellogg Biological Station, Michigan, USA - KBS C3-4 metaG (SPAdes) (version 2) | ecosystem: Host-associated > Plants > Roots > Rhizosphere > Soil... | reverse complement strand
CGTGAAGACTACCGGTTCGAAAGGAATTCACATCTACATTCCGATCAAACGTGGGCCAACGCAGAAACAGGTATGGACGTTTGCGAAGGAGTTTGCACATGCCGTCGCATCTCAGGCTCCGAAGCTACTGACTGCTGTGTATCAGATTTCGAAGCGGCCGAAGGGGAGAGTGCTCGTTGACTACAATCAGAATGCGTGGGGGCGCACGCTCGCTTCCGTCTATTCAGTGAGGCCGAACAAGCTGCCGACCGTCTCGACACCCGTGACGTGGAAAGAGCTCGAGCGCGGGATCGCGATTGAAGACTTCCGTATCGACAACGTGCCCGCGCGTGTGCGCAAGCTCGGAGACTTATGGAAGCCTCTCAACGAAGCGAAAGGTCGATTTAAACTTGAGGCGTATCTTTAAGAGTCGGCGGGCCTACAGTTAAGGTTTATGATTACCGTTTTTACAGTTGGGCATTCGACGCGCAGTGGGGAAGAGTTTCTGGAGATACTCAAGGCGCATGGAGTTGAAGTGCTGGTTGATGTGCGTAGCTTTCCGGGATCGCGACGTTATCCGCAGTTCAATCGAGAAGCGTTGCGTGAGTCGCTGGCGCAAGCGGGGATTGAGTACAGGCACGAGCCGCGATTGGGTGGGAGGCGAGCGCCGCGTAAGGATTCGCATAACACTGCGTGGCGCAATCCGCAGTTTCGTGGTTACGCCGATCACATGGAAACGGAAGTGTTCCGAAAGGGAGTTGAAGATTTACTTGAACTAGCGGTTGATGCGCGCGTCGCGGTGATGTGTGCTGAAGCTGTGTGGTGGCGCTGTCACCGCAGTCTCCTCGCGGATTATTTGAAAGCCGAGGGACACGCGGTTGTGCATATCCTGGATGAGAAGAAGACCGAGGAGCATCCATACACACCTGTCGCGCGGATTGTTGATGGGCAGTTGTCGTATAGAGGGCTGCTTTAGACAGGATTTACAAGATTTGACAGGATGTACATGTTAATCCTGAAAAATCTTGTAAATCCTGTCTAACTTAACTGGCTCTGTTGCTGTGCCACACCTTTGCGCGGGCGCCTTTCTTGCGGCGCTTCACGCCGGTGCGTTTCGGGATCTTCTTCGGGTCACCCGTCGCGGCCTTTGCAACGTCTCCACCTTCGTCTTCTGCAATCTCGGCCAACGAGCGGCGCGTGAGGATTGAGACGGGTGCGAGCTCCGTCACTTCTTCTTCAGTCGTGTAGTAATCGCGATGCTTGATTAGCAACCATTGTCGATTGCGCGTGCGCACGAGCACCCACGAGCCTTTTAACTTCTCGCCATCGAGCGTGAACTTGAAATCACCTTTGCGCAGCGCTGCTTCGGGATCGTCAGTCTCTTCCGGCTTGTACGTCCCATGGTCCCACACCATCACCGTCCCGCCGCCGTACTCGCCTTCCGGTATCACGCCTTCAAACTTCGCGTAATCGACCGGATGGTCCTCGACCTGCATCGCGAGTCGCTTAACCTTGGGATCGAGTGATGGTCCTTTCGGGACGGCCCACGACTTGAGTACGCCATCGACTTCGAGGCGAAAGTCGTAGTGGAGTTGAGTAGCGCGATGCTTCTGGATGACGAACATGCGCCCGGTGCGAGTGCGCTTCTTCTCCGGCCCCGGCTCGGGAGTCTTATCAAACTTCCGCTTCTTCTTGTACTCAGTTAGCGCAGCCATCACCCAAGTTAACGCTCAAGTGATTCTTTAAGTGTCGTGGAAAGTTAAAGATTGTGAGACAACATCTTCCGCTGCGAATAGCTCCGTCTGGATCGGATCGAGGCCCAGCGCCTCTCTCACGCGCGCGAAACTCCGGCGATGAATCGGCAGCGCGCCGAGAGCCTTCAGAGTGCGACAGTGCTCGGGTGTTGGATAACCTTTGTGCGTCGCCAGACCGTACCCGGAATAGACCTGGTCCAACTCGATCATCAGCGCATCGCGTGTAGTCTTTGCGATGATCGACGCAGCGGCGATGCTTGCAGAGAGGGCGTCGCCGCGGATAATGCCGCGCTGAGGCGTCTGGCAGTTTGGGATCTTTCGTGCGTCGACGAGGATGAAGTCAGGTGATGAATTTAAACCCTGCACTGCGCGCTGCATCGCGAGCAGTCCGGCGTGGTAGATATTGATCTTGTCGATCTCTTCGACCTCGGCAATTCCGGCCGCCCAGCAGATCGCGTCCTGTTTGATCTGTTGCGCCAGCTCATCTCGTTTCTCGGGGTCGAGGATCTTCTTCGAGTCGTTCAGACCGCGGAGCTTGTAGTTCTGCGGGAGTATGACAGCGCCGGCGACGACGGGTCCCGCGAGCGGAGCCATCCCCGCTTCATCCACGCCCGCCACCATTCCGTAACCCTGCGACCAGAGCTCGATCTCGAATCGCAAAAGGAAGTGCAGGCGCTGGCCTTCGGAGCGATTCTCCCGGTAACGTTCGCGAATGCGTTTGGCGAGTTGATGCGCGCCTTGCCGGCGATCGACGTCCAGGGCTTCAAGTAAACCTTTAGGTACACGCCGCTGACGCCGCACAAACATGTCGCTCAGTTCTGGTATTGATTTGTTGAGGAGGTCTTCCAGCGTGCTCATACGCGAATTACTTCTGCGGACGATTCTTACCACAAAGCCGCCGAGGGGCGAAAGCGCACGCGGTGTTTTTTTAACCATCCACAGATTACACCCGATTAACTTACTCTGTGTAATCTGTGGATAAATGCTGTTATCCTAAACGCGAATGAAGCTTCGTTTGCTCGGCATACTCCCGCTGATCTTCTTCGTCGCGCAGTTCGTGCATTACTTGAGGATTAACGAGCTCGGCCACCTGCTCTGGATGTGCAACGTCGGCAACCTGCTGCTGGCCATGGGGCTGTTTCTCGAAAAGCCGCTCGTGATCCGGCTCTCGGCGATCTGGATGATACCGGGACTGCTCGTCTGGATACTCTACGTGGTACTCGCTTGGGGTGTGTTTTTGACTTCCACTCTCGCGCACGTCGGTGGGCTGGCGGTGGCAATCGTCGCGCTGAGCAAGGTGCGGATGGATCGAGCGGCGTGGCGGTGGGCGTTCGGGTGGTACCTGGTAGTCCAACTCGCGTCGCGATTCGTAACACCGGCCGCGCTAAACGTGAACCTCGCACACGCTATTCAACCCGGATGGGAGCGTCCGTTCGCGTCATACTGGACGTTCTGGCTGGTTCTCACCCTCGTCACGCTCATTGTCCTGTGGCTCTCAAACTTCTTGCTATGGAGTATCTGGCCGGCAGATATTGATTTTTCACGCAAAGGCGCAAACATCGCAAAGGCGCAAAGGCGTGCCCGAAGCAGTTGACCCGCCTTTGCGTCTTTGCGATCTTTGCGCCTTTGCGTGAAACGCTTTAAACGACAGCGCGGAGCTGGCGGTGCGATTCGATTAGTGACGTGACGAGATTACAGAGCTCCGATGGGTGGCTGGGCTTGATGAGGTACGCCTGGGCGCCAGACTTGATCGCCTCGACGCGATCGATTTCGTACGCTGCGGCAGAGTAAAAGAGTATCGGCGTCGCCTTATCAAAGTCACGTATCATCCGGCAAAGCTCCAGACCCGATCCATCCGGCAGCCAGGAGTCGAGCAAATAAAGATCAAAGTGCTGCGAGCACGCGAGCGCCACTCCGCTCTTGATCGTCGACCCGGTCACAACCTCATAGCTCTTCTGCTCCAGCACGAGCGTAACCAGCTCTCGCGTGTCTTCATGATCCTCAACGTAGAGGACACGAGGGGTATTCTGACTATACATAGCGCTTACCTGCTATGGCAGATTTGTATCGGTTGTTCCGGGGAAAATGACTTGGGCATTGCAGCAACAAACAGCCGATTAAAAAAGGCCGCGCCGACATATATTTCTCAAGGTCAGTCGGGAAGGATATACCGGCACGGCCCACCCTGCTTGTTGTGTGCGAGGACTCTAGGCCCTTAAGTGTTCGCTGTCAGTACGTTCGCGGACAATCTTCGTCAGGGAATCCCTGAGTGCACAAACACTTACAACGGCGGGACGGCGGGTCATATTTATTTCCACACTGCCACACTGTACGTCCGCGAACAAAGAGCGTAAGATGTTTCCTCGCTTAGTTCCCTTTACCCCTTTTCCTTTCATCCGGATCTCGAATACGTGCGGAAATTGGAGCGTGCGGGATGAATACTATTTTTCAATCCTTCCAGCCTTTATTATCAGACAGGAAAGATCTGCTTACGACAAACATTGCCTCACAGAACGAGGTGCTCAAAGAACTGCTCGCTCTGCCGGGCATAGGGCCTGACCTTCTGCAGGAGATGCGAGTGGTTTCGCTCAGCGTCAACCAGGTTCTCTACGAACAGGGAGACAAGATCGAGTACCTGTACTTCCCGCTTGATTCCGTGGCTTCGGGCCTCGCGATCATGGAAGACGGGACCACTCTCGAAACCGCGATGGTGGGCTGTGAGAGTTTTATAGGTGTCTCTACGATTCTCGGAAGTGGTCTATCAAGGCAGTGGGTTTGGATCACCGTGCCTGGCCATGCCATCCAGCTCGACTCAAGGTTGTTAGATAAGTTGCTGGTCCAAAATGAAGTTGCCCTCAAAGCCTTGCTCAAGTGCTACCGGCTATTGATCACCCAAGTCTCGCAGCGCTGTGTGTGCAATACAAGGCACACGATCATGGAACGGCTTTGCTGCTGGCTGCTAATGATTCACGATCGCGTCGGTGGAAATAATCTTAGCCTCACGCAGGAGATGATTGCTTCGCGGGTTGGTGCTCGTCGTGCGGGAATCACTGTTGCGGCGGGTATGCTGCAATCAATGAAAGCGATTGAATACCGGCGCGGGCAGCTATACATCACCAATCGCGAAGTGCTGGAGCGCACGGTCTGCGAGTGCTACCAGGCGATCAGTTCCGAGCGGAGATTTACTCCCCCCCCGACGCCCGTAAAAACTATTCGACTTTCTCGGAATGAAGAAACAGCCGTGTAACAGTTAAGCCGGTAGCGTCGCTGATCGGCACTACCGTATGTAAAAACCGCACGCTGTCGGGATTGTCACCGTCGACACCTGCTAAAATCGGACCGGTGTTAAGTGTCTGCGATTCGCTGGCTGCGGTTTTTAGTGTCTTCACCAAACTGTCCACCTGTTTTCCGATAAAGACCTCGTTCAGCAGCAAGCCATTGACATCACGCCCGTGCAGCAATTGCTTGTAGTTGGGACTAACGGATTGGATGCTCAGGTTGTCTGCTTGCAACACCATAATGTAATGAGGATATCTCTCGAGCACCGACGCAAGTTGCAGTTGCTCGAGCCGGTGTTGCCTGGTTAACTCCTGCAACTCAGCCGTCCTGGCGATTAACTCATCATTGGTAGTTTGCAGCTCTTCGTTAGTCGCCTGAAGCTCTTCGTTATTTGTTTCGAGCTCTTCATTGGTAGCCTGCAACTCTTCATTCGTAGCTTCAAACTCTTCGTTCGTCGCCTGTAATTCTTCCTGCGTCAACATCAGCTCTTCATTCGCTGCCTGCAACTCTTCGTTGGCGTCCTGCAGCTCTTTATTCATGACGCCGAAGCGCTTATTTGCGGTGCTGAGATCGGAAACCAACTGTGCGTGCTCTCGCTGCGAGGCCTCGAGGAGTTTTTTGACTTGCACCTGGTCGGTTACGTCCATAACGGTAATCACGGCGAGTTCGGGCGTGCCCTGCTCAACCTGCATCTGCATGATCGTAAAACTCACGAATCGCCCCGAGCCCTCTGACAATTGATCAAGCTCGACCTCAGGGAGGGTCGCACTCGAGTGTTCGCGGAAGCAGGTATCGATTGCACGACGCATTTCCTGGTAAGGCAGCCCGCGCACGGTATGCAGGAAGTCCTGGTCGTAGGTGACCTCGCGCACCCCGAGCAGGCGACGTGCGGTCGCATTGATCGTCAGAATGCGATACTGGCGATCGATGAGCACGACGGCGACGTTCGTATAGCGCAGCATGGTTTCGTTGATACGCCGCAACTGTTGGATCTCTAATTCGGTGTGCTTATTAGCCAGCCCGGATATAGCTGGAAGAATTGGCCGGCGACGCTGTTCACGCAATGCATTTTTGCCGGCGCCGGCATGTATTGAGCCGTCGTTTAATGGAAAAGCCATCGATCCACTCACACATCGATAGATCTTCCACTTTTTATTAACGAGCTCAAACATCGCCTTGGTAGGTCGCGCGGTTTCAGCTTTACCGAGAAACAGATAGCCACGCGACCGGTGCAACGAATACGCGAAAAGATCGAGCACCGTCTGTTGCAGGTCAGGCTTCAGGTAGATGAGAAGATTTCGGCAAGTCACCAGATCGATGCGCGGGAAAGGAACGCCGCGACTAATGTCTTGTTGTCCAAAAACAACCACCTGGCGGAGTGCTTTCGAAATGCGATAGCCATGATCGACACGTTCAAAGTAACGGCCGCGGTAATCGTCCGGTAAATCATTGAGAACGTTCTCCGGGTAGAGTCCGCGACGCGCAAAAGAAATGGCGTCGGCGGCAAGATTGGTAGCGAAGATCTTTACATTCCACTCAGGAAAATCCGGCCCGAGTTGATCCGCGAGCAGCAGGGCCAACGAATATGCTTCTTCCCCCGTAGGGCAGCCGGCCGACCATAATCGCAGTGTGCGACCGTTGGCTTTTGATCGATCGATCAATTCCGGAATAACCGTCGAGCGCAGAAACTCGAAAGCCTCGGGATCGCGAAAGAAGCCGGTAACCTTGATCAGAAAAGCTTTAACCAGTTCTGATACCTCATCGGGGTGAGCGCGAAGATAATCCGCGTAAGCCCTGAGGCTGGCGTTGTGAGTGACTGCCATTCGACGGCCAATCCGGCGCAGGATGGTGGATGATTTGTAGTTTCGAAAATCGATGTTCGTTTGCCCGCTCACCTGGCTAAGCAAATCACGGAGTGGGTCGTCCGGCTTCTCGGTAGGCGCCGGGAGGCTCACACCCTTCAGCAAGTCGTAAAGCAGTGGACCGATTTGTTCGATCTCGAGCACGTGATCAACTGCTGTCGGTGGCGACAACGGCATGGACGGGTAAGCGGCGGTTTGCGGATTTTGAATGATTACGACTCCGCCTCCTGTCTTGACATCCACTGCTCCCGCGGCGCCGTCGGAACCGGAGCCAGTGAGAATCACCGCGATGAGATGCTCGCCATAAGATCTGGCGGCACTCGAAAGCAATATGTCGACGGATGGTTTTGGCCTGTCGTTGTGATCGCCTTCGAGATGGACGTGGCCGTCACTGATTCTCACGTGTCTGTTAGAAGGTACGACATAAACCTTACCGCCCTCGAGTTTAGTTTCCCCGTGCTCGCTGACGACCACTATCGGCAGCGTGCTGCGACGCTCGAGAATTGTTCCGAGGTGGCTGGGACGTTGCGGGTCGAGGTGCTGCGCAATCACGATCGGCGCGGGAAATGATTTGTCGAGTGTGCTTACGAGAGTTGAGAGCGCGCCCACGCCGCCCGCTGAGGAGCCAACGACTACGAGATCCTCGTTACCAGTTTCTAATTTGTCATCCATAGAATGAGTCTTCGCTTTGTAAAACCGGTTCGCCTATAGCACCTTTTTCCCCTCGCAGCAACAGTTGGCGGAGCACCCTGCTGTGTTGCTCGGCTTCACGTGCGCGTCTTTCAAACATGATCGCAGCACGCTCGTGGTTTGCTTTACGTGCTCGTACGACAATGCGCTGGGCCAACATCATTTGTTCTTCAAGAGCGCGGACGGCAGACCAGAGCGCCACCTCCAGCATCTCTGATTGTCCTTCGTTCAAAGCCTCCGAGGTAAAAGCATGACCCACGTGACAGCGGTAACGCAGTATGTCTTCGTCGTTTATTTCCCAGAGAGCGCCGTGACAATCGGGACACGTGAGCTTCGATATTTTCCCGAGCCGATCGACACTGGCAATAAGCTCGTCGCTTTCCATCTGTTGTTCCGCGATTCTCGATTCCAATCTCAACATCGTCCGGCACGGGATACCTCTCTTCCTCGTATGCCACCTCACGCGACAATGTGTTCAGCAGAGGTGCAATCTCACTTAGCGGTAGTGAGTAGTCCACGCGAATATCCCGCATCACGCTCATCGGCATGCTGGGGAACGGGGCTTCAAAAGGATCCTGGACTATCGTTATGCCGCCGCGTTGTTGCACGGCTCGCATTCCCACTTTGCCGTCGTCTCGCGCTCCCGTAAGTACTACGCCGATTACACGCGGGCCCGCCCAGCGCGCAGCGGAACGGAAGAGTGTGTCGATCGAGGGGCGGTGCAGGTTTTCTTTTGGACCGTGCACCAGTCTCACGCTTCCGTTTTCAATGATCAAATGTTGATCGGGAGGCGCTATATAAACGCGCCGATGCATTATCGGTTCGCCATCGATGGCGTGAGCAACCTCCAGCTTGCATTTGCGTGCGAGTATCTCGGGTAACAGGCTGGGAGCGTTGGCTGAAAGGTGAAGGACTATAAAAACAGCCGCAGGTAAGTTAGGCGGCAGGTCGGCGACGAGTGTCAGTAGCGCCTGCACGCCACCAGCGGAAGCTCCGATAACTATTATGTCGCGCGTCGCCATAAGCCCTCTCGGCTTAGCAGTTATATTCACACGCGAGAACAGGGGAGCGTATGCTCAAAGCGGTTGCAGAGGCCGTTCAATCGTTGACCAATTGGGGAGGGCAAAGCTTATCACATAAAGTGGAAAGTCTCTCACGCAAAGGGGCAAAAGAACCTTGCTTTTTTGTCTCTGCGGGGGCGAGTTCGTGCGGAAACGCACATTGCCACCCACCCGCGGATCCACTATAATTCGGGCGTTGAATACCCCTTTCCTCCTGTGGGTATAGTTGGCGCGGCGGACGGCAAAAACCGCCGCGCTTTTTTATGTCTTAGGCACGGGCGGCCATTCCGATGAAGTTGCTTGATTGACTACAACTGTAGGGGCGGCCCTCCGTGTCCGCCCGCTTCTGCGGTTCAAAGCCCCAGAATTGCACTGGCCGCTTCCACATCAGACGGCTTCAACAGTCCACTCCAAACGGCGTCTGCTTTACCGTCGCTGGGAATTACCAGTGTTGTTGGCGTGATGGTGAACTTGTATTTCTCGCAAAATTTATCGCCACGGTTTCACCATTAAGGCCCGAGGCGGAAAATGGTTCCAGTTTGTCACCCGGTTTGAGCTGGTCCGGTTCGAACTTCTTCAGCAGGTGGCGAAGTTGTAAGTTTTGCCTCAGCAGAAGACTGTTTGATACAGCAAGAATGATAACCATGCCCCACAGGGCTAGAGAGTAGTATTTAGACTGAAGGCTGGCGGAGCTCATGACTTCGTCGTACGTTTCTTTGGCGAAGCTTCTTTGGCTTTAGCTGCGGTCAGGATTCCCTTTGCAGCGCCAAAACCCGCCACGGTCCTCAACTCAACGCGTTGAATTTGCTCGACGAAATTCAATGCTCCGAGTTCGTTCCATTGGACGAGAGCTTCGAAGCTGGGCGTTGTGTTCCATACAACTTCCATTAAGGGTCTGGAGTTTGAATCAAATTGAAGAGCATTAAGTGTCTTTATCGATTCCTCTGCGACATCAGGGACCATTGTCTGGTCTATCCGAGCGACTACTCTGAGACTCCTTAGATGAGCTATCGCTTTTTCCGGCGTGTTATCTGAACCTCTGACTAGCTTCAGGCTCTCAATCAGCAACTCTTTAGCCTTCCAGAGATCTTTCTGACCAAAGAACACCAACGCCAATCTCTGCAACGCTTCAGCACGCGCCAAAGGCATTTCGATCTTTGACGCGACCGCAAGTCCCAACCTCGCATCCTTATTCTCAACGGCGCCTTTAACCAGCTCGCTCAGGAATTGTTGTCGCCAAACCTTGCTGTTATCGTCAGTGGAGACTGACATAGCTAGGTCAAATGCGAGTTGCGGTTTTTTCTCAGTAAATGCGATTTGGGCGGCTTGGATGAGTAAATCATTTTTGAGAGACGGACTACTGGCTGAGTTTGCCTCTGTGATCATCTGGCTCAGCCTGTCTTCACTCTGCCTGATCCGTTCCCAGATAGCTGAGCTTTCGATCTTTTCATTCGGCAAACGCGCCCTCACAGTTGCGAGTTGAGCGGCCGCCTGTGGGTACATCCCAGGGAGAAGTTTTTGTATTAACGGAACTGCCACTCGCAGCAGGTTGAACGCGTTCGACAGTTGTCGTGTGTCGGACCATTGGTAGCTCTCAGCCGTAGCCGCAACCACGACCGAGACGAAGCGACGCTTTAAGTCTTCGCGATTGTTCCGCCATATGTAGGGATCCACCAGCCAGGACAAAATTTCGACGGACAAAGTTTCCGGTCTTCGTTCCTGCACGGACAAGATGTCTGAAAGGACCTGCGGCACGAGCGAGGGCTCTTGTCTTTGTAGCTCACTCAGAAAGTAAGTGATTGTCATCGTGGGAGCTTCACCACTACTGAGAGCTCGATTAACCGTCTGAACCGCGAGCGCCGTTTGGCCCTTAGTGCCTAACATCGAATACGCAACACCATAGGGATCTTCGGGTGTGACCTTCTCAGTAGTATCACCGCCGGCCCGATACCGCGCAGCCAAATCAGGTGCGTGCAATTCAAGCAAAGCCAGTAAGTCTTTGCGAAACAGATTTGCGTAGAGCGGCATCAACTCAGCCCGGTGCTCATCCAAATCCTGTAACCCGCTGAGTGTGAGTTCGCGCGCCCGATCGCGAGAGTGTTCGGATAGCTCCCCCCAGTGAAACGTAGCAAGCCGAAGTTGTAAGAAGGCTCTTACCGACGCATCGTCAACTTTCTTGATCTGAGCCGGCAGATCCGCAATGAGCTCAGTTGCTCTTTGCTTTGCGAACGAGGTTTCGTCTTGAATGTTTTGAGCAAGACAGACTTGTCCCACCGTTAGCAGCAGCACGAACGCGCACCAGTATCTAGTCATGAAGGTGTTACTCAAGAATCAGTTCTTCCGCGACGTCACACTTCTTTTCTCGTGCTTTACCACCCGATGTGTATTTGCAACCAACTCCGTCTGTGGCCGAGCATTCATCACCGGTGCAACTCACTGAGCCTGTCTGGCACTGCGCCGTACACGTAGCTGCATAAACTGTTAACGGCTCGATCAGGACAATCAGAGTGGCTACGGATAAACCGGCGCAGATCACCAACGCAGACACGAGCGCAGTTTTCTTCATTGCAACTCCATTTCTCCGTTACAGGGAATGCCAATAATCAACGAGCCGTTTTGGTCGTACGATCTACAGCCTTCGCCGTCCTTCGCTGTGCAACTATGTCCGTAGCAGGTAACCCCACCACCACCCGGACACTTAGCTGAGCAAGACTGCGCGAACACAGGCCTGATCAGCACCGAGAGTGTGCAGAGCGAGAGCGCGGCGCTCAGAGTGAGACCAAGAACAAGACAGATTCTTTTCATAGAAACCGCCTCCTTCTTAACTTGCGGGAGCAAGGACTTCTGGTTTGGGAGGTAATCAGTAATGAATGGGAGGTAGCTCGTGCTGGCTTGGGAGGTATGCCCGAGCGTCGGAGTGTCTTATACGCTGGTCTAGCGATTCCACCAATAGGTAAATACCTGACCCCCCCGAAAAACGTTTTCTTGATAGACTCTCGTTACAATGAAACGCAGTGCGCTCCCGACGATTGGTCTTTGTCTGTTCGTTGCCATCGTCTACTTTGTTGGCGCGGAGCTTGGGCTTTCGCTTGCCTCACTTCATAAAAACGTTACGCCTGTTTGGCCACCCACTGGAATCGCGATCGCTGCATTGCTCGTTTTCGGACGTCGCGTCTGGCCGGGCGTGTTTCTCGGTGCGCTCGCGGCAAACTTACTAACTCATCTGCCGATCGGCTCGACGATCGGTATCGCTACCGGAAATACGCTCGAAGCCGTTGTCGCTTGTTCGCTTTTGCAAAGATCGAAACAATGGCGCAACTCTTTCGATTCGGTCGGTGAGGTGCTGACGTTTGTCGTCTACGCGACGGTGCTGTCGCCGCTCGTCAGCGCCACCATCGGCAGTTTGAGTATTTGTCTTGGCGACCCGAACCGGTGGGCCGATTTCTGGTATCTATGGCTGACGTGGTGGATGGGCGACGGCTTCGGCGCGCTGATCGTGTCGCCACTCCTGCTTTCGTGGAGCGCCTCGCGCAAGATCAACCGCGAAGAAGGGCCCGAGATTGCCAGCTTGTTTGTTTTATTAATCATTATCATGCTTATCGTGTTCGCCGGCTGGTTTCCTGGACCGATCAAGACTTATCCACTCGCTTATCTATCGCTGCCGTGCTTGTTATGGGCGGCGTTGCGGTTCGATCAGCGCATCGTTACAAGTGCAATCGTGCTGATGGCCGGCGTTGCATTGTGGGGCGCGAAGCACGGCTATGGTCCATTCGTGCAACCCAGCCGAAATGCATCGCTGTTGCTTCTGATCTCGTTTGTCGGCACCGCTTCGTTGATGACGCTTCTCGTGGCGGCGGTCATGATGGAACGAAAAAAGGCGGAGGCCGAAACGTCAAAACTCGGCTCCGAGCTGGAGCTTCAGCGCCGTCGCATCGAAGACATCGTCCAGCATGTTCCCGGTATCGTTTGGGAAGCGTGGGGAAAGCCCGGCACAGCCGAGCGGCGAGTTGACTTCATCAGCAGTTATATCGAAAGGATGCTCGGATACAGCGCCGAAGAATGGCTTGGAACGCCAGGGTTCGGTCTCACTGTTGTTCATCCTGAAGACCGTGAACGTATGGCGGCTGAAACAGCAGCCATCTATGCTTCCGGGAAAGGTGGCTCAAGCCGTTTTCGCTTGCTGCACAAAGATGGGCACGAGGTGTGGGTCGAGGCGTATTCGGTGGTTGTTTGCGACGAGAGTGGTCCGATAGGAATGCGCGGCGTAACGATGGACATCACCGCCGCGGTCAAGGCCGAGATCGAGCGCACTCAGCTGCTCGAGCGCGAGAGTCATGCGCGTGAGCAGGCTGAAGAAGCGAGCCGGTTAAAGGAAGAGTTTTTGGCTACAGTCTCGCACGAGTTGCGGACGCCGCTGAATGCAGTCGTGGGATGGTCGCGATTGCTTCGTTCCGGTCAACTGGACCCGGATGGCACTGCACACGCCGTCGAAGTGATCGAACGTAACGCAGCAGCGCAACGGCAGATCATCGAAGACCTGCTGGACGTGTCGCGCATCATCACCGGCAAGCTGCGGATCAGCACGCAACCTGTCGATCTTCTGCTGATCATTCACGCTGCGATCGATGCGGTGCGACCGGCTGCCGAAGCGAAGGAGATCCGGATCTCGACGCATATCGAAGCGCCCGACTCGATCGTACGCGCTGACAGCGAGCGGCTACAGCAGGTGCTCTGGAACTTGCTTGCAAATGCGGTGAAGTTTACGCCTGCTGGTGGAACGGTTGATCTTTACCTGGAACAACACGAATCACTGGCGGAGATCAGAATCGAAGATAGTGGTCCGGGTGTGCCGGCGGAGTTTCTGCCAAGGATATTCGAGCGGTTTAGCCAGGCCGATGGATCGAGTACGCGCAAGCATGGCGGACTCGGGTTGGGGCTGGCGATCGTGAGGCACCTTGTTGAGCTTCACGGTGGAACTGTTTCGGCTGCAAATCGCGAAGCAGGTGGCGCTGTGTTAACAGTGCGCCTGCCGATCGTTGTGTCTCGTGAAGTGCTGGCGCTCAGAAAATAACAAGTCAGAAATATAGAGCAACTCAGAATAGAACAAGTCAGGAAGAGGGGCTTGCCCCCGCTTGTCGAATCCAAGTAGCGGCGGGGGCAAGCCCCTCTTCCTGACTTGTTCTATTTTATCTAGTAAGTCTGTTTCTTCAGGACCGGTGGATGGGAAGGATCTGCATTGTCCGACACTGCAGCTCCGCCCGACGGATTGAAGATGTAGCTGTCGCGTGCACGAACAGCGAGATTCGGCTGGCGCGCGCGCACTCTAATCTGGCGCCGCTGGCCCGGCTGAGGCGGACGTTTCGGGTAGTAGCCGATGCTGTACTGCCGCCTCAACTCTTCGGCAACATTCGCGAATGCATACGACATGTTTTGCAGCGAGTCAGCGTGGTACTCGCGACCACCAGTGCTGTTTGCGAGCGCTAGCAGATACTCGTTACCAATCTCGTAATCACCTCGGCCCGTGCCGCGTCGTGACGGATAACCACCACCACCGCCACCACCACCACGACCGCCGCGCCCGCCACGTCGACCACCTCCAAAAATGCCACCGAGGATCTGGTCCCAAACATCAATACGTCCGATCGGAAAATTGCCGGCGTTCATATCCTCCGACGTGTCGTACTGGACCGGATAGATCAATGCATCGAGCTCCTGCGCGTCCATCACGTTTGTATCGTAGTTCGCTCGTCGACTGGTCGTGTCGACGCCGTCAGTAAAGAGCACGATGGCCTTCCTGCCCTGAACGCGACTTAGTTGCTGATTGATGACCATGTCAACCGCATCGTAAAGACGCGTGCCATCATCAGTCCGGGCCCGCTGAATTGCCCGTTCGAGTTTGCCTCGATCGGTAGTGAACTCGCTGAGTATCTTGATGTCGTCGTTGAACGAAACGACCATCACTCGATCGTCGTTGCGAAGCTGGTTGACGAAACTGATTGCCGCGTCCTGGATGTCTTCGAGTCGGAATTGCGTGGACGGGCTCGTGTCGAGCATCAACACGACCGAAAAAGGTTTGTCCACTGATTGAAAGAACGCGACATCCTGTTCGACTCCATCTTCCCAAACGCGAAACTCTTCCTTCTGAAGGTTCGGGATGTAGCGGCCGTCGCGATCCATCACACTCACGGGAATGGTGACGAGCGTCGAGTTGATGCGAATGATGTCGCCCGCATCCACTTCTTCCGGTCCGGACGGTGTCGAATCCTGTTGCGCTTCGGGTTGACGATTGTTTGGATAGTTGGCGCCACCGAGCACGGGTGGTTTCGTCGGTGCGGATACGGGCGGCGTTGATTGCTGACTGCTGGATGAATCACCAACGCGACGCGGACGCGTTTGTCCAAAGCCCACAAGTGTGGTTATTGAAACCAGGGAGAGGAGCGATAGGAAAACGAAAAACTTTTTCATAGTAGGCTCCAGATAGTGGTCGGGCGCACCGAACCGACTTGGATGCGGTCGGGTGGAATTGGATGCTCGCGGTTTTTTGAGCGATTCAAGGGGAAAGAAAACCGTGGAATGCCGAAGGAAGAATAGCGCTTTGAGGTGACGCAGGGCAAGGCTAAAGGGTAGCTTCCTCCCTCAATTGGTTTGACCTGATGACAGGATTTCATGGCTTACGGGGTTTAATTATGCCGATCCCTTTAATCCGGTAGGCCTGTCAAAAGTACTGGTCCGCGCTATTCTTCGGATGTGTTATTGGCGGCCGTCGAGAGCGCGTTCCAGATAAACGGCAGGGTCGCCCAGGCTTGTCCGCGGTGCTGGGGCCTGAAGCCGAAAAGAACGATTCGACCCTTCCCTACATTCACTTCAGCAAGCGCAATCTGCCCGCTCAGCTTGTCTTCGCCAAGCAGCCAGCCACTCAGCAACACGTTGTCTTTCGCGTAGCGCGCGATCACGCGCACGTTTGCATCGGCAGTGGCGGTGTATGCCGAGCTGTTGATGAAGTAAGCGGGCACGCTCGACGGCAGCGTCGACGCGATCGGGTGTTTGTTGTCGATATCAAGCGCGACGATCGATCCAGGGCAGTAAAACTCCGACGACCTGACGCCTTCGAGCGTGTTCTTCAACGGCAGATTGAACTCCTTGATCGCCATGTCGCACGCGTTGTCGAAACAGATCAGCATCCCACCGTTGTTCACAAACTCTTTCAGGTTCTTTACGCCGGATTCGGTGATGCCGCCCGTGTACTCCTGCGGCATCGTCCCGACACCATTTCCGTTGATGATCTGTGTCGCCGCCTGCGACGTAAAGATCAGCGCATCAAACTTCGAGCTCAGCGCGCCCTTTCGCATGTCTGCGTCGCGAACTGAAGTGTAAGGAACATTGAACGTGTCGAAGATGTAGCGCGTCCAGCCCTCGTCCATGTTGCTCGCCCAGCCTTTATAAATCCCGACGCGGACCGGTTGCTTCACGGGGTTTTTGATCGGCGACTCGTCCCCTTTTTTTAACGCGAGTGCGAGATCTGCGCGGACTTCGTTGGCGTCTTTGAGCAAGGTCAACTTGCGCTCGCTTGCTGGTTCTCTGATCCCCATGACAACGGGAGCTTCGACGCCCATTTGCAGCGGCAGCGTCCAGCCCGCTACGTCGTACGGACGCTCAGCTTCGCCTTGTCCGGTCAGTCTGTTTGGATAGATTTGCGGCTCGAAGAGCGCGAGCACGTTGGTTCGTTGTGGCTGGGCCAAAAAGATGATGTAACTACCAAGCGGCACTTCCTGCATCTGCGAAGACGTCAGACTAGCCAGTCTTCGGTACGATCCGAGTTTCTCGGCGACGGGGTTCGTTCTACGTAAAATCGGTGTTGCTAATAACGCGTGCAGCTCTCGATCGAGGCGATAAACTTCCACGCCCTGATCGACGAGACTGCCGACCAGCTTCGCGACCGCTTCGTCGCGCCCTTGTCCGGCTGGAATCAGGTACGCTTGCGGTCCCTCTTTGCTTTCGATATTGGTTCGACCGAGCTCGTAGAAGTTGCGCAGGTACTCGACGCGAAACTTTGCGGCCATCTCGAGAATCGAGCGCGCCGAGATCATCTCCATCGCCATGATGTCGCGTGGGCGCCATTCTCCCGCCGCCCACGGGTCGGGAAAGTTCGTGCTTGATTCAGTAGCGTTGCGCATACCGCGCGTGCTGGATCTCGCGAGCTGCTCGGTTGTGACGGTTGCGGGCGACATCAGTCGAGCACTCGCGGCTTCGGAAAGGATGCCGATCGAATTGTGAAAGTATGGAGCAGTGCGGAAGCCGCCGTGCCACCACGTGTCGTAAAGCGCGTTCGTCAGCACGCCTTTGAATCCTGCGGCTTGCAGATCGGCGGCGACCTTATGACCGATGAGTCCAACTTGCCTGAGTAACAACGGCGAGATATTCGGATTCGGAGGATCGTAAAAAGGCGGAATGAAGAAACGCGAGCCATTCGAGCCTTGCTGGTGTACGTCGTAAACGATCTGTGGGAACCAGTCGTGCCACAGCAGGCGTGTGATCAGTTGTGTCTCTTTTAGATTGAGCATGAACCAGTCGCGATTGTCGTCGTGACCGGCGTAATGATGATAAAGCTCGGGCGGCTCTTTTCCTTCGTACGGCGTGCCCAGCGTTTTGCGATACCAGTTGGCGACGATATCGATGCCGTCTGGGTTTGGCGACGGAATCAGCAGCAGGATTGTGTTTTGCAGAATCTCGCGCGTGTCTGCGTCCTGCGCGGTTGCGAGCTCGTAGGCGAGCTGCATCGACATCTGCGACGCGACGATTTCCGTCGAGTGAATCGAACACGAGATTGCTACGACGACTTTGCCGTTGGCGAGTAAGCGATCGTGCTGGAGGTTCTGAGCGATCTTGCGTGGATCCGCGAGCTGCTGTTGGATCTCTTTGTATTTTGGGAGAGCCAGTATATTCTCACGCGCGCTAATGAAAGCCACGATCAGCGGTCGCTTCAAAGTCGATTGGCCCAGCGTCTGTACGAGGACGCGATCAGATGCGCGGTCGAGACGTTCGAAGTAGTCTGTGATCTGCGACCAGCCCGCCACCGTGCGATCGTCGCCCGGAGTGAAGCCGAGAACGGATTTTGGTGAGGGGATAGTTGATTGCGCGAGGGCTGTGGTCGTGATGGCCAGGAATAGAAAGAATAAAAAAGAGAGGCGTTTAGTCATTCTGCGGTCCTTTGTCGAGAGCACGCGTAGAACAGGATTACAGGATTTACAAGATTCACAAGATGGAAGAAAGCCCAGCAATTGTGGAGTCTAGCACAAACGGGGGACGCAGCTTTATGCGTCGCTTGCATTACTGGTGGTCGCTGTTTTGCGCGGGTGCGCTGCTCGGGACTTTGGGTCCGCCGATATTGTTGTTTGCGTGGCTGGTGAATAAACACGATCTGGTTTATCCGTGGGCGCTCTTTGGCGCGCGCAACTGGCTGCGGTTGAGTGGCGTCCGCGTGAGAGTGAGAGGGCTAGAATTACTGGATCCGAAACAGACCTACGTCTTCGTCTCGAATCATCGTTCGTATCTCGACACTGCAGCGATGTTTGTCTACACGGGCAGGCGAATCGGTCTGCTCGCTAAGAAGGAGTTGTTGAAAGTGCCTGTGCTCGGTGTGGGCATGGGCTTCGTGAATGTGATGGCTATCGATCGCAGCAATCGTGAGAGCGCGATTCGTACGACGGAAGCTGCCGCGCAGCGTATCAAGTCGGGGGTTTCGTTTGCCGTGTTTGTCGAAGGGACGCGCGCGAAGCCGGGTGAATTGTTGCCGTTCAAGAAAGGCGCGTTCTACATGGCGAGACAAGCGGGCGTGCCGGTGGTGCCGGTTGCGATCAAAAACTCGGATGTGTTGATGGGTAAGGGAACTGGTGAGGCGCGCTCGGGAACGATCGAAATGGTGTTTATGAAACCGATCGATACCAATGGTCTTACGACGGATGCTGATATCGATCGGTTAATAGCTGACGTACACGCCTTAATCGCGAAAGAGCTGGAGACAGTCACAGTTTAGGGAAATCATAAGTCAGTGTGCCTACGACTCTGACGGTGATTCCATCCTGCGTTACTGGTTTAAAGCTCGCCTCTCGCGCTGCGGCTTCCGCCGCTTCACGCAGTGCCGCCGGACCATTCTGGGCTTGTGCCGAAACGACCTTGCCGTTCTCATCAACAATCACCTTCACAATGATCCGACCCGAAAGCTTCAATCGCTTCGCCTCTTCGGACAGTTCGGCCTTGGGCTTCGATACGGCTTTCGTATCAAGCGCTCCACCTTCAACCGGCTTCGCTACACCAGTGTTTGAATTTCCCGGTGTCTCGTTCTCGCCAATCTCTGTGACTTTGAGTGTGGCGCTCGTCGGCGTGAAGTCCATATAACGAACCTTCATGCGTATATGCAGCGGCTCAGCATTGTCGAAGAGCAATTCTTCATCAGCGTAAGAGTAAGTCGGGAACCAGTATTTTCCATCGATGTGCTCCCGATAAGTTTCGACTG
>Ga0207694_10001600_pt1 | contig 19138 bp, 35 predicted proteins | sample KBSC34metaG_FD_184353 | JGI IMG/M metagenome (GOLD analysis project Ga0207694, IMG submission 184353) | Corn rhizosphere microbial communities from Kellogg Biological Station, Michigan, USA - KBS C3-4 metaG (SPAdes) (version 2) | ecosystem: Host-associated > Plants > Roots > Rhizosphere > Soil... | reverse complement strand
GCCCCCCCCGTCATGGAAATTGTCCAGCCGTCAAGAAAAATCTTTTCCCCCTCTTTCCCCAGCACTTACGCCCACTTACCAAACTTGCACACTACACGCACCACCCAAATACATGTATCCCATCAATAGTTTGAGCCCAAACGATTTAGCCCGTGAAACATGGTTTTGTTTCACGAAAAAACCTCGCATTTTTTCGCCTAGTCAAGAAAAAACGCCCGAACCCTTGCGACCCCCTGCCCTAATTTCCGGGCGCGGGCAAGTGGAAAGAATTGGGGGTGGGGTTTTTTCTGGGCGTGGAGGGGTGGGTGGGTGGGACTGAACCCGTGCGCACCCTCCCCCAGGCGTACAGCGCTTCTCCACATCCCTACGCCCTAGGGCGTATCACCCCTGGAAAATACTGCGTAGCGCAACGTAGCGAAAAATAATGTTGCGTATCTCAAGCGAGCTTGCTACTGCTCAATCCGTTGCACGGCCGAGCCCGGAGCGGGGGAGTCCTGGGCGCATGGTGTGCCCTGGACACTTGTATACCCTTGGTTGGGGGACGAGCTTTCATCGCTCGCCCGGGCTCGGTCGTACAGATGTGCGGGGGAGGCGCGGCGGTTCCGCGCATTGGTCTCATCAACCAATCATTATCCGGTTCAACTCCGGCCCTCGCTACGAAGAAAGGAGGCCATACGTGGCCAAGGCCCAAGCAAGGAAGACAGACGAGGAGGCGCGCGGCGAGGCGCAAACCTTTCCCCTCTCAATCCGTTTTACGGCGGACGAGGTCCGGAAGCTAGACGCGGCCGCGGACGCGTTCAAAGCGATTCACGGAATCCAGGCGACGCGCACGGATATGGTCCGGCGCGCCGTCAATTCGTTTCTCGAGAATGCGGAGGGGGATAAGCCGCGGTCGGCGCGTGGCAAGGCTGCCGTGCGATGAGCCCCAAACCCCGCGAGTGTGGCCAATGCCGCGCGTGCTGCATTGCGCTTGAAATCGTGAATCCTTCGATGCCTGTAAAGCGGCACGAAGATGGCAAAGGCTGGAAACCGCAAAATACCCCATGCCCTTACTTAGCTAATCCGCCTTCGAAACCGTGCACTATCTATGTGCAACGTCCCGCGCCATGCCGCGACTTCGCGTGTGCGTGGCTCCGCGGTTGGACGCCTGCGGAAGACCGCCCCGACCGTCTCGGCGTCCTATTCGACGTGCAGCCATGGCCCTTTACCCACCCAACGAAGGGCGAGACGGAAGTGTGGCTAGCCCTCCCCGCCAACGGCCGCGATATCGGGGAGGCCATACCCACGATTCGCGAAATGGCCGAAGAGGTTTTGGTGTGCGTGTGCCACGCGGACGGACGGCGCACGTTCTACGGCCCTCCCGAATTACTGCAATTGGTCGATCAAGCCGCGGAAGAACACAAGCGGCATCTGCCCATAATCAAAGGAGATTCTGACTTATGAGCGAAGAAGCGAAAAAGAAGCCTCGCGGGTTTGCAGTCATGACTCCCGAACAGCGCTCGCGCATCGGGCGCCTTGGAGGCGTGGCGGCCCACGCGAAGGGGACTGCCCACGAGTTCACGCCGGAAGAAGCGCGAGAGGCCGGCCGCAAGGGTGGGCAAGCCGTTGCCCGCAAGTACGGCGAGGGTCACATGTCCCAGATTGGGACGAACGGATACGAGAAGTCTAAAGAGGCGAAAGCCGAGAAAGGAAACTAGGAGACCATGAGCACGGAAACGACGACAAACGGGACCGCGGAAAAGAGTCAAGCTGATTACGTGGCGGTACTTTCTCTGAAGGAGATCGACACCACGGCCGAAAACATCCGTGGCCCCTTGGACACGAAGCAGGTGGAACGCCTCGCCGGCACGATTCGCACGGTGGGGCTCATTCACCCGCCTTCTGTCGAAAAGGTGGGAGGGAAGTACATTCTCCGCGCGGGTTTCAAGCGTGTTGCCGCGCTGAAGCTCCTAAAGCGCGCGGACGCGCCTTTTCACGTGTGGCCGGCCGGCACGTGGAAAGAGGCTGGCCAGATTGCTGAAAACTCGGCGCGGGACGACGTCAATCAGTTTTTCATTGCCGAGAAACTCCACATTATGGTGGACGGCCACACGACCCACGACGGGCAGACCATCGCAGCGACGCATACGGCGGAGAGTGCTGCGGAGGAGATTGGCCTTTCGGTTTCGCACGTGAGGAATCTCTTGCGAGTTTATAAGAAGCTCGCGCCCGAAATTCTCGCGGCTTGGAAGAAGAAGGGAAACGAGTTCCCGCTGCGCATGCTCACGGCGTGGGCGGCGCTCGACACACCGGAAGAGCAAATCAAGTTTTTCGAGGAATTCACGGGCGGCGACCGTGCGGACCGAAAGCGCGCCGACAAGGGAAAGAAGCGCGGCGCGCGCGGGAGCGCGAAGAAGTTCCGGAGCAAGGCCGAAATCCGGGAGATGCACGAGGGCTTGCGCGAAGGGGGCAAAAAAGAGGCCCTCGCGTGGGTCATGGGCCTTCAGAAGACTTTGGAGTAGAGCCGGGGTCCTAGGGCCCTCGCATATCTATTCCGGAGAAAAAGCCGCGTGCGGGATGGTTCCCGCTGGCCACGAGGGTCCGATTCCCTCCGCGCGGCCCGCCGGTTCACTTCGGGGCATTGCTCCAAGTGGGCGGGTGTCAAAACGGGCACGGGATGTACAAGGCGAGATATGGGCTCCGTGTGCTTGGGTAATAAGTCCCTTTCGGGCAAATCTCCAATGCAGGCCCATGCGACACCCCCGAAGCGAACTGGCTTTATTTGAATTGCTGCAATTCTTAGCTTTCTTGACCCTAGCCAAATCCCCCGCTAGTTCTCAACTCTTGGCGGGGCAACGTTCGTAGGAAGGAAATCAACAATGCAAACGGATACACAAGCGAAGAAGAACGGCGGCGCGGAGATGCAGCAAGACCCCTTTGCGAAGGAGGATAAAAACGTCTCCTTTACCGAAGTGCATCTCTCCCGCCCGCTTTTCAAGCCGGCGAAGTGCAAGGGCCCCGTGCAAGGGTTCATTCTCGGAATTCTCGGGCCGTTTCCGCCGGGCGAAAACTCCCTGAACAACAAGCCGTGGTTTGCGTACAACGTCAAACTCACGGCCCCGTGTGAGGTCGTGGGCGCGGACGGTGAGAAGACCGTGGCGAAGTTCGGGGACGAAATCATGGTCGCCGTCGGCGCGCAGCTGCGGGACGCGGCGCGTTACGCCTTGGACGAGACGCGCATGTACGAACTCCGCCTCACGCCCGGCCCCCAGCCGGAGAGCGGCAAAATGCGCACGTGGAAAGCGCAGAAGGGCCGCACCGTGGCACGCACGGCGGACTTCCCGCTTTTCAAGGCGAATCCCGAGAGCCCGTTCCTCTTGCCCCCGGCGGCCGCGGACGCGGACTCCGAAAATCCGTTCTGACCTTCAATGAGTCGTGGCCGCAAAGAAGAAAAAGCGGCGCGGCGTAACGAAGGCCAAGACGGAAGTAACGAAGCGGGCGACGAGCGGGGCGCGCAAGGTAAAAGCCAAAGCGCCCCGCTCCGAGTCCGGCAAGCCTTCGCGCGCTGGCTCCGTTCGGAAGTCCAAACCGGTCGCATCGCCCAAAGGTGGGCGAACGCGCTCCAAAAAGGTGACGAAGAAGGCGCCCAAAAAGCCGGGCAAGCTTTCGTCCGCGCCTACGAAGAGAGAACGCGCGCAAAAGAAGGTCTCTCCGCCGCGCTCGATTCGGCCGGTTTCATCGCACCCCCGGAAGGGGAAGAAGCGCAAGCCGAAGGCGTCACCCAAGACGCGCAAGACGCGCTTCGCGTCGCGCGTACATTCCACTAAGCCGCGCAAGGTTCCGGAAGCGCTCCGGGCCAAGAAGCCGAGCAAGAAAGCCGCGCCGGCCGCGTCGGGCGCGCTTCCCCGTGCCAAGCTAGAACGCGCGAAGAAGACCCGGGCGCCCAAGGGCGCCGGACCCAAGCCCGCTCCCGGACCTCGGGAGGCTAAAAAGCTCCGAAAGGAAATCCCTACGGACGTCTTGGAGGCGTTCGAAGACCTCGGCGGCGAGGGGTTTCAATGGGCCGCGAATCGTGACCGCACGGCGGACGCGATGTATCGAGTCCCTGCCGATGAATTCCTGGATTGGTCGGAAACGATGATGGGCACGATTCGGGGTCTCCCTCGGTCGTGCCTTGTGTACACGCGCGTCATTATCGAGCCCGATAAGCAACTGGCCCGGTATCTCAAAACAACGGGCCTCAACTCGTTCGAGATGGCCCCGCGCTATCCCAACCAATTTCCCTATCTCCAGCTCGTGACCGTGGAGGCCATGGCGAAGATTGAGGCGAACGGTTGGAAGCCGAAAGTAGTGGAGGTGGTTGTCACATGGGGAAGGAAAAACGCGAAACCCTAGACATGAACACGGCGCGGGAGCGGTTTCAACGTCACTTGGGTGTAAAACCGAGCCCGGAAACCAGTCAATATCCGTTCGAAGATGAGGGAAAGGTCGAGAGCCCTTGCGGGTTAGGCTCTCCTTTACCGTCCCGAAAGCGGCGCATGCCCATGGGGTTTCACTTCGCAGGCATCGCGATGGGCAGAACGCAAATCGTGAGCGAGCGCACGCAACTCACGTTCACGCCCTCCTGGCTTTTTCTCGCCCCGGAGTGTGCCCCCTACTTCGATGTCGTGACCGCGCAAGTGGGTTGCCGCATCCAGAACCTGAGCGCGAACCCCCTCCCGGGCTCGCTCCTATCCGGAGACCCCGAACGCGTCCTAAAGCTTGTGGAGGCGTTTCCCGACCTGGCCGCGTTTCGATGGGATTGGGATACGGCCTATACGGGTCAAGAGATTTTTCTTTTCGTCCGCAACAAGTCGGACCGTGCGCAAGATTTCAGCGCGATTTTGTGGGGCGATGCGCAATTGCCCTGAAGGAGAAGACCATGGGTCATGGCAAATGGAAAAAGTGTGCACTCGTGGGGTGCGAGGTCACGATTTCGACCCTGCAAACTTATTGTTTTTACCACGGCGGGAAACCAGGGAGCTATCTGGGGCGTCTACGCGACGGAGGGCTAGACCATGTTCGGGAGTAAGAAGGGAAACCCGCACGCGTTTGGCGTGACAGGCGCGAAGAAAAAGAATCTTCGCCCGCGCTGTACGAAGTGCGGAAAAACGGGCGGTCTCATGAAAGAACGCCGGGCCGGGGGCGCGACCATGTTCGAGCATTCGGGCAAGTGCCCTGACTTTCAAGCCGGCGGGGAGGGATGAAATGGGCACTATCGTCGCTTACCAGTGCGACCGCTGCGAAAAGCGGGTTGAGAAAAACGAGCGTGCCGGCATCGGGGACCCGCTTGGGTGGGCACACGTCGATGCGCGGAAGTGGTCCAAGACGGAGACTGACACCTACGGAGCCGCCGCAAAAGAGTGGGTTCACCTCCTCTTTTGCGAAGAGTGTGTCAAGGCGCATTTGTGCCCGGACGAAAGCGAGTGGAGGAGGGGATAGACGATGGCCTCTATCACTATTTGGGTTTGCGATTGGTGCGCCGAGAAGAAGGAAAACCATCCCCTCTCCGCATCGGACGACCGGCATCCGGCGGGATGGCACTATCTAGAAAATTCGGACTTGCTCCTTTGCGAGACGTGCGCACGCGTCCGCGTCGCTTGCTATCAGCTAGCGGAGGGAATCCGTCGCTCCGACAAGAGGGAAGCGGCCACGGCGGAGTTTCTCGAAATCAGAAATCGCATCGGGCTCCGCGTGGGCATCCTATGAACGTGCGGCAACTCCGGGAGGCCCTCCAAGACGTGCCGGATGAAATGACGGTGCTTGTGGAGGGGTGGAGTTCGGAGGGCGACCACGTTCTAGCCCACCTGCGTCAAGCCGGCCCGGAAGAGATTCCGAGCGGCCAAGTGTTCGTACTGTTTGGCAATGCGCAAAAGGATAACAACGAACCCCCGCCACCTCCCGAGCCGGAATGGTCAGAAGTGGAACTAAAACCCACGAAACCGTGGAAATTGACTTGGGAGGGGTGACGCATGAAAAAGATGGGACCCATTCCCGTGCAAGGGTGGAGACTCCCTATCGTGTGGGTCATGAAAGCGGGCAACGGATTTCGCTCGATAAAGGAGGAATTCAAGGACCCCGCTTTGTCGAATTACGGCAATTACAAGAGGGCGCGCGCCCAAGCTAGCACCTACATCGCGAGGGGATGGCTTTGGGCGAGCGTGGAGATGGGAGGGTGACATGGGAGACCTTGAAAGGGGCTCGACGTATTGGAGGACACTTTATTACAAGGCTGCTGGACGCGCGCTAAGGCGCAAGGGCCTTATCATGCAAATGCGTGCGAGCGTGGAGGGCGTCGCGAATCCCATCGAATTCTCGTGCAAGGGGTGCAACGCCCCCGCGGGCGAGAAGTGCGAGCGGAGCTGTATCTATTGCAGGTTGCGCGAGTGGCTTAGAAAGGTGTCGCGATAATGTCGCCCAAAATTCGCAAAGCCAAATACGGCGAGTGTCGCGTGTGCCACGATCTCACGGACCAGTTTTGCTATGGGTGCGGCGCGTTCGCGTGCTTCAAGCATGAGAACCCGTCGAAGCTCCCCCACGACCCACTTGACCACAAGCCCAAGCCCCTGTGCGCGCCGAGGGCGATTCGGGCATGAAACTCCCGGTGCGTATCTCGTTCGATAAAACCGGGGGCGCGAGGGTTGAGGAAAGGGAAGTCCCCACCCTCCCGTCCCCAGTCCCCCTCACCTTCCACTTCGCCGCTTGGAAGTGCCCCAAGTGCGGATGTTTCAACGGGGAGGCCAAGGAGACCCTTTGGAATTGCCGCAATTATGCGTGCAACGCCCCGAGGCCGCTCCTATGACGGACGGCCTTTCCGAAGCCAATCGGAACCCCGAGTGTCCGGGACCTGAGTGCCCAATGTGCAACGGCGAATGTTGCAACCTTTGCGGCGCGGGGTGCTGGACGCGGGGCCCGGACGCGGAGAAGTGCGAGCACGACGTTATCGAAAGACACGCGGACCCCGTATTCGGACGCTAAGCCGTGCTCTCCCCCCTCACCAGCGGAATCCGCGAACTACGTCCCATTGCGTACGACCTCGAATGGTACCCCAAAACATTCGAGGTCCGTATCGTGGGCGTGTACGACGAAAGGGGCTACCGATGGTATCGAACCGTGGCGGAGTTTCTACAGCACGAAATGACATTCAAAAACCGCGGCCGAACCTTTTTCGCGCACGCGGGTGGATACTTCGATGTCCAATTTGTCTTGGAAGAACTCAACAAGACGCACCGCTTTTCCGTCAAGGCATCCTTTTCCGGCTCCTCCGCCGTGCTAGTGCAAGCGCGCCAAGATAAGCACGTGTGGACCTTCGCAGATTCCTTTTTCTTGATGCGGGATAGCCTCAAGAAAATCGGCAAGGCTATCAACATCGAAAAACTCGATTGCCCCTTCGACGCCCCCTTTGACCAGCTCCGTCACTATAACGAGCGCGATTGCCAAATCGTGTACGAGGCCATTCTCTCCCTCCAAGAGGAGCTAAATGGCCTCGGGGGCGAACTCCGCCCCACCCTCGCCTCGTGCGCTCTCAACCTCTTTCGCCGCTCACACCTCACGCTTGAAATCCCAACCTCGGGACGCCTGAACGAGGTTTTGCGAAACGCCTACTGCGCCAGCCGCGTAGAGGTCTTTCGCCACTACGCCCCCAGTGGCGAGTACTACGATATCAATTCCTCGTTTCCGTTCTCGATGACGAAACCCCAGCCGGGCGCGTTCAAGGGGATGCGCCGAACCATCCCGCCGGGCGAGCGCGCCATTTACTTCGCCTACGCCACGGTCACAGTCCCGGAGTGCGACCTCCCTCCACTCCCCTTCAAGCTCAAGGGGCGAATCTTCTTCCCCACAGGCACGTGGGTCGCGTGGTTTACGCGGACGGACCTCGAATTGCTGCAATTGTACGGCGGTCGAATCGACAAGATACACAAGGTCCTAGACTTCGAACCCTTCACGGACCTTGCCGATTACGTCAAGGAAATCTACGCGCTCCGGAAAGCCGAAACAGCCAAGGGGAAAGTCAACGAGGACAACCGGCGCATGGGCATGCGCGAGCAGTATCCGGGGGCGGACTTTCGAAGCTACACCTACAAACTTCTCCTGAACTCCCTTTATGGGAAGTTCGGGGAGCGGTCGGAAAAGGACATGCTCCTTATCCGGCCCGATTCGACGAAATGTAACCACGGCGGAAAGCACCCGGACAACTCTTGTATGCGGATGGTTTCTCCGGGCATTTGGCGGCGCACGGACGTCAAGAATGTCCCGCATGCGCACGTGGCCATTAGCGCCTACGTCACGAGCCTTTCGCGCGCGCTCCTCTATAAGCACTTGGCCGCGTGCAGCGTGCGTTACTACGCCGATACGGATTCGGTCGTGTGCGGCGAGGGGGAAAAGCTCCCGACCTCCCCCGAACTCGGGGACTTGAAATACGAGGGGGCCATTCGCGAGGGGCGGTTCATTTGTCCCAAGGTGTATTCCTTCACGGCGATAAACGAGACGGACGATGCGGGCCGGCCCAAGGTCGTGGTCAAGAGCAAGGGCTTTCGCCGTCTCGGTCCCGAGGAATTCGAAGCGCTCCGTAACTACGAACCGGTCACGATTGAGCGCATGGCCGGTATCAAGGAGGGTCTGAGGGATTTGGAGGGGGATAGGCCGTTTGGAGGGAGGTGGAGCAAGGTGAAGTCCAAGCGGCTCCACAAGAACACGATAACGAAGCGTGCGCGCGACGGGGCGGACAATACGAGGCCTTGGAGCGTGGACGAGCTGAGAGAGAAACTAGGAGAGTGAGGCCTATCGCGGCCAATCAAGGAGACGGAACATGTATGAAGGCGAAGGTAGAGACGCGCTCTTGGAGCGCATCAAGACGTTGGAAGCGGAAAATACTGCGCTCCGGGACATGCGGGATGTTGTTTGTGGTATAATCGAAAATCTCGTAAAGCAAAGCCCCATTATCCTCATGGCGGCCAAGTCTTTCGGAATCGATGTAGAGGGGCTCTTAGGAAAGCTCCGAATAGAAATCAATCCGGAACCGGTGAAGGAGGAGCCCCATGGCTGATATCGAATTCGCGCCACCTCGCAACGTTATCAACGGCAAGGGGGAGAAACGTACGCGTCACACATGGGTCATTGATTTTGAACCCGAGGAATGGGACCGCTTCGCGGCCGCCATGCGAGATTCTTTCGAAGGGGTGGAGGAGCGCCTCAACGTGGAAAAAGCCGCGCGCGCCATGATTCGCGCTTTGGAGGGCATTGCGGGAAAGCGCCAAGACTCCCCCATTGTGGAGCACGTCTCGAACAAGGATTTTCGCGCCATCCTGAACGAGACGCACTTGGGCACAAAGAAGGGGCGCTAGTGGCGCTCGTTATCAACCCGCCCAGCATGCAAAGCCTCGCGCGCGCGATTCGTACGGCGGATAGGGCGCGCGACCTCTTGAAGGTGGACCCCACCGACTATAAAAGACGTTTGGAAGCGAGGGCCCTTCTTTCGGACGTCGCGCGGGACATCGAAAGGGCAACGGAGCTACTCGCACAACGGGAGGGGTGAGAATTGGTGCAATTCTGAATTGCAGCAATTGCAAGCGCGAATCTCAACCATACTGGCCTATTTCTTGACAAGACAAAAAAGCGGGGGGAGATTACATCCAATCTCCCCCCGCTACCTTTTGGGGGGCTCGGGAATCCCTCGAAAGGAAATGAAGCAATGAGCAACATGAGCATGACCCGCATGCACGAGCAGTGGGAGCGTATGAAGTCGCAGCTTGCGAACGTTCGCGAGAAGACGGAGGAGGCCATGGCGCATGGCCTTCAGGCCGTCGAAGTCGTGGGCGCGTCGTTCGCAGCGGGCTATGCGAACACGAAGTGGGGCCAGGACACGGGCGGAGAGCTCCAAATCAAGGGCGTCCCCGCCGACTTGATTGGATTCATCGGCGGCCATGGCCTCGCGTTCCTCGGCGGCGCGGGCAAGTACGGCGAGCACGTGCACAACCTCGCGGACGGCCTCGGTGCGGCCTACGGGTATCGCGCGGGCGTTCACCTCGCGTCCCAAGCGGACCAGCCCTGATAGGGCTCGCACGTGGGGCCTGTAAGCATCCTTAGCGCAGCGTCCAATCTTTGGACGCTTTGTTGGGTGTTTGCAGGCCTCACGCGTTCTGACCTCCGCCACCTCATTCAACGGCCGATCCCTTACGGCCTGAACCCCAGGGGACAGAAAAACAGAAAAAGCAAATGAACGGTTACTATCCCCACCCCCAGGCCGGTTACTCGCGCATTGCCGGCTACTCGCGCATTTCGGGCGAGACGGCCTACGCTCAGGAGGCCGCGCGTCGCGCCCTCCGCGGCGCGGGCGTTGGTCCGGCGCTCTCGAACTACCTTCAGGGCGGGGGCGGCCCGCAGGTGGTTGACAACTCGAACGGCCCGATGCGGGAATTCCCCATGGGCTTCTTCTTCGCGGCGGTCGCGAAGTCGGGAACCCAGCTCGTCACGGAAAAACCGCAGGTGGTTTTCCGCGGCTCGCGCCTCATCCTCCCGACCACGGTGGATGCGATTGCCAATCCGTTCAAGATTGGCTCGCTGCTCGTGGGACAGCGTTCGCAATTCGTGAGCGCGACGCGTCTCGGTGCGTTTGGTTTCACGGCGGATGCCGTGGGCGTTGCCTTGTCGATGGACACGGCAAGCACGGGCCAGGATGTCACTATCCAGGCTATCAACAGCGACGCGGCCGCGACGCATGACTTTGAGGCCATCCTCATCGGGACGTGCGCGCTTCCTGGCTGATTTCGGGCTGACAACCAATCGGCTCGAAAGGAGCTAAGGCATGTATGGCGCGGTCTTCCAACTCGATTCGTACGAACACCTCTTACCGGGTGACCAGTGCGCTTTGATGGTGGCGCTTGTCGAGGCCCTCGCGGGCGTCAACTGCGCTTTTTTGGAAGCAAACCGCGTCCCTCGCCTCTACGTCTCCGGCGTGGTCTATGCCATGCCGGAGACTTTGGCGAAAAAGTTTCCTCGCGACTCTCAACCATGGCGCGACATTCCGCGCATTCTGGCCACGACCAAAACGGCCACGTGCCACGAGCTATGCGCGTGGCGGGTTGCGGAGCTTCGCACTTTCGAAGGCGTCCACGCCGAGCCCTACGTCACGGCGGAGTGGAGCGGCGGGCGCCTTATGTTCCACGTACAAGTCAAACTCCCGGGCGGTCAAATCGAAGACCCGTCCGCCAATCTCGGAATGGGTGACCCATGGGCGCGTTGATTCTTCTCCTCGCGGGAGCCGCGATGCTTCTTCTGACTCAGAAGAAAGCAAGCACGAGCAGTGACCCGCGCATTGACCCGCACAAGACGAGCGGGCTCACGACGCAAGACGTGGCCTATGCCGTGAAAGTGGCGCTCCAAGACGAAACGGATCCGAATCGCTTGAATGAATTCGCCGACTCCTTGGAACCGGACTATCACGAGATGGCACAAAAGCTCCGGGCCCAAGCCGCGCGACTCGTGAATCCTCCCGCTCCGCTCCCCGGCCTTGCCCCTGTTTCGGATGTCGTGGGCCCCGGCGTGGTCCCGATGCCTGGCGACATCGGACCCGCACCCATGCCCGGCCCCATGCCGGGCGATATTGGGCCCGCGCCCGCGCCCATGCCCCAGGACCCCGGCCCGTCCCCCGCGGACGTTCCGCCCCCAGGTCCCGGCCCCGAACCCGCTCCCGCCTTTCCGGACCCCGGCTCGGTTGGTTACGTAGTGACGCACGACACTGGCCCGAGTGGCGCTCTTCTGGTGCACGATAGCCCGTCCGGCTCCGCGAATGTCGTGGGCCACGCCGACCATGGTTCGGCCGTGGTCATTCTGGACGTGCCCACGGCCGACGGCTGGTTTCCGATTCAAACGCAAGACGGCGTGCAAGGGTGGAGTGCCGGGGAATACCTCGGCGCAAATCCCCCCGCGTAGGCCCCGTTTCGTCAACTCGTAATTACGCGCAATTCTAGGGAAGGAAAACCCCATGCCGTTTTTGATTGGCCTCGTTGTTATCGGAATCGCACTTGCCATGCACGAGCAGAAGCGCGGGGGGAGTCCCGTTGCGCCGAACCCGAACGGGGGCGGGGGTGTGGTCCCTGTCAAGAACGCGCAAGCCTTCCGGCTCCTCTCTATTTCGGAGGTCCTTTCGCGCTTCGCGGACGCGCAAGGGTTTTTCGATGACACACCGTCCGTGTCGGGCCTCGCACCCAATATGCCCATCATTCTCCTCACGACCGACGGCGGAGGTTTCTACGCCTCTCCTGCGACGGTCGTGAGCAACTCCGGAAGCAGTGCGACGGTCGAAATCGCGCAACCTGTCGCTGGGGGCCCACCCATCTTGTCGAATTTCGACATCACGAGTGACAACGCGGCGTATTTCGACGCGACCACGCCGGGCGTCCAGGATTACATCGTGGGGCGCTTCAACCTCGCTCCCGCTCCCGGGACGAGTCTCTAGGCGCGGGCAATCGGGTGGGAATTGACCTTGGAGAGGCCCTCTCCGGTTTCGTCAAGAAACTAGAGGACGACGGCATTTTGGTGCCGTGCGGGCCGGGCACGGGCCGCGATTGCGGCCCCACGGCCGGCGCTGTCTTGGAGGGCGTGGGGGCCGTGGGCGGTTTCGTCGTGGGCGGCCCTGGCGGAGCCGTGGCGGGCGCCCAAGTCGGCAAGGCGGCTGGAGACGCCTTGGACGCGCACACTATCAATCGCCCGCAAAGCGGAGGGTCTACTTTCAATGACCCGCCCCCGAGCCCCTTTCCGCCCGGCATTGACCCGGCCGCGTGGACACTTCTCATGGGCGCGGGTCTGGACGATGACGCGGGCCATTACCTGTATGCGCTCGCCCCCGCGCTTTCTTCGCCTCACGCCCAGGATTACGCCCTGGATTACCTCGCGGCCGTTTCGGACTCCTCTCCAAGTGACTTGACGATGCAAGGTGACGCGGACCGATTCCGCGCCGTGGGCGAAGTCAATTTGACGCTTGCGAACGTGGAGCAATTCGCGCGCGACCACGGCAAGCTCGCGGGCGCCTTTCCGAGCGACCTTCAGGACATCGTAAACAGCATGGCGGAGGAACTCGGCTCGCTCGCGAACCTTGACAGCGTCGCACAAATGTACGCGTCCAAGAAAATGGCTTTGCAGGGATTCAATAATCCCGAGGTCGCGCGCAAGGCCTTCGGAATCATCCTCGGGGAGCGCGATATCCACTTGGCCCCAGGAGCGGCCCTTCGCGCATTCAAGGCCACGCCCGGCCTCAAGACGAACGTTCAAAAGCTCCACCTCATTACGACGCCCGGCGTTCTTGCGGCGCTTGGCAAGGTGCACCCTAAAGCGAGCCTCGCGAAAACCTTTTCGGCCGTGAACCTCGCGCACGACGCGGGAGCGGGCCGCGACAAGGCGCGCGGTACGGCGGAATTTGTGGCGGCCAATGACCCCGTCATGGTCTCCGCGCTCGTCTTGCAAAAGCTCCGCGCGCGCTCTCAATTCGTCGCCCACTACGCCGGCATTGGCCGCGCCCAACACGTGAAGGAGTAAAACCACATGCCTCCCGTTCCCCCGAAAACCGCGAACGTCCGTCGTTCGAGCATCGCGCATCGACTCCTGGACACGGGCCGTGCGGCTCAATACCAGGGAGTCATAAAGCCCTATGTGAGGCAAAACCCCGCGCCCACGACCGCGCAGCGCGCGCGCGCCATTCGCGCAAACGTGCCGCTTGCTCATCCTGGGTTGACCCCTGGCGCGCACGCGGTTCTGACGTCCAAGGCCGTGCTCTCGCAAGTGGAAAATAACCAACTTGTCGACATGCTAACGAGCATGGGCGCGATGGGTGCCGCGGGACACGAGGGCGCAATCGATGACTCGGCCGCCATGGCCACGGCTATGAACGGACCCGGGGGCGACGTGGGGCCGGCGGGCAATGCTCCCGCGGCGCACGACGGAGAGGGGGGCGTGGCCACGCAAGGCGACGTCCGCTCTTACTACGTCACCTACTACGAAAATGTGGGGAAGGCGCAAGGCGTCCCCCTCTAAAAGACGTCATGGCCCGAGACGCGTTTTTCCCCCGCGTCGAAGGCCAAAGGGCGGCCTAGCCCCACCGTGACGAAACGGGGCCAAAACTCCGGGGAAAGCAAAACGAGAGATAGGAAAAGACCATGAATGGCCGTCAACCTCCCCCGCCCTTTGGCCCGCGCTTTCCGGGCCGCTTCGCGCCCCGCTTTCCGCCGGTACAAGTTCCCAATATTCCCGTGGGAGAGGGCCCCATTCCGGGAGTCATTCCGCAACCGACCCAGGACCCTAACCAGCCGGAGGACGGCGCTACGCGCTACTCCTCGTCCGGTTCTCTGGTCAATGGTCAGCCCGTCAAGCTCCTAAACCTCTCCTACAAGATTCCCACCGCGGTCACGGCCTACCTCGAAACGCTCCCTCTCGCGGGACAGGGCGCCAACGTCCAAGGGGAGGGGGCCATTGTCGACTCCACCCTACAGAACGAGCTTTGGGTATTGGGGGAAGCGCAATTGGGTATTGGAGGTTCGCTCGCCCAATTCAATTTTGACATGCCCTTGGGCCAGATTTGCCAATTCGCATGCGTGTGCGAATCCCTCCAAATCCAGGCGAGGCTTTACCAGCCGCAAACGCCGAGCAATGTCCACCCCGTCTTTACGACGGACTTTATCAACCCCCCGACCTTTACGGGAACGCCGGTCAACCCGGTTGCCGTGCGCGGTCTCGCTGGGGACGGGCACGGGGGAATCTCGAACCTCACGCGCCGTGCGCGCTTCCAAATCGACCCCACACAAGCCGCAAAAGAGGGACAGTGTCCCGTCCCCGTTTTTGCTGATACGTATCGCGTCATCGGCGCGAGCACGGGTGCCGCGGGGGGCGCCGTCACCACGACGCAATTTGGAACCGCGTTCCTCGCGGGCGTGGCTACAGCCTTCAAGCTGGGGCCCGCGCCCATCGATGCGGCAGAGAGGCCCATCGGGAACAACGTCCAGGCAATTCTTTTCGACATTCCGGCGGACGTCGCCAACCCGTCTTGGTTTGAAATCGTCTTCCGCTTGGGGCTCTCCGGGTTCCCGGCGTGAGGGAGTAAACCCGTGCCGCAATTGCTGCAATTCCTTCGCATGCTTTGGGCTCTCCTTCTTCGCCTCTTGGGGCAATCCTCATTCCTCCCGCCGGCTCAGGACCCCACGCCCACGCCCAACGTGCCCGCACCCATCGACCTCACGCCAGAACCGACCGCGCCTCCTTCTCCGCCAACCCCCGTGGAGCCTCCACCCATGCCCCCCGTGCAAATCGTCGAAACGCGCGACATTGACGCGGGTTTTGAACCGGCCCTTTTCATTCTCGCGCGCGCGCTCAACGTTCCGCCCTTGGGCTTGGCGATGCTCCTTTTTTCTGAGAGCGATTTGCGCCCACGCGCGCGAAACGGGCTTTGCGTGGGAATCAACCAAATGTGTCCGGGCACGTTGGAGGGATATGTCAACCCGGCGGGAATCAAGCCGGGTCAAAAAGACGTCCCCTCGTCCCTCTACTCGCAAAACGCGGACGCCTATCAGGCAATGAGCGCGAGCGAGCAAATGCGCGCCGGAGTTGCGCCCCTTTGGACCTCGCGCGCACGCCAATACGGGGGCGTGGACTCGCCGGAAGACGTCTACTGGCTAAACTTCTTTCCCGCGACGTACAAGCGGGGCTTGCCCACGACGGCCGTGGTGACAGATGCCGCGTGGGCCATCCAGGACAACCCTTCTCTAGCCAACGGCAAGAGCTACATCACGAAAGGGGACCTCGGAACGGCCATGCGGCGCGCCACGACGCGCGACCCCAAACGCTGGGCGGAAGTCGCGGCGCGCGTCAACGCCTACGCGGCCGCGGGACGTCCCGGTCCCGGAACGGGGGCCGCGGTCGGAATTGCCGCAATTCTAATTGCTGCAATTGCAGCGGCGCACCGGAGCTAGCCCCATGCCCGCCTATCCCCCTTGCAAGTGTGCTAAGTGCCGTTCCCGCACGGTGGGGGTGGTCTTGGGCCAATACACGATTGCTGACTTGCGCGACCTCATTGCGGCCAAGGATGCCGAAATGAAGGCCATCGCTGCATCGTTTGCGGCGTTCAAATCGACGTGGGAATCGGCGGACCCTTCCGCGGCCAAAGCGTGGGAAGAGGATTGGCTAGCGCTCGCGCAACGCTACATAGCAGCGCGCGAGTCGGCGGAAATCGTCTTGGCTGCTTCGCACCTCAATCCGGTTCCGGAGAGCCTGAGTCCCGCTCAGGAAGCATACATCGCAATCCTTCGCGCGCTCCAAGCTCAAGACCGCGTGACCTCCCCCGGAGACGCTACGGACCTCGCCGGGCGCCTTGTCGACGCGGGGGCCGCACTCCACTACGAAGTACCGCAACCGCTCGCCCAAGATTGGGATTTGACGGCCATTCGCGCCACCGACAAGGCTGTCGACTATGCCAAGGGCGTAGCGAAGAAGGTGGCAGACACGTTGCCCACGGTGGGAATCGCCGTGGGCGCTCTAGGCCTACTCGCCGCATTCCTTTTGCTGCGCAAGTAGTCCGCCCACGCATTGCAACCCAGGGGAATCGAACATGGCTCGCAAACGACCGGTACGAGACGATATCGAAGAGAAACCGCGCCGATTTAGCCCGTCGCGGATTGCCGCATTCGTGCGCGGCGCAATGCTGAAAAACGCGCTTCGCATCGAACTACGCCACTTGTCCGAAGACGGAAGCTCGCGCGTTCGCACGTGGTACCTCACGGGCAAAGAAGCCGACGCGGAGAAAGACGGCGGCGAGGATGGGACATCGCAAGACATCACCCACGAGATTTTGGAAACGGCCCAAGAGGAGGCCAACCAAATCGGCGGGCGCCAGCGCTATATGGTGTGTTGGTACACGACCGAAAGCGGAACGGCCTACGTCGAGCGCCGCATTTTCGTCTCCGATGGTGAAGTGGGCGGCGATACGGGCGGCGAAGATTTCGCGCCCAGCGAATCGGCCACGCCTCGCGGCCAGCTTTCGCAAATGATGCGTCACGTTGAATCGATGGCGCGGATTGCTTTCCAAGCCGTCAACGATTCGACCCAGCACACGCACCAAATCATCCAGCAACAAGCCGCGCGCATTCAAAAATACGAAGAGCGCGAAATGGATGTTTTGGTGCTCCGTGAAAAGCTTATCAACGACCAGGACGCGCGCGAGCTTGCGCGCGCCCAGGAGATTCGCAAGGGCCAGCTCCAGGACACGTTCATTGGCCAGCTCAAGGACTTTGCGCCGGTTATCAAGACGCGACTTCTCACGGGCGGAAAGAAGGGCGTCAAACCCCCGCCGGCCTTGGGGGAGGAGCAAATCCGAAATCTCCTCAAGCGGCTTATGGGCAATCCGGCCAAGCTAGAGCACATTGCCAAAGCGCTGGACCCGCTGGATATGGCGCTCATGAGTGAACTTGTCCGCGTGTACGCGGAGGACGAGCAAAAGACGAACGCCGCGAACGAGGCGAACGGGGCGAAAAAGGAGAGCGCGTAGCCATGGCTAACAAAGTCGAAAAGGACCTGTCCGCGGCCGCGTCTTTTTTCGCGGCCCTTGGCGGCGGCATTATCCCGCCAGAGGTGCAACAGGGCATTGACATGGCGCGGGAGAAATTCGGAGGGAACCGTGCACCGGACCCCTTCGAACACGAGCCGAGCGAACGTGCAACGCGCCCCGATTCGCCCGCGGCCAAAGCCCCCGCGCCGGGCAAGGTGCAAGACCTCGTCCCGTGCCCGGGGTGCGGCACGTTTCTCCTAAAGGGCCACGAATGTGGCACATGCGAGACGCCTCCCAAGGCTCCGGGAGCCGCCCCCGCGCGCGTCTTTCAATGCGTATACGGCCCCAATGGGGTTTTCGTCGAACAATACCTGTCGGCTAAAGAGGCGTGTGACCACGCCTTCGAAATCGGCGGGTTCGTGCGGCCTCTCAACGCGAAAGATGTTCCTTCCAAATGAGCAAGGTTCCGTCGATTCGAGTTCCGCTCACCCTCCCGCAATTGGACGAGGCAATTTCTCTTTGCGCAAACGGCTCGCGCGAGCTTCGGGCAGAACTTGAATCGGCGAGAATTGCTCTCCACGAAATCGTCGAAAAGGTACGTAAACTATGATTCCCCTCCTCGCACTCTTGGGTATCGGCGCGATTCTCCTTTTCACGCGGAAGGGGAGCGCAGCGCCGCTCACGTCATTCGCCGTGGACGTTGTCCCGGGAGGCGCCTCGCTCACCATGGCCGTGGGGCAAAAGCTTCGCGCCAATTTTCCCGCGGGAAGCGTCGTGGGTTCGGCCTACATCCAAGGCGGGGGCGCGGTGGGATGGGCGGACGAATCGAGCAAAGTCGATTTCGTCGCAAAGGGATACGGGACGAGCGTTATCACCTTCGAGTGGACAGACGGGCAAGGTCGTCCGCAAAGCTCGCTCTTGACCATCAAGGTTGCTCCGTCCGCGAAAGGCGCACTCAATGCGGCCATCGGGGACGTGTGGGCACCGGCCTTGGACGTGGGCAACCCCACGGCCACCTACGCGCAAGGGGATAAGGTTTTCCTCTACCTCGTGAGTAGCTACACGGGGGAGGTCCGGAGCGTGAATGGGGAAGTGGTGGGCGTGACCCAGAACCTCCCACATTACACCGTGCTTGTGGGGACGCCCACGGACGGAAAAGCATCGCCCGCGGGCTTTCCCGTGGGCTCGTTTGTGCCCGTAGGGGCGGAAAGTCTGGTGAAAGCATGAAAAGCGTTCGTTTCTCTCTCGTTCTTGCGCTCACTCTGGCAAGTAGTCTCGGAGCGTGCCGCACGCTTTCGACCGTCGCGGGTCCCGTCGTCAAAATCGGCCAAGACGTGTGCTCCGCCGTGGAGGACGCGGGGAGCGCCCCGGGTTGGGTCGACGTCATTTGTCTTGCGAGCGATGGGAGCCGGGTTCGTGTCCAGCTCCAAGCCTCGCAATGGGCCGCGATGACCTCCAAGCCCTTTGACGGGGGAAACGGCATCTAGTCATGAGCAACCTCGCGCCCCTCTCCCCCTCGCAAATCGCCCCCTTCGCATCCTGGGGCGACGTGTACGCGTACCTCGTGGACAAGCCTCACCACGCCGTGGCGGT
>Ga0207694_10001597_pt1 | contig 19166 bp, 19 predicted proteins | sample KBSC34metaG_FD_184353 | JGI IMG/M metagenome (GOLD analysis project Ga0207694, IMG submission 184353) | Corn rhizosphere microbial communities from Kellogg Biological Station, Michigan, USA - KBS C3-4 metaG (SPAdes) (version 2) | ecosystem: Host-associated > Plants > Roots > Rhizosphere > Soil... | reverse complement strand
CAAGATGCGCCTCACCCTCCGCCAGCTTGAAGTGTTCGTTGCCATCGCGCGGGATGGGAACGTCACCCATGCCGCCGACCGGATCGCCATGTCGCAATCGGCGGCCAGCACGTCGCTGGGCGAGCTGGAGAAGCAGTTCGGGCGGCCCCTGTTCGATCGGGTCGGCAAGCGGCTGCGGCTCAATGAGGCCGGCACGGCGGCGATGCCGAAGGCGCTGGAGATACTCGACCGGGCGACCGAACTGGAAGCGCTGCTGGCGGGAGGCGGCGGGCCGGGTGCGCTCACCCTCGGCGCCTCGCTCACCATCGGCAACTATCTCTGTCCCGTGCTGATCGACCGCTATCTGCGGCTTTACCCAGGCAGCGAGGTGAAGCTCGAGATCGGCAATACCGAGCACATCGCCGACGCCGTCGCCAATTTCGACCTCGATCTGGCGCTGATCGAGGGCGAGATCACCCATCCCGACCTCGCCGTCACCGACTGGCTGGCCGACGAACTCACCGTCTTCTGCGCCCCCTCCCACCCGCTGGCGCGGGAGGCGTCTGTTTCCATAGAGCGGCTGCTGGATGAGTCCTGGATCGTCCGCGAACCCGGCTCGGGCACCCGCCAGACCTTGGACCGCGCCATGACGCCCTGGTGGCCGCGCTGGAAGATCGGGCTGGAGATGGAACATACCGAGGCGATCAAGGGCATGGTCGCGACCGGCCATTTCATCGGCTGCGTCTCGCGCCGGGCGCTGAGCGAGCCGTTCGAGAGCGGGCGACTCGTGCCACTCACAGTGCCGGAACTGGACCTCAAGCGGCGCTTTTACCTCGTCGCCAATCGACTCAAGCACCGCACGGCGGGCATCGCAGCATTCGTCGAGGTATGCGAGGAATTCGCCCGGAGCTGAGCCTGTGACATTTCAGTGACCCGCGCCACATTCGAACTCAATAAACGTTTCTTTTTATTGCCGGTAAATGCCGCTTGGCGTACCCCGGTGAAAGGGAATTCGGAGGCAGTCATGATCTGGAACACATCGAAAGGCCGGCGCTGGACGATCGCGCTCGGCGCGGCTGCCGCGGCCATCGGCCTGACCGCGGCGACACCGGCGCAGGCCTACTGGCATCACGGCTGGGGCGGCTGGGGCTGGGGCCCGCGCGTCAGTGTCGGCATCGGCTTCGGCGGCTTCTACCCGTATGGCTATGGCTACGGCTATGCCTATCCGGGCTATGTCTATGCGCCGCGCGTCTATGCCCCGCCGGTCGCCTACTATGCGCCGCCGCCGGCCTATTACCCGCCGACCTACTATCAGCACAGCGCGGTCACCTCGACCACGACGACGCATCACAAGTCGACGGCGAGGCACCACGTGTCGCACAAGACCACGCCGCCCTGCAGCTGCCAGTCTTCGGCGCCCGCGGCAGCCCCGGCGCCGAGCGGTTCGTCCGCGGACAACGCGGTGCAGCAGACCAACCCGTCGGCCGAGTCCAAGTACTGAACGCTTAACGTCTCGTCCGTTTCTCCCCTATAGTCGCCGGTAACGATTGTATGGGAGGAACGGATGGACGCTTTGGCGCCTCTGCTGCCGCAGGTGGACTTCGCCTATGACGAAGTCACCGATCTTCACGAGCTGCTCGACGAGCTGAGGGCCCACGGGCCCGTCGTGCGCGTCAAATATCTGGGCGCCCCGGTCTGGGCGATCCTGGACCACGCCACCCTGAACCAGGCCTTCAACGACCTGGTCCATTTCGACCCCATGGACGGCTACCGCATCATCTCCGCCCCCTCGATGGGCATGACGATGCAGACCCAGACCGGTGAGGCCCACCGCTTCGCCCGCGCCTCGGTCTCCGCCCCGTTCCTGCCGGCCAGCGTGCGTGGATACGTCGAAAAGCTGATCTCCCCGATCGCGCATGAGCTGATGGACCGGCTGGAAGGACAGCGCGAGGTCGAGTTCGTGCAGGGCTTCTCCCGCCCCTACCCCTTCACCGTCATAACCCGCCTGCTCGGCATCCCGGTCGCCGACGAGACGATGTTCCTGGAATGGGCGGTGAAGCTGATCGATTTCCCCTGGGATCCCGAGGGTGCGGTAAAGGCCAAGAGCCAGTTCGACGCCTATATGCTGGGTATCCTGGCCGACCGGCGGGCGAAGCCGACCGACGATTTCGTTTCCACCCTGGTGACCTCCGAATTCGAGGGCCGCAAGCTGGAGGACGAGGATATCCTCTCCCTCTTCCGCCTGTTGTTCCCGGCCGGATCGGACACGACCTATAAGAACGCCGGCAGCCTGTTCGCCTGCGTGCTGGCCGACCCTGAGCTGCGCGCCCTGGCCCAGAAAGGCGACAAGGAGCGCGCGGCCATCGCCACCGAAGGCCTGCGCTGGCAGGCACCGACAGCCATGCTCCCGCGCATGGCGACCGGCGACATCAAGCTGGGCGACGCGCATATCAAAAAGGGCGACTGGGTCCTCTTCGGGATCACCGCAGCCAACCGCGACCCCAAGGTCTTCCCCGACCCGCACAAGTTCGACCCTGCCCGAGACAACCGCGAGCTGATCAGCTTCGGCCGCGGCGTGCATTTCTGCCTGGGCATGCACCTGGCGCGGCGTGAGCTGGAGACCGCGCTGAAGGTCGTGTTCGAGCGCTATCCGAACATCCGGCTGAAGCCGGGCAGCAAGGTGGAGTTCGTCGGTGGCGTGCTGCGTGGACCGCGCGAGCTGTGGGTGGAGCCTTACGGGGCGGCGTGATTTTTATGAATTGAACCGCCAAGGCACCAAGACGCCAAGTTTATGAAGGTCTATCCGCAGATTACGCAGATTTCGCAGATTGATCTGAATGCAACCGCCTTCGGCGGCCGAAAGCCGCGCAGCGAAGAAATTCATAATCTGCGTAATCCGCGGATAAAATTCTTCGGCTTTAAACTTGGCGCCTTTGCGCCTTGGCGGTTCAAAAACTCAAAGGGCAGGGCTGACCCCGAATGCGCGTAACCTTCATCGATCCCGACGGCCAGAGCCACACCGTGACCGGCGAGCCCGGTGAGAGCGCCATGCGTTGCGCCACCAACCATCTGGTCCCCGGCATCGTCGGCGAATGCGGCGGCAGCATGGCCTGCGCCACCTGCCACGGCTATGTCGCCGACGACTGGGCGGGGAAACTACCCCCGCCGGGTGCGCAGGAACGCGAAATGCTCTCCGGCTGTATCGACGTGCGGCCCAACAGCCGGCTCACCTGCCAGATCATGCTCAGCGACGCGCTGGACGGCATCGTGATCGCGGTGCCGGAGTCGCAGACCTGACGGTGGCCGACACCCTCCCCCCAGGCTACCGCATCGACCGGATGACCCGCGCCGAGGCGGACATCCTCGACGGCTGGGCCGCGGCCGAAGGCTGGAACCCGGGCCTGCACGATATCGAGATTGCTTGGGCCTACGATCCGGACGCCTTCATCGCCCTGCGCAAGGACGGCGAGCTCGCCGGCGGCGGCGCGATCATCGCCTATGAGGGCGCCGCCGGCTTCATGGGCCTGTTCATCATGCGCGCGGACCTGCGCCGGCAAGGGCTGGGCCGCGTCCTGTGGCATGAACGGCTGAACCGCCTGCGTGCGCGTCTGCGGCCCGGCGCACCGATCGGCATGGACGGCGTGTTCGACATGGCGCCGTTCTATGAGGCGGGCGGCTTCAGATATCTCTATCGCGACCTGAGATTCGAGGGCATGGCCAACGGCGCCATCGACCCCGCAGTCACCCCCCTCGACCAGATACCCTGGCCGGACCTGGCCGCCTATGACGCCCAGGTATCGGGCATCAGACGCGAAGGCTTCATGCGCGCCTGGCTGGGGCAAGAGGGCGGCCACGGCTTCGCGCTCAGCGAGGCGGGCGCGATCCGCGGCTACGGCTTCCTGAGGCCGTGCCGACTGGGTTTCAAGCTAGGCCCGCTTTACGCCAGCGACCCGGCAATTGCCCGCCGCCTGCTACTCAGCCTGCTATTCCCTGCCCGGGGCAGCCAGGTCCAGATCGACGTACCTGAATCAAACCCGGCCGCGATGGGCCTCATGAGCGAGCTGGGTTGGAAAAGCCCGTTCGGCTGCGCCCGGATGGTGCATGGAACGCCGCCAGCGAATCCGGTCGAGCAGGTGTTCGTCGTGACGTCGTTCGAGTTTGGGTAACACCGTCCAATTCTGGTAGTTGCCGCTGAGGTACTCTCCGGAGCATTGACACATGCCCGAACAACTGGCTGTCCACGCAACCCTATGAGGTGCGTCGCGCGACGGGAATAGAAATAATGCGCAAGCTCGGGATTATAAAATAATCGCTTGGAGTTTGAAAATATGCTGGACCCCCATTTCGAGACGAATCTGAACCGGCTTCAAGGAAAGGTGATCGAGAGTCTGAGAGCCAAAGGAAAGGCAATTCTCGAAGAAAACCAAGCCGCCATCGATCACGCCGCCGAGCAAGCGGCCACACATGCGCTTGCTGCCAGGGCGGAAATGAAGGCCGAGGCAAAGAGATACGCAGCCGACCTCAGGATCGATCCCGCCGTGGATGACGATATGAAAGCCGATCAGTTACTGAGAGCTTTCGCACGAGGATGCCGGTTGACGCGGTTGTGGGATGACGTGCTGGGGGAAATTCCCGCCGGAACACGTCATTCTCAAAAGATTTTCCGGATCGTCCTGCCAGCGCTGGATGCCATTGGCCGGCGCGGCGACCTTGCCAAGTTACTCAACGATCCTGATCCGTCGGTACGCGCCAGAGCCGCATTGTTACTAATGGATACAATGCCAGATCAATGCGTCCCGATCCTCAAGGAAGTTTATCGAACGCAACGCATGCTGGATGCTGGTTGGATTGCGGGGTGGGCGTTGCCCGAGAACATCGTGGAGCGCATCCACTCCGAGCACGCTGAAGTAGCTGCCCAAAGGCGGCGGATGTTGTCGGCAGATTCTGCTTAAGCCTCGTCCGAAGCCCGCGCCGCCGCGAACCTTCCGGCCCTGCGCCCAAAGAACGTAGCCTCCCCGATGCAGGTCCCGCTGGAATACCCCCGCGCGTCCTGGGCGATGTTCCAGGCGCAGGCGCCGGCCGCGTACAATCCCGGCACCGGCAGGTCGCCCTCGCCCAGCACCTCGGCGTTTTCGTTGGTCTTCAGGCCGCCCAGTGAGAAGCCGGCATATTTGGCACGGTGGATTGACAAGTCGAAGGCGGCGTAGGGCGGGGCGGTGAGCGGCTTCAGCCAGTCGGTGTATTTCTGGAATTCGGTGTCCTCGCCTGCCGCCATGTCGCGGTTATAGCGGTCCATGGTGGCGATGAGGGAGCCGGGGGGCAGGCCGATGCCGGCTTCCATTTCCTCCACCGTCTCCCAGCCGTCGATCAGGCGCTGTTCGAAATATTCGTACGGCGGGTAGCCGAAGGTTTCGCTGTCGAGGATCAGATAGGCGATGCCGTCCGGCTGCTCCACGGTGAAGCCGGCGGTGCGGCCGTGATAGCAGTCTTCGGCGACGAAGCGCTTGCCGTCCCTGTTCACCAATATGCCCTTGATCATGTTCTCGGGCGGGTAGAAGGGCGAGGTCAGGAAGCCGCGGTCCAGCCGCATCGGCTGGCCGCCGGCCGAGACGCCCAGCAGGATGCCTGAGCCGTCGTCATAGGGCGTGCCGTGCTTGATCAGGTCGCGCGGCATCCAAGCGAGCTCATTGTCGAACAGCGTGTCGTTCATGATGTAGCCGCCGGCCGCCAGCACCACCCCGGCGCGGGCGCGGATATTCAGCACCTCGTCGAAGCGGCGGACGCGCACGCCCATGATCGTGCCGTCGCCATCCGCGATCAGGTGGGTCACCTGCGCGTCGCACAGCTGCCGCACGCCGATCGACTGGGCGGTGGCGATCATGTGCTGCATCAGCACGACGCCCGCGAAATCGCCGTCCATGGCGACCTTATGGCCGCGCGGCGCGGGCTTGGCGACGTAGCGGAACGGCGCGGCCTTCTCATTGCCGCTCCAGATCAGGCATTCCTTGCCGGGCTGCAGCGCGGACTTGCCGGGGTAATAGGACCGCTCGAACGGGACGCCGCATTCCTCCAGCCAATGGAAATGGGCGACGCTTTCGTCGCAGTAAAGGCGCAGCTTCTTCGGGTCCGGGTCGGGGGTCAGCGCCTCGAGATATTTGTACATCTCGTCCGCCGTGTCCTCGAAGCCGCAGGCCACCTGCACCGGCGTGCCGCCGCCGAGATACACATGCCCCCCGGCCATCCCGGTCGCCCCGCCGCCGCCCGAGGCGCGCTCCACCACCAGCACATCGGTCCCATGCCGCCTGGCCTCGATCGCGGCGCTAGCCCCTGCCCCGCCGAACCCGACCACGACCACATCGGCCGCCTCGTCCCAGGTGCAGATGTGGCTTTCGGCGAGGAGCTCGGGCGGGGGTACGGAGAGTTTGGTCATCTTCGCTATCTCTTCACTATCTCAAACCGTCATGGCCGGGCTTGACCCGGCCATCCACGCGGCTCCGTTTGCACGACCGCCGAAGGCCTGCGCACGCGGTTACCGCGTGGATGCCCGGATCAAGTCCGGGCATGACGTGGTTATGGGGTTGGTTTCCGAGACGACTTTCATCTCCGCCAGCTGAATCACGGCACCAGTACGATCTTGCCGCCAACGCCCCCCTGCTCCATCAGCCCGTGGGCGACGGCGACCTTGGCGAGCGGCAGCGTGTGGGCCACCGGCATCGTGCGGCCCTTGTCCTTGAGGTCGCGGGCGAAGCGTTCCAGGCGGGGGCGGTCGAAAGTGACCACGAGGGAGGAGAAACGCTGGGTCGAGCCCGGCGGCGGGTTGGGCGGGGGCACGGCGATGGAGCAGACGACGCCGGTGGGCTTGAGGTAGGCGAACAGCCGCTCGGCCGTCTCGCCGCCCACCGTGTCGGCCATGAAGTCGAACGGGCCCGTGGCCTTGAGTGCCGCCTCGTCGGAGAGATCGATCACGCCGGCCACCGGCAGATCGGAAAACGCATCGCGGCTGGAGGCGCGGACGCCGGCATAGACGACGGCCCCGGCGTCGAGCGCGGCCAGCACGGCAGCGCGCCCGGTCGAGCCGCCGGCGCCGACGACGATGCCCTTGGCGCCGGGCTTGGGCGCGATACCCTTTTCGATAAGCTGCACCCCGGTCATGACGCCGGTGGGCAGTGCGGCGGCGGCGGTCATCTCCATGCCGTCGGGCACCTTGGCGAAAGAGGAGGCATAGAACACGACCTTCTCGGCATAGGCACCGTTCGCCATCGGGTTGATCATGCCCATCACCCGGTCGCCGACCTGGAAATCGCCGACGCCCGCGCCGACAGCATCGACCGTGCCGGCGACGTCGCCGCCGAGGCGGGCCGGGAAGCTCAAGGGCATCCAGGCCTTGAGGATGCCTCGCCTTGCCTTCACGTCGACCGGATTGACCCCCGCGCCCGCCACCTTGACCCGGATCTCGCCGGGGCCGGGCACCGGCTCGGCCACCGTGCCGACCTTGAACTGGTCCGCCCCGCCATAATCGCCGATCTCGGCCGCGGTCATCGTGCCCGGCGCGCCCAGCTTCGTCGCCTCGGCCGCCTTGGCAACGGCGCTGCGGTACGCTGCCGTACGGGCTTCCAGGCCGCTGACGAAAGTGCCGAAGGACAGGACGTTCTCCAGCAGCTCCAGGATCACGCCCGGCGCCAGGGGGGAACGGAAATAGGTGTAGCGCTGCCCCGTTGCGTCGCGGCCGGAGGCGAACATCTCCATGCCGCGTTCCAGGGCAGCGGCGTTGTCGGCCTCGATATCGTCGCTGGCGGCGGCCAGCCGCTGCAGGCCGATGATCGGCCGGTTCAGATTGTCGTGGAAGGGCGAAGGGCCGTTGCCCAGCACCTGCATCAGCTCGATCAGGACGCCGCCATGGACGGTGAGGCCGACATTGACCGGCATGGCGATCTGCCGCCCCTCGAACTCCATGGTCAGGGTCAGGCCGCGAAAGATGCTCCAAGGGCCGATGCCGACCTGGTTCTCCCAGAACTCGACCATCCGATCGACATTATCGGTCGTATAGCTGATCTGCTTGACGGGCCCGAGCCAGGACGCGGTCATGTCTTCCCCCTCATTCTTGTGGCTGCATTCGTCCCATAAGTTCGCCCACCCGGCAACGCTCCTTCTAAGTGCTTGCGCGGCAAGGCTTTGAATGTGAGAAATCGTCGTATTCCGGTGGAGACCGACCTATGCGCACCCCCGTCCTGGCTATTGTTCTGACCGTGACCCTCGGCCTGGCCGTCCAGGCTCGGGCAGAGATGCCAAAATCCGAGGTCGATTTCGTCGCCACCATCCAGGATGCCCGCGCGGTCTATGGCGCGCAGGAGACCAAGGCGAAGAAGGCCGCACTGGTGAAGGAAATGGTCAAGCGCTGGAAGGCCATCCTCCCCGACGGCATGATCCATGATTGGGTCGGCAAGATCGTCGAACTGGGCCGCACCAAAGGCGGGCGCATCCATGTCGCGATCCGCATCGCCGACAAGGTCAACCTGATGACCTGGGAAAAACCCTTCCTCGATTTCAGCCACGGCACGCTGATCGGCCCGAAATCGCCGCTCTTTCCGATACTGTCGGCGATGAAGCCCGGCGATGCCGTGCGGTTCGACGGCAAGTATCAGAGCTTCGTCAATCTGAACGAACGGGCCAAGGTCTACGACACGGACCTGATCGTGACCTTCACGGCCATCGCTCCGGCCTCGTGACCGGCCGGAAGGCCATGCTATAGGTTTTACAGTCCAATCAGATCGCGGCCGTAACGATGCGCATTTCAGTCTTCGGTTTGGGGTATGTCGGCACGGTTTCGATGGGCTGCCTGGCCGCCGGCGGCAACACGGTGGTCGGGGTCGACGTCTCCGCCGACAAGGTGGCGATGCTGAACAAAGGCACCTCCCCCATCGTCGAGGCCGAGATCGGCGAGCTGATCGCCGAGGCATCGAAGGACGGCCGGCTGACCGCCACATCCGACGTGAACGAGGCCATCGCCAAGACCGACATCTCACTGATCGCGGTCGGCACGCCGTCGGCGCCCGACGGCAGCCTGGATTATCGCGCCATTGACGCCGTGACCGCCCAGATCGCCGCCGCGGTCAAGGCGAAGTCCGGCCCGCATACGGTGGTGATGCGCTCCACCGTGCCGCCGGGCACGGCACGGAACCGGGTGATTCCGGCGCTTGAGGCCGGTTCGGGCCGCACACTGGGCGACGGGCTCAATTATTACAGCAATCCGGAGTTCCTGCGCGAAGGCACGGCGGTACGCGACTTCCACAAGCCGCCCTTCACCCTGATCGGCGCGCCTGAGGGCGACGATGCCCCGGTGCTGCGGGAGCTTTACGGCGCCATCCCCTCGCCGGTGCATGTCGTGCCCTATCAGGTGGCTGAGGGGGTGAAGTACCTCTCCAACGCCTATCACGCGATCAAGATCGCCTTCGCCAACGAGGCGGGCGGGGTGCTGTCGGCCTATGGCGTCGATGCGCCGGTGGCGTTCAAGCTGTTCTGCGAGGACCGCGATCTCAATATCTCCAGCGCATACCTGCGCCCCGGCTTCGCCTTCGGCGGCTCGTGCCTGCCCAAGGATGTGCGCGGGTTCCTGAGCCTGGCGCAGCAGAAGGGCATCACCACGCCCTTCATGTCGTCGGTCCTGCCGTCCAATGACTCGGTGATCGATCGGGCGCAACGCGAGATCCTGAAGCGGGGCCGCCAGCCCGTCGCACTGTTCGGCCTCGCCTTCAAGCCGGGCACCGACGACCTGCGCGAAAGCCCGTTCGTGCTGCTGGCGGAGAAGCTGCTGGGCAAGGGCTTCCCGCTGAAGATCTACGACCGCTCGGTCAATGTCGCCAACCTGATGGGCAGCAACCGCGCCTATATCAAGCAGGAGATCCCGCATCTGGAGGAGCTGATGGTGGCGAACCCGGCGGCGGCGCTGAAGGGCACGTCGCTGGCGATCGTCGGCCATGTCGCCAAGGACGACCGGCCGGCGCTGATCCAGGCGCTGAACGGCCACGCGGTCTATGACCTGGCCGGCATTCAGGAGCTACGCGACCTCCCCGGCATCGACTATCGCGGCTTCTGCTGGTGAGTGTCCGCTAGTGGCTAGCCGTCTGCGGCTGCTGTTCGTCAGCCCGCGCTTCCTGTTTCCGCTGAACGAAGGCGGCAAGATCCGCACCGTCGGCATGCTGCGTGCGATGAAGAAGGACGGCCCGTTCGAGATCACCCTGGTCTCGCCCGCCCCAGCCGACGCCGGGCAGCATATGGCCGACATCGCCTCGGCTTGCGACCGCTTCTTCTCCTGGCCTCCCCGCAGGACGGGCATACTGACCCAGGCGATGGGCGTGCTGGGCAGTCTGCCCGCCTCTACCGCCTCGGACCGGTCCGAGGCCGGAAAATCCGTGGTCGCCCGGGAACTGGCGAAGCAGCCCGACATCGTGGTGGCCGACTTCCCGCACAGCGCCGTCCTGCTGCCGAAAGGCAAGCTCAGCCCGGCCAGCGTGATGTTCACCCACAATCTGGAAGCCGAAATCCTCGAGCGGCACGCCGCCGTCGCCACCGGCTGGCGCAAGCTGGTCTGGACGCGCGAGGCGCGGAAGATGCACCGTTTCGAGCGCAAGACCTTGAAGCGCTTCGATTCCGTCGTCGCCGTGTCGGAGCGGGACGAGGTCGCGCTGGCCGAGCGCTATGGCCTGCCCGTCGTGCGGCGGATCGAGACCGGGGTGGACCTGGAATTCCACGCCTATCAGGCGCCGCGCGCCGAAGGCAATTGCGCGGTGTTCGCCGGGGCGATGGACAGCCGGTCGAACATCGACGGGATCGAATTCCTGCTGCGCGCCGTCTGGCCCCGGGTCCATGCCATCCGGCCGGAGGCGCGCATGCTGATCGCCGGCCGCAACCCGCCGCCCGCTTTGGTCGCCGAGGCCAAGGCATCGGGCATGAACTGGCACTTCACCGGGTCGGTGGATGATATCCGCCCATATCTTCACGAAGGCGACATCTCGCTGATCCCGCTGCGCGTCGGCAGCGGCACGCGGCTGAAAGCCTTCGAGGCGATCGCCAACGGCCTGCCGGTCGTGTCGACGACATTGGGCGTCGAAGGGCTGGGGCTGGTGCCGGGCGAGCATTACCTCGCCGCCGATGCCGATGATGCCTTTGCCGGGGCCATCCTGGTCTTGCTGGCCGATGGGCCACGCCGGCTGCGGATGGCCGAGAGCGGTCGTGCGCTGCTGGAGGCGCGCTATTCCTGGGCGACGATCGCACGGCAGTTCGAGGCGATTTGCCTGGAGGCTTTGGGCAAGAAGTAGGGTGGATGCGCGAAGCGTAATCCACCAGACGCGCAACACGCGTCATCCGGACATGCCGCGAGATGGTTTGGTGGATTACGCTCCGCTCATCCACCCTACGTCAGAACGCGGCCCCGTATAGCCAAACCACCCAAATCCCGAATGCCAGCGGCGGCCCGAACGGAATGGCGGTGGTCCCCGACAGATCGCCCCCACGCAGGCGACCGGCCAAAGCCACCACCAGCCCGGTCACCGCCCCCACCAGCATGACCGGCCCCAATCCGAGCCAAGTCACCCAGGCGCCGGCGGCGGCCATCAGCTTGGCGTCGCCCTCGCCCAGACCGTCGCGCCCGCGAAGCCACCGGTAGAGGCGCGAAATACCCCAGAAGAGTACCCAGCCTGCGGCTGCACCCGCCGCATGATCGACGATCGCGTCGGGCTCAAGGAACCAGGCGAAGACCAATCCCGCCAGCACCAGCGGCAGGGTCAGCACATCCGGCAGGATCATGTGACGGGCATCGATCCAGGCCGCCGCCAGAAGGGTCCAGCCCAGCACGCAATCGGCCCACAAGCGCAAGCCCTCATCCAAGGTGGCCGCCCAGACGGCCACCAGCAGCGCCGCCAGCTCGATCCACAGGTGGAACCGCCCGATGGGCGTGCCGCAGTGGCGGCAGCGGCCCCTTGCCGCAAGATAGCTCAGGATCGGGATCAAATCCGCGACCCCAAGGTTTCGCTGACAGGCGTTGCAGCGCGAGCGGGAGGCGACAAGGTCGTCGCCCGCGGGCAGGCGCTGGATCACGACGCCGAGGAAGCTGCCGATGAAGGGCGAGGCCAGGATGGGGAGCAGCCAGTCGGGCAAAGGGCGCTTCCTCTTGTTGCGCAAACCCCCTATGTATCGCGCCGGAACGCGATGGCGGAATAGCCTGGCTTTGCCCGCGTCCTCGAAGACCTATATTCTAAGCGGATACGCCGAAGGGTGGTTTGAAGCGTAATGGTCGCAAACCTGGAATTTGACCACGTCCGCGACGCCGAGGTTCCGTCCGGTCCGGACGCGATGGCGGCGGCGACTGCCGATCTGCTGGTCCGTCGCGGGCTGCTGGAGGCCGCGGCGCTGGACCGCGCCCGAAATGTCGCCCAGGAAAGCGGCAAGCGGCTGGACGCGGTGCTGGTCCAGCTGGGGCTGGTCAAGGAGCGGGTGCTGGCCGAAACCCAGGCGGAGCTGTTGGGCGTGCCGCTCGTCACCGCCGAGCGCTTCCCCCAGAAGCCGATGTTCGCCGACCGACTGAAGGCGAAATTCCTGCGCAAAGCCAATGCCGTGCCGCTGTCGATCGAAGGCGACAGGCTGCTGGTCGCCATGGCCGACCCGTTCGACGATTTCACCCTCCAGGCCATCGCCGCCGCCACCGGCCGCCCGGTTTCGGTTGCCGTCGCCGTGCCGCTGGAGGTCGAGGAAGCGCTGGACCGGCTCTATCCCGAACTCGACCCCGCCGAGCAGGAGGCGCTGGCCCAGGAGATGGGCGACGGCGACGAGGAAGATGCCGAGCGGCTGAAAGACCTGGCGAGCGAGGCGCCGGTCATCCGCCTGGTCAACCAGATCATCAGCCGGGCGGTGGAAACCCAGGCCTCCGATATCCATTTCGAACCCTTCGCCGACAAATTGCGCCTGCGCTATCGCTATGACGGCATCCTGCATGAGGCGGAATCGCCGCCCAAGCGGCTGACCGCGGCCATAATCTCCCGCATCAAGATCATGGCCCGGCTGGACATCGCCGAGCGCCGCCTGCCGCAGGACGGGCGCCTGCAGATGGCGGTGCGCGGCCAGGAGGTCGATTTCCGCGTCTCGACCATTCCCTCGCTGTTCGGCGAGAAGGTCGTGCTGCGCGTTCTCGACCGCCAAGCGGTGAGCTTCGATTTCGCCAAGCTGGGTCTGCACCCCGGCGTCGTGCGGCTGTTCAGCGACGCACTGGACCTGCCGAACGGCATCGTGCTGGTCACCGGCCCCACCGGCAGCGGCAAAACCACCACGCTCTATACCGGCCTGCTGCAGCTCAATTCCGTCGTCCGCAACGTCGTGACGGTCGAGGATCCGATCGAATACCAGCTGGCCGGCATCAACCAGATCCAGGTCAAGCCGCAGATCGAGCTGACCTTCGCCAACCTGTTGCGCTCCATCCTGCGCCAGGACCCGGATGTGATCATGGTCGGCGAAATCCGCGATATCGAGACGGCGCAGATCGCCGTCCAGGCGGCGCTGACAGGCCACCTGGTGCTGTCGACCGTCCACACCAACTCGGCCGCAGCCACCATCACCCGGCTGCGCGACATGGGGCTGGAGGATTACCTGGTCACCGCCGTGCTGCGCGGGGTGCTGGCCCAGCGTCTGGTCCGGCGGTTGTGCCGCCAGTGCCGCCAAAGCGCGCCCGCCCCAGCTGAGATCGTCCAACGCTTTGGGCTGGAGCGGCTGGCGCCGACCCATCCGGTGGGCGAGCCGCTGCAGCTTTGGCATCCGGTCGGCTGCCCGCATTGCCGCAATACCGGCTATCGCGGTCGCCTCGCCATCGCCGAGTTTCTGTCACCGAACGACGAGACCGCCCACCTGATCTTCTCCCGCGCCGACCATATCCAGATCGAGCGCGCGGCGGTGGAGGGCGGGATGGTGCCGCTGTTCGACCAGGGGCTGATCGCGGCGCTGGCCGGCGAGACCACGATCGAGGAAGTCGTCCGCTCGATCCGCACCGAGGCCTGACGTGCCGGCATTCCGCTACGTCGCGGTCGATACTGCAGGCGCCACCCATCGCGGCACGATGGAGGCGGCCAGCGAAGCGCGGGTCATCGAATCGCTCCAGCGCAAGGGCTATATCCCGCTGAAGGCCGAGCCGGACCGCGGCGCCGGCTTCGGCTCCCAGTTCCTGACCCTCGATCTCGGCCGCGGCAGCGCGCTGTCGAAGAACGATCTTGCCAACATCACCCGCGAGCTTGCGACCATGCTCGGCGCCGGCCAGAATCTGGACGCCTCGCTGCGCTTCCTGGTCGAGACGGCGACCAACCGCAAGGCGATCGCGGTGATGAGCAGGGTGCGCGAGAAGGTGCGCGGCGGCTCGGGTCTGGCCACGGCGCTGCAGGCGGAGCCGAAGAGCTTTCCCCGCCTCTATGTCAGCCTGGTCCAGGCGGGCGAGGCCGGCGGCAACCTGACCGACACGTTCGAGCGGCTGGCCGTCCTCTTGGAGCGCCAGCGCAGCCTGGCCGCCACCGTGCAATCGGCGATGGTCTATCCGATCCTGCTGCTGATCGTCGCGACCGGGTCGATCACCCTGCTGCTGACCAAGGTGCTGCCGCAATTCGTGCCGCTGTTCGAGGAGAACGGCGCGCAATTGCCGTTCGCCACCAAGCTGCTGATCGCCATCGGCGATGCTGTCGGCAATTACGGGCTGTGGTTCGTCCTGGCGCTGCTGATCCTGGGCTTTGGCTGGCGGCAGGCGCTGAAGGACAGACGGGTCAAGCGCTGGTCAGATGGGATGCTCCTGAAGGTGCCGGTCGTCGGCTCGCTGATCCGCGAGACGCTGGCGGCACGCTTCAGCCGCACGCTGGGCACGCTGCTGCTGAACGGCGTGTCGCTGATCAGCGCGCTGGGTATCGCGCGCGAAACGCTGGGCAACCTCGCCGCCGTGGACGCAGTCGAATGGTCGATCACCCGGGCGCGCAGCGGCGCCGGCGTCTCCCAGCCGCTGAACGAACGCAAGGTCTTCCCGCCGCGCATGATCCATCTGATCCGGCTGGGCGAGGAGACCGCGCAACTGGGCCAGATGGCGTTGAAGACCGCGGAAATCCATGAGGAGCAGACGCGCATCTCGGTGCAGCGGATGGTCTCGCTGCTGGTGCCGGTCATCACCATCGTCATGGGTCTGGCCGTCGCCTTCATCATCGGCGCGATCATGCTCGCCATGCTGAGCCTCAATGATCTCGCCGGCTAAAACCCGGCACCCGGCCGGCTTCACGCTGATCGAGCTGGTCGCCGCGATCACGATAGCCGGGCTGATCGCCACGATGCTCGTGATGCATGGCAGGCCGCGCAGCGCCGCGCTGGAGGAGAACGGGACGGCATCCGAGCTGGCCGGCGGGCTGCGCGAGGCGCGGGCGCGGGCGATCGTGCAGAACCGGCAGGTGTCGCTGATGCTCGATATCGCCAATCACCAGTGGAAGATCGACAATCAGCCCTTCCACAAGGTGCCGCCGCAATTCCGCATGGCGGTCCTGACGGTGCAGGGCGAGGCGCGCGGCAATCTGGCGGCCATCGTATTCGAACCCGACGGCAGCTCCACCGGCGGGCAGATCGGCTTCGACGACGGCCTGCGGAAATTCTCCGTCAATGTCGATTGGCTGACCGGCATGGTCAGGGTCGCCAAGGAATGACCGGCCGCTCGTCACGCCAGCGCGGCTTCACCCTGATCGAGGTGATGGTGGCCTTCATCATCGCGTCGCTGGCGCTGGGTCTGCTGTTCCAGGCGGCGAGCAGCAGCGGCACCGCCGCGCACCAGGCCGGCTATTACGAGGAGGCTGTGTCCCGGGCCAAATCGCACATGGCGATGGTGGGCCGCGAGACCGACATCAGCCCAGGCGAACGCGAGGGAGACGACGGCAGCGGCTTTCGCTGGCGGGTGAAGATCACCCCATCCGCCGCCGCACAGCCGCCGCAGGGCAGCGCACCGGAAAACCGCCTCGTCCTCTACAATGTCGAGGTCTCGGTCTCGTGGTCGGACAGCGGGCGTCCCTACAGCGTGGTGCTGCATACGCAGCGCACCGGAACCCAGCAGGGGGCGGGCAATGGCTAGCCGCCGGCGCCTTTCCCAAGGCGGCTTCACGCTGCTGGAAATGGTCGTCGTCGTGACGATCATGGGCTTCCTGATGGTGGGCCTGACCGAGGGCAGCCGTTTCGGCTTCAGGGCCTGGAAGCACCAGTCCGACATGATCGCCGACCACGACCAGTTCGATGCCGTGGACCGCACGCTGCGCCAGCTGCTGACCCATGTGGAGATGCGGCCCGGCACCGAGCCCGGCACCTTGTCGTTCACCGGCACATTGCCCGCCGCCGTCGCGCTGGGCACGCGGCGCGCCGATATGGACCTGGGTGTCGACCCCGATCACCAGCTGGTCCTGCGCTGGGTGCCGCACCGGCACGAAACCCCGCTGGGCAACCCGGAAAAGCCGGTGACGACCGTCCTCTTGCGCAATGTCGGGCGGATGGGTATCGGCTATTTCGAGGGTGCCGACCCGAACGGCGGCCAGCCGGGCTGGAACGACCAGGTGAATGCCGGCGAAACACCCAAGCTGATCAAGCTGACGCTTGAATTTCCGCCTGGCGACCGGCGCCACTGGCCGGCGATAGTCATCGCCCCCGCGGCGCTGGGGCCGGAAGACGAGACCCAGCCCGGCCAGGCGCAATAACGATAAAGGACTTCGACATGACCCAATCCCTGCAACTGAACGGCGGCGTCGCCGTGGTGACCGGCGCGGCGAGCGGCATCGGCACCGGTCTGGCGCGCAAGGCGCTGTCGCTCGGCATGCGGGTGGTGCTGGCCGACGTCCAGGCCGACGCGCTGAATGCTTTCGCCGCGACCTTGGGGGGTGAAGTCGTTGCCGTGCCGACCGATGTCTCCGATCCGGATTCGGTCGAGGCCCTCGCCGAGCGCGCCTATGCCGAATTCGGCCAGGTCGACCTGCTGTTCAACAATGCCGGCGTGATGGCGACCGGCTTCAGCTGGGAGATCGAGCCCAACCGCTGGGAACGCAGCATCAACGTCAATTTCTATGGCGTGCTGCATGGCCTGCGCAGCTTCGTACCGCGCCTGCTGAAGGCCGGGCGGCCGGCCCATATTGTCAACACCTCGTCGGTCGGCGGCTTCATGGCCAGCCCGATGATGGCCCCCTATTCGGTGACCAAGTACGCCGTCCTGGCGCTGACAGAATCGCTGCGCGGCGAGCTGGAGATGCTGAAGGCACCGGTCGGCGTCTCGCTGCTGGCGCCGGGGCCGGTGACCTCGGGCATCTTCAACGACCCGTTCGGCGCCGACATCCGCCCCGAGGTGCAGCAGTTCGTCGATTACCTGCGCGTGCTGCTGACCCAGCACGGCCTGTCGCCCGACGAATTCGCCGAACTGGTCTATGCAGGCATCGCCGACGGCGCCTTCTGGATCATCCCCCAGCCCCACGCCTTCGACGACGGCTTCCGCAAGCGGGTCGAGGACATTCTGGCCCGGCGGAACCCGACCGCGCAGATGTATTGAGGGTCAGCCCCAGGCCGCCGCGACGTCCTTGCTGGTCGTGATCGTGCACAGCTGCGCCAGCGAGTTCTTGATCACCGCCTCGGCATAATCGGCTGGGAAGCCGGCGGTGCAGTCGACCGGCAGGATGACGCGATAGCCGAGATTGACCGCCTCCAGGCACAGGCCGAAGACGCCGAGATTGATCGAGACGCCGGTGGCGACGATCGTTTTGACGCCGAGGTTGCGCAAGGTGATGTCGAGCGTGGTGCCCGAGAAGGGCGACACGCCGTGATAGCGCGACAGGACGAAGTCGCTGGAATCGGGACCGAGCGCGGGCACGACCTGGGTCTGGGGCGAGCCTTCCAATATCTGGTCCGGATCCTTCATCGCCCGCGTCAGCATCGGGCAGTTGGCGGCCGAGCCCCGGCGGTCGGCGCGGAACACGGCGTTGCAATGGACCACGGGAACATTCGCGGCGCGCGCGGCGTTCATCAGGGTTGCCAAATTGCCAACGACGCCGCCTTGCTCAATCGCAGCGACCAGGACATCGATCTTGCTCAAATCGCCGACCACGCCGCGCTGCATCTCCATGCTGAGCAGAGCGGTCGTTTTCGGGTCGACCCACTCCGGCAAGAACTTGCGCGCTGCGCCGAAATTCATTTCCATATCCCGCCTCCCCTTCGATTTTTCCCTCAACGCAATATCAGGAATCCGCTCCAGCGTAAGCCGGGACGGTCTCGATTGCGGAATTTTCGCCACAATCCTGGCGTCTTTATCCCTCTGATGGGCGGAATCCATACAAAAGCGAATGACGGGGCTGGAATTGTGAAGTTATTGTTACGATCGCCTTTGCCGGTTCGTCCGTAGGGTCATGCGCAATCGTCCGCCCTTTCGCTATCGCCGCCCAGCGGCTACAAGACGCCCGCCATGCGCGCCATCGATCTGAGCCGTTTTTCGCCGGTTTTGCGCGAATATTTCGCCTGGTGGACAAGCCAGATGCGCGATCTGCTGCCCGAGCGCACCCGCGCGGCGGAGACGGCGGCGAGCGAGATATTGATCATCGAATCCGACGCCGCCGGCTCCATGCTGACCGCGAGCATGCGGCGGGGCGACCGGCTCACCCCGCTAGGCCGCTTTCCGTCCGACCCTACCGGCCTCACCGCGCTGCGCAATGCCGCGGCGCTGGGCGGCAGGCCCATTCCCGTCTGGCTCACCCCGGCGTCGGTGATGCTGGAGAAGCAGCTGTCCTTCCCGCTGGCGGCTGAGCGGGAGCTCGGCCGCGTGCTGGCCTATGAGATGGATCGCGAGACACCGTTCGCGGCCGACGAGGTGTGGTGGAACTGGCATGTCGATACGCGTGACAAGGCGACAGGCCAACTCAGCCTCACGCTGTTCCTGCTGCCCAAGGCCAATGCCAGGGCAGTCGCCGCCGCGCTGAAAGATGCTGACCTCGAGCCCTCGGTGATCGACGCTGCCACCGTGACGGGCGCACGGCACCAGATCAGGCTGGATGACAGCGCCGTCCATCGTATCGTTCTGTCGGGCAAGACACGCGTGCTGGCCTATGCCTGCGCCGCCCTGGCGGTCCTCGCCATCATCACCCCCCTGGTCAAGCAGGCCGTCCTGCTGGGCC
>Ga0207694_10001593_pt1 | contig 19204 bp, 17 predicted proteins | sample KBSC34metaG_FD_184353 | JGI IMG/M metagenome (GOLD analysis project Ga0207694, IMG submission 184353) | Corn rhizosphere microbial communities from Kellogg Biological Station, Michigan, USA - KBS C3-4 metaG (SPAdes) (version 2) | ecosystem: Host-associated > Plants > Roots > Rhizosphere > Soil... | reverse complement strand
GGCGCGTACCATTAAAGACCCGGCTACGCGCAAGAAATTCGAGGAAAGCCGTTACCGGATTCAGGCCATGGCGATCCTGCACGAGATTCTTTACGAGTCGTCCAGCATTGCCGAAATCGATTTCGGAGACTACATCCGGAGGATGGTAGAACACCTGGTCCGCTCCTATGGCGCCGCCTCGCGGATCCGCACGGAAGTTCGCCTGGAGCCGCTGCATTGCCACCGGGATGTGGCACTGCCCTGCGGCTTAATTGTGAATGAATTACTGTCAAATGCGTTTAAATATGCTTTTCCTGGAGGTAAAACTGGGGGGATTCGGGTGGTGCTGCGGCGGGGAGCCCAGGGCAAGGTTCATCTTTTGGTGCGAGACAACGGGGTGGGGCTACCCCCGGGTTTGGACTGGAAAACCTCGCCCACGCTGGGATTGCGGCTAGTGCGCACATTAGCGCGGCAGATCGACGCGGACGTAAAAATCCGCGGACGCGAAGGGACTCTATTTTCCATTACCTTCCTCGACGGTCTTCCCATTTCCGTGGATTAGCATGGAAGAATATGAGGACGCTTGGCAGATAAAATTTTAATCGTTGAAGATGAGCATATTACCGCCGAGGACTTGGCGGAGATTCTCAAGGGCTTGCGCTACCAAGTTACCGCGGTAGTTTCTAGCGGCGCCGAGGCGATTGGCGAAGCGGAGCAGAATCCGCCGGACCTGGTGCTGATGGACATCCGCATCAAGGGCGAGATGGACGGCGCGGAAACGGCGCACATTCTTCGCGAGCGTTTCGACATTCCGGTGGTGTACCTGACGGCGCACGCGGACCGAGAAACTCTTGAACACGCCAAGCGGGCGCGGCCGCTGGGTTATATCGTCAAGCCGTTTCACGAGTCCGAGCTGCATGCCAGTGTGGAGATTGCGCTCTCGAAACACCGGCACGACCGTAGCGTCTTGAGCCGCGAGCGCCACGTGACGGATGTACTGGGCGCTTTAACTACCGCGATTATTTCCGTGGATGAGGCGGAAACGGTTCTGATGATGAACCGCGCGGGCGAGAACCTGACTGGTTGGAGCAGACAAGAAGCCCTGGGCGAGCCAGCAAGACGGGTGTTCCGCTTGGCGGATAACGATTTGCCGATCGCGGAGGCGCTGCAGCAGCGCTCCCTGGTGGAGATTCGCGACCGGTTTCTCATCACAAAAAACGGCGCCCGGAAACCGATTTCCGGGAACATCGCTCCGCTACGCGATTCGAGCGGGAGGCCGGGCGGAGCGGTGATTATGTTCGAGGCGGGGGCGGGCGGGCGCGAAGATCCGCACCTCATTTCGAAGACGCTGCTGGAGGGCCAGGCTAACGCTATCGAATTCGGGCGCTTCCATATCGTGGCGGCGTCGGAGCCGATGAAACAGGTGCTGTCCTTTGCGGTCCGCGTGGCGCGCAGTGAGGCCACTACCGTTTTGCTGGAGGGTGAGAGCGGGACTGGCAAAGACTTGATGGCACAGTTTCTGCATTATTCGAGCTATCGGCGCACCGGACCGTTCGTGGCTGTGAACTGCTCGGCCATTCCGGAGGCGCTGCTGGAAAGTGAATTATTTGGACGCGAGCCGGGGGCCTACACGGACGCGCGTACGCAGAAGAAAGGGTTACTGGAAGTCGCGCGCGGCGGCACCTTATTCCTGGACGAGGTGGGGGACTTGTCGCCTGGAGTGCAGGCGAAGTTCCTGCGGGTTCTGGAGCAACAATCCTTCCGCAGGCTGGGCGGGGTGCACGACATCGAAGTGGACCTGCGAGTGATCGCGGCCACCAATCGCGATCTATCGGGTGCGGTGCAGACGGGGGCGTTCCGGCTGGATCTATTTCACCGGCTGAGCGTAATTCAGATTGCGCCGCCGCCACTGCGCGACCATCCGGAAGATATTCTGCCGCTGGCGAATCACTTCGTGAGGCAGCATAACCTCCGCTACAAAGCCCATATTTCGGGGATTGCTCCGGCGACGGCGAAAATTTTGAGCGCTTATGACTGGCCGGGGAATGTGCGCGAGCTGCGCAACGTGATCGAACGAGCAATCTTGCTGGAGGAAAGTTACATACTGCAGCCGGGGAGTATTCAGTTTGCATCGAGGCGCGGGCCGGGGCTGGAGCGGTCCACGACGGAACAGGCTGCGCCGCGCGCGGATCTGTCGTTGAAAAACTCGGAGCGGAACTTGATTGTGCAGGCGCTGGAGAAGACTGGTGGGAATAAAACGAAAGCCGCGGCGTTGCTGGGGATCAGCCGCGATGTGCTGCGGTACCGGATGAAGCAGTTGAAGCTGCTTTGACGTGGCCGCTTGCTGGCGCGCGCGGTTCTGTGCGGGGGTGGCTGAGCCAGCGCTGCCACCAGGCTAGCTTTGGGGGAGTGAAGCGGGTTCGCCAATAGGTATGGAAGGCGTGGGTTCGCTCGGACAGTAGCTTTTGGATGGCGGCTACGGCGCGCGGGTCGTCACGGAGAAGGTCGATGGTGGTGACGCAATCGTTGATAGCTCCCAGGCGGTCTTGCAGACCTTTGAGTGCTTTCGCACCGCGTGCCATTTCACTCCCGTAGAATCGCTCGAATCGCTCCAGGGTGTAGCGGAAGCGCTTCGAGCGGAGGCGGAAGCGGTGAAGAGTCTGGTAGCTGGAACCGGGGGCCACCGCTGCGCCGCCGGTTTGAAAAAAGTCCGCGGCGAGTGCTGGCAAGCGGGTGGCGATCTGCCAGGCCCGGTGGGGTGGGTGGGCGGCGGCGCTTAGGGCGCGATGGTGTCTCCGGCGCTCTTTCTTGAGGCTACGGTGCAGTTTCCATGCGGCGTCCGCACGCGCCGTTTTTAGTTTCGCTACGGAGGGGCTTGCGGTGAGGCCGCACTCTTCCAGAAGCTCCAGCGCGATGTCGCAATTCCGGACGTCGCCGCAGTGCTCCATTATTTTGTGCAGGCGGCGGCGTAACTTTTTCACCGGGGTGGGATCCAGCAAGTCGCGAAAAATCCGGAAACATTGGGTGAGGCGGCGGATGGAGACGCGCAGGTCGTGAATGGCGTCGGGATCGTCAGAATGTTTCGTGGCGTGGCGCAAATTGGTTTTAAAGTGCCGCAGACAGGTGCGCGTTTCGCGGCGCGCATACTTTGAAATGGGGGGCGGTTTCATCGTTTGACACGTACCTGGAGCGGCAGGCCGTAGGTCTCGCGGAAGACGCCGGACACTTGCTCCGCGTGCCATTGCTCGACGTCCAGATCGCGCTTCGACTGTAGCTGGAGTTCCACTGCTTTATCCAGGGTTGTCACGTGCACGTCTTCGACCAACTGTTCCTGGCTTTGATCAAGGGCGACGGCGATGCGCAGGAGCGGGGCCAGCAGCACCACGGCGCGGCGGCCTTCGGCGTCCAGCGACTGGAATTCCACATGGGTGGGCTGGGGCATGGACTTGCGGTGATAGCGGCAGAGGTTGGCGATGACCAGGCGCTCCCAGTCAGAAAAACCTGCTAAATCCGAATTCGCCACCAGGTAGAGCGAGTGCTTGTGGTGGCGGGATTCGTTTACCCAGTGGCCGATGTTATAGAGATAAGCCGCGGCTTCTAGCAACTGGCCGTCCAAGGCCGGCAAGGCATGCAGGGATCGCAACTGTTCGAACAGAGTACCGGCGAACTGGGCCACCTTGCGCACGTGGGGGGCCGAGAGTCCATAACGGCGGGAGAGCGCGACGACAACGCGGCGGCGGTCGGGATTGAGGCGCGCTTGGGCGAGGCCTACTTTGCGATGAGCCAGGTCAGCGATGATTCCTTCGCGCACGCCGGCTGTCGAATAATAGAGGCGCGGGAGCTGAAAGCCTTCGATGATCTCGCGGAGAACGGCTGCGCCGGCTACGATGATCTCGGCGCGGCGGGGACCAATGCCGGTGATGCTGCGGCGGCTCTCTAGTGAAATGGTGCTGACTTCTTCATACAAGCGGCGGATCTGGGCGGCGGTGGCGGGGAGACGGTCGGCTACATCACGCCGGGAACGGCGGACGTGGTTGACGGCGCAGACTACGGCGGCGGCGGTGGACGAGGTGGCCACCATGCGATCGATCTTGGCGGGGCCAAAGCGGGCGACGGGTCCGGCGACGCGTTCCTGAATATATTTGCGCATGCGGACTAGCTCATGGGGATCGGCGGGGTCGTTCTTCAAAAACATTTCGGTGAGGCGGACGGCTCCCAGGGGTTTCGAGAAAGAGTCGACGATGTGGCCGGCGTCGCTCAAGATCAGCTCCGCGCTGCCGCCGCCGATGTCGGTGACCAGCAGGCGCTGCTTGAGATGGGGCCACTGGCTTTGCAGGCCCAGGTGTACCAGACGCGCTTCTTCCAAGCCGGAAATCACTTCGACGGGGGAACCCAAAATGGTGGAGGCGCGCGCCAGGAATTCGGGCTGATTGCGGGCGTCGCGCAGGGCAGCGGTACCGACTACGCGCACGGCCAGGACGTCCAGCCTGCGATAGGTCGCGGCCATTCCGGCTAGGACCTCGCACGCTAGATTCATGGTGGCTTCGTTGAGACGGCCTTCGCGAAAGACGCTGGTGCCTAGGCGGACTACTTGGCGTTCCGAGGCGAGCACGGACATTTTGCCATTCAGGTCCACTTCGGCCGCTAGCATGCGGATGGAATTGCTGCCGATGTCGATGGCTGCGTATTGGGACATGAGTGCTTAGGGAGTCCGCTCCCTTTGGTCGCGGTTCTGTGCGGGCGCACTGGACGGTGCATGTGTGGGCGCACTGGGCGGCGCGAGTGTCCGCGCGCAGGACGGCGCATGTGCGGGGGCACCGAACCGCGCGCGGAGCAAGCGGACGTGGGCCGATTTTTGTAACACGACGTTAACCAAGACCAGGGGCTCTCTCGTTTATGATATAGGGGCTGATGCAGGTTTTCCTACAAAATCGTTGTCCGGGGCGTTTGATTGTGGTGGAGGGAATCGATGGCTCCGGTAAGTCAACGCAGATTTCACTGCTTTCACAATGGCTTCGCCGGCGCGGATACGCGGTGACGTTTAGCGAGTGGAATTCTTCTCCGCTGGTGCGTGAGACTACGCGGCGCGGCAAGAAGAAAGAAATGTTCACGCCGACGTCGTTCAGCTTGATCCACGCTACGGATTTCGCGGACCGACTGGAACACTATATTGTCCCGCTTCTCAAAGCGGGCGCGGTGGTGTGCGCGGATCGCTACGCTTACACAGCATTTGCCCGCGACGTGGTGCGTGGCGTGGACCGGTCCTGGGTGCGCAATTTATATCGCTTCGCCATCAAGCCGTCGCTGGCTTTCTACTTTAAAGTTCCACTGGATGTGGCGTTGGGGCGCATTTTGGGCGGACGCGACGCGTTGAAATATTATGAGGCTGGTATGGATCTGGGGCTCAGCCGGAATATCGAGGAGAGCTTTCGGATTTTCCAGGGGCGGATTCTGGAAGAGTACGAGTCCATGATCGAGGAAATGGGCTTCCACGTGATTGACGCGACCAAGTCCATCGAAACTCAGCAAAAGGAAATGCGGCGGATTGTGGTGCAGGAATTTGGGCGGACGCGTCCGCCGGGCGTTTTAGGGACGGAGGTCCGGGTTGCGGAATTACAAGGGTAGGCCGCCGCTATCGTATTACCGGACAGCGTTGCCGGGTGTCGATTATTCGGAACTGCAAGGCAAGCTGATCGTCATCGAAGGGCCGGATGCGGTGGGTCGCAGCACGCAAGTCCGGCGGCTGAAGCCGTGGCTGGAGGAATTCGGGCACGCGGTTCTGGATACGGGCATGGCGCGGTCGGCGCTGGCGGGCAAGGGCATCAAGGAAGCCAAGGCGGGAAATACGCTGGGTCCGATCACGATGACTTTGTACTACGCGACGGACTTTGCAGATCGCCTGGAGAATGAGATCATCCCGGCGCTGCGGGCGGGGTTCGTGGTGCTGACGGACCGCTACATTTTTTCGATCATGGCGCGTGCGATCGCCCGCGGGGAGAATCGCACATGGATCGAGCGCACGGCGGGGTTCGCGCTGGTGCCGCACTTAGTGTTGTATATGCGTGCGGAGGTGAAGGATCTGATTTCACGTGTGGTGGTGGGACGCGGGGCTTTCGATTACTGGGAGAGCGGGCTCGACCTCCACATCGGCAAAGACATGTATGAGAGCTTTGTGCGCTACCAGTCCAGCCTGATTCAGGTGTTCGACGACATGGCCGATCCTTATGGTTTCCACGTGATCAACGCGTCGCAACCGGTGGACCGGGTGTTTGAGTCGATCAAAAAAGCGATCTCCACGGTGGTGGAGATGGACGCACCGGCGAAGGCGCGTGTGAAGCGTAAAACAGCGCGGCCCGTGGCCAAAGTCGCCGCTCGTTAAGAGCCGTGATCGCAACTCAAAAGGAACGGACGCAGTTCGGCAGGAGCCGGCGCGAGATGGTGAGTCGTGCGGCGCAGGCGGATTTGCGAGCGAAGGAGCGGCGCTTCGATCCGATCGATATCTTGCGCGCTGCGGCGGAGGGGCGGGTTCGGCAGCTTCTTCCTATTAAATACGCGCGGATGAAGGTCTCGCCGTTCGCGTTCTTTCGCGGCGCGGTTTCGATCATGGCGGCGGATCTGGGACGGTTGCCGCATTCGGGGCTGACGGTGCAGTTGTGCGGAGACGCGCATGTGCAGAACCTGGGATCGTTCGCGGCGCCGGACGGGGCGCTGGTTTTCGATCTGAACGACTTCGACGAAACCATTCGCGGGCCGTGGGACTGGGACGTGAAGCGGATGGCAGCTAGCATTGTGCTGGCGGGAGGCGAGAGCGGGCACGCGCGGCCGCGATGCAAAGACGCTGCGGAGATGTTTGCCGAGAGCTACTGCCGCTCGATTCGGGAATTCGCGAATCTGCCGATTTTGCAAGTGGCGCGGCGGCAGATTCACAGGCAGCAGCGTATCCGTCCGATTCACGCGGCGTTAAGGCAATCGGAACGCGCGCGGCCCTCGGATCTGCTCCAGAAGTTTACGGAGGATCACGGGGGACAACCGCGTTTGCGGGATGTTCGACCGGGGTTCTGGCGGGTGCGCGGAAAGATAGCCCGGGAGGTGCTGGATTCTCTCGCGTCGTATCGCGAAATTTTGTCGCCGGACCGGCGGCATTTATTCGATCTTTTCCGGCCTGTCGACGTGGGTTTCAAAGTGGTAGGCACAGGGAGTGTGGGTCTGCGTGATTATGTGGTGCTGTTTGAAGGGAACGGGGCGCTGGATCCGATGTTTCTGCAGATCAAACAGGAAATGCCGTCGGCGTATGCGCAGTGGCTGCCGGATTTGGTTTATCCGCATCAGGGGCGGCGCGCGGCGGAGGGGCAGCGGGCGGTGCAGCCAATCTCAGACCTGTTGTTGGGTTGGACTTCTATCGGGGAGCATCAGTATCTGGTCAGGCAGCTCAACGATCATAAGGGCAGCATCGATTTACAGAAATTGCGCGGTGACGGTCTGGAGAGTTTGGCGCAGGTGGCGGGTGAACTACTGGCGCGGGGGCACGCGCGGTCGGGAGATGCTTGTGAAATTTCTGGCTACTGCGGGGCTGGCAGCAAGGTGATCCGGGCGCTGCGCGATTTCGCGGGCCAGTATGCTGATCAGACCGATTCCGACTACGCCGCTTTCCTGGGGGCAATCAAAAAAGGGCAAATTAAGACCGCCGAACCCGGCGGGTAGCCCGGAGCTTGTCAACGCAATCAGGCGTTGACGGCGTTCATCACGGTGGGAGCCTGATTCAATACCGTAGGCGCGGGAGAACCGCCCTGCGACAGAAAATCCAGAACGCTGCCCGTGAAATTGGTCGCGCCGAATTGTGAGACCGGGACGCCGGAAAGAACATTCATGAAGGCGTTCGCGTATTGGGTTCCCATCGCCACCGGGTCGATCCCTTCGCCCATGGACGGATACGCCGTGAGGCGCTGCTGCACCATGGAAACAAAGTTGTCGGTGATCGCCGTGGCGCCGCCGTTGGCCCAACTCTGCGTGCCATTGATGAAACCATACATATCGGAAACCGACTGCCCGATGAACTTTTGCATATAGGAGTCCATCGAGTCTGCCTGGAAGGGGCTCATGCCGCTGGTGGGCGTGACGGTTACGTACTGATCGGGCGCGGGCGTGAAATAGGGCGCGGTCGAGGAGATAGTGTAGCCCGGCGTCTCTTGCGGTGCTTCGTTCGTGTTCGGCGCTGAAGCGGCGGTGGACACTACCGGGGCTGGCGCGGACGGCGCAGCAGCCGGGGTTGTCGTCGACGCGGCACCGAGAAAATACTGGAGGAAGATGTCCTGCTGGGCCGCCGGACTGGCGGACGAATCCTCGCCGACGGTTGCGAACTGGTCAGCGAAGGAGATGGTGGCGGCCGAGGTATTCGCGGTGCCGGTTGGGGGCAGCTCGGCGGGGGTCGGCATCGCCACGGGGTTGGTTATTTTGATCATGATCTTTGACTCCGGCGAAGAGAATGCAATCTCGGGGCCATTCTAGTTAGGCGTTTAGAAGCGGACGGCTGGGGGCTATTGCGAGTCCGGATTTTGGCGGATCGTCAAAATTCCGCCGCTAGAAAGCGCGGTCAGCGCGGCAAAACCTTGGATGTTAAGGGGCGCGCGTTGGTTGTCGAATTGCATTCAGCAGCGGTGGAGTGATTCGTGTCTTCGCCCACAACTGTTCCTACCGAACTGACAACCGCTAACAGCGAAACCACCCCGCGAACTCCCGTGGACCGCTGGATTCTCGGCGGGATTGCCATCGCGCTGATGACCGTCATCGCTGGTGTCGCCTCTACCGGAGTCAACCTCCGCTACTTCCTGCAGCCCACGGCGGCGTGGATTGTTCTGGGAGGAACTCTGGGAGTCACGCTGATTACGACGCCGCGGAGCGCGCTGCTTCATGCGGTTCAGCGGGTATTTGGACTGCTCCGCCAGCCTGCCACCAACCGTGAAGAACTGGTGGACGAAATCGTGTCCTGCGTGAGGACTGCCCGCGTGCAGGGGATGCTGGCAGTGGAGCCAAGAGTCGGGCAGATCGGGAATGCATTCCTGCGGGAGATGCTGGGGCTCGCGATTGATGTGAAGACTCGTGGTGAATTTCAAAGCACCCTCGAAACCAAGCTGCGCTTGCGCGAGCGGCAGGGCGATGCGGACGCCAAAGTCCTGGAGGTAGCGGGGGGATTCGCGCCGGCAATCGGCGTGATTGGCACTGTGGTGGGGTTGATTGACGTGCTCCGCCAGTTCTCGAACATGAATTCGGTGGCCTTCGGAATCGGAACCGCTTTTGTCTCGACCATGTATGGGCTGGCGCTGGCGAACCTGATCCTGCTTCCCGCGGCGCACCGCATTCGGGCGAGCGTGGCGGAGGCGTTCGAGATCGAGGAAATGATCGTCGAAGGCGGGCTGTGCCTGATCGACGGAACGCATCCTTCGCTGGTTCGCGAGCGGCTGAACTGCTTCCTGCGCCAGGCGCCCAGCAAATGAAACCGGCGTATTATCAGAACCAACACGGCGGCCGTGATCGCTGGATGGTGAGCTATCTAGACGTCTTAACCATCCTGCTGATTTTGTTTGTGGCGATGGCGGCGCAGACGCTACAAAGCTCGCAGAAGAAGCTGGCTCCCGTGGAACCGGTTGCGAAAACACCCGTGGTAGAAGGGCCCAGCGCTGCGATGGCCGCAATTCAGAAGGAGCTGGAGCAGACACACCTGGATGTTCAAGTCGATTCGCGCGGAGTAGTCGTGAGCCTTCCGCAGGCGCTGCTGTTTCAACCCGGCGAAGACAAGATTAATGCCGATGCGCTGACGACGGTGAAGTCGATTGGCGACGTGCTGAGCAAGATCCCCAATAACGCAACTCTAGTGGGGCACACGGACGCGACTCCGATTCATAACCGCCGCTTCACGAACAACTGGGAACTGGCGGCGGCGCGGGGGCTGCGTCTTCTAGAGTTGCTCAGCAGCCGTTATGGGATCGAAGAATCGAGGCTCTCGGTCGCGAGCTTTGGCGCACGCGATCCGCGGAGCTCGAACGACACTCCGGACGGCCGCGCTAGCAACCGCCGGGTGGAAATTGTGATTCTGGATAACTACGCGCGCAAGCCGTAGTAGTTCGCGGTCGAAGTGATGTCCGGGCCGTGCTCACTGCGCAGCAGACTCAGCAGATCCAGCGGCCGCGTGGGATTCGACGGCAATCCGAGTGCGGAGGGATTCGTTACCTTGCGCAGGCGGCCGGACTCCACGACATAGTTCTGATTGTCGGCGCCTTGCAGCAACTCCCCTTCTCTGGCTCCGACTTCGGCGCTCAGGCGATCAAAGGATGTTCCGTAACCATCCATGATTCCAGTATCGAAGCCTTGCAGGCCGCCGGTCGGCATCTGATTGCGATGGATCCTCCACAGCAGTTCTTCGCGCGCGGCGACGGCGCCATCCCAGCTCAAGCTTTCGGCCATCGCGCGTCCATTCTGGGCGAGGCGCTGCCGGAGTTCTGGTATACGAGCTAGCCCATCGAGCGCAATGACGAAGTCCGAAACCACGCGCGGACGGGCGACGATCGCGGTGTGGCCGTCGATCGCATAGCCTTCGGTGCCGTAGGGCGTGGTGATCACAGCGGTGCCGCAGGCCATGGCTTCGATGGGCGGCAGCGGGAAGCTTTCATACCAGGAGGGGCACAGCGCGATATCGCTTTCCGCGTAGAGGCGGCTCAAGTCATCGTGGTTGAGCGTTCCGTGAAACTTGTACGGAGCGAGTTCATTGTCGGGCGCGAAAACCGGGTGCTGGAAGCCGTAGACGTGCCAGGTGATCTTGTTCGGATAACGCCGCATCAACTCTCCCATGGCGGGGACCGCGTCTTGGAAACCTTTCCACTTCTCGGGGCGGCAATAGGTGACCACGCGGATCACGCCGTCCTGCGCGCTCAACTTCGGGCGCGGGCGGAACTTGGCGGTGTCGACTCCGTTTTGGACCACGGGAACGATTTCGTTAAAGCGGCGGCGGAACTCGCCGGCCAGCCAGGTCGAATTCGCGATGCGGTACATCGGCATCTGGAAGGTATTGCGGCACAGCATCTTGATCAACGGATTGCCCTGCAGGCCCGAGGAAGGGTTGGCATCCGAAGCGAAAAATACTTCGTCGTAATGCTGCGGGAAGTGCACTGGCTTGCCTTTTCCGGATTGCCAGGCTGGAATGATGCTTTCCCAATTCGCCGCGATGATCAGGTCGGCTTGCGGGATGGCGGGTGTGAGCAGGTGCGTATACGCCAGGAAGAAGCGCAGCTCGCCGAGAAAATCGCGAGGCGTCTTGTCGAGAAAATGATACGGCAGAGATTCGCGGCGGGCTTCGGCGTCGTAATGGATTGGTACTTTGAAATCGAGTCCGGGGAATGGCTCGTCTTCCAACCACATGAACTTCGGCCAGGTAGTGAGGGAGACTTCATGCCCCTGCACCTGAAAGCGGCGTGCGTATTCGAGGGTGTTGGCGGCGCTACCGGTGCGGACTCGCGCGGTGGGGCCTAGGAGAAAACTCATGGATAGATGCTGCGGCGCGTGTACGGCAGGAGCCTGGACGTTCTTGACGACAGCCTTGGGCACGGCGGAAGTTCCTTTTTCGACGCCAATCACTACCGTGAAGCCGTTGCCGACTTTGTCATCGGTGTCCTGAACGTGGAGGATGTTCCAACCCAACCAGTGAATCAGCTCGACAAAGTCTTCGGTGATCCACACCGAACAGTGGTCGACATTGGGGTCCGGATAGTTGCCGGTTTCGTGGCGTTCGATCAACTCGGCTAGGGTAGAGCGCGGACGCTCCTTATCGAAAGTGCGCTCCTTGTGTGGCGCGATGATGTAGAGGTAGCCGCCGGGCTTGACCACGCGGTACCACTCACGGAGTGCTTTGATGGGGTCCGGAAAATGCTCGATCACATGCGAGCTGACGACGAAATCCACGCTGTTGTCTTCGAGTGGCAACTGATCGCCGGGCGACACGATGTCTACCGGGAGAGCCTCTCCACACAGCTTGACCTCTTCCTGCTTGAAGCTGGTCAGCTCATTGGTGAAATCGACGTTGCGGGTTTTCAGACCAAACGAGTTGTGCGCGGAGCCGCCGATTTCAATCCCTTCGAGTCCGTCGAGCAACTGGTGAGCAAGTGCACTTTCCTTGAATTTCATAGTGTCAGCAATCCGTCCTTTGTGAACTGTAATAGGGTGTGGGCATCAGCTGTAGTACGAAAATTTCTGGCTGGCGCGGTAAAACGCTTCTTCCTCTGGCGGGACGATTCTGTCCGTGTACCAGGGCAAATGCCGGCAGGTGTATTTTCCGCCGACTCTAACGCCCTTCAAATGGTCGGCGGGATCGAAGAATTTCTTGTTGTATACGGCGAAGGTCGTGTCGACAGCGGCACTGTAGACCTCATCGCTGGTGCTGGTGAAGCCCACGGGATTCTTCCAGAACTGGGCTTCCCATTCCCAAATTTGGTAATCCGCGGCGCCGATGCGGAACTTTTCGTGGCGCATCTTGGACCAGTCGGATATGTTGAGAGCCAGTCCAGCTTTGCCTACGCGGTGTTTCTCGGTGAGCGAGATCAGCTCGTAGACGAAATCGTCCGGCAAGGAAGGATTCAGCTCCAGGTCGGGGTCGGTGATGCAGAAGTGATCCGGCAGCGAGAGCAGATTCTTCGGGTCCAGGAATAGGTTGTGCGGGCCTTTGTTCTCTTCCAGGCGGATCACGGAAAGGTCCGGGCTGCTCTGCGACAGATAGTCGAGCAGCGGCGGGAAGGTCGAAGCGTTGTCGATGGCAATGATTTCCTCAAAACCATAGCGGCGTAGTTGCGAAACCATGCTCTTCAAATACGTGACCGAATTGAAAATAGGAATCAGAACGGGGATGCGCTTCTGGAAGTGAGCGCCTAGCGATGAAGACGGCTTGGTACGGACGCTGGCGGCCGTCTGCTGGGGTGCGGGCGAAGTCATGCAGGAGCGCAACGGGGACTTTGCGTCGAACAACTCCGACGCGATCCGCGATATCAAGGCGGCCTTCACGAACAAGATGTTGAATTGGTGATCCCCGTACTCGCGATCACGGGCGACCGGAACAAAGCCTTTCGCGATCAGCTCGCGAGTGATGTAAGCGCTGTCCTTCTGTTCTTTCCAGAACTCGAAGTTCTCGACTTCGATCAGGACGGCCACTGAGCTCGCCAGGGCCTTTTCGGCGCCTTGCAAAACCTTGTCGGCCGCGCCTTCGACGTCGATCCAGAGAACCATGCGTTGTTCCGCTACGTCGAAGCCTTCGTCGACCAGGAATGCGTCAAGAGTGGTCGCGTCCACATTGAATTCTTCATAGACGGCGTCCTCATTGCGGAGCAGCAGCGATGTTTTGCCGGTGGTCTTCGGCTCATTAATTTGACCCGGCAGCACCACGCCTTTGTCGTAATATCGCGACAACGTTCGCGGCGCGTACATCTTCACCGAGCCCACGGAGTCAGAGACGGCACGGTTCAGATAGGTTACGCCGGCCGCCGAAACATTCGCCTTGTTGAGTGCAAATATCTCGGGGTTGGCTTCGAACGAATAGACCAAGAGCCTGGGGAACCTTTGTTTCGCGGCGACGGCGCAGGCTCCATCGAAGGCTCCGATGTCGAAGAAGACGGTGGGGCGAAGGCGCCCCAGGACATCCCACAGAAGAGATGTCAATCTTCCGTTGCCGGCCGGGCCTTCTTCGCCGCGGTCGAGCACGTTCAGATTGGCCATCAATAAGTAATCGATCGCCAGCTTATTGTTCTGCGTCTCGGTCGTCATGCCTTGCTCCTAGACGTGGCCCTGGGCAATGTCCTTTAGCATCTGCTCGACCATCAAATCCCCTATCGCACGGCGCAACTGCGCGTTTTCTTTTTGCAGCTTGTTCAGTTGATCCAAGTCGGGGCCCGCCAGGGAAGGCGGCGCGGCCGGAGTAAATCTCTGCGGATTCGCCCACGCAGGCTGCAGCGGGGACACAGACCTTTTCGCGACGCTAGCTACCGCGTTCAACTGCGGAGCGTTGCCCTTGGCCACTCCGACCACAACGGTAAAGCCGTTGCCGACCTTGTCGTCGGTGTCCTGGACATGGAGTATGTTCCAGCCCAACCAGTGAATCAGTTCGACGAAATCTTCCGTGATCCAAACCGAGCAGTGTTCGTTGAAGGTTTCCGGCTGTTTGCCGGTCTCATGCCGCTCGATCAGCTCGGCCAGCGTGGTGCGGGGACGTTCCTTGTCGAAGGTGCGCTCTTTATGCGGCGCGATGATGTAGAGGTAACCGCCGGGTTTGACCACGCGATACCACTCGCGGAGCGCCTTGATAGGGTCCGGGAAATGCTCGATGACATGCGAGCTGATCACGAAATCGACGCTGTTGTCTTCGAGCGGCAGCTGGTCACCAGGCGACACGATGTCCACAGGCAGAGACGTTCCACACAGCTTGATCTCTTCCTGTTTGAAGCAGGTCAACTCGTTGGTGTTGTCGACGTTGCGCGTCTTCAGGCCGAATGAGTTGTGCGCGGACCCGCCAATTTCAAGCCCTTCGAGTCCGTCGAGCAGCTTGTGAGCCAGTGCGCTTTCCTTGAATTTCATAGTTGGTTTCCTTTTTAGCTAAATGAGAACGGGTGACACTTCCTCGGCTTGGGCAGCGCAGGAGTGGTCCCCTGCGAATACTTGCTCCCACAGTTCGACGTTCTTTTCGATATTGCGATGCGTCAACACCCAATCGCGCTGTTCGCGATACAACTTGGTCCGATCCGCTTGCAGGACTTCTTCCAACTTCCGTTTCCATGACTCGCGGTTATTCTTTGCGGTGATCGGTACTTCAGTGGAGTACGGCACCACGTGCGACGCCAGTGTGACCGCACCCGACATTGCGTATTCGTAGTATTTGATGCAGCTCTTGTGACGATTGAATTGGTCATCGAGCAAAGGCGCAATGCCGATATCCAGCTTCAAATCGCAGACCTTTTGCGGATGCTGTTCGAGCGGCACGTTGGGATGAAACTCGTAGCGTATACCGGACAATTTGTCCATGAAGTGCTTGATGGATCTGCCCATCGGCGTGTTGAATAGAGCCTGGCCCCAGCGGGCATCCAGCACAGCCATCAATTCTTCGAGACTCGATTCCTGGCAAATCCCCTGCAGCACGAACGTGAACGGAATCTTTTTCTGCACCTCGCGTATGGCATCCAACGCTACCGCCAAGTCAAGAAAGTGAGTGGGGCTTCCGGTCCACCCGATGCGCGCTTCCCCGCTTCTCGGTTCGACTGTCCATTCATCCGGATCTACGCTATTGGGAATTACCGTGACGTTGGGATTCCATGTGCGAAGATAGCTAGCCAGCGTGCCGGTCGTGGTGGTGACGACGTCCGCGGAGCGCAGCAGGAATTCATACAGCGGCAGCCGCGATTGCACGGCTTTATAGTTAAGGTTCTCGGGTGGAACCAGATCCAGAGCGTCATCGGTGTCGAAAACAATCCGGATGTTGTTTTTCTTGCACCATTCGACGACTTTCACCGCTTGCGGATAGTGCGCGCGATAGAGGACCAGTACGTCCGGCGCCTCGTATTCCGTTTGATTCGAGAGAATCTGGACCTTGTGCCCGCGTTGGGTCAGATATTTGGCAGGGATCGCGCCGCGCCATTTGTAGCAGCCGCTTTGCGTCTCCGTGAGTAGACAGATGTTCAAGCAGGTCTCTCCTCACTCTCGGCGTTGGTGCGCGCCCAGTTTGAAATGTAAGATTCGGCGGCAGTGTTTTCGAGCTCACGGTCGTTCAGATAGGTCCAGGCTTTCTTGCGCCGGTCTTTAAGGTTCTCCAGAATCTTGCAGTCTTTACGAACCTTCAGAAGGCGCTTGCGCTGCTCGGCAATCTGGACTTCCAGATTTTTACGCGCCGCCACCAAGGAAAGCTTTTCGCCACGGATGCGGAGTTGGAACGCCGCTAGGGCACGAAACTCGCTGGCTTCGACTAGAGGCCGCCCCAGCAGGTTCATCTCTGCATTCAACTGAGCAGCCGTCAGTGCGTTCTCGCGATGCAGCACTTCCGCCAGTTTGTTTTGAATAGTGGAAAGCTTTTCCTCTTCCGTGCGCATCTGCAGCTCACGCCATTCGAGAACCCGTTGGAGCGGAAACTGGAACGCCTTCATGAGAGTTCCTTGGCCAGCGTAAACAGGCGGCTGCGCGTCTCGTCGAGTGGCGCGTAAGCCTCAGAGTCCTGCCGCAAGAAGTCCAGAATTTGTGGACGGACGCGGATGCTGCGATCCAATATCGGATTGGCACCTTGCACATGTGCGCCTAACTGAATCAGGTCGGCCGATTGGTGATAAGTGGACAGGGCTTCACGGATACGGCGGTTCGCGGCCAGCTCTTCTTCTGTAATTACTTTGTTCGAAAGCCGGCTGACCGAGTTCAAAATATCGATGGCGGGATAGTGTCCGGACGAAGCTAAGTCTCTCGAGAGGATGAAGTGGCCGTCCAGAATGCCGCGGGCCGCGTCGCAAATTGGTTCGTTGAAGTCGTCACCCTCGACCAACACCGTGAAGAAGCCGGTGATCGATCCCGTTCCGAAATTGCCGGCGCGCTCAAACACCTTAGGGAGCAGCGCGAATACCGAAGGAGTGTAGCCCTTCTGGCTCGGCGGCTCGCCAGCGGCTAGCCCGATTTCACGCTGAGCCATTGCCAGGCGGGTAACGGAATCCATCACCAGTAACACGTCGGCGCCTTGATCGCGGAAATACTCTGCCGCTGCTAATGCCACATAGGCGGCGCGGATGCGCAGCGGCGCGGGACGGTCGGACGTTGCCACAACCACCACAGAACGCTTCATGCCTTCCGGTCCCAATTCGTTCTCGATAAATGCTTTGACTTCGCGATTGCGCTCGCCGATCAGGGCGATGACGCTGACTTGCGCCGAGTTCTTGCGCGACATGGCGCCGAGCAGAGTGCTCTTGCCGACGCCGCTGCCGCCGAAGAGTCCGATTCTCTGGCCTTTTCCGCAGGCCAGCAGGCTGTCGATGGAACGGACGCCGGTTACCAGGCGATCCGTGATGTGTTTTCTCTGAAGAGGATTGGGAGGAGGCGCGTAAAGCGGATAAGTGCTGGACGATTCTATCGGCGGACCACCATCCATGGGCTGCCCGAATCCATCGATAACCCGCCCCAATAGTCCCGGCCCAACCGCTAGCTGGGCGTCCTGCGAACGGGCAATCACGCGGCTACCCAATTGCAGACCATCAGGCTCATCGAGCGGCATCGCTAGAACGCGGCCGTTACGAAAGCCGATGACTTGCGTGCGAATACTGCGTCCGTTCGCGGACTGGATTTCGCAAAAATCCCCGATCGCTGCCGCTGGGCCTTGCGATTCGATCAATAATCCGACTGTCGCTGTGACTTGACCGCTCCACGGCAGTAGATCTATTTGGTCGAGATCGACCATGTAGGGAGCGAGCGCGACTTTTTCAGTAGAATCCATGATCATCGATTCGCCGGCAGCCGGCGCATGCGGTCCGCGAAACCACGTTCAATTTCACGAAGCTGCGACTCGATAGACGCATCCAAATTGCCGTGCGCGGTTTCGAAAATAACGTCACCGCACTGCATGGAAGAATCCGCCACCAGCTCGACTTTCTGTGAGTTGGAAAAACGTTCCAGGGCGTTCCGGATCGTGCCTTCCTGGTCCGGGTGCACACGAATGCGGCACAGTTCGCGGGATTGAAGCTTTTCGAGAGCCACTCGAATCAGGCCTTCGATCGATTCCGGCTCGAGTGTCAATTCGCGATGCAACACGCGGCGGGCGATGGAAATGGCAAGTTTGAGTAGATCTCCTTCAGCCTCCGCACGAATACGCGAGCGAAGAGAGGAAAGTGCCGCCAAACTTTTGCCAAGTTGGTCAAGAACCGGCTGCATTTCGGCTTTGGCCTGTTGTTGCCCGACGTTTTTTCCCTCAGAGAAGCCGCGTTGATAGGCTTCCTGCTCGATGCGCTCGCGGTCCTGCTGCGACAACCGATCCTCTGGAGGGGCGGGCGGTTCCGAAGGAACGTCCTGCACTCCAATCGGATTCAGTTTTGCTTTTGGAGGGAGCGCAGTTGTGGTCGCACGCCAGGCGATGGGGGTGACCACTGCTTGCTCGGCGCCGCGCAGAATTCTAGACGACGTACTGGTCATCACCGCCGCCCCCCTTCAGACTCAGGACGCCCTCGGTTTCGAGTTGCCGGAGGACTGCAATCATGGCTTGCTGCGCCGCTTCCACTTCGCGGATTTTGACGGGGCCTAACGCTTCCATGTCTTCGAGCAACATGGCAGCGCCGCGTTGCGACATACCTTTCAACAGATGCTGCCGCAATTCCTCGTTGGTTCCCTTGAGGGCGGTGGTGAGCTGACGGCGGTCGGCGCGCGCCAGCAGTTCTTTGACGCCGTTAGCGTCGAGCGCCATCAGGTCGTCGAACACGAACATCTTCTGGCGAATAGAGTCCATCAGCTCAGAGTTCTGCTCGCCGATTTGACTGAGAATTTCGCTGCTGAGTTCGGTATCGAGCTGATTGAAGATTTCCGCGACGGCGCGAGGGCCGCCGGAGGGCTGGCGCTTCATCTCGCCCAACGATTTGAGTTTCTGGCCAATCACCGCCGAGATTTTTCCCACAACGATAGGCGAGATTTTGTCCAGTTTGGCGATACGAAGAGCGATATCGGGCCGCGCCGCCGGTTCCATCGAGGCCAGGACCCCGGCGGATTGCGTGGGGTCGAGCTGAGAAAGTACGATCGCCACCGTTTGCGGGTGCTCGCTTTTCACGAAGCGCGCTAAGAGTTGGGGCTCGACGTTTTGCAATTCCCGTGCGCTTCCCATTTCGCCGTGCGGGCCGGGCAGCTGGTCCAGATGTTTCTTGCTTCCTTCCGGCCCAAAGGCGCTGGTAAGAATCCGCTTTGCGTAAGCGATACCGCCGGGGCCAACACGAGCGAAGTCCGATGTCGCGTCACGAAACTCTTGCAGAACAGATTCCGCTTCCGCAGCCGTAACCGAAGAAAGATCTGCAATCGCGCCGCTGACGATCTGCACTTGTTCTTCACTGAGCTGCTTCAGCAACCCAGCCGACGCTTGATCGCCCAAAGCAATCAGAAGAACGGCCGCTTTTTGTGCGCCGGTGAGGGTCCCGGAGCCGCTAGGAGTCGCCATCAGGAACTAGACCTGCCCTTCTTTGAGCCAACCACGCAGCAC
>Ga0207694_10001592_pt1 | contig 19205 bp, 23 predicted proteins | sample KBSC34metaG_FD_184353 | JGI IMG/M metagenome (GOLD analysis project Ga0207694, IMG submission 184353) | Corn rhizosphere microbial communities from Kellogg Biological Station, Michigan, USA - KBS C3-4 metaG (SPAdes) (version 2) | ecosystem: Host-associated > Plants > Roots > Rhizosphere > Soil... | reverse complement strand
GACCTCGCTGTACTTGATACCCGTCTGAGCGCTGCCCGCGGTCTAGAGACCGCATTGACGCGATTTACTTGGGCCGCATCTTGCTCAACTCAAGGAGGGCTCCCGAGCCTTGGGGTCGACTGCCGGGCGGCATCCCTTACGTGATGAACGACGCGAAAAAAGTGGCCGCCGGCTACCCCTAGGGTTTCGACGATCAGTACCCATATCTAGCTAGCCAGTCGCAAACGGCAGGGCGCAGCCAATACGGCAATTTGATACCGCTCCTTAGCGTCGCGTCACCCCCTGACGCGGGAATGTCTCCGTCCTCCCAGCGTGACGCGGCCCTGATTTGGGCACCTGGTCGCGGACTCGGTGTCGGCACCTCCCCTTGAACTGAACGACATTCGGTTCGGCCTCTCTCCATCATTCATTGAACCCATAGGTACAGCCCGTGACCAACAGCCTCCACCTAAAAACCACTTTCGGTCCGCAGTCGAGCGCCGCCGCTGCCCAAGCTCTCCACGACGACATCCGGGACAAGTGGGACAGACTTTCCGATTTCGAGGTCGGTCATTTGACCTCTGCAGACGACCTGGTGACACAGGTCGTACGCTTCTATTTGCTCGATCGGACCGCCGCACAACGTGAAGTCGTTGCGCTACTGCACGGCCGCGCCATCTAAACCTACGCTCCTCGAAGAAGACCTAAGCAAGCGCGCTCCGTGGCGAGCCAATCCTTTCCTCACAGCCGGGGGCCCAACCAGAAGTTTCGTTCCAAATGTCCCACCTGCACTACGTGATGGATCTCTACTTCCCCGAAGACAACCAGACGGGCGGCCTCCGGCGTGAGGTGCTTCGCATCGTTGCAAGAAGTGACGAACAAGCGCTCGCGGAATGCTGGCGTGTCGACAGTTGGAAGAGGTCCCACCACTACGACATTCGCGCGATCACGGGAGCAGACCGTTCGGCGGACAAAGTGATCTACTCATCACCGGCTGAGGCGACGCGGGTGGGCGGGATCCCGGAGACTGCTACGTTCGCAATCGACAGTCGTGGTAGCGCGCCCCGGTCTTCGCATCGCTAGACTACTAGGTCGGGACTTCCGGCGGTCATGATCGCACCCGAGACCTTACAATCGCGCCCGAACTCTCCCATATATGTGGTAGGGCGCGTCAAGTTGCCTGCTCTCCAAACTTCCTTATGCCTACTTGCCGCGGCTGGGCCGCGGAGTGAGGAACGTCATGTTCGGTCATGCGATTTCCGACCGCGCCTATCTGGAGCCTGCGGAGCTTTTCGCGATTCAACGCCGAGGGGTTAAGGGGAGTCTCCTTTATCAACGGTTCGATACGATGGCCGACGCCATCAGGTTTGCCATGGAGGAGATGCCGCCGGGCAGTTCTAACACGTCGATTGAGACTGACATCGTGCGCATAGACAGTGCCGAGATAGCATTGCTGTATGCGGCCGATGAGTTTCCCCTTAAGCGACGCGTCCACCTTGCCTGATGAGCACCACGCGCACCTACTATGTAGAGTTCCACTCGCCGTTCACACTCCCCGGCCTCGATCGCGATTATCCCGCCGGAAGTTACATTATTCGAGTTGATGAGGAAGCTCTCGACGTCAGCTTTCCGGCGACGCGGCGAGTTGCCACAACCATAATGTTGCCCTCCGGCGCCATGACCCAGGCATGGCTCGTCAGCTCTGCCGATCTTGAGGCCGCACTCGCCGCGGATGCCGCGGCGGGGCCTTTGAATTAAGTCGGCTCGGCGCCAGGTCTTCGATTAACATAGGGAGTAACGCAGATGCAAAGTTGGCACGCTTACACGACCGACTCCGAGTTACGGCCTGGCCTCGAAATAATCGTCACCGGTGGAACGGAACCCGTCCGTCTAATGACAGGCGACCAAGTCGTAATCGAGAGCTCTGCGACGAGCCGCGTTTCTGGAGTGATCGTCGACCGAACGGGCGAGGCTTTGGTCCTCGGGTTCGCCGATGGTCGTATCCTTCGATTGCACATGGTCTCTGATACCAACCTGGAGGCGTTCAAGCTGTCCGACGGGTTCTCGAGACAAAGCTGGGCCGTAGACGTCTAGACGAGGTACTCGCCGACTGTGACCGCGAGGCGATCGTTGAGGACGCGCCTCTTTATGGCTTCGACGCCGAGCTTGCGTGAATCGACGTCCGATTGCGTACTGACAATTCGGCCGTCGACTAAGATTTGGATTTTCATCGCTGGCTCGGGTGTCATGGGCGATGTTGCCACTGGCCCCCGTTTTGTGACAAACCGCAACAAATAACCCGCGACTTGGTAAGTTTGCACTTCGCCCCAAACCGGCGGGAACTCTCGGCAACCAACCGTGCGTCGGCCCGTTCAACTCTGGCTTGACCATCCAAAAGCCGATTGTCTGCTTGGGGCCAAGTGCGGACCCTGCACCGCGTCCGCTCTGCGCCAGTAAAAGACATTCCAGCGACGACGGATAGCCGTGTCCGAGATTGGGAGTCCGGGTCGGGTGATGGCCGGTGGCCGCTAGCATCAAGCGACCAGTTTAATGATGGACTGCACGAGGTCGTCGTCGCGGTAGGGCTTGCTGAAGAAGCTCGCTCCTTCGGGAAGGCTGCTCTGTTCGACGATGCTACGACCGGATGCAACGATGAGCTTAATCGGTGGCCATCGCTCCCGAATGTAGTGGGCGAGCTTTATGCCATCCATCGTTCCTGGCATCTCGATGTCGGTGAAGACTAGGTGAATGTCGCGACGAGCCTCCAGGATCGTGATGGCTTCGTCTGCACTTGCCGCCTCTATCGCTTCCAAGCCCGCGCGTTGGATCAGATCAACGGCGCCCATGCGGACAACGCCTTCGTCTTCGACAACTAGGACGACGGCTCTCGCGCTGGGCATACTGTTCTCGCTGGTCGGCAGTAACGGCTGACGTGGAAAGGGGTTGCGCGGCCGAGTTCGATTATTGCGAAACGCTCGACGAATATGTCTCGCCGGCGACGGCAGGAAGACTGATAACCGCAACGTCGTCGCGGACGATCGACACGATCGTGCCGGGCCCCGCATCACCGACCTGGATATCGCCACCAAGCTGTCTCGCGAGCGCCTCTACGATACCGGTGCCCAGGCCGGGTTTCCTCTCATGTTCAGCGATGGGCATGCCGATGCCATCATCGGCCACCGAAAGGGACCATTTCGGGCCGTCCGAATGGTAGTTGACGGCGATCCCGCCGGGACGATGGCCAGGGAAGGCGTGCTTGAGCGCGTTGATGACGAGCTCAGTAACGATCAAGCCCAAGCTCACCGACTCGGTGGCGTTCACCGTACTCTCGTCGACCGTTGCGACGATCGTAAGTTGCGTGGGATCGGGAATCATCGAGGCGCCGAGGCTTTCGCAGAGCTGCATCAGGTAGGGTCGCAGAGCGACCGCTCCGAGGCTCGATGCCGCGAGTTGGCGTTGCACCGCAGCAATCGACATAACGCGATGATGTGCGTCCTGCAGATGACCGCGAGCCTCCTGAGACTGCACCCGTCGGGCGCTTTGCAGCAGAACACTGGCAATGATCTGAAGGCTGTTGGCGACGCGGTGCTGAACCTCCTGGAGAAGGATGGCCTTTTCCCGAATGAGTTCGTCCTTATGCCTGGCTTCAGCCTTGGCGTCGGTGACGTCATTGATCGCCAGCAACAGCCGAACATGTTCGACATCCCCATCCTCGAGCCGGCTGGCATGGACGACGAGGTGGCGGGTTGGCTGGCCCTTACGGACGAGATCGACTTCGTAAGCGTCGATCTTGGCGCTGCCCGAGGCGGTCGCATTGAGAAGCGAGCTGATTTGGGGTGCGGACCACTCTCCATCGCCGAGGTCAGCCAGCGAGCGCCCCGGGATGGTCGCCGGATCGATCTGGAAGGCGCGGCAGAACGAGGCGCTGGCGGCGATCAGCTTCAGGTCGCTAGACAGAAACAGCAGCGGCTCATTGGACGATGCGATGACCGCCAAAGTGCTCGCCGCTTCAACATGTTTAAGGGTAGGTGCCATGATGGGGCCCCGTGTGCCGAAGGCTCGCATTGCGAAAGCCATCACTCGGCACGTCGGTCTGCGGGGCTTTTTCCAGCCATTACCGCCCCACGACACTAGCACGTCCAAACGCCGCAACGTAGGAATAATGCCAGCGGCTCGAAAGCGTCTCACCGCGGTGCCAGAATGGAGACCGACAACAAATCCTCACGCGAACAGCCGGTTACCTGTTCGAGATCGTGGAGCGCCAGTTGGTTCTTGAGCCGCAAAAGAAATATCGCGGAACTTCGGCCGCTCCCGCCCCTTACCTGTCCCTCGCCAGCGGCTTCCGCCGACGCGAGCAAAGGAAATCCATCATGATGAAATCTCTAGCGGCCGGGCTGATGCTCTCTGCATGCGCGTTTGCCGCGCTCCCCACTTTCGCCGCTACGGCCACTGCGGCCGCTAGTGTCACTGCTCCGGTTCTCGGTCTCACCGCCGGCGCGGGCAGCGCAATCGCTCCCGCCGCGCTCGTCGCCTCGCCTTCGGGCAAGTACTGGGTCGATGCGAAGGGCATGACGCTTTACACCTTCGACAAGGACACCGTCCTGGGCAAGTCGATGTGCAATGACAAGTGCGCAACACAATGGCCGCCGCTGATGGCGGCCGCCGGCGCCACGGCGTCAGGCGACTGGACGATTGTCACGCGCAACGACGGCAGTAAGATGTGGGCCTTCAAGGGCCACCCGCTCTATACCTTTCTCGATGACAAAGCCGCTGGCGACGTGACCGGCGATAACAAGGATGGCTTCAAAGTCGCCATCTAGGACGTTGCAAGGCTGGCCTGAATTCCGTCACGCGTACCCAGGCGGCGCAACCATGCAAGTTCGGAGGGGTGCAGCCCTCCGGAAGTGCGTGCCACGCTTCGGCGCTGCCCCGACGTCTCCCAACCCTAGGATCGACCTTGTCGGCCAGGAGCGCCAAAGGCGCTCATCATCGGCTCTCAACTGGTCATTCACGTGCCGAGAAGGACACCGGGATGAACAAGCAAATGTCACGGCTAGAACGCCTGGCTGCCTATCACCATGAGATCGACAAGTTGACCCAGCAGATTGAGGATGTGACATCCGGCAGGCTCGACATCCGAATGCTCGGCGACGATGGCGAACTCTTGCCTATGGCGGTCGAAGCCGAGGTAGGCCATCTGAGGAAGCGCATAGCCATCATGGAAGATATACTCGTCCTGGCAAAGGCTGGCGGTCCAGACCAAAGCGAGACCCAACCAAAGCAATCCACCAGGTCCGAGGGAGAGGGCGAACTGTTCTACAAGAGTGCTAACGGTGATGAGTGGCGGCTAGTCGAGGACGTCGGGCATCGTCGGTTCGTGCGACACATCCCTAACGTGTCGTCGGGTGGCGAGGTTGATGTTGTCGACCTGGAGGCCTTCCGTCTTCGTTCGCCACGCAGTCCCCAGAACGACAATCTCGAGAAGCTGCTGGCATCGGCGGCGGCGCAATAACCCCACAACGACGCGCTCGCGTGGCGACCTTTAAGCACTCGGCGATTTCGGAAAGTCAGCGGGCGGCCACAACGAGCCGCCCGCTTCATGGCTTACGCTTAGTTCAGTTGGTCGAGATAGTTGCAGGTCGAGATGGTCTGCGCATCGGTGCCGTAATCGAAGATCGCGCGGCGATCGTTCGGCTGGTCCATGGCTTCCGCGACACTGCGCGGCAAGACCTTTGCACTCTGCACGTCGGCGTCGGCACCGGCGGCGACCTGCGAGGCGTTGAAGAAGGTCACGAGGCAAACCTTCTCCTCATTGGGGTGGCCGTTGTTGCCGCCGCCATTGCCACCGTAACCGCCGTGGTCGTTTCCGTTGCCACCGTTGTCGTGGCCGTTATCGCCATAGCCGCCATTGCTGTAGCCGCCATTGCCGTAGCCACCGAAGTTGAAGGTGAAGCTGAAGCTGCCATTGGAACTGCGGCGAATCTGCTGCTGTTCGACCTGGCCAGTGCATTCATTGACGATCAACTGGTACCAATGCGAGTGGCGAAAGCCGACCGCGAGGACCTGATGGTGACCGAGGCTGCGGATGATCCTGACGCTGCCAAAGCCCTGATGCCGGAGGCCGGTGCGGACCTCGGAATCGGTCAGGCAATAGTTGTTGGTGAAATGGCCATTGCTGAACCGGAGCACGATGCCGTTGTGGCTCATGCCGCTGCCGAAGCTGAAAGTGACCGAGGAAGACGGTGAGGCCGCCTGAGCGGGGGCCGCTGCCATCAGGCCGGCGGCGCCGAACGTGACCGCCGCAATGGCAGCGCAGGCAGTGGTTTTGAGTAGGTTGAGTTGTGTCATGGGAAAAATCTCTCTACGCGTTGTTGCGTTGTAGAGAAGACGCTTCCGTAAACCTATCGTTCCGCCTGAATCGCAATAAGCATCTCACCGTTCATCTGCGGTTCATCTTCACGTTCATCTTGGGTTCATCTTGATCACATCTTGTCCGGAGATAGCGCCTTGGAGTTTGGACTTTTCACTGATGCTGTGCGTTAGGCTGGAAGGAGCCCGCACACCATCATGACCATCCTTAAGCGACCTACTGTCACCTATGACATTCAGCCTTCCGCGGGTGGCTGGCGCGTCGTTTGCAACGACGTCATCGGTCCGCCCTACAGCCGGCAGTCCGACGCCGTCCGCGATACGCTGTTCATCGCCTCGCAATTAGAGGCGGGGGGCCAGACAGTAGCTGTGCGAGTTCTCGAACTCGATGGTGCCCGAAAGGTCTGGCGGGAACTGCAGCAGCGCGACGCCCATCTCTACCGCTAGCCGATCGGCCGCCCGCCTCGGCCGACACCCGCCTGCTCGTCGTGGTTGAAGTTGAGCCAGCTGCCAGAGATCGTCTGCTCGCCACCTCCAACGGCGTGGGTATTGCCTATCCTGAGGCCGACACCTTCCGGTTTCATTGGCCGAGTCCGGCAGGGAATGAAAGCGGGATCGATCGACGTCATCTCGGCCAGCGCCCCGTCCGGCAATTCAAGCGTCGATCTCAGCAAGGAAGACGGGATCAGCCGTTCAGTTCTTCTCGAAGGTCAATCGAGAGGCCGCTGCCGACTTTGAAATGGTATCTGATCGTGCTGCCCTTATCGCGTCGAGAAGGTTCGCGGCCATCGAAGCGGGTTCCTCGAAACGGACGGGGTCGTCGACAATTCGCGGCGTCACCTCCGCCAGCGTCTTGACGTGAGCAATGTAGCTGTTGCGGTGGGTGACCTTCAGTTCGCTCACTGCCGCGCGGAATGCCCTTAATCCCGGGATCCAGGGCCTTCGTCCGTGCAGCATCGAGGACCTTCGCGCTTCATTGCGGAGAACAGCGTCTGAAACGATCGGTTGTTCCTGGTATCGTCATCGAGCGCCGTGAGACGCGAAACGATGTCGCGTACTGCGCTCTCCAAGAGCACCAATTCGACGGGTATGTCCTCCCGGGGCAGCTACCCGAAACCTCGAGCGTGGAGCGCCTCCGGAAGGAGTAGATGAGGACTAGCAACCAGAGCACGTCTTTCTCGAGACCCTCGAGAATGGCTGATGAAGTATCGAACTGGCGAGGCACGAACCACCTGGAAAATGGATGAAGGAATGCGGCACGCTTTCAGAGTCTTTGCTGGTCGAACCCGACAGGCCAGCGACGCCTCGTGCAGGAGTGTCGCCGAGCACTTTAGGGTTTGAGGCGGCAACCACCCCACCGCTTCGCTCCCGCGAGCAGACCATGCTAGCTCAAAGGCCGGTTTCTGGCCCTTAGCGGACATTCGGGACAGCCCAATCACCGTTTCTAACCTTTGACGGAGCTTGCGACGCCGGTAGCGATCGGCATTGCCAGTAGCGTGCCTGGCGGTGTTAGCTTCGCGCCACGGGACTGATCCGCTCCTGATCCAGCGCAGAGATGACCACGGTGCGCTACTTTGGCGTGGAAGTCGACGACGCGCTTCGGCTTGTGGAGCAGATCGAGCTTTGAAAGTCGGCGCGAAACCAAGGGTCGGTTTCGCGCCAATAGCGGACTTCGAGTAGTTAGGCGATCTTTTACGACACGCCGCGGGGAAGGCGTGAACGCGGCCGCTGGCCAACCATTCAGCGACCGACAGGTTGCGTACCTGAGCGGGCTCGGCAAAAGCATATGAAGGGCAGACCTATAGCGGTCACACGTGGACAGGTTGTGTAGAGTCTCACGTCGGCACCGACGAAGTCCGGGAGAGGTGACAGGAACGATGTTCCAACAAATGACTATTTTGGTCCCTGTCGAAAAGGCCCAGGCCAACAGACCGCTCATCACCTCGACCGTCGTCCTGGAAATAGTCCATGACAATCGTATGATGCTGCCGGCTGGCTAGGACGCCGGTTCGGTTTTTCGTTTAGGTCGCTCGCCCGTAGATCGCGCAACTTCAGTTCGGCGATGACACAATCCTGCTCGTCGCGCTCTACCTACGGCCGTCGCCCATTGTTCCAGCGACGCCCCTAATATAAGCCTCACCGCATAAATCCCGGTACGGATACAGAGAACGAATACAGAAATGAGCCGCAATTTTCTCGTTGTCGACCCTAAGGACAGACCCGATGTACTGAGAGCGCTCGCGTCTTCGATCCGAGTCGATATCCTGCAGCTGCTACACACGGCCGGCTCGCTCAACGTGAACGATGTCGCCGCCAAGCTGCATCAGCCGCAGTCCACCATCAGCTCGAACATGCAGGTGCTAGTGGAGGCCGGTCTCGTTCGCACCGAGACCCAGAAGGCGCGCAAGGGGAACCAGAAGATCTGCCATTCTCTCTTTGATGAAGTCCTGGTGATGTTCAACGAGGACGTCGCCCCTCTCAAGGCAAACACCATCGACGTGGCCATGCCCCTGGGCCTTTACACCAGTTGCGAGGTCACCGCACCCTGCGGCCTATGTTCTCCGGAAGGCATCATCGGATTGCTCGATGTGCCAAACACCTTCCTTGATCCGGAGCGGATGAAGGCGGGGTTGATGTGGTTCACTCGGGGCTACGTCGAATATCAGTTTCCCAACAACGCCCGGCTGGCCGGGCACACCATCACCTCGATGGAGTTCTCGATGGAGCTGAGTTCAGAGGTGCCCGGCACCAGCGCGGACTGGCCATCGGACATCACCATCTCGGTCAACGGGAAGGACGTCGGTACCTGGATGTCGCCGGGCGACTTCGGCGACAAGCGCGGCGTCTATACGCCGGCCTGGTGGAAGCTGAAGGGCAGCCAGTACGGCAAGCTCAAGGCCTTTCGGATCAACGACGCCGGTACGTATGTTGATGGCGTCAAGATCTCCCCGGTTTCGCTCAAGGACCTCGACCTAAACATCCACCACTCGATCCGACTCCGCATCTCGGTGAAGGAGACCGCCACCCATCCCGGCGGGATCAACATCTTCGGCCGCGGCTTCGGCAATTACGACCAGGACATCGTACTCCGGCTCGCGACGAAATAGCCGCTTTCGGTGCTGCCCACCGGGCCGCCTCTTGACGGCCTCATGATGTTGTATCAGAGTTTCTGATATAAATCACAAGAGTGCCTTGGGAGGGCTTGAGTATGCGGGCGGCGGTTACGGCGCATAAGGATTTCACCATTTCGCCGATCGACGACCGCGTTTACGGGGCGTTCCTCGAGCATCTGGGCCGGGCGATCTATTCCGGCATTTACGAGCCCGGCCACCCGACTGCCGACAAGAACGGCATGCGCGGCGACGTCGCCCAATTGGTGCGCGACCTCGACATTCCGATGGTCCGCTATCCGGGCGGCAATTTCGTTTCAGCGTACAATTGGGAGGACGGCATTGGTCCGCGCGACAAGCGTCCAACCCGGCTCGATCTGGCTTGGCATACCTCCGACAGCAATGCGGTAGGCGTGCATGAGTTCATCGATTGGTGCGACACGGTCAACACTAAGCCGATGCTCGCGATCAACCTCGGCTCGCGCGGTCTCGATCAAGCGCGCAATTTTGTCGAATACATCAACGGGCCGACCGGTTCGTACTGGGGCGACCTTCGCAAATCGAACGGCCGCAAGGACCCCTGGGACGTCAAGCTCTGGTGCCTGGGCAACGAGATGGACGGCCCCTGGCAGGTCGGCCACAAGACCGCCGACGAATATGGCCGCCTCGCCAACGAGACCGCGAAGGCGTTGCGCGCCTTCGACAGCTCGCTCGAGCTCATCGTGTGCGGCTCGTCACACTCCTACATGCCGACCTATCCCGACTGGGAGCGCACGGTGCTCGAGCACACCTACGACGCGGTCGATCACATCTCGCTTCACATGTACTTCAACAACCGGGCCCAGAACACCGCCAATTATCTGGCCATGAACGCCCGGCTCGAGGAGTATATCGGCACAGTCGCCTCGACGATCGAGTTCGTGCGCGCCAGGAAGCGAAGCAAGAAGCGGGTCTATATCTCATTCGACGAGTGGAACGTCTGGTACCATTCCAACGAGCAGGACCGCAAAATCCTCGATGGCGCTGAAGGTTGGCCGCACGCACCGCGGCTGCTCGAGGACATCTACAATTTCGAGGACGTGCTGCAGGTCGGATGCATCATCAACAGCTTCATCCGCCGATCGGACGTGGTGAAGCTCGCCTGCATCGCGCAGCTGGTCAACGTCATCGCGCCGATCATGACCGAGCCCAACGGCGCGGCGTGGCGGCAGACGACCTACTACCCTTACTACCTTGCCTCGCGCTTCGGCCGCGGCACCGCCCTCGACCTGCAGGTCTCATGCCCAGGTTACGACGCGGAGGTTGCCGACAATGTTCCCTATGTCGATATCGCCGGCGTGCACAACGAGGCCGACGGAACGATGACGCTGTTTGCGGTCAATCGCCACGCGAGCGAAACCATCGAGCTCGAGGTCGGCCTTCACGGGCTGCCGGCGGGCAAGATCGCCGACCATCAGGTGATCAGCCACTCGAGCCTGACGGCAGTGAATACCGCCGCAAAGCCCACTGAAGTGGTGCCGAAAAAGGGCACCGGCGCCGGCGTCTCCAGCGACAAGCTGACGGCGGAACTGGCTCCCTATTCATACCAGATGATCCGCCTCACCGCCTGAGGGGATCCGCCTCCTGGACGAACTGGGCCGCTTAACTGCACAGCTAAAGGTGCAGCAGCGCAGCCGAGCCGTTTGTAACGACATTCAATATTCACATATCGGATTTGTATCATGAAACTCCATTGACAAGCGGGGGTGCTGAGCTAGCATCCCCGAAGGGACGGCGCAGGAGGGCGCGATCCCGCAAGGAGGACATCAATGGCCAATTGGAAGACGCTCGCGGCGTTGATTCTGGTGGCGTCCGGCAGTCTGGCGAGCAGCGTGCTCGCGCAGGATGCGGCGGCGCCCCCGATTACAGACCTGCCGCGCAATCAGACTTTGATCATCAACAACCCGGAGAACCCGCAGCTCGCGGCCGACAACTTCAATCTCTGGGTAATCGCCAACGGCTCCGGCAATTCGAACGGCCTGCATCAGCTGGCGCTCGATACGCTTTGGTTCATCGATCCGGAAGCGGGCCTCAAGGGCTCGACTTATAACGAGCTGGCGACAGGCCCAGCCGAGTACAACACTGACTTCACCGAGATGACGGCCCACCTGCGCAAAGGCGTCATGTGGAGCGACAACGTCGAGTTCACCTGTGACGACGTCAAATACACCGTCGAAATCCAAATGAAGACGCCAGGCATGACCTGGAGCGCGCCGTTCAACAACAACGTCGCCAGCGTCGATTGCCCCGATCCCTACACGGTGCATTTCAAGCTGAAGGGACCGAATGCCCGCTTCCACGCACTGTTCTCAGTTCGCTGGAACGCCGCCTGGATCATGCCCAAGCATGTGTTCGAGAAGCAGGCCGACATCAAGGCGTTCAAGTTCAACCCGCCGGTCAGCCTCGGGCCTTACACCCTCAAATCGTTCGACCCCAACGGTGCCTGGTATATCTGGCAGCGCCGTGATGACTGGGACAAGACCGCCATGGCCGAGTGGGGCAAGCCCGCGCCGACCTACGTGATCTACCGGTCGATCCCGTCCAACGACAAGCGCCTTATCGAGATGGTCAATGGCAATCTCGACATGATCCATGACTTGTCGCCGGAAGGCATGTTCAGCCTTGCCAAGCAGGATCCCACCGCGCGCGGCTGGTTCCCGGGCTTCCCCTATGCCCATCCGGATCCGACCCTCCCGATGGTGATGTTCAACGCCCAGAACCCGATGTTCCAGGACAAGCGTGTCCGTTGGGCGTTGACGCTGCTGCTTGACCCGGTCGAAATGTCGCTCGCGTCCTACCGCGGCGCCGCGACGCTGTCGGCGATTGCGATGCCGCCCACCGGCACGCACCTCGACGACTATTTCGTGCCACTGCAGGATTGGCTCACCAATTACGAGCTCGATACCGGCAAGCAGAAGATCAAGCCGTACGACCCCACGGTCGGCGACCAAATCGCCGCTGCAGTTCGCCCGCAGTTCGGCAATGCTATCCCGACGGATGAAACGGCGATCAAGAAGTCGTTCGGCTTTGGCTGGTGGAAGAAGAACCCACAGGCCGCTGCCGAACTGCTCACTGCCGCCGGCTTCACCCAGCAGGGTGGCAAGTGGATGATGCCGAACGGCCAGCCGTTCAAGTTCACGCTCGATACCTTTACCGACGGCGTAATGAACCGGCTCGGCACCGACATCGCCCAGCAGTGGACGCAGGCGGGCATTGACGTTGCCCCGTTTGCCGACGCTCACGGCTTCGACCAGACCTTCCCGCACGGCAACTACGAAGCTGCCATCGGGTGGTCGATCGAGACCTGGGGCGGTAACCCCGACCTCAGTTTCTTCCTCGACAGCTGGGATTCGGCGTTCGTTGCCAAGCCGGGCGAACTCCAGACCGCCCGTAACTGGATGCGCTGGAGCAACCCCAAGGTCGACGACATCATCAACCGGATGCGCAAGACGCCGTTCGAGGATCACGACGCAAACGTGAAGCTCGGCGACGAATTCATCAAGCTGATGGTCGACGAGATGCCGGTGATCCCGATCATGTCGTTCAACGTCTTCTCGGCGTACGACACTCGCTATTGGACCGGCTTCCCGACAGCAGAGGCCAATCCCTACGCGAACATCGTCAACAACTGGTCGAACTCGAAGTACATCCTGACCCAGTTGAAGCCCACGGGGAAATAATCCTCCCACGACGTCAGGCGCCCGGCCTATAGTGGCCGGGCGCCGCTCACGCCAACCGGTCGACGATGAAGTCCTACCTTCTGTTCGCGCTCAAGCGCCTGGTGCAGTTCGTCGCCGTCGTCATCTGCGGCTGCTCGGTGGCGTTCTTCGTTTCCCACCTGAGCCCCATCAGTCCCGTCGATACCATTATCGCGCAGGTGACCGGCCGATCGGTCGCTGATCCCGCTGCCGTTCAGGAAATGCGCCGCACGCTCAGCGAGCTCTTCGGGCTCGATGTCCCGCTCTGGCAGCAATACCTCAATTTCCTGCTCCACCTGTTCACCCTCGATTTCGGTCCATCCCTGATGGCGTTCCCGACGCCCGCGATGAGCCTCATCCGCATCGCGCTGCCCTGGACGGTCGGGCTGCTGACCGTCGCCGTAATCATCACCTGGGTCATCGGCAATGTTGCCGGTGGGCTCGCGGGCTACTTCCAGAATTCGAAGCTGCTGCGCGCCTTCGGCATCATCGCGATCGGCATCCAGCCGATCCCCTATTACGTGGTCGCGTTCCTGTTCGTGATCATCTTCGGCTTCCTGTGGCCGGTGCTGCCAATCTCCGGCGGCTTTGCCATGAACGTGACGCCCGGCTGGAGCTGGCAGTTTGCGCTCTCGGTGATCCAGTACTCGATCCTGCCGGCCGGCGCGCTCGTCGTCGTGGGTATCGGCACCTGGTTCCTCGGGATGCGAGCGCTGGTCAGCAACATCATCAGCGAAGACTACGTGACTTATGCCGAGCTCGCCGGCGTACCGCAGGGCCGGATCGTCGGCTCCTACGTCATTCGCAATGCTCTGGTGCCGCAGCTCACTTCGCTCGCGATGTCGCTGGGCGGCATCTTTTCGGGCACGGTCATCACCGAGCAGGTCTTCACCTATCCCGGCCTCGGCTCGCTCCTCGTGAACGCCGTCAACAATGGCGATACCGGCGTGGTGCTGGCGATTTCCTGCATCTCGATCATCTCGGTGGCGGGCGCGATTTTCATCATCGATCTTCTCCACCCGTTGATCGATCCTCGCGTGAGGGCCGAGTAGAGCGATGTTTTCCGTTTTCCGCGACCTGATCCGCTACAACGCTGAATTCGCCATCGGGCTGGTCCTCGTTGGCCTCGTGGTGATCCTTGCGGCACTGAGCTTCGTGTCGCCCGTCGATCCGACCGCTGTCTATCGCGCGCCGCTCGATCAGCCGCCGAGCCTCCAATACTTGTTCGGCACCAATTCGCGCGGCCAGGACATGTTCTGGCAGCTGGCCTTTGCGTTCCGCAACACACTCAGCTTCGGTGTCATGGTTGCGATCTTCTCGCGCATCGTCGCAATCCTCGTGGGGCTCGTCGCGGGTTATGTCGGCGGCTGGGTCGACCGGGTGCTGATGTTCATCAACGACATCTTCGTCGCCATTCCGATCTTTCCGATCTTGATCCTGTTCTACTTCGTGATGCGCGCCAATTCGAACGCGGTGCTCTTGGCATTGCTGATGGCCGGGTTTGGCTGGCCCTACGATGCGCGACTGATCCGCTCGGTGGCTCTTGGATTGCGCTTCCGCGAGTTCAGCCGGCAGGCGGTATTCGCCGGCATGTCCCCGGTCAAGATCATGTTCCAGGAACATCTGCCCTACGTCATGCCCATCATCTTTGCCACCGCGATGGCCAACATGATATGGGCCATCGGACTCGAAGTAACCCTGGCGGTGCTTGGCTTCACCAACCTCAACATCCCGACCGTCGGAACAACGCTCTACTGGGCCAACAATCACTCGTCCCTGGTCGTCGGCACGTGGTGGTGGATCGCGATCCCGGTGGCTATCGTCGTCATCATGTTCGTCGGGCTTTTCCTGCTTGCCGTGTCGCTCAATGAATACATCGATCCGCGCAGCCGGCTGCGCCGCATGGGGGCATGAGGCGTGACGGACATCCTTTCGGTCCAGGACCTCAAGGCCTACTATTTGATGAACTATTTCGGGGTGCGCCGCGAGGTTCGCGCGGTCGACGGCGTCACGCTCTCGATCGGCCGCAACGAGGTCTATGGCATTGCCGGCGAGAGTTCGAGTGGCAAGACCAGCCTCATCAAGGTGCTCGCGGCAGCGATCCGGCCGCCGCTCCGCATCGTGGGCGGCAGTGCGCTCTACCGCTTCACGACCGGCGACATCGACATCGCGCGGGCCAGCCGCGATGAGCTCGATGCGATCCGCTGGCGCAATCTCAGCTACATCATGCAAGGCTCGATGAGCGTCCTCAATCCGCTGCGCAAGGTCGGACGGATCTTCGAGGACTTCGCGAGCCGGCCGCTCGGCCTCAGCGGCGCCGCCTTCCGCCAGCGCGTGGCGCAGCACCTCGAGCGGCTGAAGCTCAATCCCAATATCATGAACGCCTATCCGCATGAGCTTTCGGGCGGCATGCGGCAGCGCGTCACCATCGGGCTCGCAACCGTCTGCAATCCCGAGTTCATCATCGCGGACGAGCCGACCACAGCGCTCGACGTGGTGGTGCAGAAAGATGTGCTGGGGCTCATCAAGGATCTCCAGACCTCGATGGGATCATCGATCATCTTTGTGACGCACGACATGGCGGTCCATGCCAACATCGCCGACCGTATCGGCATTATCTATGCCGGCCGGCTGGTGGAAGAAGCGCCGACCAAGACGCTGTTCACTGCCCCCAAGCACCCCTACACGGCGCATCTGGTCGCGAGCCTGCCGCGCATCGGCGACACCGGTCAGCGTCCTGCCCTTGAGGGCCGCCCGCCCAATCTCGCGGATCCGCCCGCGGGCTGCCGTTTTCATCCCCGCTGCCCGCTGGTCATCGACAAATGCAAGACCGAGGTGCCGCCGCTTGAGACCGTCGGCCCCGGCCAACGCAGTGCCTGCTGGCGCTGGCGGGACGTGCAGCCGATCGCGCCGCAGCGCCCCCGGGTCATGGAGACGGTGAAATGAGCGCGCTGCTCGAAGTGCGCGGCGTGAGCAAGGTCTTCCCGATCGGCGGCGTCCTGTCGGGTCGGCAAATGCGGGCCGTCGACGATGTGAGCTTTTCGGTCGGCGAGGCTGGCCCCGAGATCTTTACGATCATCGGCGAGTCCGGCTCCGGCAAGACGACGCTCGCCCGCATGATCCTCGGCCTAGAACACCCCACGAGCGGCGACATCATCTTCGAGGGCCAGCCCGTCACCCATCCCAATCGGGCACTACGGCTAAAGTTCATGGGCAAGGTCCAGCCGGTCTTCCAGAATCCGTTCGAAGCGTTCAATCCGCTCAAGCGCGTCGATGGCTACCTCGCCTCCACGGCGCGGCAGTTTCTCGGGCTTCGCGATGCGGCCTCGATCGATGCCGCTATGGATGGCGCGCTACAGAAGGTCGGCCTCAGCCTCGCCGAGGTCAAAGGCCGCTATCCGCACGAGCTCTCCGGTGGACAGCTGCAACGCGTCGCCATTGCGCGCGCACTCATTCCGAATCCTTCGCTGCTGATCGCGGATGAGCCAGTATCGATGGTCGATGCGTCCCTACGCATGGCGATCGTCAATCTGCTGCGCGACCTGCGCGACAATTTCGGCGTCTGCGTGATCTACATCACACACGACCTTGCGACAGCGTACTATATTTCAGACCGGCTGGTCATCATGCAGCGCGGCTTGATCGTCGAGATGGGGGTGGCGCGCCAGATTCTCGACGCGCCGCAGCACCCCTATTCGCGGTTGCTGAAAGCTTCGGTTCTGTCACCGGAGACGTTTGGCGGCGCCGCTCTGGCACCTCCGCCCGACCTGGACGCATCGAGCTTGGCGACCTCGGCATCGCCAGCCGGTGCCCTCGTGGTGCAGGCGGACGGCCGCGCTGTCCGTCTGCCGTCGTCATAACGTCGATCCGGCTTCGCTCTTCCGTCGAGAGTCCCCATTGGGCCAAAAGCAATCATCGGCTGACTGCTCCTCGCGGCACGAACGATCATTCCGGCGGCAACCTGATTGATGGTAGACGTATTGACTTAGTGGACCGTCGGCCTTGTAGCGGGGCCGAACGCACCCAAATCCTCCGGGGTGATGACCGCAATGGTTGGTGGTACTGAACACCGCACCAAAGCCCACGGGGCTACTTCGTGAAGTTTGGCTCAGAATGAGGAGCGCCCCGCTGATGCGACGGCCGGTGCTTAGCGGCCTGCCCGTGGTCCGCGCGGTACATCGGCGGGATTCGCCGACGCATCCTCCGACCGCCGCCGAACAGGATGCGACTCGCAAGGCAGTGACAGCGTACATGAAAGTTTCTTGGACTCATTGATGCTCAAGTCAGATCGTCGCTTCCCACAGCAGCGGCGAGGACACCGTCTCTCGCTAAGCCGCCATGGGATTGGCCGTGGCACGAGTAATGTGGAAGCGACCCACAAGCGTGTCCAGCTCATTAGCCCGGGCTTCAGTCTGCTCGATTGCAGCGTTGGTCTGATCAACAAGGGATGCGTTATGCTGAGTGGTTTCTTCCAGGGAGCCGAAGGCTTCTTGCACTCTCGCGATGGCGAGAGACTGGGTCGCGCTATGTTGGGAGATGCCCGAGAGCAACTCCCCGTTGCGGCCCGCCGTCGTAATCATCTCCTCAAGCAGGGATGTCGTGCGTCCAACCACGTGAGCGCCCTCGGCGACGAAGGAGGCCGACTGGTCTATCAGGGCCTTGATGTCCTTGGATGCACCACCTGCCGATTGGGCGAGGCGCCGCACTTCCACAGCAACGACCGCAAACCCCTTACCCGCCTCGCCAGCCCGCGCGGCTTCGACGCTCGCATTGAGCGCGAGCAGATTGGTCTGAAATGCAATATCGTCGATAACGCCAACGATGTTGGAGATGCGGTTTGAAGACTCCGCAATCTTTTCCATAGACTGCGAGACTTTGGCCAAGGCAACGCCGGTATCTCTCGCCGTGGTATTGACCATTTGGCCATTGCTAGCGGCTTCGGCGACCAGAGAACCGTTCTCACCGACTATATCGCCGATTTTGCGGACCAAAGCGCTTGTCTCCTCGATCATCGCGCGCTGATTTGATGTGCGGTGGGAGAGATCGTTCGACCCGGCCAAAATCTCATTGGTTGCGGTATGAAGTGATGCCGCGTTCGCCCGTATCTGAGACACCATTTCTTCGAGTCCCTCTACCGTCGCGTTAAACGTCTCGCGGAGGCGATCGAGATCCCCCTCGAACCGCTCCTGAATGCGGCAGTCGAGGTCGCCATTCATCAGAGCCGAGAGCGATTGGGACAAGGCGTTTACCAGTTGCCGCTGCGTTTCGGCGGTCGCTGCCGCCGCGCGCAGATTGTCCTCTCGGACCCGAGACGCTTCGCGCTCTGCCCTTGCGGCCTCCTCAAGCCCGGCAGCCTTCATGCGCTCAGCTCCCTCAAGGCGCTCGACGGTGCGGTCCTGCAGATACGACACCGCACGCGCAATAGCGGCTATCTCGTCGCGGCCGTTCCCGTGGGTGATTGTCGCGCCGTCTTTCAGATTGGCCACGTCCGTAATGTCGCTTTCGAGTCGCCGAATGACGCGCAGAACAGAACGGATGAAGAAGAAGCAAGCAGCAAAGACTAGAACGACCAAGCTCCCAGCTATGCTGAGCATTGTTGCAAGCCTGGAGGTGAAGCCGTCGATCCGAGCCTGCAGTAATCTGCTGAGTTCGGTGTTGACTGCAACATTAAGAGCGTTGGCCGCCGTGACGAATGCTGCCTGGGCCTGAGCGACCTTGCCAAGGTTAGGTGGCGCAGCCGACCCCGCAGATAGTGACGCCGAAGCTTCGCTGACGGATCTTGAAAAGTCCGCACCCGCCCTGGCATAAGTGTCGGTCGGGGCGGCCAAGTTTATCTTTACCTTGCCGTCTCCACTACCTGCGATAGCTGACGCCAGGGAGCTCTGAGTAGCCGAAACCAGGGCGTCGAAGGCACCGCGCGCGGCAACGAGACCAATCCGGCCGTCATCGCTGGGAGCTCTCGCTACGGCCGAAACACTAGCTGAAAGCGCTGCGCTGCCATCGAAAGCTG
>Ga0207694_10001590_pt1 | contig 19210 bp, 20 predicted proteins | sample KBSC34metaG_FD_184353 | JGI IMG/M metagenome (GOLD analysis project Ga0207694, IMG submission 184353) | Corn rhizosphere microbial communities from Kellogg Biological Station, Michigan, USA - KBS C3-4 metaG (SPAdes) (version 2) | ecosystem: Host-associated > Plants > Roots > Rhizosphere > Soil... | reverse complement strand
CTGCAATCGTGGGTAAAACTTCGCTACGCGGCCCACGCGTATCCCAGAGCTATCCATTTTACTCGCGAGTTGCCTATGACCCCGAGTGGCAAAATCCAACGGAATATCCTGCGGCAGAGTCTGTCCCAGTAGCCGTTGCTCAGCTGAGCAAACCATCCTAGCCGCCCCTTGGCTGGTCATTACATTCCGCGGCATGGCGAAAAATAAAAGGGCGCGAGGGAGACTCCACCCCGTCCCGGCGCGGTGCCGGAGCGAGGGTTGGGCGAGACCGTTCTTCAGAGCCGCCAGCTGTTTGATCGTCCGATCGAGCTCCTCGGCCTTCGCCGAGAGAAGCGCTCTGTCGACCTCCGGCCGGCTGCTGCTGCCAGCATCGCTCGATGATTATGTAGCCGAAGATAATGCGGTTCGGGTCGTTGAGGCCTTTATCGACGAGCTCGATCTGGTGGCAATGGGCTTTGCCGGGGCGACGCAGGCGCATACCGGGCGCCCGGCGTATCATCGTTCAACGATGCTCAAGATCTATCTCTACGGCTATCTGAACTGGATCCAGTCGAGCCGGCGGTTAGACCGTGAGGCGCAGCGCAATGTCGAGCTGATGTGGCTGACCGGCCGACTGGCGCCGGACTTCAAAACAATCGCCAACTTCCGCCGGGATAACGGATCAGCGACCTATCTCGCCATCCGGCTCGAAAGGGCGGCGGAACTGCTGCGATCCAGTGCATTCCCCATCACCGAAGTTGCCGTTCTGTGCGGGTTTCGAAGCACTGCCCACTTCTCCAGGCGATTTCGGCAAAGGTTTGACGTATCGCCGTCCCAGGCAATCCGGCCCGGGAAAGGGAAAGCGGCTAAATTACAGGAAAGGAAGGTAGGATGACATCGCGCCTAACGGCACGAAACGCGCAGGAGCGTTATGCCCGAGAAGTTAAGGGGGGCGCCAGTGCGCCGCCCCGCAACTCCTATTTCAGTTATGGGCCGATATGCCGGTTATCGTTCCGATGGGTACGATGAAGTTCAGCCCGAGATACACCCCCTCCTGAGCTTTTACCGCGCTGTTCGGATTGTAATAGCTGTTAGGGCTGAACGCATATTGTACGATCGGCTCTACAGCCATTCCGAGCGGCAGCTCGACATGCGCGGTAGCGCCGAGGACGAAATTGTCTCTCTTGTACGGCGACAGCAGTCCGGGGCCTCCCGCAAGGCCGTTCGCGGCGGTGATATATCCTCGAAAGTTGGAGCTAATGCGTTCCCAGTCGATCTTGACGCTGATGCGGTCGTTGCGACCTGGAAATGGCGAGAGAAGAGTGACACCGAAAAACGCATTTGCCTGGACAGGCGTCGTCCGATCGGTCGAAATGCCCACACTCGAAAACAGCTTCAAAGCCATCGGCGAGCCGTTGTCCGTATCCCTGCCACCGTCTGCGCGCCACACGATTTTATCGGCCTGGACGACGAAGCCGTCCGTTCCCTTTACGACACGTGATATGCCAGTCGTGGCGGTGGATGCGAAGAACTCGTTATGCTTGGCCGAACTGCGATAACCCGTCAGCGACACGTTGTAAGGATAGGCCGTATCGGCGAAGCTCGTCCGAACTCCGACTTCTCCCATGAGGAGTGTGCCGGCATAATCGGTATTGAACACGTCATAACCTATGTGGAAATTCGCTCCGCGCTCGACCGCGAATACACCGCCTTGCACATAGGCGTGTGCCCCAACCTTGGCCGATATGTTTCCACCCGGAACCGCAAAACTATAAGATGTCCATCCGCTGTTGGTGTACAATACCGTCTGAAAACATGTCGCGATCGCATCGCAATTGGCCAGGGCATAATAATAGGCTGGGTGCGTGACGCCCAGTTCGACATCGAGCCTGCCATCGGCCGTCTTTCCCTCGATCGTCGCGCGCGCCAATCGTCCTCCTCGCGGCGTGAAGGCCGGCTGATAGCCGACTTTGCTGTCCGCGATCTGTGGGGCGATATTCAGATTGCGGGTCAGTGGAAAAAAGACGTGCTCATAATGGAGCGATAGTCCGTTCAGGCCCATCGCCTTGCCTAAGTCGGCGTCCGCGCCGACATAGAGGTACAGCGAATTCGTGCTATGTCCGGTATCAACGCCCACGCTGGGATTGGCGTCGAAGAAATTCATCGCCAGCGTGTGAAAGGTCAGCCCGTCTTCCGCGAGCGGAGCGAATATCCCAGCCAATGGGCCGCTGAAATCCGGTGTCGAATCGGACTTGGGTATTGGCTCCTGCGCCACCGGTAGATTGGCCGGATTGGCGTCGACCGGATGGCCGGTCCCGACGTTCTGGGCCAATGCCGGAGCGGCGCATCCGGCGGAGAATATGACAGACAAAGCAATTCCCTTGACGAACGATGACATCGTCGCCTCCCTTTCTTGCGGTTGATGGTACAAGTTCACGACGCCTTTCCGCTCTTACTGGCTCGTCGGCGGCATCCCCTCTGCTGAACTGATAAATCCGATGATCCGTTGTCTCCTGGGCGGTTGAAGAAAACTGGGCGGTTGAAGAAAAAGCGTCAGATCAGGCCATGCCGGTAGCCATGACAGCGCCCAGCACCATGCTGGCGACGCCCATCATTTGTGCGGCCGGCTTTTGCCGGCCATAGCGCGAGAGGCCGATCCACGCGGCGATGCCGGCGAGATGCAAGGTCGCTGTCGCGACGACAAAACCCGCCACATAAGGCAGCTTGGCCACGGCAGCCGGCAGTTCCGCGCCGTGCGCCTGGCCGTGGAAGAAGGCGAACAGGGCGGTCGCTGTGACAGCCAGCGCCGCGGGTACCCGCACATCGAACGTGGAGCATATGCCCAGTGCGATAAGCGACGCCGCTATGCCCAGTTCAATGACGGAGACGTTGGCGCCCATGATACTCGAGAGGCTGCCGAACACCATCACGATGACGAAGGTCGCGGGGAGCAGGACCCGGGTGCGTCCTCCGCTTCTTGCGGCGACGAGTCCGACCAGCATCATCACGAGGATATGATCGAGGCCACTGAACGGGTGCGTGAAACCGCCGACAAGCCCGCCATCAGCATGGCCGGGATGGGCGTTAGCGATAGTCGGCAAGACCGTGCCGATCGCTCCGGTGGCCGTCAGGACTGTGCGTCTGAGCATCGTAAGCTTCCCTTCGATTCGATGAGTTATTTTCGCCGTGGCTGCGGTGCAGCGCCGAACCGGCTTTTCACGGCAAGGTTGAAGAGACGAACCGCCACCTGCTGGGTGACCTGCGCGTCATTGGAGAGCATTCGCACCACAAGGCCGGCGTCGTTAGGAAGCGTGCACACCCCGGCCAGCACGCCGGGCGTAGTCGACGCCGCCAGCAATTCTTGCCCGGTAGGCAACCGCCGTTCCGGCCCAAGCAAAAACAGGCTGCCCGATATCCTCCATCGGCCCAACGGCGAGAATTGTGGCGAGGCGACATCGCGGCCCAGCAGGCTCATCCGATCGCGAACCAGCGTTCTACCTTCTAGTGTCCTGACCTCGACTCGCGCAACGATCCGATCGAACTGCTCGTCCTTTGCTTTCGGATCATGACGGTCAAAGAATTCGTGCAGCAGGACAACGGCCGACGAATCCATCCGCACCATGGTCGCTGTCCCGATTTTCGCGCCGGGAAAGAGAATCAGGGGGTCCGGCGTGTAGGCAAGAAAAGCGTTACGCTCGACAGTCGCCTGAACCGATGTCTGCGCTGTTGAGCCCTGGCAATCGTGCACGACGGTAGATGCCTGGGTCGTGATATGAACCGCCGCACCTGCCTCGACCATAAGATCGCTGGTGAGGCCATCGCCACGATAAAGGCCGCCGGAGGAAGATTGCTGATAGAGGGTCAGCAGTTCAGGAATGTGGCGATCGAGTTCGAATGCTTTCGTAAAATGATAGGGATAGCAGACATATTGCCGGGCGATCCTGGTATGGTCGCCATGTCGCCTGAAACGCATGTCGAACCGTCCGTCGCGGCGCGCTCCTGGCACTGCGGGACGGACATACTCCGATATGTCTGGCCAATGCGGCGTCACCGAAACAGCAGCTCGGCAATGATGCGGTCGGCGATAGCCTCAATGCCCTCGCTAGTTCGGCAATTGGTCGGTGCGATGGGCCGGCCATTCCGGACCGCTTCCGCCTCATGCGTCATCCGGGCCAGATCGACACCCACATGGGGAGCGAGATCGATCTTGTTGATGACGAGCAGATCGCTCTTGAGGACGCCTGGCCCATTCTTTCGCGGGATATCGTCGCCGCCGGCCACATCGATGACAAACATCCACCAGTCGACGAGATCGAGCGAAAAGGTCGAGGCGAGATTGTCGCCCCCGCTTTCGATCAGAATTAACTCCGTTTCGGGAAAGCGCCGTTCGAGTTCGTCGGCCGCCGTAATATTGAGTGTCGGGTCTTCGCGGATAACCGTATGCGGACAGGCGCCCGCTTCTACGGCCGCGACGCGCGCGGGATCGATCAACCCCGATCGCCTGATCCGTTCGGCGTCCTCCGCCGTCACCAGATCGTTCGTGACGATCGCGATCGCGATGCCCTTGTCATGGAAAACCGGGATCAGCCGCTCGATCAGCGCGGTCTTGCCCGAGCCGACCGGGCCACCGATTCCGACACGCGCCGATCCCGTGCGGGCGGCATCCTGGCGTAGTTCGAGGATAGCGTTTTTCATCCTATCACCTCAGCATATAGCGTTGGGCCAGCGGCAGTTCGTGGGCCGGTTCGCAGGTGGCCAATTCCCCATCGACGAAAACATCGAATGTCTGCGGGTCGACACGAATGTCCGGGCACGCATCGTTGTGCAGCATGTCGGCCTTGCTCAGACGGCGCGTACCTCGGCTCGGCAGCAATGTTTTCCGGAGATCCAGCTGATCGGCAAGGCCGCCCTCGATCGCCAGCGGGTTGACGAAGCAGGCCGATAGCGCCTGCCGGGCACGGCCGAACGAACCCCATTGCGGACGGAGGAGGAGCGGCTCGCATGTCATCAGCGAGGCGGCACTGTCGCCCATCGCGCCCCAGGCGATGAACCCGCTCTTGATGACGAGTTCGGGCTTTATGCCGAAGAATGCAGGCCGCCAGATGACGATGTCGGCGAGCTTGCCATCCTCCAGCGATCCGACATGTTCGACAATGCCGAAGGTACGGGCCGCGTTGATCGTATATTTGGCGATGTAACGCTTGATCCGCTCATTATCGCCAACGCGTGTTTGTTCTTCTGCCAGCCGACCACGCTGTTTCTTCATCTTGTCGGCAAGCTGCCATGTACGACAGACGACCTCGTTGATGCGGCCCATGCCCTGGCTGTCCGATCCCAGCATCGAGATCGCACCGATGTCGTGCAGCACGTCTTCTGCCGCGATCGTTTGGGCCCGGATCCGGCTTTCCGCAAAGGCCACGTCCTCCGGAATCGCAGGATTGAGATGATGGCACGTCATCGTCATGTCGAGATGCTCGTCAAACGTGTTGACCGTGTAGGGATTGGTCGGGTTCGTGGACGAGGGCAGGCACCAGGGCAGACCGGCCACGCGGATGATGTCCGGCGCGTGCCCGCCGCCCGCACCCTCTGTATGGTACATGTGGATGGTCCGGCCGCCGATGGCCTCCAGCGTGTTTTCGAGAAAACCGGACTCGTTCAGCGTATCCGTGTGGATCTGGACAGGGAAATCCAGTTCGTCGGCCACTTTGAGGCAGGTGTCGATGGCCATCGGCATCGTGCCCCAATCCTCGTGCAGTTTGAGCCCGAGGCAGCCCGTCCTGATCTGTTCGTGCAGAGATGTCGGGCGATGCGAGTTGCCGCGCCCGAGAAAGCCGAAATTGAGAGGCCATTGCTCCACCGACTGGAGCATCTTGCCGACGTTGAAGGGACCACCGCAATCGATCCCCACCGAAATCGGGCCAAGCGATCCCCCTAACAATGTCGTGATCCCCGATGCGATCGCATGGTCGCACAACTGCGCGCTGTCGAAATGGACATGGACATCTATCGCGCCGGCAGTGGCGATCAGGCCTTCGCAGTTACGGACCGTCGTCGATTGCGAGACGATGAGGCGGGGATCGACGCCGCCCATCGTTGCGGGGTTTCCCGCCTTGCCGATGCCGACGATCCGGCCGTCCTTGATCCCGATGTCACCCTTGACGATGCCTTTTACCGCGTCGATGACGACCACGTTGCAAAGCAGGAAATCGAGCGCGCCTTCGGTACTAAGTACGCCTGCCGCCATGCCGGCGCCGTCGCGCAACGTCTTGCCCCCGCCATGCAGGCATTCGTCGCCATAGGTCGCGTGATCCTTTTCAATGACCGCGACGAGGTCCGTGTCTCCCAACACGATGCCGTCGCCCACGGTGGGCCCATAGAGGGCCGCATAATCATGCCTGTTCATGAATGCCATTCGAACGCTCCTATGCGCCCAGGAAATTGCGGTCGCGCGCCGCGGCGAGTGCGCTGCTTTTGACATTCGGGTCATCCGCTGCGCCGGCCGTCAATCCATTGAGGCCGCCCAGGGCTTTGGCGCCGCCGAATTCGGTCAGGTTGACCTGTTTCTCCTGGCCCGGTTCGAAGCGGACAGCGGTTCCCGCGGGAATGTCGAGGCGTAATCCGAATGCCGCCGCACGATCGAAGCGGAGCGCCTTGTTGGCCTCGAAGAAGTGGTAATGGCTCCCGATCTGCACGGGGCGATCCCCGGTATTGACCACGCAAAGCGACACCTTGCGGCGGCCGGCGTTGATTTCGATCTCGCCCTCCTCGCAGATCAGCCTGCCCGGTTCGAAACCGGTGGATGGCGAATTGGGCGTGGGCCGGATCGGATCATGAACGGTCACGAGCTTTGTGCCATCCGGAAAAGTCGCCTCGACCTGGAGCATCGGCAGCATCGCCGGCACACCCGGCATGACGTCATCCCAGGAGAGGATTTCGCAGGCAAAGGACATGATATCCGCCACACTGCGGCCTTCGCGTGCGCCCTCGAGTATCTCGTCGGAGATGATCGCGACCGCCTCCGGATAATTGAGGGGGAGGCCTTTGGCCTGGCGACGGCGGGCAAGCGAAGCGGCAGAAAAGATCGTCAGCCTCTCAAGTTCGGTTGGGGTCAGCAACATCGATATCCTCCGCGTCCCGGCTGGTGCCGCTCCATCAGTTCGAAAACAGGCGTTGGCCCGATCGGCCGTGGTTCATGGCGGCGATCTCGGCGAGCGGCGTGAATGAAGTCAGCGGGTCGTTATCGGCGACCTGACCGGTCGCCGTATCGCCCAAATCGAGCAGCAATTCCGCCAGTAATCGTTGAGTTTCCAGGGCGCCGATCAGGCCCAGCCGGACAGCGGCCATGCAAAGCGAGGACGCGCATTGATAGGCTGAAACGGCGACGGCCGTGTCCAGCTCCATTCCCGCGCCACCCCACAAATAACCTTGCATAACCGCGAGATGGCCATGGGCGCCCTCGCCGCGATCCAGCATCCGATATCGAGAGGCCTCGATCGATCCCAGCCGGTCATGGGCGACCAGTAGCGCCTGGCCGTTCCGACGCGAACCATCGCGCATCGCGGCGGCGGGCGTGCTGAATTCCACCTCTTCGTCGAGCGCGCATATCTCCTCGATGCGACCGTGCGCGCGGTGAGCGCGGATCAAGGCGACCCGGTCGGCGTTCAGCCAGCGATGGTGAAGCTGCACCCGTACAAAGGCCTTTACGTCGAACCGGCCCTCGCTCGCCATCATTGCAGCCGAGCCCTCCAGGCCCTGCGAGAAGGCGAAGCTTCCTGATGGAAAGGCGCTGTCGGCATGCTGTAGCGCCTGCAGGAGCGCGCGATTTATCATTCGCCCTCTGACCGGCTCACTACCCGGCCGTCGTCCAGCATGGGGCGGATACGGTCGAGATATGTGCGCTCTTCGCCGTTGCAGGCCACCAGCAGTTCCGCCCCCTCGAATTTGACACGCCAGTGCAGATTACCGGCGTGGTAACCGAGTTCGACCGCATCCGATTTTGACACCGGCGTCAGCCTCAACCAACGCTGGGTGCCGGCACGGACGACGACGGCCTGTTCGTCGGAAAGCAACAGAATCGCTCCATCGGCAAGCTTCTGATCGCGGGGCAAGGCAATGGCGAGTTGGCGGCCGCTGTCCGTGATCGCCTTAAGGCGTCGCCGTTCCAGATCCTCGGGCGCAATGGTGACCATGTCCACACCGCCGTGATGATCGGCATGATGGACACGGGATTCCAAATCGGGATCGGCCATATGACCGACAATGCGGCTGATGTGTAGCATGGGGGATTCCTGCAAGGGAAAGCGATGGGCGATCGGGATGATGTCCCGTCACGGCGAAGTCGCGAAATGCGATCGGCCATGACCGCATCCGAAAATGACGCAAAAAAACCCGCGATTTCCAAGAGGACTTCGCGGGCTGCTCTGCCTGAGGGCGAACGACATCATCGGCGTCCGCAACACGACCATTTAAGGTCGGCTCAACTCTTAAGTGTGGAAAGACGTGATGTCAACAGCTCGTGCGCGTTGATGATGGAGTTCGCCAGGTCGTCCATCGGAATGCGTTTGGACATCGCCTGCTGGCGGATTGTCTCATAGGCTTCCTGCTCGGAAACCCTTTGTGTTTCCATGATTATGCTCTTCGCCTTCGCGATCTTGTTGGTTCCCGTGAGCTTGCGCTCCAGCTTCCGAATGCGCTTTGCCTGATCCTGGCGATCTACCCACAGCGATCGGGCGATGGTCAGATTCGACAAAAGGCCGAACGGCTTTATCGGCCGCTCCACCATCGCCAGCGCGCCGCATTCGAGCACAGTCTGCAAGGTGCCGGGATCTTCGTAATCGGTGATGGCGATCAAGGTCGGCGGGGTCATCTGCCCGAACGAGCAGAGTTTCATGATCTGGGTTCGAAATTCCGGATCGACCGATACGAAGACGACATCGATATTAGGGGCGATCGTTTCGGGAATCGGCCACGTCGTCTGGAAGGTGCAGCCGATTCGGCTGAGTTGCTCCACCAGCGCTTTTCCATCGGCATCCGGGGCATGGATAACCTGCATCCGCAGATCTTTCAGATGCCTGAGGATCTGAAGAGCCATTATCAAAACGTCCCGGCCGCGCGGGACTGGCGCAACCATTCGTCGTCGGAAGAAAAGAGAAAATAGGGGTCAGGCTCTGCCCTGTCGCTCGCTTGCCAGACGATGTCGATTTCATTGCGATCGTTGACCTTGCCCACCCTGGGCCACAATGCGGTATGGTGGTTTTCCGCGCTTACGCGCACGCGGCCCTGCGGGGCGTCTATCTCCAGCCCATCGATCACGCGCAGGAGTTCGTCGGGATCATCATTCTGTGCGAGTTCCAGCGCCTTGGCGTAAAGATGAACTTGAAAATAGGCCGCTTCCGCCGATGCGGTGACATGCGCGTCCTTCCCAAATCGCGCCTTGTACGCTGCGACGAAGCATCTCGCCTCCGGCGTGTCGAGACTCTGGAAAAATGGGACGGCGCTGAGATGTCCTTTGGCGACGCCCGGCTTCATCAATATGAATTCAGCCTCGCTGGTCCCGATCGAGGCGATCGGCATCTGATCAGGATCCAGCCCGGCTTCCGCATAGAATTCGTAGAGCATGACGGCACCACGCCCGAGCAGCGTTGAGATTATGGCATCGGGCTTCAGTTTTTGCGCCTGCTTTATGACCTTTCTCACATCGGCCGCATCGGCTGTCAGGGGGACATATATCTCATCCAAAATCCGCCCCTTCTGATGGATGACGAAATCCGAGATGATCCGATTGATCTCATAGGGGAAAACATAGTTCGATCCCACCAGGATGAAGGTCTTTCCCTGGTTACGCAGCAGATAGTCGGCGAGCTGCAACGCAAATTGATTAGGGGCCGCTCCCGTATAGATGCAGCGCTGGGAGAATTCGAAACCCTCATAATAGGTGGGATAGAATAATAGGCCGCGATGCGCCTCTATTTCCGGAAGTATAGCCTTGCGGCTTGTGGAGGTGAAGCCAGCGAACACGATCCGGATATGGTCATCGAGCAACGCTTTGACCAATTCCTTATATTTGGGAGGGGAAGACGACGGGTCGTGAAACGTCGGTGCGATGGCCCGGCCAAGTATGCCGCCCCGCGCATTGATCTCCTCGATCGCGAGCAGCGTAGCATTCGCCATCGTCGATTCGACCGCAGACGTCTCGCCGGTCTTGGAAAAGAGTACGCCGATCTTCCAGTCATTCTTAGCCATTCCGGCTCCCATTTCGCACATAAAAAAAGCCCCGCCGCACGAAGTGCGGTCGAGGCGATCCCTGCCTTATTTGTGGAACGTCGTCGGTCCACGGCGCAGAGTAACGCCGGTGGAACGCGGAGGCAACACCATGGACCGATCGCCGCCTGGTGTCGTCAAGAAATCGCGCCACAAAAGGTCCAAAAAAATCGAGTTGACATTTTCTTTAAGGGAATGTCTCTATCGTGAGAAGAACCAAATGCGGTTCCCGCCTTTCGACAGGGGAGTCGGGCGGCGATGCCAAAAGTGCCAGAGCACGCGAACGGCGCCTTGGGCTTTTTCATTTCGACAGTGTCGTCGGTCGTGGAATTCGAAGCGGATTCTGACGCTGGCCATGTGCTGGTCGATCAATTCGAGGCCACGACCTCCCATCTCCTCTCAAATAAAGGTCGAATCGATGCAGATGAATCGTCGCAAGTTCATAGTCGGATCAACTGTTGCCGTTGGCGGCATTGCTGCCACGGCGCTGATCACCAAGCGGACAGCCACGAAGGACACGGTCCAGGTCGGCTCGATCTTTTCGCTGACGGGCGGGCTGTCCATCACCGAAAAGACCATGGCCGATGCGACCAGGATGGCCATCGCGGAGATCAATGCCAAAGGCGGGGTATTGGGCAAACAGATCGAACTGATCCTGGAAGACGGTGCGTCAGATCCCAAGACCTACAACGAAAAGGCTTCCAAACTTGTTTTGCAGGACAAGGTGCAGTCCGTTTTTGCCTGCTATACGTCCGCCAGCCGAAAGGCGGTCCTGCCTGTGTTCGAGCGGCGGGGGTCGCTTCTCTTCTATCCGACATTTTATGAAGGATACGAGTGTTCGAAAAATGTGATTTACACTGGTGCGGTACCAAACCAGCAACTGTCCAACTACATCCCATGGCTTGTGAAAAAGCAGGGAAAAAAGAAGTTCTTCATAGTCGGATCGAATTATCTTTTCCCGCGGGAGATGGCCAAGGTCAGCAAATCTCTGATTGAGCAGAACGGCGCACAATGGATTGCCGACGAGTATCTGGAGCTTGGATATTCGCAATGGGCGTCCATGGTCAGCAAGATCAAGAATTCGGGATGCGATGCGGTCATCTCCAATGTTGTCGGGGATTCTCTGATCGCCTTCTACAAGGAGTTCCGCAACCAGGGGCTGACGCATGACAAGGTGCCGATCTGCTCTACCGTCACGAGCGAAGTCGAAGTCGCAGCGATGGGCCCGGAATATGCGGCCGGAAGCTTTACCTCATTCCCGTATTTCCAGTCGATCGACACCCCGCGGAACCGCGACTTCGTGCAACGCTATCGGGCTTTCGTTAAAGATCCTCAGGCGGTAACACACGACCCACTCCACTCCTCCTATTTCCAGGTCTATCTCTGGAAAGCAGCGGTGGAAAAGGCGCGTGACTTTTCAGCGGATGCGATCCGCGCCGCCATCGGCGGACTGAGCTACGATGCACCGGGCGGCACCGTGACCATTAATGCCGAAAATCTGCACACGGCGCATACCCCGCGCATCGCGCAATGGCAGGCCGATGGCTCCGGGAAGATCGTCAACCAGTTTCCTGGCCCCGTCCAGCCTCTGCCGTATTCGGCCTATGGCGAAACCGAGGGGAACCTTTACTGCACCGTATCCGGTCTCGATACCGCCAAGCTGCCTAAGTGACGGGTACGAGCGGGGGATAAGGCATGTTCGACGCAGTTTTCATAGGGCTCAGCGTTGGATCCATCATGCTGCTGGTCGCGCTTGGGCTGGCGATCACTTATGGAGCGATGGGCGTCATCAACATGGCGCATGGCGAGATGGTCATGCTCGGCGCCTATACGGCCGTCATGGCCAAGATCTGGCTAGGCCTTGGGTTATTGGCTTCTATCCCGCTCGCTTTCATAGTGTCGGCGAGCGCGGGCCTTCTGATAGAACGGGTCATCGTCGCCCGCTTGTACGGAAGGCTGCTGGACACTCTGCTCGCCACCTGGGGCGTTGCAATATTATTACAGCAGGCGATCAGGCTATCTTTCGGACTGGCCTTCTTCGGTATCACGATACAGGGGCTCGGCACGGACCTGCGCACTGTCCAGACCCCGGAATTCCTGCATGGCGTCATCGCCGCCGGATCGTATGAGTTCAACGCCTATCGCACCTTCGTGATCGCGTTCACTGTCATCGTCACGGTGGTAACCTGGTGGATCATGTACAAGACCTCGCTGGGCATGCGCGTTCGGGCGATCATGCGCAATCCCGACATGGCCTCTGCGTGCGGGATCGACGTTGCCCGGGTCAATGCACTGACGTTCGCCTATGGCTCTGGCCTCGCCGGCATCGCGGGCGTGATGATCGCCGGCCTGGAATCGGTTTTCCCGGACATGGGCACGCCCAAAGTCGTCGAAGCCTTCCTGGTCGTGGTCACAGGCGGCGTTGGAAGTCTGGGAGGAACGGTGCTCGCGGCCGGTATATTGGGCCAGATCACCGGCATCGCCTCAGCCTTGACCAACGATATCCTCGCCAGGGCGATAGTTTTCGGTATCGTCATCCTCATCATTATCTGGAAGCCCAAGGGGCTATTTTCCTACAGGGGGCGTTGAATGTTGATATCTAGACAGGACGCCGCGAAAGGCGCTTACCTACTCTTCATACTTCTCGTTCTTATCGCGCCTACCCTGTTCGACGTGTTCTGGTTGAACCGTCTCTCCAAGTTCCTGGTGTTCGGGATGCTCGGCATCGCGATGTCACTATGCTGGGGCTATGCGGGCATTCTCAATCTCGGGCAGGGCCTGTTCTTTGGCCTCGGAGCCTATGCCATCGGAATGTCGCTGAAGTTGGCAAGCGCAACCAGCCTGCAACAGGGCTCAACGACGCCGATACCCGATTTCATGCTCTCGAACGCCGAACCGGGCGCAAAGCCTGATCTTTGCTGCATCAACAGCGGTTCGTTTTTGTGGATGCCATTCAACAGTCAGTATGTCGGCCTGGCGACCGGCATCATACTGCCTGTCATCGTTGCTTTCATCATCGGCAATATCGTTTTCCGTAAACGCATCTCCGGCGTGTTTGTCTCAATCATCACTCTTGCCATAGTTTTGCTGACCCGCATGCTCGTCGTGCAGGCGCAGCCTTTCACCAACGGCTTTAACGGCCTCACCGATCTGGGGTATCTTTCCATTCTGGGCTTCGACTTCGACCCTTACGGCCTGTCGAGTTATTACCTGATCGCAATCAGTTTGATCGCCGTTCTGGCCATTAGCCGGTTCATAACCGAAACACGAGCCGGCCTTATCCTGCAAGCGAGCCGTGACGACGATCGCCGCGCACGCTTCCTAGGTTTCGATGTCGCATCCTATCAACTGTTTTTCTTCTGCATGGCCGCCGCGATCTCAGGATATGCCGGTATGCTGTATGTTATCGCGTCTGGGTTCGTATCGCCCACTTTCATGGATTTGAGTTTCTCAATCTCGATGGTGATCTGGGCGGCGGTCGGTGGACGCAATTCCCTGCTCGGCGCCTGCATCGGCGCTATCCTTATCAATCTTGTGCAGGCGACTGTGAGCGAAACGCCGCAGTTCGTCGAGGCATGGACGGTGGTCATGGGCTTCGCCTTCATCATGGCGGTGCTGTTTTTGCCGCGGGGCATCGCCGGGGTTTGCATGGAGATGGCGGGACGCATGCTCGTGCCTGATACGTCGCCCCGGAAAGATGCGCACATATCCAGCGCAAAACTGGCGAAGACGGGGAAAGCGCAATGAGGGAAGCGGCGCTCACCATAGATGGGCTTTCGGTCGCATTCGCCGGCTTCAAAGCGGTCGATAATGTTTCGACCGTGGTCGAGAAGGGAGAAATTCGTGTCATCCTCGGCGCCAATGGCGCAGGCAAGACGACGCTGATGGACCTTGTCTCGGGTAAGACCCAGCCGACCAGCGGCCACGTTTATATTGGCGACCGGGAGGTCACCGGACTTGATGAGCACAGGATCGCGCGGGCCGGGCTTGGGCGGAAGTTCCAGATCCCAAGTGTCTTTCGGGAATTGACAGTTCGCCAGAACCTGAAGGTGGCCGCTGCGCCGACACCGGGAGTCTTTGCCAACCTGCGTCTCGCCTATCCTGACGGAACGCTTCGCCGGGTTGATGAGGTCCTCGAACTCATTGGGCTGTCTGACAAGGCAGACTTAGAAGCAGGTATATTGAGCCACGGCGAGACCCAATGGCTCGAACTAGGCATACTCATAACGCAAAATCCGGCCGTGATCCTCCTCGATGAACCGACCGCAGGCATGACCGAGGGCGAAACCATGCGGACGGCCGCCATCATCAACGAGATGCGCCGCGACCACACCATTGTGGCTGTCGAACACGACATGGCGTTCGTGAAGGAAATCGCCAGCCGCATCACGGTCATGCACCTCGGCAAAATCATCGCGGAGGGATCGGTGGCGGATATCGAGGCCAACGCCGCCGTGAGGGAAGCATATCTCGGATCCAAGGGAATAGTCTGAATGCTTGTTCTGGAACAGGTCGAGAGCTTCTATGGCCGTAGCCGTGCACTGCAGGACATCAGCTTGCAGATACCAAAGGGAGAAATCACGGCGGTCCTCGGCAGGAATGGCGTGGGCAAGACCACGCTTCTGAAAACGATTATGAACCTCACGACCCGCATGGGCGGGCGGATCATGCTCGATGGCATGGACCTTTCAAACGCGCCCACCTACCGGCGCGCGCGATCCGGCATCGCCTATGTACCACAAGGCAGGCAGATTATTCCCGATTTCACGGTTCGCGAGAATATCTTGATGGGGGCATTCGCATCGCCGAGGCCTAGCGGCGAAATTCCAACGCTAGTGCCCGAGCTTTTCCCGTATCTCATGGAAAATCTCGATCGTGCAGGCGGTCTGCTCTCAGGGGGGCAGCAACAGCAACTAGCGATCGCCCGGGCGCTTGCGGCGCGGCCGTCCATCCTCTTGCTCGACGAACCTACTGAAGGGATCCAGCCCAATATTGTCGAAGAGATTCAGAGAATCATTCTGCGCCTGAACCGCGAGGAAGCGATGACTATCGTTTTGGTAGACCAGAATATCGCGTTCATTCGCCAAGCCAGTCAGAGCTTCACCATATTGGAAAAAGGGCGCATCGTTAGTTCCGGGATGATCCCCAACCTAAACGACGCCGCAATTGCCAGGCACTTGGCGGTTTGAAGCGCCCAGGCCACCTCTCTACGGATCGTGCGGCTGCCGCTTCCTTCGCGCCTCAGTTGCCGGGTGCGGTGTCGCTGAACGCTACTTCCTCCTGAAGCCACCTGCGGAAGCGAAGCACGCTGGGAGAATTCCAGCGATCTTCCCGCGCAAGGATCGTGTATGCGCCGAAGCGGATCGGACGAAAGCTGCCGTTGGCGGGGATGATTTCCACCAGCCGTCCCGCTTCGATATCGTCGCGCAGCAGCCAGCGGTTCGCCAATGCCACGCCATGGCCCTGGCGTGCTGCCGCCAGCGTCAGGTGAGCGTGCCAGAGGCGCGACCCCGAGATCCGGTCCGGCACTCTGACGTCATGACCCAGCAGCCAGTGCCGCCATTCCAAGTCGTTTTCCTCATGCAGGAGCGGCAGGGCAAGGAAATCCTCGGCGCTGTCGATCGGCTTGAAGCTCGCGGCGCACGCAGGACTGGCCACGGGAAAAACCTTGGGACGAACGAATTCGAAGCGTCGCACGGACTTGGGCAGTGCCGCTTCTTCCCACTCGCGCAAATAGCGGATGTCCGTATCGACCAGATTTCCCCGGAAATCGGGGCTATGGTCGGATGGACGGAAGTCGACGTCGATGTCGTTATTCTTGCTTATGAAGTCACCAAGGTGGTCGCTCAGCCACAGGGACGCGAAGCCCGGAATGCACTCGATGCTGAGTTTGAGCTCGCCGCCCCTGCTCATCAACATACTCGTCGCGCTGGCGATCGCCCCCAAAGCAGAGGAAATCTGCTCGTGATACGTGCTGCCCAGCTCGGTCAGTGAATAACCCTTCGCATTTCTCGTCAAGAGTTGTGCGCCGACCCACGCCTCCAGCGATCGTATGTGGCGGCTGACGACAGCATGGTCGACCGTCAGTTCTTTCGCGGCGCGACGGATGCCATGTAGCCGGCCAACGGCTTCGAACGCTCGCAGCGCCGCCAGTGGCGGGTAGTCTTTCGGGTTGGCCACCAAACCTCCTTAATCCCCCAGACCGCCCTTCGTCGATTTCGCGGCCCACCCCGGCTATGATGGAAAAGTCACCAATCTGCCCGCGGCGTCTTTGCGCTGCTCCCCTGCCCAAACTCGGCTGGGAGAGGATCAGGGCAAAGCGCTGGCCGGTCCCGTTGATGATGTCGTTACGATGCAGGCAACCGCTGCAGGGTCAGCGGGGCTTTATGTTGAACACGGTCTCCGCATTTGTCTGGAAAAACTGGCGCTTTTCCTCAAAACCAATCGGCAAATTGTCTTGGACGCGGACCTCGTCCGCCACATACTGATACGGGTAGATCCCGAACGACATGCTCTTTTGCTTTCCGTCGTACGAATAATTCCAGCGCCACAATTTACCGCCGCTGGGTGTGACCAGCAGGAACAGGCGGTTGCTGTCAGTGAGCTTGTAAGCCTTCTCGCGCGGCTTTGCCGCTCGCACTTTTGCATCGTTCAGCAAGGGTCATCTCCGATACCACGTTTTTCCAAGCCGATGCCACGCGCTGAACCCACGCCATTGCCGGAGGCGTGCGGGCCGTCGTGGCCGAGCTGACCTGCTAAACGTCAGTTATCAGAGGGAAAGGTCGATATCGGTGAACTTCCGCGGACCCCTGCGGAGGGTCGCCTGGCGGAGACGGAGGGATTCGAACCCTCGGTAGGAGTAATCCCCCTACGGCGGTTTAGCAAACCGCTGGTTTCAGCCACTCACCCACGTCTCCGGGAGGCAGAGCGGGGCTATAGCGGCGGTTGCGGAGCCAATCAACCGAACCTTGACGCTCCCATCCGGCGCATTATCGATTCACACTGGCGGATGTTCATTGCAGCGACAGGCGATCGCAGGCTAACCTGAAAACGAAATGCGGCGGGGTGGATGGAATGGTTAAGATGAAATGGTCTCGTGCGGCTGTCACTTTGGTGAGCGCTGCGGTTTTCGCGCTTGCTCCGGCCCGTGCGCAAGTGCGCACCATCGATCCCAATAACGCGAATGCCGATCTTGCGCCGGTCCCGTCCTCGGAAGGCAGCGGCAACACGCAACCGGCGGCGCCCCCTCCCCCCGCACCCGCTGAGGCAACCGCAGCACCGGAGGCCGCCTCGCCGCCCGCGCCCGCTTCGCAGCCAGCCAATACTGCCGCCGCCGCAGACCCGACCTATCATCAGGAAGATGTGATTTCGGCCGCGGAGGGTGTTTTCGGTAAGGGCGCCGAAGGGCTGGCCAAGATGATCGAATCGATCCTGAAGGACCAGGGCGAGCCCAATGCCTATATTGCCGGCCGGGAGGCGGGCGGCGCGATCGGCTTGGGGCTGCGCTATGGATCGGGCACGCTGTTCCACAAGGTCGAGGGCAATCAGCCGATCTACTGGACGGGCCCCTCGCTCGGATTCGATCTCGGTGGCAATGGCGCCAAGACCTTCATGCTGGTCTATAATCTGTACGACACCAACGACATCTTCAAGCGCTTCCCTGGCGGGGAGGGCGCGGTTTACGTGATAGGCGGCTTCAATGCGAGCTATCAGCGCCGCGGCGACATCGTCGTTATTCCGATCCGGCTGGGGGTTGGCTGGCGGCTTGGCGCAAATGTCGGCTACCTCAAGTTCAGCAGGAAATCGCAAATCCTTCCCTTCTGAAGACGCATTCCGTCCGGCGCCGCGTCGCAAGGCCGCGCGTCTCGGAACGAGCGGCGCGCCAAGTGGTTAAGCTGGCTGGAGCGAACGGGCGCATTGCTTGTGTTGCTCCCAGCGGCGAGCTGCCACGAGGAGGAGAGCATTCATGCCAGTATCAACCGTTCCGGCCATCGAGCGCATTGCCCGAGTCATTGCCGCCCAGCGTTTGAGCATCAACGCAAATGGCGACGATCCATCAGCAGGGGATGCGGTGGATATGGAATGGGAATCGTACCGGGACGATGCCGAGGCGGTGCTCCGCACATTACGCGAGCCGGACGAGGCGATGGCGGCGGCTGGCAATGCCGAAGTCTGGGAGAGGATGGTGCGGGCAGCGCTGGACAACTAGCTTGCCGAGCATCATCGGCCGCTTAAAATTTCCGAGATAATTCTTTGACCCAGGCCCGGCTCAACCGGAGAACACGCTTCAAGAAGAGACTTTCGTCAATCCCTTGCGGCGGATCGCCGTTCCTGCAACCAACAGGCTGGAAATCAGCGCGATGGCCGGCAAAGCTGGTGCGAGCGCGGGCGCCGGGCGGTTAACCGGACGCGGGTGAAGCTTGGGCTTTGCGATCTTGGCAGGCAGCGCCGGTGATCCCGCGCTTATGATCACAAAGATTGCTGTCGCATAACCAGATTTTCGCAACACACGCTCCTCCACCGCTACGATCACTCGCAACGATGGCTCAAAGCGCGAAAGCGCCGTTGGTTCCGCCAATTTTAGGGCGTACCGAAACGGGACAAATCTTGAAATGCCTGTTTGTTCCCGCAGCGCAGCGAAATGCGGCGGGCTGCTCTCAAGAGAGCATCTGGATAATGCCTGAAAAGTCGCGGCCCGCATTGCCGCTGTTAGCGTAAACCTGATATAGCGCCTCCGCGGCTGCACCCATCGGCACTGCTGCATCGACATCCTGCGCCGCCTGAACCGCAAGCTTCAGATCCTTGAGCATCAGGCCAGCCGCGAACCCGCCTTGATAATCATTGTCGGCAGGCGTTTTGGGTCCCACGCCGGGAACCGGGCAATAGGTCGTCATCGACCAGGACTGGCCCGAAGCCGTGGATGCGATATCGTAGAATGTCTGCAGATCGAGGCCCAATTTCTGCGCCATCG
>Ga0207694_10001585_pt1 | contig 19257 bp, 10 predicted proteins | sample KBSC34metaG_FD_184353 | JGI IMG/M metagenome (GOLD analysis project Ga0207694, IMG submission 184353) | Corn rhizosphere microbial communities from Kellogg Biological Station, Michigan, USA - KBS C3-4 metaG (SPAdes) (version 2) | ecosystem: Host-associated > Plants > Roots > Rhizosphere > Soil... | reverse complement strand
GTTATTGGTATTGTCGATCACCGTGCTTTTGGAGATGGTTCCGGAAGTAATCGATGCTTTGGCTGCTGCTTGCGTAATGTGCACCGTATAGGGCGTGGTCGACGTGGCGACCGTCTTGTCACTGGCGGTGGCGAATTGCACTCCCGCCGAACTGGATTGACCCTGCAGACTAAACAGGCTTTTGATGTCATTAAAGGTGACACCACTGACTCCGCCGCTCAACGCGCTATTCAGTTTCGCCGTGTCGATCTGCAACTGGCCGTTCGCATCGGGCGTGATGCCGAGCGCCGACAGTCGATTGACCTGTGTGGGCAGGTTCGGGGCGATCGTCAGCAGCGTCTGCTGGATCTGGTTTTGCAGCCCTAAAATCGACGTATTTCCATTCAATGGTCCTGCGGTTCCGAGCGACGTGCCAGTGCCGGGCGTATAGGCCGTCTGTTGAGCCAGGTAGCTTGCAAAATCGTTGTAGTCATTGACGAAGTTTGTGATCTGTGTCGCGACAGATGACACGTCATTGTTAACATTCACCTGCACGGTCTGGTTCGGATCGGCCGACTGCAGCGACAATGTGACACCTGGAATCAGGTTCGTCAGGGTATTCGTGGCACTCTGCACGACAACTGCCCCAGCACCCGATCCCAATTGGACCTGGGCGTTTGTCGCCGCTTGAATGGTAGGCGAGTTGACGTTGACGGTGAATTGGTCGCCGTTGTTCAAAGTTCCCGCGCCGAAGTTCACCTGAACTCCATCAACGACATTGATGGGTGATCCCACATCGGACGCATTGACAGTCAGCGTGCCAGTCTGAGTTCCACTGGTGTTGCTATAGGACACCTGGATTCCATTGGTGGTACCGACTGTACCACCATTGACGACCTTGAAAGTGAACGTATCGTTGGCGGCTCCAGTATAGGTGCCACCTGATGTGACGGCCGAAGTTCCCGAGAAACTGGTGTCCGTCACAGCCGGACCTATGACTGAGGAACTGAAATTCGGTTGAACAGCGCCACCGCCGCTGGCTGCCAGATTGTTCGTGAACTTGATGGCGTTGGCGGTTCCCGTCGAGGTCGAGGTCAGGATCAGGCGATACGGATCGGTGCGCGAATCACCAGTTCCCGTATTAACCACGGTCGCCGAAACACCGACACCTGCCGCATTGATCGCTGACGCAAGTCCAGAGAGCGTGTTGTTCGTTGAATCGACCGTGATCGTGGCACTCTTCGATCCAGCCTGAATTTGAAACGTACCCTGAGAGATGGTGCTGTTGGCGTCGGCATATCCCTGGGATGCGATCTGGCTGGCTTGAGCCAACGACAGGATCTTCAGACTCGTTGATCCCGTGGTCGCGCCCGTGCCTGCCGAAGCTGTCAGCAGGCTGGAATTGCTGGTCGTTGCTGTTTTGGCATCAAACACACTGCCCTGTGACTGAGCCAATTGCGCGGCTTGAGTCTCCAGGGTTTGCAGACGAGTCTGAACTCCTTGGACCGACGACTGCTGCGTCTGATCGGTTGTTACGGTTCGCTGCAGCAACGTGATCCGTTGCTGGTTAAAGCGCAAGACGTTCTGAATCAGAGCGGTCGTATTCAGCCCTGAAGCAAGCCCCGTAAAGGAAATGTTCGATGACATTGTGGGTGCCGATCTAGTGGGACGAAAACGCAGCCAGATTCAAGGCACAAAGGGAGCACTGCGGTACGCAGGCTCCCTTCGCGTCAAAACAAACTCGTGCTCGTGATTGATTACTGACCACGCAGCAACGAGATAATCGATTGATTGCTCTGGTTAGCGAATCCGAGCACCGTCGAAGCGGCTTGTTGCCGAATGTTTTCGCTGGTGTAGTTCGCGATTTCCGTCTGATAGTTCGTATCGGTCAACAGGGATTGAGCCTGTTGAAGATTCGTGAGCTGTGACTGATTGTTGTCCTTCGTGGCGTTCAATGTACCGGAAATGAAGGACCCGATGTTTCCGCGAGCCGTGGCGACCGTGCTAATTGCCGCGTCAATCGCGGTCAACGCGGCCGTGGCACCGGCAGCGGTCGTGAGGTCGATACCGTTCACACCCAGGGTTGTCGAGTCAGAAGCCGCAATCGTTAGCGAGGCGGTCTGGCCCGAGAAAGCACCCGTCTGGAACTGAGCGGCGGTGAACGAACCGTCGAGCAGGTTGACGGTACCGAATTTCGTGGTGGCAGCGATGTTGTCGATGGAGGACAACAGAGCCGTGGCACTTGCCTGGTTAGCAGCCAGCGACGCAGTGCTTTGGGTTGCGGTGTTGGCCGAGTTCGCAGCGAGCGTACGGACCTGAACCAGCAGGTTATTGATGTTGGCCAGCGATGAGTCAGCCGTCTGGCTCAACGCCGCACCCGTTTGAATGTTCTGAATGGATTGTGTCAAACCGGAGATCTGAGACGCTTGCAACGACGAGGTCACGAGGCCAGCAGGGTTATCGCCAGCGCTGTTGATCTGCAAGCCCGTCGACAATCGCAACAGCGATGTGTTCAAGCGAGACTGGCTCGCCTGCAACGCGTTTTGCGCATTAAGCGAAGCAACGTTAGTGTTGACGGAGAGAGTCATGCGGTGTTTCCTTGATTGAGAGGGCCTCAGACAAAAACGTGTTTGTTTTCCTCGGGAGCAGACGCTTGTCTGGCGGCATCTGAAATCGTCCCCCGTGCGTGAAAGAGATATCGAGTCGGGTTGAATCGACTTGCCGAAAATCTGCGAAAAAGATCCGTAACCGGACCATTTCCTCTGAAGACAGGCCAAGTCCGCCGTTCAGTCCGCTGGACACCGCCTTACAATTGCGCTATCTGTCGCAATCGGCACCGGGTCCAAACGGCGATTGACCTCGCCCCCTCAATGAAGAATAGGTCACTCCAGCCACTCTGCTCGAAGGCACGGGTTTGTTCACCGAACCTCGAATGCCTCGCGATCCGATCCCAGGAGAATGCTGTCATCGAACGCGCATAGATATATAGATATAGAGCGTGATCCAATCCAGAAGGATCCTGATTCGCCCCACAAAGGAAAACGTGGGTTTGTCCTGGCCACCAGCAACGCGCGAGCAGTATCGCTATTCTGAACCCAACTCAATCGCGAATCCCGCCGAACCGCGGCCGGGTCAGCCGGGCGGTTGTAACGGCGCAGGCCGAATTGCAAGCAGAGAATGCTCTTATTGACCGATGAAACTTGCCAGATCGGCAAGAATGGCGGATGCCGTTTTTTCGGCGGCGTCACGCGTGAGAAGTTCGCCGCGGTTCAGGCGTTGACGGACCTCTTCCACAACGTCCATGCGAACATCGACGACATCTCCCAAACTCGCCATGAATGGCGCGATCTCGGCTGGCGTCCCGGAATCGGCAAGCTGTTCGGGTGAAGTGCTGGTTGACTGCACGCGCCGGTTCGGACGTCCGGGCGATCGGCCAGGTACAGGCGGAATGTTCGAACTTCCCGGATCGATTCGCACGGCAACTACCCCAAACAATCTGACGAACTGACAGATCCTAGGTTTATATCGTTTGCTCTTGTGGAAACGTGCGGCATATTTGCTAGTTCGACTTCTTTGGTCAAGGTCAAGTGGCGATGACAGCTCATAAACCGGCTCCAGCGCAGGCCCATGCCGCACCCGCGCCTCAGACCACAGCGCCAACTCCGGCAGAACCTGCCGCTTCGACACAAAAAGCTGTGGAAGCAACGGCAACTCCCAAGTCTTCGCTCCTCTATTCGGTCGTCCTGACGGGGGTCGCCGTTCTACCGATCGCGTTCGGATTGGGAGCTGTCCGGCTCAAAGCGTCGATCAGAAAGCCCGTCATCGCCCCAGTCGTCAGCCCGCATGCGTGGAACCCGAATGATCTGGATCCCAAACTGCGAACCGCAAATCGTGAATTGGGCGATCGCAAGTTTCTGGAGCGGCGTTTCGAAGTGGCGCTCAACTATTACCGAGCCCTCGGAAGCTCTGAGCCGGAACAGATGGCACCAGAGCTTCTATACCGGGTTGGCTTGTGCGAGGAAGAGCTTGGGCTATGGAACGAAGCCATGGAGAGCTTTCGTTCTGTCACCAGTACCACCGACAATCTGGTACTGAAGGCCGCTGCCACTTTTGCGCAAGCCCGTACTTCGTTGCGATTGAAGGAACCGGAACAGGCAGTGGCTTTGCTGCGCCCTCTGACCATGCCGATCAGTTCTGAATCTCGATTACCCAAGGCCATGTCTCAGGAAATCGATTTCCTGTTCCCGTTAGCCCTGGCAGAAGAGGCAATTCAACAGTGGACCCAGGATGAAGGGGTTCCCTCTGTTCCGCTTGCCAAGCTGATTAACTGGCCACTTGAGACAGCACTAAGATGGGGTGACGAAACCCTGCTTCTCGACACTCTTACTCCCGACGCCACCTTGCCGGACAACGCGTTGACCTGCACTGTCAAACGTCCTGTCATTCGCGGAGAAGTACAGTCTCGACCTGAAACATGGTCCGCGGATGTGTGTGCTTCAAACCAGACAGTGCAGTCGGTCGTTGAATGCGTCGCAAAGGAATGTGGATGGAGTGTGGACTGGTCCGGTTTGCCCGCCGATCGACAGACTGCACGATTGGCCAATCTGTCGCTGGAAAAACGTCCGGTGTATTGGCTATTGACCGTCCTTTGTTCTGAACTGAAAGCCAACTGGAGTCTCGATCAGGGCAAAGTCGTTATCACTCGCAGTGGACGACACAACGAACAGTCACGAGCGATGATCATTCAGACGCTGTCCAGCTTGCCGGAATGGATTCCTGAACATCGGCTGGCAAACCATGCGAAGTTTGAACAGGGGCAATTCGCACAAATGGGCGGTCAGTTGAAAAAGGCTGCCGCGATATATGCGTCCCTGATTGGTAAAGAGACAACGTCCTTGGCGATTCACGCCGCTTACAACTCAGGCGAAATCGATTTTCGTCTGGCCGATTACTCGGCCGGATGTCAACAACTGAGGTTCATTGTCGATGGTGCGCCCGAACATGAACTTCATACCGACGCTCTGATCATGATGGGGCGGATGCTGTTGGATATGGGTGATTCGCAGGAAGCGATCTACCAGTTCCGTCGAGCGACGGAAGCACGCGGCCGCACGAACGAGCAAGCGCGTGCTGCGGTGCTGATGGGGCTGTCGTTTTTGGTTCAGTCACGATATTCGGAAGCTGCCGACGCAGTCTTTTTGCACCGCATGTTGCTGGAAGAAGCCTCGGTACGCCGAGCGGCTGCTTTTGTGACGGCCTATGCACGCTGGAATACCGTCAATGCGGATCTGCGCCCGAACGAGGGTGCGTTCTTGTACCGGTCGTTGATAGCACTGCGGTCCGATGTCGAATGGCTTGGCCAGACTGGGCACCTGCTCATTGGTCGGGCCTACGCTGATCTCGGATTCGATGATCAGATGTCAGACATCTACTTACGGTCATTGGCAAACGGCACCACGAAGTCGATCGAAATCGAAATGCGATATTGGTTGGCAGATTACGAGTACTCCAACGGAGCTACCGAGTCGGCTCGTCAGATCCTGGAACAGCTTGCGGACGGCCAACGGTCTGGTTGGCGCAATCGGGCTCGCTGGAAACTGGCAGAAATCGCGCTGCTCGAAGGTCAGCCGAAAGAATGCCTGAATCATTGCGAGCAAGTTGAGACCGGTGAAGTGATTCCGAAGGCTGACGTGCAGAAACTGATGGGCCGCGCATTTGAAAAAATGGGTGACGATGTGCGGGCCGCAAAGTGCTATGCCGGTCAACTACCGAGTGAAGAATAAACAATTGCACTGCACGGCTCGGATGTTGCATCAATTCGGTCAGGTCGACTTCGCGACCGCCAGGCTCATAATCAATTCTTCGGTCCAGTCTTTGGTTGGTCGTACTTCGCGTAGACAGCCTCCTGACATCACACCAATGCGATCGCACACCGCGAGCAATTCCGTCAGATATGAACTGACGAACAAAACCGTCTTGCCTTCTGCAGCCAGTTCTCCCATCAGCCGATAGATCTCGGCTTTGGTGCCGACATCGATACCACGTGTCGGTTCGTCCAACAACAGAATGTCGGCCTGCTGGTGCAGCACACGTGCAATGGCGACCTTCTGCTGATTGCCGCCCGAGAGTTCACTGATCGTCTGATCCGGCGACGACGCCTTGACCTGCAAACGATTCATCCAATGCGTGACCTGAGCGTGCCGGCGTCGCAGATTCAGCAGTCCACCCCATGTATAGGGATGCAAGCGGCTGATCGTCAGATTGTCGGCGATCGAACGAGACTGAGCCAGGCCTTCCGTCTTGCGATCTTCCGAAACGAGTCCCAGTCCGGCCTGAATTCGCGCACGCGTCTGATGACGAATCGACGCCCGGGCGACTTTGACGGTCCCCTGCCGGACGGGATCCAGCGCAAACAGGCACCGTAACAGTTCCGTCCGCCCTGCCCCGATCAAACCAGCCAGTCCAACGATCTCGCCACGTCGCAATTCCAGCGATACCGCTCGGGGTGAGGACTCGCCACTGAGGCCTGAGATCGACAGCAACGTTTCGCCAGCTTGATGAGGGACAGTTGGAAACAGTTCTGCGACGCCGCGTCCAACCATCAGACTGACGATCTGCGCATCGGACACACCGGCCAGCTCGCCTGCTCCAACCGAGCGACCATCGCGCAGGACGGCATAGCTGTCGCAGAGTTGCCGTATCTCTTCCAGAAAATGGCTGATGTAGACAATGCCATAACTCGCGTCGCGCAGCTTGCGGATGACGGCAAACAAATGGTCAACATCTCGCCGAGATAATGAACTGGTCGGCTCGTCGAAAACCAGCACCTTGGATTCGGAAACCAACGCGCGAGCAATTTCGACGAGTTGCTGTGCGGCGATCGACAGATCGCCCACGCGTGTCTCGGGACGCAGGTCACGATGTCCCAACAGGTCGAGGGCGTCACGGACTTGTTCACGTTGTTTGCGACGGTTGCGAATACCGCACCAATGCGGTTCCTGCCCCAGCACAATGTTGTCTTCAACGGACAGATGAGGGGCGAGATTCAGTTCCTGATAGATCATGCCCACGCCCGACAGTCGAGCATCATGCGGACCTTGAGGTGCGTATGCCTGTCCGGCGAGCAGCATCGTGCCCGAATCGGGCGCATGAGCACCACTCAATACTTTCATCAATGTGCTCTTGCCGGCTCCGTTTTCACCAATCAGCGCCAGAACATGCCCCGCTCGGACAGTCAGCGAAACGTTCTGCAGTGCCTGCGTGGCACCGAAGCGCTTGCAGATGGTTCGCATCACCAACAGGTCATTCGATGTCATCGAGCTACCACGAGTCGCAGGGATCTGAATTGTTCCCACGTGACTGTGTCATGAATGCCCTGACCCGTCAATGAACGGTAATCTGTGGTTCCAGCGTCCACTCTTTGCAGTCGGAGTGATGCCGTGGCTACGAATCGGATTCCAGCACGGATCGCTGGTGGGGAAACAACAATTCGTAGTGGGTGACCAGTCGGATCAGTTCGGCAAAAGAATTCACCGACAGCTTTTTCATGATGGATGCTCGACGAACTTCGATCGCTCGTTCGGTGATTTCCAGTTTCGCAGCAATCGCTTTGTTCGCCGCACCCGAAAGAATCAGCGCCAGAGTCTGACGTTCTTTGTCAGTCAGTTGAGCCATCCGTTGACCGAACTCTTCCCAGATCTGCAGCGATGCCCTTCGACCTTGATCGTCGGCCAGCGCTCGTTGAATCGCTTCCAGCATCAACTGAGCGGTGAACGGTTTTTCAATGAAATCCGCCGCGCCCAATTTCAAAGCTCGAATGGCCATCGGAACGTCGGCATACGCGGTCATCAAAATCACTGGCAGCAGGTTTCCGCGACGGCTGATCTGTTCCAAAAGATCCAGTCCGGTCATTTCGGGCATGCGGACGTCACAGACGAGGCAACCTGACTGCGAGGGTGCGAATGTCGCCAGAAACTCAGTCGCCGATGGATAGGCGATGGTTGCAATCCCAACAGATTGAACTAGATATTCCAGCGACGCGCGCATATCGGGATCGTCGTCCACGATGAATGCCGTCGCCTGAGTTTCCGCCAACATCATATTGCTCGTGACACCGAAGAAGTCCGATCGGATGATCGTGGTTCGACAGGAAGGTAAGGGGGCGTCGCCTGTCGATGATGATTTGCCACAACGGGTGGCAAGTCGGATTGATGCTCGGCTTCGCTATCAGTGGGCGGCTCTTCGTCTTCGGTGGACGATTCGTTTTGATGTTTCCAGGGTGGAGTCATCGGCAATGTGAACTTGAAGACCGCGCCTGAATCAACCTTCAGGTCAGTCCAGATGTGACCACCGTGGGCTTCGATGATTCCATGAGCGATCGCCAATCCCAAACCGGTTCCATTCTGCTCGGTCGTAAAGAAAGGTTCGAACAGGGATTCAGCCTGATCAAGCGGTAGTCCAGGACCAGAATCGGCGACGGTGACCTCAACCGAATCGCCACTCGATTGGCACGTCGACAACCTGATCCATTGCGGTTTGTTCTCTGATTGCTCCAGCGCCACAAACGCATTTCCAATCAAGTTGGTCAGCACCTGCTGGATCTGAATACCGTCCACCGTCAGCGTGGGAAGCTCGTCGTCCAGGGACAATTCGATCGTGACACCACGACGACGCGCTTCTGGTCGACATAACTCGGCAACTTCGACGACCAATTCATTCATCGAGGCCACGTCTGCTTGATACGGGCGGCGGCGAGCGAAATTGCGAGTGCGTCGAACAATTTCACCGCCGCGATGTGCCGCTCGCAGAATTTGACGCAGCGGAGCCACCATGTCTTGTGGATCTTCCTTCGCGCCCGTCAAACGCGCCAGGATACCCTCGGCATAATTCGAGATCGCGCCCAGTGGCTGATTGATTTCGTGCGCCAGTGCTGCAGCCATGGCACCCATGGATTTCAATCGGTCCGCATGAGCCAATTGGATTTGCAGTTGTTGGCTGCGTTGCTCGATCGTCTTCCGGGACGTGACATCGGTGACGACCAGCAACAACCCCTCGAAATTTCCGTGACGATCGATCAGTCGGCGTGGCGAGATCATCACATCGACCTCACGGCCCGTCGTGCTGTGCAGCTTCATATCGATCGGACCGGAGAATTCGTCACGCGCAGCGAGCAAGTGTTCAAACTGCTTCCGGTCCAACTCGTTGAGATAGGGTGAAGCAGCCTGTCCCACGACACGTTGTGGGTCGATGCCCAGCAGGCTGCTGAATCGCCGATTCGCGAATTCGATCTGCCCTTGGCGGTTGAAGACGACAATTCCGTCCGTCATCGATTCGACCAGCAACTGATACCGCGACTCAATCTGTTCCCATTTCTGTCCAGCGATGCTCAGTTCCGGTCGCATGACCGCAAACTGGAAGGCGAGCAGCGTCGCGAGAATGATGATCATGATTGTCATCCCCAGCATCTGCAGTTGCCACACATGCAGGCGCGCTTCGGACTCATACAAACCGACGAGCGCATTCATTCTGATCAAGAAATCGGACTCGTGACTGAGCAAGACCTCGAGTTCGGCGCGGCTGGGTAATTCTGACGAACCGTCAACCAGAGCCTGTGCGGCAGCGGCCATCGATTGAAAGTGCCTTTCGATCGATTGGTAGCCTTCGTCAAGGGCCGTGATTGATGTGTCCGAGTTTGAATGATTGGCGCGGAGTGAGGCGTGTGCCTTGGTCCATGTGTCTAGCGTATTCTTCAGTTCTGACTGGTATCGCTGTCGAGCCGCCATCGAATCAGCGTTGACGAAGGCCAGCGCCGCTTTCGTCAGTTTCTGCGACAACATTCGTTGCCGACCGGCAATGTTAATCACCGGAGCGTCCGACGTCATTCGGATCAATGACGGTTGAATCAAACATTGATGGAGGACGATCAAGGTGGCAAAAACGCCCAGCGACAACCAGAGTCGTTTGTCGAGTCGACGTGCGGGATTGTCTCGCTGCATTCAAACTGACCGATTCGTTTTGAGTTGATGGAAGGCGAGTTGCAGCGGAGGCGAGACTACTGGACGTACCGCACCCTCGCATCAAAAATGTCGAATCATGGAGGTCCGCAAAGCGCATTCCCGGAAATCGTGATTTGCACAATGTGCCAGTTCTGACGGGAATCTTCGCTCTCGCCAAGGGCATTCTCTGTCTGACGCATCCGTAAAGTTGGAATGCGCCCCTTGCACCCGAGACTCAATTGCCAGCAAACCCAGCAATTGAATGCTGCACTTGTAAGCAAACACAGGTGTCGACTCGAAGCATCGCAGGAACGGCGAGTTGAAGGTGAACTCATGTTCTTGATGCTGATCTCTGCGCGGTTCGTCGGCTTCACCGTTCGTTTCGTAACATGCTTTTACATCAACAGATGCATCCACGCGTGCAGTCGTCATAGATCGCCGATCCGGAGACGGGAACCGTTGGAACACAGCCCCGTTCGGCGGTCGCTTCAATCTCTGTGACCTTCCACATTCGATCGTTCGGCCCTCCGAAGTTGAGTTGTCGATCGTTCTATCAGCACGCCCTAAGGGCACGCACTTTGCCAAAACGCTGGTCGACAACAGTTGGTTTCGCGCCCGCAGACCTCACCTGTTAAGACCGATTAACCAGGAACACTCCCGAAATGAATCCCTCGGCCAAGGCGACCCGCATCCAACTGCTTGATATTCATTCCCCACAGATGCGCGCGTTTCACATGGCGTGGATCGCGTTCTTTTGCTGTTTCTTTTCTTGGTTCGGTATTGCGCCTTTGATGTCGGTCGTACGCGAAGAGTTTCACCTCGACAAGAATCAAGTCGGCTGGTGCATTATCGGTTCGGTCGCGATCACGATCTTTGCCCGCCTGTTCATCGGGTGGTTCTGTGATCGAATCGGTCCACGATTGGCTTATTCAGGCCTGTTATTAATCGGTTCGATTCCGGTGATGACGATCGGATTCGCTTACGATTACACGACGTTCCTATTGTTCCGCATTGCAATCGGCGTGATTGGGGCGTCGTTCGTGGTGACGCAGTATCACACTTCGATCATGTTTGCCCCCAAGTGCGTCGGCACTGCAAACGCAACGACGGCCGGTTGGGGCAATCTGGGTGGCGGGGTCACTCAAATGGTGATGCCGCTGATCTTCGCCGCCTTCGTCAGTTGGTTCGGATTCAGCACGGCGGCTTCGTGGCGAGTCAGCATGTTTGTCGCCGGCGTGGTCTGCGCCTTGATGGGTGTGGCCTACTACTTCCTGACTCAGGACACTCCTGAAGGTAACTTCGGTCCATTGCGAGCGCAGGGATTGCTGCCATCCAAGAAATCAGTCCGAGGTTCGTTCCTGCGTGTCTGTAAAGACTATCGCGTTTGGGCTCTATTCCTCGCATACGCGTGCTGTTTCGGCATCGAACTGACGCTGGATAACGTCGCCGCTCTGTACTTCGTCGACTATTTCAGCGAATTGAAATCAGTCGATCCACTGAAGGCTGTCGGGACCGCCGGGATGATTGCTGGATTGTTTGGCGGCATGAATCTGTTCGCTCGCGCCCTGGGAGGCATCGTCGGGGATCGATTCGGTGATCGCTGGGGTCTGAACGGTCGCGTGAAGTGGCTGTTCATCGCTTTGTTCTGCGAAGGAATCTCGCTGTTGTTGTTCTCGCAGGCCCGCACGTTGGCAGTGGGGATTCCGCTGCTCATGTTGCTGGGGCTGTTTGTAAAGATGTCGAACGGTGCGACCTATTCCGTGGCCCCCTTCATCAATCGCCAGTCGCTCGGCAGCGTCACCGGAATCGTCGGTGCGGGTGGAAACGCAGGGGCGGTCGCAGCCGGATTCCTGTTCAAGAGTTCCGCGATCAGTTGGCCGACGGCCCTGTTCATCCTGGGCGTGTTCGTCACGTGTGCCTCGTTCTCGATTCTGACCATTCGTTTCATGGAAGAGTTCCAGTCAGGAGCTGAGGGAGCGAGCAATCTGACAGGCGAGCCAGTTGGGTTGAAGCTGGCCAATGTCACCCCCGCTGCCGTCTGAGAGCGGCGCAGACCACCACCCTCTGGCAGACTTTCTGAGTTTCAGGACAAGTCATGATTGCATCGCGATCGAATCTAAGCCCTCATCCCGAGTTGAAGACGATTGTCGTCATCGGCAACGGCATGGTGGGTCTCAGATTCTGTGAGAAACTGGTCGAGTACGACACGGCCCATCAATATCGAATCGTGACGTTTTGTGAAGAACCGCGAGCGGCCTACGACCGCGTCGGGCTGACATCGTTCTTCGCGCATCGTGACGCCGAAAAACTGATGCTGGCGAAACTCGACTGGTACGCCTCGCACGGTGTTGAATTGCATATCGGCGATCGCGTCGATCGGATCGACCGCGAGCGTCAGGTCGTGATGTCTCAAAAAGGCGTTGAGATCAATTACGACACCATCGTCATGGCGACGGGCTCATACCCTTTTGTGCCGCCGGTTCCCGGCGTCAACAAGAGTGGTGTGTTCGTCTACCGTACGATTGAAGATCTGGAACGAATGATTGATTACGCATCGCGTTCAAAGCGATGCGCGGTCATCGGCGGCGGGTTGTTAGGGCTGGAAGCCGCCAAGGCAGTCTACGATCTGGGTCTGGAAGCTCACGTCATTGAGTACAACGGTCGCCTGATGCCGCGCCAGATCGATGACGCAGGTTCACGAGTACTGGTTAACAAGATCGAGACGCTGGGCGTCAAAGTGCATTTGAACCGAGGAACCAAAGAGATCAACGGCAATGGTCACGTCGAAGGAATCGAGTTCCAGGACGGGACACGCCTGGACGTCGACATGATCGTCGTCTCGACCGGTATTCGCCCACGCGATGACCTGGCGAAACAATCAGGACTGACAATTGGTCCGCGCGGCGGGATTGCCGTCGATGACCAGTTGCGTACGTCCGATTCAAATATCTACGCGATCGGCGAATGTGCGCTCCATAACGGCATGGTGTATGGGTTGGTGGCACCCGGTTACGAAATGGCCGACACACTGGCCCTGATCCTGACCGGCAAGGAAGCACATTTTCAGGGAGCTGACCTGTCGACGAAACTGAAACTTATGGGCGTCGACGTCGCGAGCTTTGGCGATTACGAAGCACCGGCAGAACGCGCCATTCCACTCCATTTCGAAGATCCGTTCAGCGGCAAATACAAGAAACTGCTGTTCTCGCTCGACGGCAAGCGCCTAGTCGGTGGAATTCTTGTCGGCGATGCGTCTGAGTATGGCGCGCTATCGATGATGGCGAAATCACAGGCGCCACTGCCGTGCAAACCACACGAACTGATTGTTGGCAGTTCATCGGGGGCGTCGCTGGGCGGCATCGACAGCATGCCCGACTCGGCCCAAGTTTGCTCGTGTAACAACGTTTCAAAAGGCGCGATTTGCAGTGCGATCTGCGATCAGAATCTCGATTCGCCTGCCGCGGTCAAGGCCTGTACCAAAGCTGGAGCCGGTTGTGGCGGATGCTTCCCGATGGTGACCGACCTGTTCAAAGCTCAAATGAAAAAGCTGGGTAAACAGGTCACGAACCATCTGTGCGAACACTTTGCCTACTCGCGAACCGAACTGTTCGCGATCATCAAGACCAAGCAACTGAAAACTTTTAAAGAGGTGCTGACACAGTGCGGGAAAGGATCGGGCTGCGAGCTATGCAAGCCGCCGATCGCATCGATCCTGGCCTCTCTCTGGAACGATGTGATTCTCGATCCTGCTCATGAGACGTTGCAGGACACCAACGACCGGTTCCTGGCCAACATGCAGCGTGGCGGCTTGTACTCGGTCGTACCTCGCGTGGCCGGGGGCGAGATCACGCCCGCAAAACTGATTGTGCTGGGTGAGGTTGCTCAAGAATACAAGCTGTATACAAAGATTACCGGTGGCCAGCGCATCGACCTGTTTGGCGCTCAGGTTCAGGACTTGCCTGATATCTGGGAGAAACTGGTCAATTCTGGCTTTGAGAGCGGTCACGCCTACGGCAAGTCGTTGCGAACGGTCAAGAGCTGCGTTGGAACTACCTGGTGCCGTTACGGGGTCCGCGACTCCGTCGGTTTCGCCATCGAAGTCGAGAACCGGTACAAGGGCATCCGATCTCCGCACAAACTGAAGATGGCAGTGTCCGGCTGCACACGCGAATGTGCCGAAGCTCAATCGAAAGATGTGGGCCTGATCGCGGTGGAAGGTGGCTACAACTTATACGTCTGCGGAAACGGCGGCACGAAACCGCGACACGCGGAACTGCTAGCCGCGTGTATCGACGAAGCAACCGCACTGAAATACATTGACCGCTTCCTGATGTACTACATCACGACGGCGGACAAACTGACTCGAACATCCGTCTGGTGCGACAAGCTGGAAGGTGGCATCGAGCACATTCGCGAAGTCATCGTCGAAGACAAACTCGGCATTGCGGGTGAGCTCGAATCGATGCTGCAATACCTGGTCGACACGTATCAGTGCGAATGGAAGGCGGTCGTGAACGACCCGGTCAAACGTGCTCGTTTCCGTCAGTTCGTGAACACCGACGAAACGGAGCCCTGCATCGAATTCGTGTCTGAACGAGGTCAACAACGGCCAGGTGATTGGCCGACCGACGTGGTGTCGCTCGACCAATTCCAGTCGCAAGTCGATCAGCAGTTCGGCCGTCCGGACGAGTCTGAATTGCGTTGGGTGAAAGTCGGTACGACTGACGACTTCCCGATCGACGGTGGGGCAACGATCAAGTATGGTCAGTCGCAGATTGCGATCTTTAATTGCACGACTCGCGGCGAATGGTACGCGACGCAGAACATGTGCCCGCACAAGAAAGCTTTCGTGCTCGCTCGCGGCATGATTGGCGATGCGAACGGCGTCCCCAAAGTTGCCTGCCCGCTGCACAAGAAGACGTTCTCGTTGGAATCTGGCGAATCACTGTCAGATCCCGAATATAAGATTGACACCTTTCCCGTCCGCATCGAAGGGAATGACGTTTATCTGGAATTGCCGTCGATCGAAGAACTCGATCGACGACACTCCACCGAAATCGGCTGCAAATTGGCAACCAGTTGTGCCGATCATCACGAGTTGGTGACGCTGTCATGACAAGCGTCGAGACTCGGCCACTGACTCTCGACGATTTCCAGCGAGGGTTCATCGATCAACCGTTTGCCGGGCACGACGGGGCATCTTTGATTTCTCTGTTGCTGGAACAACAGCAAACGCTGACGGCGGTCGAAGCGTTTTCGCGCGACCACAATCCCGATCGCCCGCCCGATCAGTCTCGTTACTACGAAAAGCTGTTGCCTGCCACGCCGCCTGGGCCGGGACAGCAATATGCGTTCGAGGTCGATCTGGATCGCTGCTCGGGTTGCAAAGCGTGCGTGACCGCCTGTCATTCGCTGAATGGACTCGACGATCGCGAGACCTGGCGCGATGTGGGACTGTTGGTCGGTGGGACTGAATCGTCGCCCATCATGCAGCATGTCACGGCCGCGTGCCATCACTGCCTGGAACCGGCATGCATGATCGCCTGCCCGGTGAATGCGTACGAAAAGGATTCGCAAACGGGAATCGTCAGGCACTTGGACGATCAATGCTTTGGTTGCCAGTACTGCACTCTGGCCTGTCCATACAACGTACCGAAATATCACAGTTCGAAGGGTATCGTCCGCAAGTGTGACATGTGTTCCAACCGTCTGTCCCGTGGTGAAGCACCAGCCTGTGTACAAGCGTGTCCGCATGAAGCGATTGCGATTCGGACCGTCACGATTCAAAAGGTCCTCGACGATTCCGAGGCGGACAACTTCTTGCCCGCAGCGCCGGAACCGTCGCTAACCTTTCCGACGACGACCTACAAAACGAAGCGGGCCTTTCCGCGGAACATGCTGCCCGCCGACTATTACTCGATCAGCCCCGAACATCCGCATTGGCCGTTGATCGTGATGCTGGTGCTGACACAGTTATCTGTTGGCGCATTCACGATGGGATGTCTGTTTAACGCGCGCATGCCATCGGAACTCGCCGCGTTGTTTGAACCACTGCATGCGACGAGTGCCTTGATTCTGGGATTGATGGCCCTCATGGCCAGTACCTGCCACTTGGGACGTCCCTTGTATGCCTTTCGCGGGATTCTCGGTTGGCGGCACTCATGGCTCAGTCGCGAGATTCTGTTCTTCGGGCTGTTTGCTGGACTAGCAGTTCCCTACGCTGCGGCCTGCTGGATTGGATCCAAGTCGATTCCACTCGGCCAAGCCTGGGCCGATCTGGTGAATCCGCTTCTGACCGTTGCAGGAGGCGCTGTGGCCGTGACAGGACTGATCGGCCTGTTCTGTTCGGCCATGATCTATGTCTTCACGCAACGCGACCTTTGGAGTTTTGAACAAACGATTGCCCGCTTCTGCCTGACGGCCGGACTATTGGGATCGGCAACAACCTGGGTTTCATTGTTACTCCTGCAATGGTTCGTCGACACATCGGCAGCGAGCCGGTTGATGATGGGTGTCGGCCCGCGCTTGACACACGTCTTGATGGCATTCGGAATTGTCAAGCTTTTGTTTGACGCTTCGCTGTTGCGGCATCTGGCCAGTCGCCGCACTACATCCATGAAACGATCGGCGCTATTGGTGACGGGGGCATTGTCGACTGTGGCGTTCGCTCGCATGGGGCTGGGCCTGATTGGTGCGGTGGCGATGCCGACGATCCTGCTCAGCAACCTGGATCAGGCGTCGGCCCTGGCAACGAACCCCGTGATCGCGGTTGCGATCTGCATGACCTGGGTGGGCTGTGTCGGTGGTGAGTTGCTGGAACGGTATCTGTTCTTCGCGGCGGTCTCAAGTCCGCGCATGCCGGGAGGTGTCCGCCCATGAGTTCCATCGCCGAGCTTCTGTCGGAACTACCACTGGTCTCATTGATCCATCAACGCGACGGAACCTACACCCGCGAACTACTGCTTGAACCGGCAGGACATGGACTCGGCCAAGTCCCGACTCGCAACAAACCCGATGCGACGACGACGATGGTGTGCGGGTATTGTTCGACCGGCTGCGGCTTAAAGATTCATTTACGCGAAGGTCAGGCGATCAATCTTTCGCCCACCACGGAGTACCCGGTCAACCTGGGGATGGCGTGTCCCAAAGGTTGGGAAGCACTAACGGTACTCGATGCTCCCGATCGCGCAACGACACCCTTGCTGCGGAACGCCAGCGGACACCTGGTGCCGGTCGATTGGCAAACCGCGATGAACGAGTTCGTCACTCAGTTCAAAGCGATTCAGCACAAACATGGCCCGCATTCAGTTGCCTTCCTGAGCACGGGTCAGATCCCGACCGAAGAGATGGCCTTTCTGGGAGCGCTGGCCAAGTTTGGGATGGGCATGCTGCATGGCGATGGAAACACGCGCCAATGCATGGCGACTTCCGTCGTCGCGTACAAGCAGGCATTCGGTTTCGATGCGCCGCCATACACCTACGCCGATTTTGAAGAGTCGGATGCAATCGTGTTCGTCGGTGCCAACCCTTGTCTCGCCCATCCGATCATGTGGGAACGAGTGATGCGCAATCGGCGCTCGCCCGAGATCATCGTCATCGATCCGCGCATGACAGAAACGGCCATGTCGGCCACGCAGCACCTGGCGATTGCACCCAAATCTGACCAGACGTTGTTCTATGGAATCGCGCGGATCTTGATCGAGAATGGCTGGATCGATCAATCATTTATCGACCAATCGACGGAAGGTTTCGAGCAGTTTGCCAAGTTCGTCGAACCGTTCGATCTCGGTCGTGTTTGTAGTGAGACCCGGTTGCGGCTCGATCAAGTGAACCGGTTTGCTCAAACAATTCACGAACGAGACAGCTCGTCGTTCTGGTGGACGATGGGTGTCAACCAGAGTTACCAAGGTGTACGGACGGCTCAATCGATCATCAATGTCGCTCTGATGACGGGAAACATCGGTCGGCCAGGGACCGGCGCAAACTCAATCACCGGTCAATGCAATGCCATGGGCTCGCGGCTGTTCAGCAATACAACCGGCCTGCTCGGTGGCCACGACTTTACGATTGAAGAACACCGTGAAAAGGTCGCCCGCATCCTGCAGATCGATCAGGGACGAATACCGAAAGAGAATAGCTGGGCGTACAATGAGATCATGGAAGGGATTGTCCGCGGCAAGATCAAAGGGCTGTGGGTCATCTGTACCAACCCGGCCCATTCGTGGATTAATCAGACGGAAGCGCGCGACATCCTGGATCGACTCGATTTTCTGGTGGTGCAGGATATGTATCACAGCACCGAAACGGCTCAGCGAGCCGACCTCGTGTTGCCGGCCGCCGGCTGGGGCGAAAAGGAAGGGACATTTATCAATTCGGAACGGCGCTTGGGGGTGCTGAAGAAAGTGCGGCACGCTCCGGGCCAGGCGCTGGCCGATTTTCAGATCTTTCGACTGGTTGCGCACTATTGGGGCTGCGGCGAACTTTTCAAACGCTGGAGCAATCCGGCGGCTGTCTTCGAGATCTTGAAAGAACTGTCTGCGGGGCGTCCCTGCGATATTTCCGGAATCCAAGACTACGCCGAGATCGAAGAACGTGGCGGCATCCAGTGGCCTTTCCCAGCGTCAAATGGTGACCGTCGCCAGGAACGACGATTGTTCGAAGACCGGCGGTTCTATCATCCCAGCGGTCGAGCCAAATTCATTGTCGAAGAACCGCGACCACTGACCGAGCGTCCATCGGAGAAATTTCCGTTCCTGCTGTTGACCGGCCGAGGTTCTGCATCGCAATGGCACACGCAGACGCGGACATCGAAGTCGGCGGTGCTGAGAAAGCTGTATCCGGAACATCCGTTCATTGAACTGAACCCCGCCGACGCGCGTGCCTTGGGAATCAGCCCCAACGAATGGGTCACTGTCGAATCACAGCGCGGCGACGTGCGCGCGATGGCATTTTTGACGCCGGCTGTCTCGACCGGCATCGTTTTCATGCCGATGCATTACGAGGTGACCAACCAGTTGACCGATCCGGTGTTCGATCCGTATTCGAAACAACCGTCGTACAAAAGTTGCGCGGTTCGCATCGTGCCTCATCCGCGTGGGTTCGGCGTTTCAAAGAAATGACGGTGGGTTCCCGACCAGTCACGCGAACGACTGGTTCGTCCGTTAAAGATCCGACGATTCCAATAACACAGCAACGAGCGTTTCGAGCCCGTCTGCATCGGCTTGATCGAAGCGGTTCAGGATCGGACTGTCGAGATCCAGCACGGCGATCACCCTGCCGCGAT
>Ga0207694_10001584_pt1 | contig 19271 bp, 16 predicted proteins | sample KBSC34metaG_FD_184353 | JGI IMG/M metagenome (GOLD analysis project Ga0207694, IMG submission 184353) | Corn rhizosphere microbial communities from Kellogg Biological Station, Michigan, USA - KBS C3-4 metaG (SPAdes) (version 2) | ecosystem: Host-associated > Plants > Roots > Rhizosphere > Soil... | reverse complement strand
CGAGCCAGCGAGATAGGCTTCGATGATCGCCGGGTGGACATAGGACCGGCGGCAGACAGCGGGAGTATTGCCGAGGCTTTGCGCCGTGGCCTTGATGGCGGTGACCACATTTTTGCGGGCTTCGGTCTCCGACTCAAACGGGCCGAGCCGCCACAATTCGGAAGCGGCAGAAACCGTTCCCGCCCAGGTCCGAAAATCCTTGGCGGTAAAATCGCGGCCGACGATCCCCTGCAAATAATCGTTCACGTCCCCGGAGCCGATGTCATGCTCCTGACCGGCTTCGTCCACGTATTGAAAAAGGTCCTGGCCGGGAAGATCCTGGCAGGCCCGGACAATCCGGGCAACGCGCCGGTCTTCGACCTCCACAACGTGATACTTGCCGCTCTTGCCGCGGAATTTGAATTTGATCTTCGCGCCCCGCACCGTGGCGTGGCGATTTTTCATCGTGGTCAGGCCGTATGATTTGTTATCGCGCGCGTACTCCTCGTTGCCCACGCGGATGAGGCTGATTTCGAGCAGGCGAACCAGGGTGGCCAGGACTTTTTCCCGGCAAAGGCCCTCGCGCGCAAGGTCGCGCCGGATCTGCCGCCGGATGCCGGGCAATGCGCGGGCAAAATCCGTCACCCGCTCATACTTGGTCTGGTCGCGCACTTCGCGCCAGCGCGGATGATAGAGGTGCTGCTTGCGCCCGCGCTCATCCCGGCCGGTCGCCTGCAAATGACCGTGGTCCAGGGGACAGATCCAGACGTCCGCCCAAGCTGGCGGGATAACCAGCGAATCGATCCGCTTGAGTGTGTGCCGGTCGCGAATGATCCGGCTGGCGACAGAGCGGTAACAGAACCCGCGTCCGCAGCGTTCGCGGCGGATGCCCGGACGCTCGTCGGTGACATAGCGCAAACCAACCACATGCGCGGACTTCGCCGGAGACGGCGCGGTTTTAGAATTCGTTTTGATGTCCGGAAAATACGCTCATATCAATGGTTCTGTCCACTGTGGTGAAGGGCTGGCGCACGGCTAACAGGGGTAAATCTGCTTTCGGGTTGCAAACTTTGATAGTGAAGTCCCGGCTCTTAACCGGTGAGAAGTACTAGCGCACGGCCACCAGGTGCGAATCCGTGGCGACCCATATCAAAAACGGAGTGCGGCCGTCCCCGGCCGCAGCAATATCCAATGAGAAGAAAGCGCTCGTGAATTCCCCGCGAAATGGTTGGCGAAGATTGCTGCGCCCGGGGACGGGCGCACTCCGGAAACAAAAAGAAGGAGCACGCTGTTGCCAGCGTGCTCCTCTGTTTTATCCCGAGCTTTGGCTCAGTTTTTTTCGGCCGATTTCTGGTCCTGGTTCTGGCCGCGCAGCATGATGCCGAGCAAGCCATCCACCAGGCCATTGCTGCCACCGGTGCCGTTGACGGACACGTCCGGCACGATGCGCACGTTGCGCTCACCGACGATCTGCATCAGTTGCATGACCGTGTAGCCCTGCACGCCGATGCTTTCGACGCCCGCACGATAGGCCTGCGCCTTGGCATCGCCCGTGGCGCGGATGGCCTGGGCCTCGCCCAGTGCGCGGAGGCGGATCGCTTCCGCCTCGCCGGTCGCGTGCTTGACGCCGGCATTCGCCTTCAATTCGGCGATGTTCACGCCCTGCTCCGCGCCGACGACCTGCTGCTGGATATCAGCAAGCGAGGTCTGCCGCACAAGTTGCTGGCGCTGCTCCTGGGCGGCGCGCTGCGTCTCGTAGGTCTTGCGCTGTTCTTCCGCGATCTTACGGTCGGTCTGCGTCGTCATCAGTTCCGCGGGCGGATTGATATCACCGATGAGCGTATCAATCGCCTGCACGTCATACGCACCGAGGGCGGTGCGGATGTGTTCCGCGGCATCGACCTGCCGGGCGCTGCGCGCGCCGAGGAAGTCGAGCACCGTGAAGTCCTGCGCGGAATTGCGGAAATAATTTCCGACAATCGGCTGCAGGACGTGGTCCACCAGGTTTTGCATCGAGCCCACGCGGCTGATGACCTTCGGCGCGTCGAGCGCGCCGACGTGGATAATCTGCGACACGTCCAGGTTGAACGCGAACCCGTCCTTGGAGCGCACGGTGATCGACTGCAATTTTGAGTCGTAATTATGCGCCTCGGTGCGGTTCGCCCAGTTCAACACGATGTTCGTGGTCGGCACGAGTTCGACTTTCATCACGCGCGTATTCAGAGGATGTTTGCCCGGATACAGCGGCGTGACCCACACGCCTTTGTGGCCGGCATTCACCAGGTCGCCGTGCTTGAAGTCCACGCCGCTGACGTCTTCGTGCGCCTTGCCGACGAACGAGATGACGACCCCGACGTAGCCGATGGGAATCTGCACCATCGGCACCTGCTCCACCTGCACGAACCACGGATTCAGGTTCCACACGCCGGACAACAGGATCTGCTCCTGTAGACCGCGGCTGCCGCCGCCATCCAGAAACGCCTGCGCGTTCTGGAAACTGTCGTGACCGGCGACGGTCTGTCCGGCGATCTCACCAGCCGGGATCGGCTGGCCATCCAGCGTGGTGACAATGCCGACCATGTCCGACTGCACGCGATGCAGGAGCAACTGGTCCGGCACCATGCCGTGTTCATGCGCCGTGGCCGACGTGATGACGGTAAACAGCGCGGTGTTGATGCGGTACGTGCCGCCGGTGAGGATGCCGAGCTGCCGGCCTTTCTCACCGCCGTAGAGCAGGAACTTCCGGGCATCCTGGAAGTTGTCGCACTCCACGCGTTTGCCGAGGATATGCTCCGACGGCATCGCCGCGCCATCCGCCGCCATGACCAGGGCGATCTCGCCCTGCTCCACGACGGTGACCGGCACCTTGATGATGCGGTATTGCCACGGCCAGTAGCCGAAATGCAATCCCGGTGCGAGCGTATCCGCCTGGTAACCCGCCTCGTCTTCGAGGGCGAGGAGGTGTCCGGGCGGCAGCGACTTGGCGGCGAAGCGTTTGATCACGATGCCCACCTGGCGTTCGCGGATCAACACGAAGCCGGACTGCCACACGAGCACGATCAACGCGAGCGCGTACCAATACCAAGCCACACCAAACCAATTGCCACCAACTGCCAACATGATGTTCGTTGTCATAACCCATCTCCGATGTGGTTGGATCAAGGCGCGGGTTATCGCCGCGCCCGGACACAACGCGTTTCGTTGGGGAGACCGTGGGTTCCCGCACGCGCGGGAGCTAGAGGATCGCCCTTCCAGATGCCGACGAGGTTAGCTGACGGGCTCGGTCCTGAAAGTGACCGCGCCGATGGTTCGCCACCGGCGTAAGCCCCATCCTTGGTTACCCAAGGGTTGGTTCCCCCGCGCTGTCTTGCAGGAAGGCAAGGCAGCTTAGGCTGCTGACGTAACGACACTCTCAAAGTTTGGGCAAAGTGTCAAACCAGGCACGTGTAAAATGCTCGGGTAGAGGCAAAAACATTTTATTTTCAGGGGCTGGGAGAAGGGGGTTTCCAGCATTTAACGCATCCGTGGTGAAATTATTATCATCCTCCGCTTCGAACGGAGAGTTTGCAGGTGGGACTACAGTTCGCGAAAGCGTACCGTTCCGTTTGGGGAATCTAAATCGTAGGGCTTGGGTAGCCCATCCTGCCGGATGTACCAAGTTTATGCCGCGTTAGCCCAACTACCAGAGGCGCTCCGCTTAGAACGGAGAGGTTGGGGGTGGAAATCCCTCACGCGGCACCAGTCTTCGCTTGAACGTAGTGAAAGAGAAGACTGCCGCGCCGAAGCGCAGCGTAGGCGGGCCGCATCCAACCGCGCCAAGTGCTTCGACCCGGCAGGCCAATTTTTATTTTCGATTTAACCGGCGTGTGGTTTGCCTCGAACAGCAGAGAGGTCGGTCTCAGAAACCGTGAGCCTTGGAGGTGCAATTCCTCCCACGCCGACCAATTTTTTTGGAATGTCAACTGGCCGAGTGGCCAGGCCTGTTTGCTAAACAGAGCGCGCGTTGCAAAAGGCGTGTGGTGCGAGTCCTCGGCATTCCGCCACCTCTAATTATGAAATCAATTCAAGGCTGACATGCGGACCTTTGCGCTTTCAGGACGGTCGATCATTTCTGCAATCAAAGATTCGAGTGTGCCCGCCGGCAGACGGGCCAGATGCATGAGCGTCTTTGCCAGCGGCTGGCCATCGGGAAATGCGGGCAATATCCGCCGCCAAAATTCACCGCCGGATTGCAACATCCATGGCTCCAAATCGAGGTGATCCGTCACATTCAGCACTTGCTGATACGTTTCATCATCAAGAAGATTCAATCCATGCAGACAGATCAAGTCAGCCGTTCCTTTTACGAGCTCTTTACAGAGCAGCTGCCAGTTGGTCCCTTTGCCAACAACCGTCAAGCCAGTGCTTGTTGGTGCAACGACGCCATAACCCACGATGCAAGCACGAAACATGGTTCCGATGGCATTTCGCGCCGGAAGCATTCCCGGCTTCAGCACAATCCGGCTGCATAGTTCGGCATCAAGCTGTTCGCGGGGAATACCCCAGACCATCGAAGCTGTCTCTTTGGCCAGATGAACCAATCGAGCTTGATGAGGCGCCTCCAATCTGCGGAGTTGGTGGATGGTTTGTTGCGCTTGAAATGAGAAGGCAATCGGGAGGCGAGTAAGCCCTTTTTCCTGGCACCGTTCCAAGCCCTTTTGCCGGCCTGCTTCCGCCAGCATGCCGCCATATCTGGAAAGCAGCGGATGGTTGTAGAATGGATGACTTGAATCTGACGCCGCCCGCCGCCAGAACCGTGGTGGCCAACCCAGCAGAATGGCAGCCTCAACCTGCCAGTACTGAAGCAAGTTGATCAGTGCATACTGGTCGTACAAGAGCACCAAACTTGGATCGAGAGCATTCAATTCATCTCGAACCAGGTGATGAAATGTCATGCCGGCATGCTGCGCCGCACCTTGAATGAGCCAGTTCAGGGTGTGCCTCTTCTGAATCTCCAGCCGCACATCACTCATGATCAGCCTGTGCTTTGGGTGGCGGAGTCGGACGTGTTTTGGGCCAATCAGGCTTGAATGGGTCCGGCTCAGGGCTCGGGCGGGCGGGCGGTGAAGCTGGAGTTTGCGGCTTCGGCTCCGGCTGCGGAGGAGCGCTTGGTGGTGCAATCGGTTCGGTTTGCGGCATGGCAGTTTAGAATGACTTGGATTCTGATTGAACGACGGCTTTCTCGCAAAGGCCAAGCAAATCGTTTCAAAAACTTGGATCACATTCAACCCAGGAAACGTCTGGAAATTACAAACCCATATCATTCCGCCACGGCGTGTAGTTCAAAGGGAACCGTCCGTCTTATAAACGGAATCGCACTAGATGAGTGCCGGGCCCGGGAGCGTTACCCGGCACGCCGACCATTTTATTTTCACCTCCGAGCACATGCGGCTCGAAAGATTTCGCGGCTTGCGGAATCAAGCCGGCAACAGCGACCGGCCGGAGGTGACCCATTTTGGCCTGCAAGCATTAAAGTGATGCAACGGACTTTTAATCCGTTGAACCGGGAGCGTTACCCTGGCGGGCCACCATTCCATTTACGATTTTGGATTTACGATTTACGCGCCGTGGGTGGATTGAAGACAGGGCGCGTCAATCGTCATTCGTAAATCATCAATCTGCATGCCCTGTGGTGTAATCAGTAACACACCGGTTTTTGACACCGGGAATCCTGGTGCGAATCCAGGCGGGGCAGCCAGCTTTAGTTTACGCCCGGTGGTGAAATAGGATCATGTCTCTCTTACAAAGAGATGTTGAGGGTGCAATTCCTTCCCGGGCGATTCGTCTTTGCTATGCCAGCGGCAGCTTGGAGCCGGTGCGGGTGGCTTCGTCGTGCAGTTTGATGATGGGCGCAATATCGGGGTGCACCATGGAATTGCCGATGGTCTTGATCAACTCACACGTGGCGAAATCATCGGAGTCGATCTGGTATTGCTTTTCCCACTTTTGAAATTTGTGTTCGGCGCGGGCATCGAGCCAGGGCCAGCGTTCGGGCTTGGCCGCCAGGCCGCAGCGCCAGGGTTTGGGCGTCAAACGCGCGCGGAAACATTTCTGGGTTTTGCAGAGCTTGTGGTACAGCGGGTCGGCTTCCAGGCTGTGCAAGACATCGTCGGCCAGGGTGGAGTCGGCTTCGACGAGCGCTTGCGTGGCGAGCAGACGCAGGCCGGCGCGGGTGCGGTAAATGCGCCAGCCCCAGCCGGATTGGTTGCGCGTCCAGCTTTCGATCCGCGCGAGCGCGGAATCCTGGGTGACGGTCGGCGGTGGCGGCGCGGTTTTGCCGAACAATCTTCCCAAAAAGCCGGGCGCGGGCTTGGGTTCCGGCAGATCGATATCCACAAACATGACGCGGGCGGTGTTCAGGACCTGGCAGCCGTACGAATTGCGCGTGACGACCGCCGCGGGCGTGCCGTCCGGATTTTTGAATTCCTGGAGGATCTGCTCCCGGAAAGGGCGGTCGGGATAGTAATGGCCTTGGTGCGGTGGAAAACCGCCGCCGCGAAAACGGTCGGCGAGTTGTTGGACGGCCTGGTTGGCGAGCGACTGCGCCTCGCCGAGGCTCTGGTTGGACCAGCGCCAGACAATGAAATCTCCACTTTTCCCCTGGGCCCAGAATTGCGGGAAGTTCATGGGGATGACAATGGGACGATTTTAAAATCAGGGCAAGGATATTTCGGCCGTGGCCAGAATGACGCATGGAACGCGCCCCAGCATTTTCAATAAAGTACAAACACCTCAACTGCGTGAAGCGCGGTGGCCATAGGCAAATATTTTATGAACGACATGTTGAACAAGAACATCGTACTGGTGCTGAACCGGAACTGGCAGGCGATCAATATCCGCACGCCGGCGGACGCGTTCTGCCAGATGGCCACGAACGCGGCGACGGCGCTGGAGATCGAGGGCGAGACGAACATCCGTCCCGTGAAGTGGGACGAGTGGATCACGTTGCCGATCCGCGAGGGTGATGCGGCGGTGCATACGGTGCGCGGGGCGATCCGCGTGCCGACGGTCATCGTGGCGGTCAACTACGCCAGGGTGCCGAAGAAGCGCCCGAAGCTCTGCGCCCGGACGATCCGCGAACGCGATGGCAATCGCTGCCAGTACACGGGCAAGGTGCTCGCGCCGGACGAGGGCAACCTCGACCACGTGGTGCCGCGTTCGCGCGGTGGCCAGGATACGTGGGAGAACCTCGTGTGGTCGGACAAGGCGATCAATTCGCGCAAGGGCAACCGTTTGCCGCACGAGGCGGGGCTGAAGCTCTTGTCCGTGCCGCGCGCGCCAAAGGAGTTGCCGGTATCGGCGATGATCCGGAATGCGCACGGGGTGACGGAGTGGAAGTTGTTCTTGCAGGAGTGAAACAAGGGGAGAGCGAGCTTTAAAGCTCGCTCTCCCAAAAATGAATGGATAAATGCTGGGGGCAAGTTTGTGGGACGACCGTCCTCACCCCTGCCCTCTCCTCCAGGAGAGGGGGAATACGCTCCCAGCGTTTTTAGAAACACACACCTTGGGTTGAAGAATGGTTAGCTGAAATTTTGAAATGGAAAATATTATGAACGAAACGAAGGCGGTACAGATCCATGCGACGGGTGAGGCCATGGGCTTCATCCCGGCGCCGGGGGACAAGGGCAAGCCCATCACGGTCATCGGCACGAATTCGATCCGCGCGGGCTTTGATGCGACGTGCCTGCAACAGGCGCTCAACTCGCGCAGCGCGCCGGGCGTGACGGATCTGGTCCTGAACCCGGATGCGCACGCGGGCTATGGCGCGCCGGTCGGCTGCGTCTTGACGTCGCCGACGCATATCTATCCGGGCCCGGTGGGCGTGGATATCAAGTGCTCGATGAGCTTCCTGCAGCTTGATCTGCCGGCGGACCAGGTCTTGGACAAGACGGTGCGTCGCGCGTTGATCGACGCGATCCTGGAACGCACGCCGACGGGGGCGGGTCGCGGCCAGCGTTCGGCGCGCAAGGCCCGCAAGGTGGGTGAAGCGCTGGGCGTGAAGGTCGTGACGGAGGGCGCGTCGCCGGAGGTCTTGCATGCGCTGGGCATCCCGGCGGAGTGGGCGTAGCGTTGCGAAGACGCGGCGCACTGGGGCCATAACGGCACGCACAGCATGTTGGCGGAACGTCTCGAATGGTTGCGCAAGAACCGCTTCTCGAACTTTCTCGAGAAGATCACGCAGCTTGGTTCATACGGTGGCGGCAACCACTTCGGCGAATGCGAAGTGGTGAAGGTCCACGATAACGAGCGTGCGAGGTCCACGGCGGAAGTGTTCGGCCTGCGCGATGGTTGCGTGGGTTTCCTTTCGCACTGCGGTTCGCGCGGGTTCGGTCATGCGCTGGCGACGGGCCAGTTCAACGCGTTGCAGCGGAAGTTCGCGGAGTGGGATATCCCGTTGCCGGGTGGCGACAAGGAACTCGTGTATGCGCCGCTGGGCACGTGCGAGGCGGATGAATACATCGACGACATGTCGCTGGGCGCGAACTTTGCGACGGTGAACCATCTCTTGATCAACGCGCTGGTGTTGGAGGCGTTTCAGGAAGTGATCCCGGGCGTGAAGGGTTCGCTGGTGTATTACATCAGCCACAACATCGCGCGCAAGGAGCTGTTGTCGGACGGCAACGGCGGTTTCGCGGGCGAAGGCTGGGTGCATCGCAAGGGTGCGACGCGGGCGTTTCCGGCGGGTCACCCATCGTTGCAGGATACGCCGTTCGCGGCGACGGGTCATCCGATCCTGTTGCCGGGCAACCCGACGGCGGGCAGCGCGGTGATGGTGGCGAACCCGCTGGCGTATCGGGCGGCGTATTCCGTGAACCACGGCGCGGGCCGTTGCATGGGCCGCAAGGCGGCCGACCGCGCGCTGGACCAGAAGACGGTGGATGATGAGTTCGTGGCGAACGACATCCTCTCGAACTGCCGCCAGTATCCGAAGGACGAGGCGCCGGCGGCGTACAAGAACTTCGACGCGGTGCTGGACTCGGTGAAGGCGGCGGGCCTGGCGAGCGAAGTGGCGCGGTTGAAGGCGCGGTTCGTCATCAAGGATGGGGATATGAGCCTGAAGGGCGCGGCGTAACGGAAACATTGGAGGGCGAGTCGGAAGGCTCGCTCTCCTTTTGTAATTATGATTTTTTAATACGCATGAAGATTTCAAATGAGGACGCCAAGGGAGACAAGTGGATGCTGCTTCTCGACAAGCTGCAGGATTTCGATCTTGAATTGGCACCGGTTGGTTTATACGGCATCCGAGATTCCGGAAATCCGGCCGTGCCACATCCATTACTTAAGCTCGAATGGGAACGCTTGCTTAAACCGTTAATGCACAGCCTTGGCTGCAATCCAACCAAACATTGGCTGGCGGATAAACGCGGAGATTTCAGATTTCAAGATGGAGGGCCGATTGAATTATTACGAGTCGTGCGCCTTTCTAAAATCAAAGTGAGGAAATATGGAAACGCATACCGCGTAGACCCTCATAATGAATTTGAGCATCGTTGGAAGGAAGCGGCCATCGGTGCTACTCTCGACCATTTATGGAAGTGGCGAACCCGCACGGCCAGTCTCGTGTTGCTGATCGGATTTGCGAAGGAAAGAAATCCTTTTTCAAAAGAACTTTCCCAACTCCAAGACACATCAACGTTCAAGAAACGCTTTCAATCCGCACTAGTGAAAACATGGGACGACCCCTATAAACGTGGTTTCAAGCTCATAACCGTGCTTTGGCACATCCCGCGAGAGAAAAAATAAAACCGAAAATTTCCCGATTATGAAAATCCTGTTTCCAAACCATCCATTGAAGCCGCGACTGCCTGATCCGGGTTATCAGACCGAGTTTGACGCGGCGCGAGATGCAGGATTTGGATGCGAAGTCTATAGCCTGGAGGATTTACGTTCAGGCGACGCCATCGAAGCAACGAAGTATTGCGGCATGGCTTTAGAAAGCAACGAGCCAATCGTTTATAGAGGTTGGATGATGAGTGAAGACCTTTACACGGCGTTGTTCGACGCGCTGGTCACGAAGGGATACCGTTCCATAACGACTCCGATGCAATATGCCCAGGCTCACTATCTTCCAAACGCTTATCCATTTCTTAAAGGCAGGACGTCAGAGTCAGTTTGGGTGGAAGGCAAAGACGTGGCCGGAGCGTGGGTCAAATTTGAGCACCTAGGCCGGCCCGCTGCCATCGTGAAAGATTTTGTGAAATCCGCCAAGCATCGGTGGAAGGAGGCTTGTTATATCCCGGCTTTAACGGAGCGAAACCGGTTTGATGAAATACTCGCGGCATTTCTGCAAGCGCGAGGAAATTTATTTGAAAAAGGGATCGTGCTCCGATGCTTCCACGATCTGGTGAAACTGGAGGAAGATATTCGCGGCCAGCCGGTGAATGAAGAATACCGGCTGTTCATGTGGCAGGGTAAATTGCTGGCAGCGACCCCGGCAATCCGTGGAAACGGTCCGTTTGATTTGCTCGGCGAATGGGAGGCCATTGCCCGTCGGTTTGAAAATCAGTTCATTTCGATGGATATCGCCCGCCAGCAGGATGGTTCTTGGCTGATTGTCGAAGTCGGCGATGGCGGCGTTACCGGGCTGCCAAGTTCGATTGAGCCGTTGGAATTTTACCGGGCGCTGCACGGGAAAATGAAATGAATGACATTCTTGTTTATCGCGATGGAAAGCGCCAGAGGGCTGGCGCACTCCAAAACACGCTGGTTTTCGACCCCCCAATAAAAAAACGCGGCCGGGATTTCTCCCGGCCGCGTCCGATTTCTCGGTTCCTGGTAGGGCCGCGCTGCTGCGCGGCCCAAACTTATCAGTACCCGCCCATGCCGCCCATGTCGCCCATGCCGCCGCCGTGGCCATGACCGCCACCAGCCGCCGGCTTGTCCTTCTCGGGCAGGTCGGTGATCAGGCATTCGGTCGTCAGCAACAGACCGGCGATCGACGCCGCGTTCTGCAGCGCGCTGCGGGTCACCTTCTTCGGGTCCACCACGCCGGCCTTCACGAGGTCCTCGTAATTGCCGGTCGCGACGTTGTAACCTTCGTTGCCCTTGGCCTTCTTGACCTTGTCAACGATGACGCTGCCTTCTTCGCCCGCGTTCGCGGCGAGCGAGCGGAGCGGAGACTCCACGGCGCGCTTGATGATGCTGATGCCGATCGTTTCGTCTTCGTTCGCACCTTTGACTTTTTCGATCGCGTCGATGCAGCGGATGAGCGCCACGCCGCCACCGGCGACGATGCCCTCTTCCACGGCTGCGCGCGTCGCGTGCAGCGCGTCTTCCACGCGCATCTTCTTTTCCTTCATTTCGCTCTCGGTCGCGGCGCCGACATTGATGACGGCCACGCCACCGGCGAGCTTCGCCAGGCGTTCCTGCAATTTTTCACGGTCGTAATCGCTCGTGGTTTCGTCGATCTGGCGGCGGATCTGGTTCACGCGGCCCTGGATGTCGCTGTTCTTGCCGGAACCTTCCACGATCGTCGTGTTTTCCTTGTCGATGATCACCGTCTTCGCGCGGCCGAGGTCGGCCAGTTCCACCGTCTCGAGCTTGATGCCGAGGTCTTCGGTGATGAACTTGCCGCCCGTGAGCACCGCGATGTCTTCCAGCATCGCCTTGCGACGATCGCCGAAGCCCGGGGACTTCACCGCGCACACGTTCAACGTGCCGCGCAGCTTGTTCACGACCAGGGTCGCGAGCGCTTCGCCTTCGACTTCTTCGGCGACGATCAAGAACGGCTTGCCCGAGCGCGCCGCTTTTTCAAGCAACGGGAGCAAATCCTTCAGGTTGCTGATCTTCTTCTCGAAAATCAGGATGTAAGGATCTTCCATCTTCACTTCCATCGTTTCCGCATTGGTCACGAAGTAAGGAGAAAGGTAGCCCTTGTCGAACTGCATGCCTTCCACCACGTCGAGCGTCGTCTCGATGGACTTCGCCTCTTCCACGGTGATCGTGCCGTCCTTGCCGACCTTGTCCATCGCGTCAGCGATCTTGTCGGCGATCTCGAAATCCCAGTTCGCGGACACGGCCGCGACCTGCTTGATCTCTTCCTTGTCCTTGACCTTCTTGGAGATCTTGCCGAGCTGCTCAACGGCGGCCTCCACGGCCTTGTTGATGCCGCGCTGGATGCCGATCGGGTTCGCACCGGCGGTGACGAACTTCAGGCCTTCGCGATAGATCGCTTCGGCGAGCACCGTGGCGGTGGTCGTACCGTCACCGGCGATGTCGCTCGTCTTGCTCGCGACTTCGCGCACCATCTGGGCGCCCATGTTTTCATACGGGTCTTCCAGCTCGATTTCCTTCGCGACCGTGACACCGTCCTTGGTCACCGTCGGGGAACCGAATTTTTTGTCGATGACGACGTTGCGGCCCTTGGGCCCGAGCGTCGCGACGACCGCCTTGGAGAGCTTGGAAACACCGCGCAGGATCGCCTGACGCGCTGCTTCATCAAACAGAAGTTGTTTTGCTGCCATAATATTTATTTAGTCTTGGTTAAAAGTTGTTGGTTGGGGATTAGTCGAGGATGGCCACGAGGTCGTCCGCGTTGAAGATCTTGTATTCCTTGCCATCGATCTTGATTTCCGTGCCGCCGTATTTCGAGACGAGCACGCGGTCGCCCTTCTTCACTTCAAAGGGGATGCGTTTGCCGTTGTCGTCCAGCTTGCCCGTTCCGAGCGCGACGACGATGCCTTCTTGCGGTTTTTCCTTGGCGGTGTCAGGAATGATGATTCCGCCCTTTTTGACTTCCTTCTCTTCGACGGCTTCCACGAGGATGCGGTCGCCGAGCGGTTTGATGTTCAATGCCATACTGTTTTTTCTTTCGGTTGGTTGTTGTTTGCTACTTAAGTAACTCCCGATCCGCACTCGCGGCGGGAAAATTAAAAAAGAATGTGCGGGGAGATAAAATCTCCCCGCACATAAATTATTTCTTCTCGTCCACCACTTCCGCGTCGATCACGCCGTCGTCCTTCTTCTTGTCGTCGGACTTGGGCTGTTCTTCGGCACCGGGCTGCGCGCCCGGCTGGCCCTTGGCGGCATTGGCTTGCGCGTTCTTGTACATCTCCGCGCCGATGGCCTGCGCCGCCTCGTTCAGCTTCTCGCCCGCCGACTTGATGGCGGCGGTGTCGCTGCCCTTCAGCGCATCTTTCGCGGCGCTGATGGCCGCCTCGAGCTTGGTCTTGTCGTCTGCGGAAATCTTGTCCGCGTTGTCCTTGATCAATTTCTCGGTGCGGTAAACGGCGTTGTCCACCTCGTTGCGCGTCTCCACTTCTTCCTTCCGCGCCTTGTCCTCGTCCGCGTGCAGCTCGGCGTCCTTGCGCATCTTCTCGACCTCGTCCTTGGAGAGGCCGCTGCTCGCCGTGATGGTGATCTTCTGTTCCTTGCCGGTGCCCAAATCCTTCGCACCGACATGCAAGATGCCGTTGGCATCGATATCGAACGTCACCTCGATTTGCGGCATGCCGCGCGGCGCGGGCGGGATGTCCGCGAGCTGGAACTTGCCGATGGTCTTGTTGTCCTTGGAGAACTGGCGTTCGCCCTGGAGCACGTGGATCTCCACGCCCGGCTGGTTGTCGCTCGCCGTGGAGAAAATTTCAGATTTGCGCGACGGGATCGTCGTATTGCGTTCGATCAGCTTGGTGAACACGCCGCCGAGCGTCTCGATGCCGAGTGACAGCGGGGTCACGTCGAGCAACAGCACGTCCTTCACCTCGCCCTTGAGCACGCCGCCCTGGATGCCCGCGCCGACCGCGACGACTTCATCCGGGTTCACGCCCTGGTGCGGGGCCTTGTTGATGAGCTTGTGCGCGGTCTCCACGACCCGCGGCATGCGTGTCATGCCGCCGACCAGCACGAGTTCATCGATCTTGTTGGCCGCGATGCCCGCATCCTTCAAGCAGGCTTCCACCGGCTTGATGGTGCGCTCGAACAATTTGTCCGTGAGCTGCTCCATCTTGGCGCGCGTGAGATTCTTCTGGATGTGCTTCGGCCCGCTCGCATCCGCCGTGATGAACGGCAGGTTGATGTCATAGGTGGTCGAGCTGGAGAGCGCGATCTTCGCCTTTTCCGCCTCTTCCTTGATGCGCTGAAGCGCGTCCGGCTGCTTGCGCAGGTCCATGCCGTTGTCCTTCTTGAATTCGTCGAGCATCCAGTCCATCAGCGTATTGTCCCAGTCATCGCCGCCGAGGTGCGTGTCGCCGTTCGTCGCCTTTACTTCAAACACGCCGTCACCGATTTCGAGGACTGAAATATCAAACGTACCGCCGCCCAAATCGTACACGGCGATCTTCTCGTCCTTCTTCTTGTCGAGACCGTAGGCGAGCGAGGCCGCCGTCGGTTCGTTGATGATGCGGAGCACTTCCAGCCCCGCGATGCGGCCGGCATCCTTCGTGGCCTGGCGCTGTGAATCGTTGAAATAGGCGGGCACCGTGATGACGGCCTGCGTGATCTTTTCGCCGAGGCGCGTTTCCGCGTCGGCTTTCAGCTTGGAGAGGATCATCGCCGAGATTTCCGGCGGCGAGAACTGCTTCGTCTTGCCCTCGACCTCGACTTCCACGGCGCAATCGCCGTTGGACGCCTTCACGACCTTGTAGGGCATGCGCTTGATCTCTTCGCCCACTTCATCGAACTTGCGGCCCATGAAGCGCTTGATGGAATAGATGGTGTTGCGCGAATTCGTGACTGCCTGGCGTTTCGCCGCGTCACCCACCACGCGCTCGCCGCTCTTGGTGAACGCAACCACTGACGGCGTCGTGCGCTTGCCCTCGGAATTTTCGAGGACCAGCGGCTCGCCACTGTCCATGACCGCCATGCAGGAATTCGTCGTACCTAAATCGATGCCTAATACTTTTGCCATAAAATGTGTTGGTTATATTGTTCTGTAAAAAACTCGCTCCCAGTTCTTATGCAATAACGGTGCCGGACAGGAAAAATCCGCTAAATAGTTACTAAATGCCTAAAATAAAGCTTCTTATAAATAAACTGAAGCCGCCTTAAGAAACCCAAAACTGCGCCAACTGTGCCACAAATGGCACAGTTAAGCCAGCATGTCACACTTCCCGTGACACACTCCCCGGAGCGCGGAACACCAGCTCGGCGCGTTCACAATCACCCATTTGATCGACTCCAATCTGGCGACTTTTTAGCCTTTAGAATTCAGCCTTCAGCCTTACCCCAAGAACTTCTCAATTCTTAATTCTTCATTGCCCTCGCCCCTCCCGCTACCATCCCGCGCCGTGATCTACGACACGTTTCCTTTTTTCAACGAGCTGGACCTCCTCGAGATCCGCCTGCACGAACTGGATTCCGTCGTGGATTTTTTTGTCCTCGTGGAGGCGACCCATACCCATTCCGGCCGGCCCAAGCCGCTCCATTACCGGAACAACGCCGCCCGCTTCGCCTCCTTCGCCAAAAAGATCATCCACATCATCGTCGAGGACATGCCCGCGCAAGGCGATGCCTGGACCCGCGAACGTTTCCAGCGCGACGCCATCCGCCGCGGCCTCACCAGGTGCCGCCCGGAAGACTGGATCCTGATGTCCGACGTGGATGAGATTCCCCGCGCCGCCGCCGTGCGCCAGACGCTCCAAGCCGCGGAAAAGATTCCCCTGGCCCCGACATGGCGCCGCCGGCTGTTGCTGCATCCCCTGACCACCCGGCTGTTCCGCAAAAAATTCCGGCGGCAGCATCCGGCCGTCTGGGTCTTTGAGCAGCGCCCCAGCGCCTATTATCTGAATCTGGTCCGCGACACCCCCGGCCCGGCCACCCGGCTCGTGCGCTACGGCGACCTTGGCCAGCCGCGCGACCTGCGCCGCTGGGGTGGCCGCGTCATCCTGGATGGCGGCTGGCATTTCACGTGCATCGGCGACATCGCCGCCCTGCAGGAAAAAATCCGCGCCTTCGCGCATCAGGAATATAACACCGCGGAAACCCTCGACCCCCAACGGCTCGCGCAGCAGATGGCGCGCGGCGAATACGTCTTCGCCGCCAGCGGCGGCGGCGGCGAATTTCGCGCCGTCCCCATTGATGAAACTTTCCCCGCCTACCTGCGCGAAAATCAGGAAAAATTCTCCCACCTCATCAAGCCAGTGAAATAAAGCCAGAGATTTGCCTTTGGCCAACAAGCTCCGCAAACCAGCCACAGGTGGAGCGAGCGCAAAGCCCAAGTTTATCCGGTCTCAACTTCCCGGCTTGACCGCCGGCAATTTGGCAAGGTCCGGCGGCAGATTGTTCGGATCAAACGTCTCGACATGAAGCGCGACGAGACTGACCGTCGGCACGCCGAAATTCAGCGCGCCATTGGAGCGGTCCACCACCATCGCGATGCCCACGACATTGCCGCCATGCGCACGGACGATGTCCAGCGTCTCCTGCACACGCCCGCCCTTGGTCACGACATCCTCCACGACGAGGATCTTTTCCCCCGCCGCGATCTTGAAGCCGCGCCGCAGCACGAGCTTCCCCTCCTCCTTCTCCACGAAGATGAACCGCACGCCCAGCTGCCGCGCCACTTCCTGGCCGATGACCAGCCCGCCCATCGCGGGCGCCACCACCGTGACCGCCCCTAGCGGTTTCAGTTTCGCCGCGAGCGCCGCGCCGAGCTTTTCCACGGCCGGCATCTGTTGCAGCGCCAGGGCGCATTGGAAAAATTGCCGGCTGCGCAGACCGCTCCGCAAAATGAAATGGCCTTCGAGCAACGCGCCGCTATCCCGAAAAATCTGGAGGACTTGATCTTGTGTCATGCGGCCGAAGTTTCAAGTTTCGGGTTTCAAGTTTCAAACTTTTTTGCAAACTTTGCGCGTGCCGAAGTGGATGAAGTTCATCATCGCGATCCTGCTGCTGCCCGTTTGCATCGGGGCGGCGCGCGCATTGTGGCCCGTGTTGCAGGCCGGTACGGGTGCGGACACCGTCTGGGTCCCGCTGCTGGCGGGCGCGGCGTGCTGGGTCGTCATCTTCTTCCTGCTGCCCAAACCCATGTGGATCTACGTGTTCGGCCACGAACTGACACATGCGCTGTGGGTCTGGCTCTTCGGCGGCCAGGTCAAGAAAATGAAGGTCACCTCCAGGGGCGGCCACGTCGTCATCTCCAAGAGCAACTTCATCATCGCCCTCGCGCCGTATTTTTTCCCGCTCTACGCCGTCATCGTCATCGGTCTGTTCGCCCTCGGCAATCTGTTCTGGAACTGGCATGGCTACCTCGTCTGGTTCCACCTGCTGCTTGGCGCGGCGTACGCCTTTCACGTCACCCTGACCTTTCATGTGTTGCAGACGCAGCAATCCGACATCACCAGCCACGGTTACCTGTTCTCCGGCGTGGTGATTTTTCTCGGCAACGTCTGTGTGCTGCTGTTCGGCATCCCCCTGCTCACCCGGCACCCGGAAATCTTCAAGATTTTCGGCCTGTGGTGCAATGAGACCGGCAAAGTTTTCATCTGGCTGCACCATTTGTTTTGACCGGGCAAATATTGGGCAAAATTTGTTGCTAATTCAGCCTTGAAATGAACCCGCCTTTGGATTCATCCTGCGTGCATGGATTTGGCCGACATCTTGGGACGCGATCAGATCGTTCCCGAACTTAAAGCATCTAACCGCTGGGAAGCCATTGACGAACTCATTGGCAACCTCGTGGCCACCGGCAAGATTCAGCCCGGCGACCGCGACGCCGTGACCGCCGCCGTCAAGAAGCGCGAGACCTCCATGTCCACCGGCATCGGCTTCGGCATCGGCATCCCGCACGCCTCCACGGATCTGATCTTCGAAGTTGTCGGTTCGCTGGGCCGCTCCCGCACCGGCGTCAATTTCGACGCGCTCGACAACCAGCCGGTCAAGCTCGTCATGCTCTTCCTCGTCCCGCAGGGTCAGTTTCAGAAACATCTCCATACGCTCGCCAACATCGCCAAGCTTCTCCACAAGGCCGATTTCCGCGAAGCCCTCGAAAAATCCCCCGACGCGAACGCCATGCTCGCCGTCATCCGCGAACACGGGAAGAAATAATCCCGGGCGATGGCCAAAAAATCGGGCAAGGCCGGCAAGGATAAAAATTTCATTTCCATCTGGCAGTGGCTGCTGCTGTTCCTGCTTTTTGCCCTGCCCTGCATCGGTCTGGTCTTTCTCGGCATCTTTGCCTTCATCGGTGAAAATGAATCTCGCAAGAATTATTGCCGTGCGAGCATCATCCTGATCCTGCTCGCAGTTGTGATATGGGGCGGGATCATCATGCTCGGTCTTTCGTCGGCCATCATCGCCGCCATCCAAACCTGGCTGCAACAGCATCACTGGCACTTTTGAAAAATTCGTGTCCATCCGTGTCCATCCGTGGTTAAATCTTTCCGCTGCCGAACGACCAAAATGATCATTGATTTACAGTCCAGCGACCGGTGGCAGGCCATTGATGAACTGGTCGGCCATCTGGTAAAGAACACAAATATTCTCCCCGAACAGCGCGACGCCATTCTCGCAGCGATCAAAAAACGAGAGGCGTCCATGTCCACCGGGATTGGTTTTGGAATCGCCATTCCCCATGCCTCCTCGGATTTGATCCAAGATATCGTTTACATCATTGGCCGTTCGAAAAAGGGCATCGCCTTTGAAGCGCTGGACGGCAAGCCCGTGCATTTAGTCGCTTTGTTCCTGGTACCGCAGGGTGGATTTGAGAAACATCTCCATGCGTTGGCCAATTTCGCCAAAATGTTGCACAAGGTGGACTTCCGGGAAAATCTTGGAGAAGTTTCAGATGACGCAGAGATAGCGCGTTTGCTAGGCTTTGGTCCAAACAAAAAATTGCGACCAGGTTCCCCGATGCTGCCACACAAAAAAATCGAAGCCGCCCTGCAAGCCGCCGTCCGCGCCGTCTTGCCCACTGCCGACATCTCCTCCGTGCTCGTCCGCCCGTGCGATCCCAAGTTCGGCGATTACCAGAGCAACGCGCTCATGTCGCTCGCCAAGCAGCTCAAGATGAATCCGCGCCAGCTCGCGACGGATGTGGTGGCAAAACTCGATGTCTCCGCCATCTGCGAAAAGGTCGAGATCGCCGGCGCCGGCTTCCTGAATTTCCGCCTGAAAAATTCCGTGCTCGTGGAGTCACTGCAATCCGCCGCGCGCGGCGAGCATCTGTTTTTCACCAAGGCCGCGTCACCCAAAACCATCGTCATCGATTTCAGCTCGCCCAATGTCGCCAAGCCGATGCACGTCGGCCACATCCGCTCCACCGGCATCGGCGACGCGCTCCAGCGCACCCTGCGGCTGCTAAACCAGCGCGTCATCAG
>Ga0207694_10001578_pt1 | contig 19301 bp, 14 predicted proteins | sample KBSC34metaG_FD_184353 | JGI IMG/M metagenome (GOLD analysis project Ga0207694, IMG submission 184353) | Corn rhizosphere microbial communities from Kellogg Biological Station, Michigan, USA - KBS C3-4 metaG (SPAdes) (version 2) | ecosystem: Host-associated > Plants > Roots > Rhizosphere > Soil... | reverse complement strand
TTTCAGGGTATTGCGTGTATTTTGAATTTATACCCAGGGTTGTCGCTGCGCTCCAACCCTGGGCTGAAATTAGCCAACGCCTTCGGCGTATTTTCAAACGGACCCATTACCGAGAAGGACATGTATGACGACTTTTCGGGCAAAGCAGTTACTATATTAGCTTCTTCTTGTCGGCGACTAGCCCGATTTTATCCACTCCGAGTTTTCTTACCTCATTAATTACACTCACTACGTCGCCATAGCTAACACCGGCGGCGCTTTTGATATACACGATTCGATCCTGTTCGTTAGTGATCTTTTCGAGCTTACGGTTGACTTCTTCGGCGAGCTGTTTCTTTTCGAGGCGTTTCTTCCCGAGGTAGTACCCTAGGTCATTTGTGATGGCGATTACGACTGATGATTCTCTGAGAATGTTTGAATCGACATCCGGGTTGTTCATGTTCGCCGGCACTGGAACCGTGATGCCCGGCTGCAGGAAAGGTGCGACCACCATAAAGATGATTAGCAACACCAGCATGATGTCGACCATCGGGGTCACGTTGATTTCTGATTGAAGGCCGCGTCTGCCTCCGCCGGCTGTCATTTCCATAAGCGTTCTCCTTCGTGCTTTTAACTGCGGGCGAATTATTGGTTCCTATTTCGCAGAGCCTTGTAGAGACAACTGTAGGGGCGGCCCTCTGTGGCCGCCCGTCGGCCAAGACTCCAGATTACTCCCGAAACGGGTGGTCACGGAGGGTCACCCCTACAGTTGCGCCCCGGGAAATAATTCAATTGGATGTTTCGTCGGTCCGAAGCTGGAGGCGCGAACGCAGCAACGCCACTAGCCCAAAGACAACAAAGCCGCACGCAAACAGCATGGCCCAGTGCTGCCGGAAGGGAATGCGGTTCATTCGGTAGCTCAGGTGGACGGTATTCAGCCGGTACTCTTCTATGACGATGGATCCAAGCATCCCAACCATTACTGCAGTAAGACTCGCACCTGCCGCCATCGTAAGTGTCATTATCCAGAAGCCGGTCTGGTCATCGTAAAATCGTCGAGGGATGCGGCCTGTGAAGATATATGCCGCGAACACATACAGAAGACCGAAGCCGAAGATTACCGGCGCATCAACAATAAATTCCCGCTCCTTGCTGTATTGCTGAACGGCGGCGACGTCGACGCCGTGATGTTTTCCGATGCCTTGAAACAGTGTCTGCATGCATTCATTCTGTTTTTCGCCCCACTCCGGACGGAGTCCGAAGTGAATGTCGGCCCACCTTATCGACATCTCTTCCGCGGTGACGGCGTCGAAGCGCAGATGCCGTCGATCCGATGAATGGCTGTCCTGTTCACTCCAGACACAATTTTGACTGATCGGATGATCACCAGGCCGGGCGCATCCGAAGAGAGTGATGGTCGCTATCAGGAGGAGCAACCGATTCATGATGTGAATTAGACGCCGGTTTTCTGACGAAGTTCCTCACGGGTTTCTGATCGATCCCATAAACAACACGACCCCCGTGAAGTTATCGCGAATGGCGAAGAAGAACGGCCGATCGACCTTCATCACAAACTTCTCTCGCGGCCGCTGGACCGACGTCGTAGCCATTCCCACGGACGTCACCGCCGCAGCGACCGTCCCTTCCTCGTTCACTTCGCACCAACTCTTTTGCCTAACCGCAGAGATGAACAGATCGCCGGGTTTGACTTTGGCCATCTGAGAAAAGTCGGCGCGCGACGAATCGAAAGCCTCCGCCATTCCTAAGTTCTTCAGCGCTTCGTTCAGCCCCGACTCCCATTCGACCTTAAACCGCGGCAACATCAAGTCGCCAGGGTTCAACTGGAAGCTCCTCAGCCAAAGGTCCCAGTTCTCGGGCGTGAGGCGTTTCTCAAACTGGTCCAACCCTTTCTCTTCGTCAGGCAGGAAAACATACATGCTCACTCTGCCCGCGCCATACGGAAGCACGACTGATTGAAAATCGTCACCTTTAAGGTATAAGAAAGTTCGTGACTGCGACATCATCGGGAGCTCCTTCTGCTTCCCGCCATCGAGCTTGAACACATCAGGCTTCGTGCTTTCTTTCTTGAATTCAAACTGCCACTGCCCCTTGAAGTAAATTGCGTTGATTAGAAACAGCATGTCTCCGTCACTAAGCTGGTCGACAATTTTCTCGATCTTACCGTCCGTGTTTTTGCTCACCCATGAGTTGATGGTCTTTGCTGCTGAAGGATCTGCGAAATCAAGGTTCGCGATTTCAGCGGCGTAATGTTGTTTGTTGCGCGCGATGAAGGGAGGATTAAGAACGAAGCCATTTCTGACCCAGAGTGAATTGGCGATTTTGAGTTGAATTTTGGGATCGTCTGGCGCGAGCGCGGATTTCAGATCGGCGAAGGCGCGGTTTACTTCTTCGAGACTCATGCCTTCGAGTTCGAGCGTCCGAGCCATCGACTCGCGAGTCGTTCCGTTTGCGCCGTTATAAGTCATCGCCAGAGCCAGCATCACGCTCGCGGGAGAAGCGAAAGTATTGTCGGTCTTACGTGACTTCAGCAGCTGATCGTAAAGCTTGAATGAGAATTTGGAGCTGGCCGCGGTTAATCGAGTGTCAACCTGGCTCGGCGTCACATTCGAGCACACGATCAAGGCGATAAGAATGGCGATAAGAACTTTCGTCGACTGAAAATGCAGCATCGTCTTCAACTCCTTTTAGTACGTTTTCGCGGGATTCAGAGAAAGAACGCAATGTCGGCCGCCGCTTGCAACTCCATGCTGGCTTTCGGTTATTTCCTCTTAAAAGTTATACTGTGGCTCCCCCTTCCTAGTACCGCACAAATAAACGCCTGCGGAGATCGCGTTTGCGATTGGCCGTGCCTTGAACGCTCTTCGCCCGGGCTGTGCGGTGTCGGACTCTGCGGTCGAGGTCTTTGATGAATAAAAGGTTTGATTTAAGAGAGCTAAAGTTAGTCGTTTTCTTCTGTGCCCTCACCGTGCTTCTAACTATCGGTGTGATCGGTTTTTGGGAGGTTGCACTTCGTCCGGCCTTCTTCGGATGGGTTGACACGCATTACCCCGGCGACGCCAACGTGCAACGCCGTTGGGATATTAAACAGCGAGTCGAACATTTTACGATCTCGTTCATGGTGGACGCGCTCGTGGTCACGCTGCTGCTCCGCCTCGTGAACCGGAAACAGCGCCAACTACAGGAGAGTGAAGAGCGTTATCGCGCGCTTTTTGAACAGGCAAGAGACGGCATCGGCGTGGTCCGCTTGTCAGATCATCATCTGGTTGAAGCCAATAACAAAGTCTGTGAAATTCTCGGTGTCTCGCAGCAGGACTGCGTCAACCAAAATATCCTCGAGCTTTTTCATACCTCTACACCGCACGCACAATCTCAGCTCCTGATGTCGTCCAATGGTCATTCTTCGGTCGAGAGTGAGTTGGTAATCCAAACTCCACAGGGCCAACGACGTCCCGTCGCAGTTTCGTTTACGCCATTATCGACTGGCGGTGAAGAGGTGATGATCATGTCGATGCACGACCTCTCGGCGCGTAAGAAACTCGAAGCCGAACGCGAGGAGATGCAGCGCCAGCTCTACCAGTCTTCCAAGCTCGCGTCGATTGGCGAGCTTTCCGCGGGCGTTGCTCACGAGATCAATAATCCGCTGAATGGTGTGATCAATTTCGCCCAGCTACTAAAGGATGAAGAGACGCCACGTTCTGAGTTCGAGCAGCAGATGATTGACGGAATCATCGATGAGGGCGGACGTATCGCGAAGATCGTGCGTGGACTGCTCGCTTTTGCCCGCGCTGAACCGCATGAGCTGCAACAGGTACACTTCGCCGAATCGATCAACGCTTCCATCTCGCTTTTCGGACGCCAGTTTGAAAAGGAAGGCATTGCTGTAGAGATCGATCTGCAACCGGATCTGCCGATGGTCCGGGCCGATGGCTCACGTCTCAGGCAGGTCGTGGTTAATATGATCAGTAATGCGCATCACGCGCTGAAGGCGAAGCCGGGCGATTCCGGTGAAGGAAAGATATTTCGAATCACTGCTCGCCGGGTAGGCGAGAACGTGCGTGTTGAGTTTTATGACAACGGTGTTGGGATCAAACGCGAAGATCTCGTTAAGGTATTCGATCCGTTCTTCACCACTCGACGCGAAACGGGCGGCACTGGTTTGGGTCTGAGCATCAGCTTCGGGATCATTCGCGATTTCGGCGGCACGATCAAGGTGGAAAGCGAGGAAGGGAAATACACACGATTCATCGTGGAGCTTGCCGCGGTGGAAACGCGGGAAATTCAATACAGTTAGCTCTGGATTTCTCTGTGCAACCTCTGTGTTCTCTGTGTCTCTGTTCTTAGGCGCCATTAACCACAGAGACACAGAGAACACAGAGGTTGCACAGAGAAGAAACAGTAAATATGCCTAACGTGCTACTGGTCGACGACGAGCCCAGCATTCGCCTGACGATGGGAGAGTTTTTGAGGCGGGCCGGCTATTCCGTGTTGATAGCGGCGGATTACGACAGCGCCATGACCCACAAGGCTGAGGATCTGGACGTCGCCGTGGTCGACATCAACCTGCCCGGTAAGAGCGGCATCCAGTTGTTGCAGCAACTATGCAACGCCAGGATTTATGTCCCCGTCATCATGATTACGGGTGAGCCAAACTTGTCGGTGATACCGGAGATCGTGCGCGCGGGCGCATATGACTTCATCGCGAAACCGATCATCAAAGATGTGCTGCTCAACGCTGTGGCGCGCGCCGCAGAGAAGAAGCGTCTCACTGACGAAAAGCGCAGGCTCGAGCAGGAGATCAAACGCTACGCTGAAGAACTCGAGACGCGCGTGGACGAGCGCACCGCCGAGCTAATCGAAACTCACAAACGTCTCGTAACTCAGGAACGCATCGCCGCTCTCGGACGCGCCGCGGCCCAGGTAGCACACGAGGTAAAGAACCCGCTCGCCGGGTTACTGCTTTATTCACTCCACCTCAAAGAAAAATCCAGTAACTTCTCCGAAAGCCAAACTTATCTTGTAGATAAAATCGTCGACACTATCAAACATCTCAACAACCGCGTCGAGCAGATCATGGGCTTCGCGCGACCGATTAGTCTCACTCTGGTTTCCGGAAATCTAACCCAGGTTGTTAACGACGTGCTGGAGCTGGTGCGACCACAGTTAACTGCAAACAATGTCGAGGTGCGCCTGTCGATGGATCAGCAGGCTTACGCAATGCTCGATCAATCTTCCCTGCGCGGGGCTTTGATGAATCTCATGCTGAACGCGATCGAAGCGATGAAAGAGGGCGGCACGTTGAGTATTGCGATCGAGCATAGCGGCGAGTCGCTGCGACTCGAGATCGCCGACACCGGTCACGGCATCAGCGAAGAAGAAGCCAAAAAGATCTTCGAGCCTTTCTATACAACGAAGGAACAGGGACTCGGTCTCGGCATGCCTTACGCTAAAAAGATCATCGAACAACACGGCGGTACGATTTCGCTAAACAGCCGGCCCGGAGACGGCGCCACGATTTCCATCATGCTACCGGCCGCGCAGACGGAGGTAGCCTATGCCTCCTAGTCGCGTTCTTGTTATTGACGACGAGGTGAGCATCACCGATGCGCTTCGTTTGATCTTACTTGACCTGGGGCATCACGTAGACTCAGCAAAAAATGGCGGCGAGGCGAAAGAATTTCTCAAAGGCCCTCCATACGATCTCGTGTTCACGGACCTGCGTCTGCCTGACGCCTTCGGGATCGACCTGCTCACCGCCATTAAAACCGATACGCCTAACACACAGGTCATAGTAATGACGGCGCACGGCTCGCTCGACATCGCGATTGACGCCATCAAACAAGGCGCTTTCTACTATATCGAGAAGCCTTTCACTCCTGCCCAGGTAACGGCGCTGATCGAACGCGCCCTCGAATTCGAGGCCATCAAGCGCGAAAACCGAAGCCTGAAGACGGCGCTGATCGGCGATGGCGACGATTTCAAGATCATTGGTCGCGATCCGAAGATGCGGCAAATCCACGCCGTCATCCGCACCGCTGCGCCCTCGGATGCTTCGGTATTAATAGAAGGCGAATCAGGGACGGGAAAAGAATTGATTGCGGCGGCCTTCCATTTTCAGAGCCCGCGCGCGGAACAGCCTTTTATGCGCATCAACTGCGCCGCCATTCCGCAGGAGCTGATCGAATCCGAGTTGTTCGGCTATCGAAAAGGCGCGTTCACAGGAGCCGATCGAGACAAGCATGGTTTGATCGAAGCCACTGCGGGCGGTACGCTGCTGCTCGACGAAATTGCCGAAATGCCGATTCATTTGCAAACGAAGTTGCTGCGCGTGCTACAGGAGCGAAAACTCCGTCGACTCGGCGACGATAAGGAGATCAGCGTCGATTTCCGCTTAGTCTCGTCGACGAATCGCGATACCGCACAGATGATTCAGGAGGGCACGCTCCGCAAGGATCTCTACTTTCGCATCAGCACGATCAAGGTCAAGGCCCCGCCATTGCGTGAGCGACTCGATGATGTACCTTTGCTCGCAAATCGCTTTCTCGAGCACTACACAGAAAAGTACAAGAAGCAGATTCGCGAGGTTTCGACTCAGGCGTTTGCGTTACTGATGCGCTATGAGTGGCCCGGGAACGTACGCGAGCTCGAGAGTGTTATCGAGCATGCGGTGCTATTTGCGACTGGGGATAAGTTGATGCCTGAAGACTTACCCGAGCAACTTCATTCCACTCACACCGCAGAGTTCCGCTGCGTGATTCCACCATACTTCACGATGGAAGAGATCGAGCGTGAAGCGATTGCGCAGACGCTCGAGCGCACGGGTGGAAACGTCAAACGGACCGCCGAGATCCTCAACTACCACCGGCCCAGGCTGTATCGAAAGATGAAAGCCTTCGGTTTGCGCGGCGGTGGGGATTCGGAGTCTTAAAAAAATATTTCACGCAAAGACGCAAAGACACAAAGACGCAAAGGCGGGTCAAATTCTCGGACACGCATTTGACCGCCTTTGCGTCTTTGCGTGAAATAAACCTCCCATCATGTTCCGTGGTGGAACACCCTGACCTCACCTCAACCCAAGTTGGAACACGGCCGGTCTGTTTTTTATGGCTTCTACTTACAGGCACAGCCATTGCACAAGCGCCCACTCGACAGATGAATCTCCGATGAAGCCTCGTCACCTCTTTCGTTAGGTCCGCGCGGCGCGATCAAGCTCATTTCCTTGAGGTGAAAATTTTAATGAATACTAGAAACGCTTTGCGGCGTTGGCAGTCGCTCTTATCGATCTGCTGCGCCGGAGTCGCTGCGCTACTCGCCGTGTCGAGCGCGCACGCTCAAACGTCCCCTCCAACAACATGCGAGCGGACGGTTAAGGCTGATGTGGTCGCATTGGACCAGGCCTTGATTTACAACCGTCTCGGCGCAATCAATCCTGCCGGAATGATCTACGCCCTTAAGCGCGACGTCGTCGCGATTGACCCGTCGAAAGGCCTGGTTGCCGGTAACGTTCAACTGCGTCCCGGCAAGCGCCCACGCCCGATCGCATTGCGCATGAACGTTGGAGATTGTCTCCAAGTCAACTTTCAAAACCTGCTAGCACCCGATCCGGCTAACGTTAATTCATTTGCAGCGGGCAACGCGCCGGCTACACGCACGGCCTCTGCGCACATCATGGGCCTGCAACTGGTCGGCACGATTGCGTCTGACGGCTCGAACGTCGGACAGAACCCGAGCAGTTTGGTCGCGCCCGGCGCGTCGGCCACTTACACCTACATCGCGCAGCGTGAAGGCAATCACCTGGTTTATTCGACCGCCGCAACGACCGGTGGTGAAGGTGATGGCGGTTCGCTCGCGATGGGTCTCTTCGGCTCCGTCAACGTCGAATTAAAAGGCGCCGAGTGGTATCGCTCGCAGTTAACTGCGGAAGAGATGGCGCTCGCGACCGAGAAAAACGCGGATGGCGCCCCCAAGAAAACCGCGAACGGACAGCCGATTCTTAACTATGACGCTGTTTATCCGGCGGGACACCCGCGCGCGGGCCAGCCGATCCTGAAGATGCTCGACGCCAACAACAACGTCGTGCACACAGATCTGAATGCTGTTATCACCGGCCCCAACAAGGGCCGCTTTCCAGCAGGCAGTTACAAACCAAACGCCGTGGAGCCTGATCGCGATCAGCCGTTCCGCGAGTTTACCGTCGTCTATCACGACGAGATCAAAGCCATTCAGCCGTTTCCGCAGTTTGAAGATCCGGTTCTTTCACACACGCTCTACAGCGTGAAAGACGGCTTCGCGATCAACTACGGAACGGGCGGTATCGGCCCTGAGATTCTCGCGAATCGTCTCGGCGTCGGCCCGATGGCCAACTGTACCGAATGTAAATACGAAGACTTCTTCCTGTCGGCGTGGGCTGTTGGCGACCCGGCACAGATCGTCGATGTTCCGGCGAACACGACTGACGGCAATGGCAACTTGATCAAAGGCGCGAAGGCGACGATGGTCCTGTTCCCGGATGATCCGTCGAACGTTCACCACAGCTACATCAACGATCACGTGAAGATGAGAGTGGTCCATGCTGGTCCGAAAGAGCACCACATTCACCACTTGCACGCGCATCAGTGGTTGAATACTCCTGACAGCGACAACTCGAGCTATCTCGATAGCCAGGCGATGGGCCCCGGCTACTCGTTCACTACCGAAATCGCGCACGGCGGTTCGGGCAATAAAAACAAAACCCCGGGCGACTCGATCTTCCACTGCCACTTCTATCCGCACTTCGCGCAGGGCATGTGGGAACTGTGGCGTTCGCACGACGTCTTCGAAGCAGGCACACAGCTCGACGGCAATGGCAAGCCGGTAACCGGCGCGCGTGCATTGCCTGACGGTGAGATCACGGCCGGCACTCCGATTCCCGCGCTCGTGCCGTTACCGACGATCGCGATGGCTCCGATGCCGACCGAGCAGTTCAAAGGTTATCCGTTCTACGTTCCGGGCGTCGCCGGACACCGTCCGCCACACCCGCCGCTCGACACGATTGACGACGGTGGTTTGCCGCGTCACGTCATTGTCGGTGGCGAGGCCGAGAGCGTTGAAACGCGTCTCGATTTCAGCAAGGAGATCTTAGTCGCGGAAGCGAAGGCGGTTCCTGAAACAGGAACACCGGACGAAATCGCGGCGATGAACTTCCACGCGCAGAAGCAGGTTGCGAGCTTCAAACCTGACGGCACTGCCGCCAGCTTCGCGCTGAATGGTCTACCGGCCAAGCCGGGCGCGCCGTTCGCGGATCCGTGTCGCGATGACAACGGTAACGCGTTCGGTAATCCACGTTTGTACAAGGGCGCTGCGATTCAGCTCGATCTCAAACTGAACAAAGCTGGTTGGCACGCTCCGCAATCGCGCATTCTTACACTCTGGGGCGATGTCGCTGCGACTCTGAACGGCACGCGTGCACCGGAGCCGTTATTCTTCCGCGCGAACACGAACGACTGTATTACGTTCCAGCACACGAACCTGGCGCCAAACAACTACGAGCTCGACGACTTCCAGGTGCGCACGCCGACCGACATCATGGGTCAGCACATCCACCTCGTGAAGTTTGACGTGACCTCGTCAGACGGTGCGGGCAACGGTTGGAACTACGAAGACGGCACGTTCGCTCCAGACGAAGTCATCGAGCGAATCAAAGCAATCAATGCCGGTGGTGGTTTGCAAGCCTTCAACAGCACGACGAAGAATCAGCTTACCGCCAAGCCACATCCGTTCTTCGGCACCCTCGGCGCACAGACAACCGTCCAGCGCTGGTTTGCCGATCCGACGTTGAATCTTGCGGGCAAGGATCGCACGCTCGGTACGATCTTCACGCACGATCACTTTGGACCTTCGACGCACCAGCAGACCGGCCTCTACGCCGGACTCGTTACGGAGCCTCAAGGTTCTGTTTGGAAACATAACGAAACTGGCCAGACGTTGGGCGGACGCTTCGACGGTGGTCCAACAACGTGGCAGGCCGTTATTCAGACGCAGAACACTGCGGACAGCTATCGCGAGTTCCTGCTCGAGTTTGCCGACTACACCCTTGCTTACAAAGCGGGTGGTGGCGTCGACGGCGCGGGCAAACCCATTCCGGATCCGGCGAATTCCATTAACCCGCCGGTGAGAGACGAGGCTGCTCTGCCGATCAACATCAAGAAAGCTGATGTGTGCCCGGGTGGCGTTCCGCTCCCGTGCCCTGAAGCAGTTTCAGCCGCGGACCCCGGCACAATGGTGGTCAACTATCGCAACGAGCCTGTCGCCTTGCGCGCACAGGATCCGGCGACGAACACGCAGGCTGCCGGTGACGCTGGCGATCTTTCGCAGGTCTATCGTTCGGACGTCACGCGCGCCAATCCGGACCTGAACCAGCAACCGAATTTCTATCCGAACCTGACGGGCGGTCTTCAGCCGGGTGATCCGTTCACTCCGGTGATGCGCGCCTATGAAGCCGACAAGGTGCAGGTCCGCGTTCTTGTCGGTGCTCATGAGGAAGGTCACAACTTCAGCATCCACGGCCAGAAGTGGCTCTACGAGCGCACCGATCCGAATTCGGGATACCGCAATTCGCAGAATATGGGCATCTCCGAGCACTTCGAGTTCGAGCTGCCGGGTATAGCAGCGATCAAGGGTGCAACTCCCTTTGTCGATTACCTGTATCAGCCGGGTAGCTCAGTGGATAACCAGTGGAACGGAACGTGGGGTCTGTTGCGCGCTTATCGTGGCGCAGCGGGGCTCCAGCCCGATCTTCAGTTGCTGCCGAACAACCCGACCGGCTCTGCGAAGGCTGCCGACAACAAGAAAGACTTCAACGGCACCTGTCCAGTGGCTGCTCCGAGCCGCAAGATCAGTGTGACGGCCGTGACTGCGCAGAATGCGCTGCCTGGCGGAACGCTCGTTTACAACAACCGTACGAACCAGGGTGGTCAACTGCACGATCCAACGGCGATCATGTATGTCCGCACGAACGATATCGACGCCGCGACCGGTAAGCTTAAAGCCGGCGTGCCCGTTGAGCCGCTCGTGCTGAGGGCCAATGCCGGCGAGTGTATTGAGGTGACGCTGTTCAATAAACTTCCGAACGACGTTCCCGATCTGGCTGGCTGGAACACGCTGCCGATGATCGTTGAAGGTTTCAACGCGAATCAGGTGAAGCCGTCCAATCAGGTTGGTCTGCACCCGCAGCTTGTCGCCTACGATGTGGTGTCGAGTGATGGCGCCAACGTCGGTTTCAACGTAGTGGGTAATCCTGAATCGTATACTCCTGACGGTCGTCAGACCGCGAAGCCGGGTGAGTCCGTGAAGTACAAGTGGTACGCGGGCGACATCCGTATGAACGGTACGACGAAGGTTGCGACGCCGATTGAATTTGGCGGTACCAACCTGATCTCGTCAGACCCGATCAAGCACTCGAACAAGGGCGCGATTGGTTCACTCATCATCGAGCCGCAGGGATCGACCTGGATTGAAGACGCAAACTCGCGCGCGCAGGCGACCGTCACCAAAACCGACGGCACCTCGTTCCGTGAATTCGTCCTTCAGTTCCAGACCGATATCAACATGCGTCGTGGTGATCTGACGGGTGATGCGGCTGCAGTGCCGAACGTTGCGGGAGAAGAGGACGCTGAAGACTCCGGTCAGAAGGCGCTCAACTATCGCAGCGAGCCGATGTGGAAGCGTATGGGCTACGAGCCCGACCTGCCACTCGAGCAGACTCGTGAGGTCGACTTCACCAACTCGCTTTCGAACGCGCAGGTTGGTGGTGATCCTGTGACGCCTGTGTTCACGGCCAAGGCTGGAACGCCTGTTCGCTTCCGCGTGCTCAATTCGAATGGCCACGCGCGCAACAATGTGTTCCAGGTTCACGGTCACATCTGGCAGCAGGAGCCGTACATCAACAACTCGACCCAGATTGGCAACAATCCACTCTCAGAGTGGAAGGGCGCCCAGCAGGGTCACGGCGCGTCGAATCACATGGAAGTAATTCCAGTGAATGGCGCCGGCGGAGCGCGTAACGTTTCGGGTGATTACCTCTACCGTACGCAGTCGTCCTTCCAGTTCGACAACGGACTGTGGGGCATCTTCCGCGTCACTCCATAACGGCGTTAGCCACGAAGAGGCACAGAAGGCACAAAGGTTTTTCCTTTGTGCCTTTTGGCTTTAACGCCGAAGGCGTTGGCTAGGCTGTAATTCATGCTGGTCCAATACCTGGAAATGGTGGGCCATTCGGTCTCTTATCAAATGTCACGGAACGTCCTTAAGTTTGGAGAAGACAAATTGAAATCTCTTGCCCCCCACAAGAATACGTCGAGCTGGCGTCGCGGAGTCCTGATTGGCTCAGTTATTTTAGCCGCCGCCTTATTGCTAACAACGACCAGTTATATGGCCCCCAACACGGGCGCGATTTTCACCACCAACTCGAGCTGCGCCGGCACCAACGTCAACATCTTCAATAGTAAGAGTGATGTGTTTGTTGACGGTGGACCAGCACATGAAGGCGCCGCGGGCCTGCCCGATGGCTTCTATTACATTCAAGTGACCGAGCCAGGAGGCGCGTTACTGGGAACCAGTGTCGGGAGCGCGAATCCCACTCCAGTTCACGTCACCAACGGCGAATTCGACGTCTGTTATCAACTCGAAGCCGTCGTAATCAAAGCCAGCGATAGCACTCCCGGTTATGACGACACGACTAACGGTGGCGGTGAATACAAAGTCTGGGTCAGCCCGAACGCGGATTTCTCAGGCAGCAAAACCGACAACTTCAAAGTGAAGCCGGAAGTTCCCGCAACGGGCACGCTCAATGTCAATAAGTTTTACGATGCGAATGCGAATGGTCTTAACGACGATGGCCAGTTAATCACCGGTTGGAAAGTCCGAATCATTGACGACATCGAACTATTTCGCTTCACGCCTGTGAGCGTTGTGGTTGCTCCGGATGATTATGTTGTTTCGGAGTTTGATCCGGCCGAGACAAACTGGATTCACACCACGGCCAATCCTGTGAACGTCACGGTGGACGCAGGCGAAACAGAGACAGTTGAGTTTGGCAATCTATGCCTCGGAGCAGGTGGTGGTCACACACTCGGATTCTGGTCCAACAAGAATGGCCAGGCGACGATGAACGACGGTGGTTCGGTTTGCTCTGAGCTGACTCTTCTGAATGGTTTGTATTTGCGCAACGGCGCGGGCCTTCGCATGAACTTCGGATGCGACTACACCGCGTTCAGGAACTGGTTGCTGAGCGCGACGGCGACGAACATGGCCTACATGCTTTCAGCGCAACTCGCAGCGATGGAGCTTAACGTCGAAGCCGGTTTCGTTACCGGTAATGCTCTCGTCTACGCGCCAGGGACAAACAGCGCGAACGGACTTGGGTTTGCGACTGTCAATGCCTTGATGTCGGAAGCGAATGCAGAGCTCACGTTACATGGAACCGCGTTGGCAGGTGACTCCTGGAGAAGCTATCAGGAAGCGCTCAAGAACGCTCTCGACAAAGCGAATAACAATCAGACGTTCGTGCAACCGACTCCTTGCGCGTTTACGTTCTGAGGGTTAGCAAAATTAAATTCTATGAGGGGCGCTGAGTTACTGGCGCCCTTTTGTAGTACATCAGTTTGAAATTGGATAAAACGCCAAAGGCGTTCGCTAATTTTAGCCCGGGGTTCGAGCCTCGCGAGAACCCTGGGACCAGAATATTATTAGTCGTTGAACCCTGAAAGGGTTCCACAACCGGCTAACCCTTTCAGGGTTGGTCACGATTTAGAATTGTAGTCCCAGGGTTCTCGCGAGGCTCGAACCCCTGGGCTAAAATTAACGAACGCCTTCGGCGTTTCAGAACGACGGACGTTCCCCCACCGCTCATGATGCCTGCCGGATTTGAAGCTGAATCTTATCCAATAACTGGAAGGCGAGATCTTTCTCATTCTGGCCGGTGAGTTGTTCATGTTCTTCGAAAGCCATCTGAATGTCACCGAGATCAAGATAGACAAGACCCAGACAAAAGTGCGCTCGCGCACTATGAGAGTCGATATCAATGGCCTGCTTGAAAGCCTTTATGGCCTCGGCGTAGCTTCCTACGTTGAAGTAAACAAACCCGATATCATTCCGCAATTCCGCATCGTGAGGCGCCAGCATTATTGCCCTGGTATATACCTTTAAGGCATTAACAAACTCGCCGAGCTCGTCGTATGCAGCGCCGAGATATTTATATGCGGTTAAAAATTTCGGATGTATCTCTATCGCCGATAAATATGCTTTGACTGCTTTTGAAAGTTGGCCCTCGGCTGCCAGACGCACGCCTTTGTCAAAATGCCTCTGGGCTTGCATGAGCGATTGGGAGTCTTGTCGCTTCAGGCGGCTAAAGATATCTGCGAGCATCGTATCCTCTGAAACTAATCGTCTTTGTCAATACTCACTGACCGAAAGCACCGGAATCCCGCCGAGTCGTAACGCCGTCTTGACCTTATTCCGATCCAATTGGAGCGTGGAGGTGCCGCTACCGGAAGAAGTAAAAGTCGGAGCCAGGAAATCTCCGCTACTGCCGAATCTGGCCACTACGAAGGCGCCGAGTGACGTCCCATTACCACCACCACTACGATCTATGACGCCGCCGCCAAGCACGAGCACCAGACCATCGAACGTTTGACTTCCGTTCATTGAGAGAGTCCCGGTAACAACTAACAGTCCTTTGCCACCGGTATTGGGAAGAGAAACATCTCCATCTACGAACGTAAAAAGTCCGTCGGTCGTGCCGGTTCCGAATTCGGTCGGAGCAGCGTCGCCGCCGGCGGTATTAAAGTAGCGGTCGCAACTCGAGTTCGTACTGCCGCCACATCCATAAAACTGCTGCTGAGAAGCTTTTCTAAGTTGCTCTACAAATGCTCGTGCGCCAAACACAGGATCTGAAGTCGTCTGCAGCCATTTCGGCAGCAGACTCGAGTCGGTCGGCAGCGTAGCCTGCTTCAAATTCGGAATGAAACCCGTCGAATCGCCCGTCAATGCGGTGGGGTTATTGCTCTTTAAGTTTGATAGGTTGGTGAAATCGGGCGTCGTTGTAACCATGAAAGCAGGCAGAGGCTGCCCCAGGGCATTATCCACGCCCGAGTAAACATAATTGGCGCTGCTACCTATCGATATGGTTGAAGCGGAGGTTGAATCATTGCCGGCGCCTCGGACCACAAACGTTGCGACCGGATCGTAGTCAATACCGAAGCGACTGACCATCATTTGCAGGTTCTTGGAAGCGCCATGCGGGCCGTAACCGACAACCTTGACGATCAGTCGACCCGGCTCTGGTGAGGAAACAGTCGTTTGCAGTGTGGTGACCGTGCCGTTCACAGGCAGTTGAATAGTTTGACTCGGCATCGTGAACAACGTTCCGATGCCTGCGATCTCAATCGTCTGATTCGGGAAAGTAAGCGAGACAATGCTGCCTGTCGAACTGATGGATCCCTGGAACGTAGCCTTAACCGAGACGGAAATCGGTGTGCTGCTGCCGATCGGTAATGGACCAGTTTCAGTAATCTGCAGTGTAAAGGTGGTGGCCTGTGAGGCGAAGTCGATCGAGGTATTGTTCTTTACACCTGAAAAGGCAATAGTGCCGAGGGTTGGATTTCCATTGGTGGTGATGTTAGTCGAACTTTGCGGGGTATACGTAACCGACACGCCGCCACCCAAAGACAAGTTGGACGAAGACGTGCTTATGGAGTTGCTGTTAAATGCGCCGCCGGTTGAATAAATAACTTCTCTCGAATTATCCGGATCGCTGATGCCCGTAATCGCATATGCGATGCCATCGTTTGTTGAGTAGTTTGGGCTTAAGGTTACGCGATTGGGACTGTCAGTGGGATAGTTGTAAACGAGCCAACGAGAAAGTTGTGCTACGCCGGAGCTGGGATTGTTCGACGTGCCGACATTGATAGCATTCTTGAAGTTCATCTTCGTGCCGTCGTTCGGATGAGGCGCAACATTGCCGCGCAAAACATTGAGCGCGTCTTGAAGACCGGCTTCGGCTGCATAATATGCCTGCATCTCGTCAGTAGAACTAATGGCGTTCGTCGTGGAGATCGTGGTGGTCAGTAGCAACATCAGGGCGCAGGCGAGGACTAGCAGAGAAGCGAAGAGGACCAGAACCAGCGCTGCACCGCGTTCACTCTTTCGGTTGGTCTGATTGCAAGTTGCCATGAGGTCTCCTGATGAGAATGAGTAATTAGTAATTATTAATATCGGCGTTCCGCAAATAAACATCGGAAACGAGTTGCACGCGTGACGATGGTTGATAACCGGGTGAACCCGGTGCGCCCCGCGCGGTCAGCTCAACGCAAACGCTCATCACTATGTACCTGGCATCGCTCTTAAGTGTGACTTCAGATGAGGCCGTTGTAATGTCGCAGTTACCGTTTGAGGTGTAATCAATCTTCGCCGGGTAATAGCGGATCTTCAGCGAGTCTACTCGGTTGGCAAGCACGGTCGTCTGATTTTGGGTGCCGATATCGAGACGCACGATGTAGCTGTCGCTTCCGGCACTGTAAAGAGAATACTTAACATCTTCGTTCCGGTCGCTGATGCTGTTGCTGGAGGTCTGGCTATCAAAAGCATTCAGGTTTGCCCTGACGCGAATGGCGGTATCAGTAGAGTCAGCAGCAACGATGCCGTTATTCGACAGGCCGAAACCAGCGTTGGCGATCTCGCGCGTCATGATGTTGAGTGCGCGTTGTGTGTCGGCCAATGCATCCGTCTTCTGGTTCTCACGCGCACGCACATTAAAAGAGCTTGCCAGTAGCCCAGTGGTCAGTCCCAGAAGCGTGAGGGCGATCGTCATTGCGAGTAGCAATTCGATCAGAGAAAAACCGCGATCCGTACGTGGTGCATTCGGGTTTGTCATAAAAATACCTTCTACTTTTAATGAGGGAGCTCACCCAAGGTTTGATCCAGTCGACGAAGTGGTGCGCTTCGTATAGACGACAACTTGTCCGCGCATCCAGCCTTCATTCCCTGAGTAGACGCCACCGCTGGTGCTCCTGCCTTGAGGCGTGACGGTGATCGTGATGGTCTTTAGCGTAGTGGTGGTGTCTGTAACTGTTACGTCGACGGTGTAGGTTTGTGAGTCCGTCGGTCCAACCGTCACGACTTCCGACGACGAAATGCAGGAGGTGAAAGAACCGGCCCGCAGTTGTTCGAGCTTACGCTGCGCGGCCATGACAGCGCCGGCGCGGATTGCAGCGGCGGAGTTGTATTTAAGGGCGTAAAAACCTAAGGGAAGTACACCGCAAACAACGATCATTAACATCACCATCGCGATGCAGGTTTCAATTAAGGTAAAGCCACGATCCTCTTTGTGCTTTCGTATTTCCATGAGGTTTCCCTGGGCGGAATCAATTGGTCACGTTTACTTTCACCGTGATCGAGGAGCCGCACTGTGAAGTGAATGTTACGTTGTATGGGCCACGCAAAGTGTTTTTGGACACGACTGAAAAGTTTTGTCCGCTGGAGACGGTTTGCGAGGCCGGTGAGACCGTCAGGTTGGAAGGGAATGAAGCTACTACGAGACTGGGATTATTCATGCTGACCTGGATGCTGCCCGTCCCGCCGCCATTCTTTTTGATACTGATACTTGATGAATTGACGTGGATGTTACAGGAGGGTGGTCCAGAGTCTGCGCCGATGCCACCGCCGGAGAGATCCATACACGGAGTATTATCCGACGCTGAAGTGCCGGTAACTACCTCGCGGGTGTTAATACTATCCGACGCGCCTACTGTGTTGTTGTAAGTAACATTCGGTAACGTTGGTTGCTGATTTTCCACAGTCACGTCACCCGATCCGGATACGTCAACACTTAGACCGTGGTCCATTGTGTCGCTGACCGCAAATGTCGTCACACAGGAAGAACCGGACGTTAGTGTGCGGCCGCGCCAGTTAAAGGTCACATTAGGTAGCTCAGAGCTGGCTAAGTTAACACCTTCCAGAAACGTAAACGTCCGGGTGGTCGGACTCCCACCATTGTTGAAGTCCATGGTTACCGAATACGTACTCGTATTCGAAAAAGTCACTGTCGACGTGCCATGACGGCGAACAGCATCGATGCGCGCTTTCTCCATGTAGGACGCGAGCTGTCGCACCGAATTCTGTACGCGCAAGGCAGAACGTGACGATCTGATCTGGATTAGGCCAAACGCTGAAACGATAGCCACGATCGCGACGACAATAACCAACTCCACTATGCCGGCGCCCTGTTCACTACTAAGCTGTTCAACTTTTTGAGGTTCCATGAGATGTCTCTTTGGCAGCAGTCAGGACCGCCACGCGGTAGGATCACATTCGCAAGATAGCAATAATTAAAACTCTTGCGCATGAGAAGAGACTCCCTTTTTAGGTAGTACTGATCTCCGGGAGAGGAATAGTACAAACCGACTACTGACTAATGACTTATGTGGTGTTTCACCGCATACATGACCAACTCGAGCCGGTTTTCGACTTCAAGCTTGCTATAGATTGAAGAGAGGTGATTGCGCAGAGTGTGTTCGCTCATATTCAGATGAACCGCGATCTGCTTGTTTGTTGAATGCCCCTGATTAACCATGACATCGACGATCTCACGCTCTCGAGAAGTCAAACTCGCAATCTTAGCCGCTTCCGGGGATACCTGATTATGGGAGTGGTCCAGCAGCTTGGTAAAAATCCTGCCTGTGGTCATTCGATCGAGCCAGAGCTCACCCTCGTGAACTTTCCTTATCGCTTTAAGTATCATTTCTGCTGAGACCTCCTTTTGCACAACGCCTCGTGCGCCGGCCATCACCGCACGTTCGTGCGTTTCGGGATCTCGCATTCCGGTCAGGATTAGCACCATGGCGCTGGTTGCGCTGCGCAAGAGCTGCATTGAATCGAGACTGTTGACACCGCTCAGATCTATATCCAGCAAAATGACATCCGGCTGTTCTCGCTCGAGAATACTTAATGCTTCGGCGATGTCGGAGGCTGTCGCCATCACCTTCATGTTGGCGCTATCACTTTCGATCAACTTAACCATGCCCCAAAGAAAGCTTTGGTGATCGTCGATAAGCAAAACTCGTATTGGATTCTGTGAGGTTTGGCTCATTTTTCCTGGCGATTTTCTACATTGGAATGAGGACAGAGACGGTCGTACATCCACCATCGCTTACATTAACAGAAACTCGCCCGCCCAACGCAATGGCGCGCTCCGTAATTGAGCGAGGCGTGAAGGCGCCTTGACCTTTGGCGGCTGAGTCGTTCTCGATGTCGAGAACTATGTCACCATT
>Ga0207694_10001574_pt1 | contig 19325 bp, 17 predicted proteins | sample KBSC34metaG_FD_184353 | JGI IMG/M metagenome (GOLD analysis project Ga0207694, IMG submission 184353) | Corn rhizosphere microbial communities from Kellogg Biological Station, Michigan, USA - KBS C3-4 metaG (SPAdes) (version 2) | ecosystem: Host-associated > Plants > Roots > Rhizosphere > Soil... | reverse complement strand
TCCGGCGGTCGCCGCTGGCACAGGCACGGCGACCCGCTGCTGCATCATCACCTCGGCGTCTCCGGCTTCACCGAGAAGACGGTGGTCTCGGCGCGCTCGGCGGTGAAGGTCGATGCCGACCTGCCGGAGCTGGTGGAGCGGCTGGTCGAGCGGCAATGCCTCGACACGATCGGCCTGGCGAAGCGCGCGGGCGCGGCCGTGGCCGGTTTCGACAAGGTGGAGACGATGCTGCGCCGGGGACCGGTCGGAGTTCTGGTCGAAGCCAGCGACGGCGCCGCCGACGGACGGGAAAAATTGCGCCGGCTGGCACCGGGGGCATCGGTCGTATCGCTGTTTCCGGCGGATGCGCTGGCGGCGGCGATGGGGCGGGACGGAATCGTGGTCCATATCGCGATCGCGCGCGGCAGGCTTGCCGAGCGCCTGATTGCGGCATCGGACCGGCTCGCGGGTTTGCGCGGGTTGGCGTAGACTGTAGCGGAATTTACCGGGCGGCAAGGCAAACGGCTTTGGCCCGGGCTTGAAAGTAGGTATTTGACGGTTATGAGCGATAATAAAGAGCAAGAACCGAAAAAAGTCTTGAGCCTGTCTGGACGGCCCAAGCTCGAGCTGAAGCGTTCGCCCGACTCCACGTCGCAGGTGCGCCAGAGCTTTTCGCATGGCCGTTCGAAAGCCGTCACGGTCGAGGTCAAGACGCCGCGCGTCGCCCGCGCGCCGCTGACCCTGCCGACCGCGCCGGCCGCCGGCCCTGCCGACCAGCAGCCGCAGCGCCGGCCCGACGCACCCCAGGCCCGCCCCGGCGTTCCCCGGCAGCTGACCGCCGAGGAGCGCGAGGTCCGCATGCGCGCGCTGAAGACCGCCGCCCATGACGACCGCCGCCATCCGGAGCCTGAGCTGGCCGCGCCCGAGCCGATCATCGAGGAGCAGGAGGCCGCCCCCGCGGCGCCGCAGCCGGTGGTCGAGACCCGCACCTCGCTGGACCCGGAGGCCCGCCGCCGCCGCGAGCTCGAGGAGCTGCAGCAGATCAACGACGAGCAGGATCGCAAAGCCGCCGAGGAGGCGGAGCGCCTGCGCAAGGAAGCCGAGAGCAAGAAAACCGAGGCCGAGGCCGAGAAGGCGAAGACGCAGGAGCGTCAGCGCGTTGCCGACCGCGCCGGCGAGTCCGCGGCCGCCAAGGTCGCCGCCCTGTCGTCCGGCAAGACGACCGAAGAGGAAGAGGAAGAGGAACGCAAGGCCCGCGCCAAGCGCGGCGCGCGCACCCTGCCCGCCAAGGCGCCCGTGCCGCAGCGCGGCCGCGACGGCGCACCGCGCCGCACCGGCAAGCTGACCATCTCCCAGGCGCTGACCAACGAAGGCGAGAGCATGCGCGTGCGCAGCCTCGCCGCCGTGCGCCGCGCCCGTGAGAAGGAACGCCGCCACCATATGGGCGACGACGAGCAGATGAAGGTCGTGCGCGACGTCATCCTGCCCGAGACGATCACCGTGCAGGAGTTGGCCCAGCGTATGGCCGAACGCAGCGGCGACGTGGTCAAGGCGCTGATGCGGATGGGCGTGATGGCGACCATCACCCAGTCGATCGACGCCGATACGGCCGAGCTGCTGGTTGCGGAATTCGGCCACCGTGTTCGCCGTGTCTCCGATTCCGACGTGGAACTGGGGCTGGAGGGCGAGGCCGATGACGCCGACAACCTGGTTTCGCGCCCGCCGGTCGTCACGGTCATGGGCCATGTCGACCACGGCAAGACCTCGCTGCTGGACGCCATGCGCCAGACCGACGTCGTGTCGGGCGAGGCCGGCGGCATCACGCAGCATATCGGCGCCTATCAGGTGACCCTGGAAGGCGGCAACAAGATCACCTTCATCGACACGCCGGGCCACGCCGCCTTTACCGAAATGCGGTCGCGCGGCGCCCATGTCACCGACATCGTCGTGCTGGTGGTCGCCGCCAATGACGGGATCATGCCGCAGACGGTGGAGGCCATCGCCCACGCCAAGGCGGCGGGCGTTCCGATCATCGTCGCGATCAACAAGATCGACCTGCCCGACGCCAATATCACCAAGGTGCGGCAGGACCTGCTGCAGCATGAGCTGGTGGTCGAAGAATTGGGCGGCGACGTCCTGGCGGTCGAGGTTTCGGCCAAGACCCGGAAGAACCTGGACAAGCTGGAGGAGGCGATCCTTCTGCAGGCCGAAGTTCTGGAGCTGCGCGCCAATCCGAACCGCGATGCCGTCGGCACCGTGGTCGAGGCCAAGCTGGATCGCGGCCGCGGCTCGGTCGCGACCGTGCTGGTCCAGAAAGGCACGCTGCGCGTCGGCGACGTCTTCGTCACCGGCAGCGAGATCGGCAAGGTCCGCGCCCTGGTCGACGACCGCGGCAACAGCATCGACAGCGCCGGACCGGCCGTGCCGGTCGAGGTGCTGGGCCTGAACGGCACGCCGTCGGCCGGCGACGATTTCATCGTCGTCGACAGCGAGGCGCGCGCCCGCGAGATCGCGGAGTTCCGTGCCCGCAAGAAGCGCAACGCCGCCGCCGCCGTCACGGCCCGCGGCACGGTCGAGCAGATGTTCAGCCAGATCCAGGCCGGCGAGCGCAAAGAGCTGCCGCTGGTGATCAAGGGCGACGTCCATGGCTCGATCGAAGCGATCGTCGGCAGCCTGACCAAGATGAACGACGACCAGACCGAGGTCGGTATCAGGGTGCTGCATTCCGGCGTCGGCGCGATCAACGAATCCGACATCACGCTCGCCAAGGCGTCTGGTGGCTTTGTCGCCGGCTTCAACGTCCGCGCCAATGCCCAGGCCCGCGAGCTTGCCAAGCGCGACGGTGTCGAGATCCGCTATTACTCGATCATCTACAACATCCTGGATGACGTGAAGGCGATGCTGTCGGGCCTGTTGTCGCCCACGGTGCGCGAGAACTTCCTGGGCAATGCCGAGATCCGCCAGATCTTCGTGGTCACCAAGTCGGGCAAGGTTGCCGGCTGTATCGTCACCGAGGGTGTGGTCCGGCGCGGCGCCAAGGTTCGCCTGCTGCGCGACAACGTGGTGATCCACGAGGGCACGCTGAAGACGCTGCGCCGCTTCAAGGAAGAAGTGCGCGAGGTGCGCGAGGGCTTCGAATGCGGCATGGCGTTCGAGAATTACGACAATATCGAAGTCGGCGACGTGATCGAGGCGTTCGATGTCGAGGAGGTCGCGCGCTCGATCGCATGATCGGCGCCCGCCCTGCCGTTTTGAGGAATTGAGAAGTGTCTGCTCGCCGTCGTGATCGCGGGCGCGAAACCGCCGTTGGCCCCAGCCAGCGGCAGCTTCGCGTCGGCGAGGAAGTCCGCCATGCGCTGGTCGAGATCCTGCGTGACAGCCACGCCCGCGACCCCGATCTGCAAGACGCGAACGTGACGGTGACCGAGGTCCGCATCAGCCCGGACCTCGCCAACGCCACCGCTTATGTGATGCCGCTGGGCGGGCGCAAGATCGGATCGATCGTCGCCGCATTGAACCGCGCCGCGCCTTATTTCCGCTCCCAGCTGGCCCATGCGGTGCAGTTGCGCCATGTGCCGCGCATCGCCTTCGAGGTCGATTCGTCATTCACCTATGCCGAGAAGATCGAGGGGCTGCTGCACAGGCCCGAGGTCGAGCGCGACCTTCATTCCGATGCCGAGGACGGCGAGAGCGACTGATGCGGCGGCGCAAGGGCCTGCCGATCAATGGCTGGATCAATATCGACAAGCCGGTGGGGCCGACCTCGACCCAGGTGATCGGCCGCGTGCGCCGGCTGACCGGCGCCGCCAAGGTCGGCCATGCCGGCACGCTGGATCCGCTTGCCTCGGGCGTCCTGCCGATCGCGCTGGGTGAGGCGACCAAGACCGTCCCCTATATCCAGGACGCCAGGAAGGTCTATCGCTTCACCGTCCGCTGGGGCGAAACGACCACAACCGACGACCGCGAGGGCGAGGTGATCGCGCGCAGCGACAGCCGGCCGACCGCCGCCGCGATCGCCGCCATCCTGCCGCGCTTCACCGGCACGATCAGCCAGGCGCCGCCGGCCTTCTCCGCCATCAAGGTCGAAGGCGAGCGCGCCTACGACCTCGCCCGCGCCGGCGGGCCGGTCGAACTGGCCGAGCGGGACATCGACGTACACCGCCTTGAGCTGGTCGGGACGGAAGATGCGGATCACAGCGTCTTCGAGGCCGAGACCGGCAAGGGCGCGTATGTCAGATCGCTGGCCCGCGACATGGGTGCGGCCCTGGGCTGTTACGGACATGTTTCGGCGCTGAGGCGGCTCCAGGTGGGCCAATTTCGGGCGGAAAACGGCTACCCTCTGGACTTTGACGCGCTTCCGAGCGATATAGCCGGATTAACCGCGCATGTTTTGCCGATCGAGACCGTGCTGGACGACATCCCGGCATTGGCCCTGACGGCGGACGAGGCGCAACGGTTGAGATGTGGACAGACTGTCGGTCTCTTCACGCACCATCACCGCGACTGGTTGGCTGAATTCATAGCCGAAGGACGTGACGGCGGCATCGCCCTTGCCTTGTGGCAGGGGAAGGCCGTGGCGATGGTGCGGATCGGCGGCGCGGAAGCCCAACCGGTGCGCGTTTTCAACTACGAGCCCTAAAAGGAGTTACGATGTCGATTACGAACGAACGCAAGGCCGAACTCGTCACCGAGTACGGCAAGGCGGCCGCCGATACCGGTTCGGCCGAAGTCCAGATCGCGATCCTGTCCGAGCGGATCAAGAATCTGACCGAGCACCTGCAGACGCACAAGAAGGACGTCCATAGCCGCCGTGGCCTCTTGGTCATGGTCGGTCAGCGTCGCCGTCTGCTGGACTATCTGAAGAACAAGCACCGTCCGCGCTATGACGAGATCATTCAGCGCCTGGGCCTGCGCCGCTAAGGCAAGGCAGTCTGCCTTCGGATACCACCCGCCCGTTGTCCCATGCCGCCGGAGAATGGTTCTCCGGCCCGTGGGGCTTTGGGCCAATAAGACGTCCACGTCGAATAAACCTGATCGGCGCGGGATCGAGGGCGGCAATAGGGCCGTCCGAAGCCCGATCCTGGATCCGCAATGGGGCGGCCGGGATAATGGTTTGAAAGGATAAAAATGTTTAACGTTTATCGTAAGGAGATGAACTGGGGCGGTCGTCGCCTGGTTCTCGAAACCGGCAAAGTCGCCCGCCAGGCCGATGGCGCCGTCATGGTCACCTACGGCGAGACCACCGTGCTGTGCACCGTCGTCGCCGAGAAGAGCCCCAAGCTGGGCATCGATTTCTTCCCCCTCTCCGTCCATTACCAGGAAAAGACCTTCGCCGCCGGCAAGATTCCCGGCGGCTTTTTCAAGCGCGAAGGCCGCCCGACGGAGAAGGAGGTCCTGACCTCCCGCCTGATCGACCGGCCGATCCGGCCGCTGTTCGCCCCGGGCTTCCGCAATGAGACCCAGGTCATCTGCACGGTTCTGAGCCACGACCTGGAGAACGATTCCGACATCGCCGCGATGGTCGGCACCTCCGCCGCGCTGACGCTGTCGGGGATTCCGTTCCTGGGCCCGATCGGCGGTTGCCGCGTCGGCTATATCAACGGCGAATACGTCCTGAACCCGCTGATCGAGCAGTTGCCCGAGTCGCAGCTGGACCTGATCGTCGCCGGCACCGCCGAGGGCGTGCTGATGGTCGAATCCGAAGCCAAGGAGCTGTCGGAAGAGGTCATGCTGGGCGCCGTCACCTTCGGCCAGAAGGCCTTTGGCGAGGTCATCAACCTGATCATCGACCTGGCCGAGATGTGCGCCAAGGACCCGTGGGCCGTGCCCGAGGTCGCGCCGGAATACGGGCCGCTGAAGGCCAAGATCCTGGGCCTGATCGGCGCCGATATCGACGCCGCCTACAAGGAGCGGGTGAAGCAGGACCGCTATGGCAAGATCGGCGACGCCAAGAAGAAGATGGTCGAGGCGCTGTCCGCCGAGGCGGATGCGGGCCACGACCTGCAGCTCGCCGGCAAGATCTTCAAGGAGCTGGAGTCGGACATCGTCCGCGGCCAGATCCTGGACAGCGGCATCCGCATCGACGGGCGCGACACCAAGACGGTCCGCCCGATCGTCAGCGAAGTCGGCACCCTGCCCCGCGCCCACGGCTCCGCCCTGTTCACCCGCGGCGAGACCCAGGCGCTGGTCGTAACCACGCTGGGCACCGGCCAGGACGAGCAGATCATCGACGCGCTGACCGGCGAGTATCGCGAGCATTTCATGCTGCACTACAACTTCCCGCCCTATTCGGTCGGCGAAGCGGGCCGCATGAGCTCACCGGGCCGCCGCGAAATCGGCCACGGCAAGCTGGCCTGGCGCGCGCTGCACGCCGTGCTGCCGAAGAAGGAAGACTTCCCCTACACGATCCGCATCGTGTCGGAAGTCACCGAGTCCAACGGCTCGTCCTCGATGGCCACGGTCTGCGGCTCGTCGCTGTCGCTGATGGATGCGGGCGCCCCGCTCGCCCGGCCGGTGGCCGGCATCGCCATGGGCCTGATCAAGGAAGGCGACCGTTTCGCGGTCATCTCCGACATTCTGGGTGACGAGGATCACCTGGGCGACATGGACTTCAAGGTCGCCGGCACCGACGCGGGCGTCACCGCGCTGCAGATGGACATCAAGATCACCTCGATCACCGAGGAGATCATGCGCATCGCCCTTGGCCAGGCCAAGGACGGCCGCGTCCATATCCTGGGCGAGATGGCCAAGGCGCTGACCTCTGCCCGCGATACGGTCAACGACAACGCGCCCCGCATCACCGTGATCAACATCCCGAAGGACAAGATCCGCGAAGTGATCGGCACCGGCGGCAAGGTGATCCGTGAGATCACCGAGGTCACCGGCGCGAAGATCGACATCTCCGACGACGGCACGATCAAGGTTGCCTCCTCCGACGCCGCGGCGTCCGAGAAGGCGATCGCCTGGATCCGCGGCATCGTGGCGGAGCCCGAGTTGGGCGTGATCTATGTCGGCAAGGTCGTGAAGGTGGTCGATTTCGGCGCCTTCGTGAACTTCCTGGGATCGCGCGACGGCCTGGTCCATATCTCCGAGCTGGCGCCGCAGCGCGTCGCCAAGACCACCGACGTGGTCAATATGGGGGATGAGGTGAAGGTGAAGGTCATCGGCTTCGACGATCGCGGCAAGATCAAGCTGTCGATGAAGGTCGTCGATCAGGCGACCGGGGAAGACCTGTCCAAGCAGGCCGCGAGCTGACCCAATCCGTCCGGGGGCACGGCATCGTAACAAACGACGCTGTGCCCTTGGGCCCGGGTGCACTCCCTATTTTCGCCACAACCCCTATATAGCTCGTAGGAAGGAAACGATATCCGGATGCGAGTCCTATTGCATCTGGACGGAGGGACGAGTTGAAGGCTTTGAATCCAATCAGGATTTCCGGAAGGGAAGTCCTGCCGCTGATCGAAGGCGGAAAGGGGATTTCCGTCTCCAACGGCGAGAGCTCGGGCGCCTGGGCGGCCGCCGGGGGCGTCGGCACTTTCTCCGGCGTCAACGCCGATTCCTATGACGAGGACGGGAACGCGATCCCGCAGCATTATTACGGCCGCACCCGCCGGGAGCGGCATGAGGAGCTGATCTCCTACGCCATCCGGGGCGGCATCACCCAGGCCAAGGTCGCCTATGAGCGGGCGGGCGGCGGCGGCCGCATCCATATGAACGTCCTGTGGGAGATGGCCGCGGCCGAGCAGATCACCCATGGCGTTCTGGAAGGCGCCAAGGGCCTGATCAACGGCGTCACCTGCGGGGCCGGCATGCCCTACAAGCTGGCCGAGCTCTGCGCCCAGTACGGCGTCTTCTACTACCCGATCGTTTCTTCCGGCCGCGCCTTCAACGCCTTGTGGAAGCGCGCCTATAACCGCTTCCCCGAATGGCTGGGCGCCGTGGTCTATGAGGACCCGTGGCTGGCCGGCGGCCATAACGGCCTGTCGAACAGCGAGAACCCGCTCCATCCCGAGGATCCGTATCCCCGCGTCCTGGCGCTGCGTGCCGTCATGCGCGAGTTCGGCCTGGACCAGGTGCCGATCGTCATGGCCGGCGGCGTCTGGTATCTGCGCGAGTGGGAGAACTGGATCGACAATCCCGAGCTGGGACCGATCGCCTTCCAGTTCGGCACACGCCCGCTGCTGACCCAGGAAAGCCCGATCTCAGAGGCGTGGCGCGACAGGCTGCGCACGCTGAAGCCGGGCGATATCCTGCTCAACAAGTTCAGCCCGACCGGCTTCTATTCCTCCGCCGTGATCAACCCGTTCATGCACGACCTGCAGGAGCGGTCGGAGCGCCAGGTCGCCTTTTCGGTCGAGCCGGTGGGCGATCACACGGTCGAGTTCCCGATCGGCCGCCGCGGCCGCGTCGTCTTCCTGACCGAACATGACCGCAGCCGGGCCGAGGCCTGGGTGGCCCAGGGCTTCACCCAGGGCATGAAGACGCCCGACAACACGGTGATCTTCGTGACGCCGGAGAACGCCAACGAGATCCTGACCGACCAGATCAACTGCATGGGTTGCCTGTCGGCCTGCCATTTCTCCAACTGGTCGCAGAACGAGGCCGGCACCACCGGCAAGAAGGCCGATCCGCGCTCCTACTGCATCCAGAAGACGCTGCAGAACATCAGCCACTCGGAAGATGTACAGCATCAGCTGATGTTCGCCGGCCACAACGCCTATCGCTTCCACGACGACCCGTTCTATTCGAACGGCTTCGTGCCGACGGTCGGCCAGCTGGTGGAGCGGATCCAGACCGGGAACTGATTTCGCGCCTGACGGGTATGAAATCCACCCATGCAACCATGGGCTTCTAATTCGTGGAAAATCTGCCCATATTAGTCATATGAACGAATCCCGCCTGTCACCCACGCCCGCGGAACGGCTTGCCGCCGCCGGCCTGCGGCCCACGCGCCAGCGCCTTGCGCTGACGTCGCTGGTGTTCGGCCAGGGCGAGCGGCACCTGTCGGCGGAATCGCTGCATGCCGAGGCGCTGGGCGCCAAGGTGCCGGTGTCGCTGGCCACCGTCTACAACACGCTGCGCCGCTTCACCGAATGCGGTCTGCTGCGCGAAGTGCTGGTCGCGCCGGGCAAGGTCTATTTCGACACCAACGCCGCAGACCATCACCACTTCTTCTTCGAGGGCACCGGCATGCTGGAAGACATTCCGGCCGACCATGTGACCCTGTCGAAGCTGCCCCCGACCCCGCCGGGCTCAGACGTCTCGCGCGTCGACGTGATTATTCGGCTGAGCGCGGCGAAGAATTAAATCTGGCCGCTCCCGGCCTTCTCACCATACTCTTAGATCGTCATGGCCGGGCCTGACCCGGCCATCCACGGCCATCCGTTCGCATTGAGGGCCGCCGTTTCGCGCCTGGACATTCCACGTGGATGCCCGGGTCAAGCCCGGGCATGACGGTGTGTTGTGGGTTTAAACCACCCCGACCGCGATCGGCCCCGATCTCGCCCGGCGATGCAGCCAGCGCCCGGCCCCGTCCTCCAGCACCCTATAGCTTGCATACGCAACCGCGACCGAGGCGGTGAAGCCGACGGTCGCGAACAGGCCGACGATGGCAAGATCGTCCAGCCGCCCGTGCAGATAGCGCTCGATCACCAGCTTCATCGGAAAGGTCACGACCGGCGACCACAGATAGAAACTGTAGCTGATCGTGCCGAGGAATTGCAGGAACCGGGTCCTGAGCATCCCCGACAGCAGGCAGCGCCCCTCGACGACGCTGAGGAAGAAGACGAAGCCGGGGATCGCCGCGAGATAGACGATGCCCTCGACCGTCTCCGACACGGTCAGCATCGCCAGGGTGGCGATCAGCGCGGGGATCGACAGCGCCCGCACCCACGGCGGCAGGCTGAGCGGCGCGCGCCGGGACAGGAAATAGATCGCGACACCGGGCAGGAAGAAGACAGCGCGGGCATAGAACGGCGCGAAGGCCACCACGATGGCCGCCAGGATCGCCAGCGCCGCGATCACCGGCCAGCGGCCGATATGGCGGGCCAGCACGTAAGACGCGGCGCTCAAGAGATAGAAGGCCGCCTCATAGCTCAGCGACCAGGCGTTGAGCTGGGCCAGCGGCAGGTCGAAGATACCGGGCAGGAGCAGCCCGTTCTCGACGAAGGCCAGCGCCCAGGCCGGGGGCGATATCCCGCTGAGCCATTTGTAATGGATCACCGGCCCGACCGCGAAGACGATCAGCTGGATCGTCATGAACACCGGATAGATGCGGATGGCGCGGTCGACCAGGAACCTGGCGGCACTGGCATGGCGGATCAGCGAGCCGGTGATGAGATAGCCTGAGATGATGAAGAATATCTCCACCCCGTGCTTGCCGGCGGCGAAAATGGGTGCGACCGGGTTCAGCGAGGCCGGCCAGAAATTCCACAGCGTGCCCATCCCGTAAACGTGATAGACGAACACGGCGAGGGCCGAGAAACCGCGCAGGCCGTGGATTTGGCGGTTGAGATTCCGGGGATAGGCGCCCGAGGTGGCTTGCGCGTTCATCGCGCCGTCTTACCGTCCCAGGCGCCGGATGAGAAGCAGAGGACCGCAATGACGGCAGGACTGGACGAGCCCAAGGTCAGGCAGACGCTGGACCGGCTGCACAAGGCCGCCCGGGGCGACCGCTGGGTGTTCCTGCGCGGCGCGCCGGCGGTGATCGGCGCGGTGGCGCGCGGCAAGCCGGCAATGGAGGGCATGAAACCCTATCTCAAGAACGCCTATATCCCGATCTCGCCCGAGCAGGGCCAATACATGTACCAGACGGCCCGGCTGATCGGCGCGAAGAACATCGTCGAGTTCGGCACCTCGTTCGGCATTTCCGCGATCTATCTGGGCGCCGCCGCCCGCGACAATGGCGGCCGCTTCACCGGCACCGAGATGGAACCGGGCAAGGTGAAAGCCGCCCGCGAAAACCTGGCCGCCGCCGGCTTGGGCGACGTGGCCGAGGTCCGCGCCGGCGATGCGATGGAAACGCTGAAGGATTTCGAAGGCCCCATCGACATGCTGCTGCTCGACGGGTGGAAGGACATCTATCTGCTGATGATCCGCATGCTGAAACCCAAGCTCAGGCCCGGCGCGGTGGTGTTCGCGGACAATATCTACACCTTCCCGAAGGACCTGGCCCGGTATGTCGCCTTCGTGCGGGATCGGGGGAATGGGTTCGAGTCCATGACCCTGCCGCTGGGACATGGGTTGGAATATTCGGTTTATCTGGGGTGAGGGTATCCCGGCGATCACCGGCTTGGTTGGAGAAACCCAAAGCATGATGATTTTGGTCTCGGCCCTGACGGTGGCGCTGGCGACAACACCCGGAGAGCCGTTGAAAGGGCAGCTTTACGCCGCAATCTGGGCCGATCTGGAATTGAATGCGATGATCGGCAACGGCAATTGGCCGGCGTCCCTGTGGTACAACGCGAGCAGCGGCAAAACGCCAGACCTGCACATCCGGCAACTGCAATGCGTGCAGACCGATAGGGGACAGCGTTGTTCCTTCGAACTGCACCGGGATAACGGGCCCGCGGTCGTCCTCGGAGAAAGCGCGCCGGAAACGCTGGAATGTTTGGCCTCGTTCGCCCACGACGACGACGGCGGCGCTTGGTCGGTGAGGCATACCCCAGGGCACGGGCACAGTCGGACGACCATGACCTGCAAAACCCCATAAGGGCAGGGTCGGCGGTTGGCCCCGTCCAGTGCAGTCACCACGTCATTCCGCAACGCAGGTCCCCAGACTAACTCCGTTTTTACAAGAGATAGGATACTGAAAGCAGGGGCCAACACGGGATTAGGGTTGAATCATGAACATGATGGATTCCAGGCCGGGACCGATCCCCGCCGACAGTTCCTTAATCAACCCGGATTTTATTCGACGCCTGCAGGAGCAGCGCGTCCTGCACAAGCGGGAAGTTGCCTATTACATGGCCGAGGCCGAAAAGCACGGCGCAGCCGATGAGGCTCTGGCCAGCATGATCGAGGCCGCGGAGAAGGTCGTTGCGATCCTGTATCCGGCCGAGGCCAAGGCCGCCGACATGCCGGATGAGGCACCGGCAGAGGATATGACCAGTGCTCCGGGTTGGACGGAGGCTGCGATGACTGTCACGCCGACGGCCACGGAGCCGTCGACCTGCACGGAGCCGCCGACAGCCCATGGCCTGCAAGAGCTCATGTCCGACGATCGCGCGGCGGCAAGCGGAAATGCGTGGCGGGCGCGGTTGCTCGGCAACCGCTGACCGGCCCTACTTCCCTTTATTCAGGAACCCGATCAGCCGCTCCATCGTGTGCGGGTCGGCGCAGCGGGCGGCGACGGAGCGGGCTTCGAGGTTAAGCTGATCGTCCAGCGTGTTGGTCATGCTGGCGCGGAACAGGGCCTTGAGGCCGGCCAGCCCGCCGGGGGCGGAATTGGCGAACTGGCTGACCAGCTTTTCGACCTCGTCGCGGAATTTTTCGTCGTCCACCACCTGTGTCACCAGATCGATCTCGGCCGCCTGCTCCGCCGTGAGCGTCGGGTTGGTGGCCATGATCCAGAAGGCTTTGCGCCAGCCGGCGACGCGGGGGAAGAAATAGGTGCCGCCGGCATCCGGCGTCAGGCCCCATTTGGTGAAGGCCGGGTTGAACTTGGCCGAGCGCTTGGCGATCACCACGTCGGCGCCGGCGATCAGGCTGAAGGCGCCGCCGGCGCAGGTGCCGTTGATCGCCGCGATCACCGGGGCGGGCGCGCGGCGCAGGCCGGCGACTCCGATATGGATCTGGGTCGCCATGTCCAGCACATGGGCATGGACCCGGTCCTTGTTGTCGACAAAGCTGTGAATGTCGCCGCCCATGCTGAAGACGTCGCCCTCGGCGTCGATCAGGATGACCTTGATGTCCGGATTGGTCTCACAGGCGATCGCCGCCAGCCCCAGCTCACGGCAGAATTGCGGATCCATCACGTTGTAGCCGGCGGGGTTGGCCAGGGTGAGGCGGGCGACGCCCTTTTCGACTGAGAACCTGATACGGACGTCGTCAGCCATAACTTCCCCCTTTTTCCTACCCCGTCATTCCCGCGAAGGCGGGAATCCAGGCTAGAGCCGCGTCCGCGGCGATATGAGTCTCGTGCGGGCAGACGCCCGCATACTGGATTCCCGCCTTCGCGGGAATGACGAACTAAAAATCCTATTCAGCGTCGCGATGCATCGGCGCCAGGTGGCGCGGCTTCACGACTTTTACCTTATCGATCGTCTGTTCCAGGACCATGTTCAGCACCTGGTCCCAGTTGTTGTCGTACTTGCCGGCGCGGATGTTCTGGCACAGATCGCCGGTCATCTCGGCCAAGGGCTTCTTCGAACCCAGGAATTCAGAGAGTTCGGCCGCTTCCTTGCGGTCGTAATCGCCGGCAAGCCGCAGCTCGCGCTCGCAGATGCCGAGCAGGTAGGACGAGACCTGGGCGTGGTACTTGGCCTCGCCGGACATAGTGGGTCCGGTGTCATCCAGGAATTTCTGGACGGTCAGCAAGATGTCGTTGATCGACGGACGATCCTGGCTCATCGCCTCACCCTTACTCGTATTTCCCGGCGAGCGTCATCAGCAGCTCGTACTCGACCAGGCTGGTATTGCGCCCCATGGCGGCAAAGGCAACACCGCGCCGGCCGCGCTCGCAATGGGCATAGGCCTGCATGACGTTGTAGATCGCCCAGCGCACAAACCCGAAAACCTCCCAGAAGCGCACGGTATCCGGATCGATCCGGTCGCCGCCCGCCGCCTCATAGGCCGCATAGACCGGCGCACGCAGGGCAAAGCCGCCGATCGGCAGATCGACCTGGCCGAAGCGCCAGGAGCGGAGGCAGAGCCAGCCGAAATCCTCCATCGGCTGACCGATATGGGCGCATTCCCAATCCAAAGCGGCGCGCACGCCCTCGGGGCCGACCATGAAATTGCCGGTGCGGAAATCGCCATGCACCACCCGCCGCCGCCCGGCAGGGGGCCGGTTGCGCTCGAGCCAGCGAAAGCCGAGCTCGATCGCCGGATGGGCCTCGGCGTAGCTGTCGAACAGGCGCAGGTAGTTGCCGATGATATCGACGCTGTCGGGAATGCCCTCCAGGAACGGCACCTTGGCGGCATCGATGGCATGCAGCTTCGCGAGCAGGGCCGCGAGATCAGTCGCGATCTTGAGCCGCGCGTCATTGTCGGCGGCGCGGAAGATGCGCTGTGGCATCGTCTCGCCCGCCACGAAGGCCGTGACGAAGCCGTTGCCCATGCCGTCGGCCGCGTCGTACTCGAACACCGGCTCGGGCACAGGCACGCCCTCGGCGAAGGCGACCTGCATCACCTTGTATTGCTGGGTGGCCGGCAGGAAGGGATTGTCCTCGGCGGAGTAGGTCTCCTGCCGCGACACCAGCCGGCGGGTGCGGCCGCCCTCGGTCAGGTCGAACAGGACGGTGCGGTTGACGCCGCCCAGGGTCGGGATCGCGATATTGCCGATCTCGGCATCGTTGCCGAATCGCCGGCGAACGGCGCGGCGGATATCGTCGACTTCGTCGGTCATGCCCATCTGTCCGTCATTGCGAGCGGAGCGAAGCAATCCAGGGCCATTTGCCGTGAAGCGGGGCTAACGACCCTGGATTGCTTCGTCGCTTCGCTCCTCGCAATGACGAGGAAAGAGGTCACAGCGGATATCCCACCAGCTTCCCGTCCTCGATCCGCTCGATATATTCGGTCATGCCGTAGCCGACCTCGCCGTTCCAGGTGAAACGGGTAAAGCCCTCGGCGATGCGCGACACCAGGATTTCATCGCCGGCGGGGCGGCGGTTGCGGAGCGGGGCCATGGTGACGATCTCGCCCTCGATCACCTCGCGCCGGTTGGCGGTGCGGACGCCGAGCGTGAGCTTGACCGGATCCTGCTTGTCCGACCACACGGTCGAGACGTCCATGTCCAATATCTCTTCATAAACGCCGTCGACAAGCAGCACGCCGACGCGGCGCGATTTGCCTTCCTTGTCGGTGATCTTCAGCAGCATGAAGGCGCGGCCCGAGTCAAAGCTGCACAGGAACAGGCGGTACCAATAGATCACCTGCCAATAGCGCGGGCCCCAGCTATGGTCGCGCCAGCCGCGAGCGTCGGTGAAGTCCCACTGCTGGCCGGCGACCTGGATCGACCCGGCCACCTTGGTGTGCTGGTTGAAATGGTTCAGCGAGAAATCGCGGCCATACATGGTCTCTTGGTGGTCCGACAGCGGCGAGCCGCCATGCATCGGGGAGATGCCGGTCGTTTCGAACACCACCTTGCCCGGCACGCGCGGCGCCGAGCCGAGCAGCTTCGGGTTGCGCAGCACCTCGGGATCGTCCAGCAGCATCAGCTCGCCGTCATAGCGCATGGTGATGCGCTTCAGCGGCTCAACCACCTCGACCGACAATCCGTCGGCGACGAACTTGTCGTTGGCGGTGATGGCAGGCCGGCCGAACTGGCAGGCGACCCGGCCGTCGGGCAGATAGAGGACGACCGACAGCTCGGCATAGCCCTCATTCACCCGGTTGCCGATCCGCATCCAGCCGCCCATGCGGGTCTTGCTGTCGAAGGCGTTGGTGTAGACGCTCTCATTGAAATTGGGCGAGGCGTCCGGCTGGTGCGGATACTCGTCCTTGCCTTCGAGGCGATATTGCCCCTCCGTCGCGATATTGGCCATGATTACATCCTGAAGACGCCGTAGCCCCTGTCGCCCAGCGGCGCATTGAGCGACGCGGAGATCGCCATGCCCAGCGCGTTGCGGGTATCGACCGGATCGAGAATCCCATCGTCCCACAATTCGGAGGTCGAATAATAGGCGCTGGTCTGCGTCTCGTACGCTTTCAGCGTCTGGGCACGCACTTCGGCCAGGATTTCCTCGTTGACCTCCTGCCCGTTGCGCTTCAGCTGGTTCAGCTTCACCTCGGCCAGCGTGTTGGCCGCCTGCTCGCCGCCCATGACGCCGATCTGGTGGTTCGGCCAGGTGAACAGGAAGCGCCCGTCATAGGCGCGGCCGCACATGCCATAATTGCCGGCGCCGAACGAGGCGTGGCACATCACGGTGAACTTGGGCACATGGCTGCCGACCTGCGCCATGATCATCTTGGCGCCGTCCTTGGTGATGCCGGCGCGCTCATATTCCGTGCCGATCATGAAGCCGGTGATGTTCTGGAGGAACAGCAGCGGCGTGTTGTTCTGGTTGCACAGCTCCATGAAGTGCGCGGCCTTCAGCGAGCTGTCGTTGAACAGGATGCCGTTGTTCGCGAGAATCCCGACCTTGAAACCCCAGATATTGGCGTAGCCGCAGACCAGGGTGGTGCCATAGGCCGGCTGGTATTCGTGGAAGCGGCTGCCGTCGACGATGCGGGCGATGACCTCGCGCATCTCGAAGCCCTTTTTGATGTCGTCCGGAATGATGCCGTACAGCTCGTCCGGGTCGTAGAGCGGCGCCTCGGGCACGGCCTGCTGGATCGACCACTTCTTGGGCTTTTCCCACTGGGCGACGATATCGCGGCCGATGCGGATCGCGTCGTCCTCGTCATTGGCGGGATAGTCGCAGGTGCCGGAGATCTGGGTGTGCATGTCGCAGCCGCCCAGCTCCTCGCTGGTCACGATCGCGCCCGTCGCCGCCTTCACCAGCGGCGGGCCGCCGAGGAACACCGCGCCTGTGCCGCGCACGATGACGTTGTAATCGCAGAGGCCGGGGATATAGGCGCCGCCGGCGGTGCACTGGCCGAAAACCAGGGCCAGCTGCTTGATGCCGTATTTGCTCATCATCGCCTGGTGCCGGAACATGCGGCCGGCGAGGTGCTTGTCGGGGAACAGCTCTGACTGCAGCTGAAGCTGGCCGCCGGCGCTGTCGCACAGATGGACCATCGGCAGATGGTTCTCCAGCGCGATTTCGAGCGCGCGGACGATCTTCCTCACCGTCAGCGGGTACCAGGCGCCGCCCTTCACCGACGCATCGTCGGCATGGATCACGACTTCCTGGCCGGAGATGGTGCCGATGCCGGTGATGCAGCTGGCGCTGGGCGATTCGCCGTTATAGGCGCGGTTGGCCGCCAGGGTTGAGAATTCGAGGAACGGCGTGCCCGGATCGAGCAGCTTCTCCAGCCGCTCGCGCGGCAGCATCTTGCCCTGCTTGGCCAGCCGGTCCAGGTCGCGCTGCGGCCTTATATGGCGCGCGACGCGCTGCATCTCGCGCAGCTCGGCGACGGCCTTCTTGTTGTGGGCGTAGCGCTGGCGGAACTCTTCCGAGCTCGTGTTGAGCGTCGATTTGATGATGGTCATGTAGGAGGCCCTTTTACGACTTGCTTGGCGCGGCTTCTGGAGCGGCGAGCGGGGCGAGGGAGATCAGGAGCGCGCCGCGATCGAACGCGGTTTCGGCGGGGACATGGATCGCTTCGACGACGCCGTCGCGCGGGGCGACGAGGCCGACCTGCAGCTTCATGCTTTCGATCGTGATCAGCTTGTCGCCGGCCTTCACCTCGGCGCCGGCTTCGGTGTGCAGCGCGATGACCGTGCCCGGCATGTCGGCATGCAGCGCATCGCCGGTCTTGCCCGCCTGGTGGGCGCGCAGAGAGGCCTGCGGCAGGCCGACGATGAAGGTGCGGGTGCCGATGCGGACATAGACTTCGTCGCCGCTGACATAGCGGTAGCCGCTATAGAGCTCACCGTCGACCTCGATTTCGAATTCCGCGGCATCGCTCGGCATTTCGAAGACGGTGTGGGTGTTGTCGCCGCTTTTGATGGTGAGCTCGGGCCGGCGGGCGAGAATGTCGAGCGAGATATCCTGCTCGTTCAGAAGCATTTCATAAGACATGTCAGTGTCCTCAGTTCCGCCAGAAGCCGATGGAGGCGTGCGGTTCGGGGATGTCGTAGGCGATGCGCTGGAAGTCGACATCGGTGAAGGCGGCGGCGAGAAGCGCCACGATCTTCTCTTCCTCGGTCGGCTCCGGCGCGATCAGGCTGTCGGCCTCCTGCGGCAGGAAGCCGGTATGCAGCTTGCCCGACAGGAAGGCCGGGTTGCGCATGATCCGCGCCAGATAATCGATGTTGTTGGGCACGCCCAGCATCACGAGATCTTCCAGCGCCAATTCCATCAGCTCCGCCGCTTCCTCGCGGGTGGCGGCATAGGTGATCAGCTTGGCCAGCATCGAGTCGAAAGCCGGCGTGACGGCCTGCCCCTCGCGGATGCCGGCATCGAAGCGGACACCCTCACCCGTCGGCACCTGCAGACGGCCGATGCGGCCGATGGCCGGGCGGAAGTCCTTCTCCGGCTCCTCGGCATTGATACGGCACTCGATGGCCCAGCCGGTCTGCTTGAGGTCTTCCTGTTTGAACGGGATGCCTTCGCCCGACGCGACCTTGAGCTGCGCCTCGACCAGGTCGACACCCACCACCTCTTCGGTGATCGGATGCTCGACCTGCAGGCGGGTGTTCATCTCAAGGAAGTAGAACTCGCCGTCGGCGCCCAGGATGAACTCGACCGTGCCGGCATTCTTGTAGTTCGCCGCCTTAGCCAGCTTCACCGCCGCGTCGCAGATCCGGTCGCGCAGCTCAGTTGGCAGGTTCGGCGCCGGCGATTCCTCGACGATCTTCTGATAGCGGCGCTGCAGCGAGCATTCGCGTTCGAACAGATGGACGACATTGCCCTTGCCGTCGCCCACCACCTGCACCTCGATATGGCGCGGCAGCTCGACCAGCCGCTCGGCATAGACCCGGCTGTCGCCGAAATAACGCTGCGCCTCGCTGGCCGCCGTGGTGATCTGCTCGCGCAGCTCCGAGGCCTGGCGGACGATCTTCATGCCCTTGCCGCCGCCGCCGGCCGAGGCCTTGATCAGCAGCGGGAAGCCGACCGCCTCGGCCTGCTTCAGGAAGTCCTCGAGGTCGCCGGTCTGCATCGCGGAAGGCGCCACGGGCACGCCATGGTCGCGGGCGAAATCGCGGCTGCGGATCTTGTCGCCCATCAGGTTCATGCTGGCGGCGTCCGGACCGATGAAGGCGATGCCGGCCGCCGTCACCTTGGCGACGAAGCCCGCATTCTCCGACAGGAAGCCATAACCCGGATGGATGCCGTCGACCTCGTTGGCCTGGCAGATCGCGATGATCTGGTCCTGGTCCAGGTACGAGGCGGTGGGCACGTCGCCCTTCAGCTGCACCGAAGTGTCGGCCAGCTGCACATGCGGCGCCAGCCGGTCCTCGTGGTGATAGACCGCAACGGTGGCGATCCCGAGCTTCCTGCAGGTGCGTATCACCCGGCAGGCGATTTCGCCGCGATTGGCGATCAATACCTTTTTCAGCATGCGGATTTTCCAGTCTT